>Ga0179591_1295969_pt1 | contig 13540 bp, 9 predicted proteins | sample CZOMad2_1_08_16f_FD_182891 | JGI IMG/M metagenome (GOLD analysis project Ga0179591, IMG submission 182891) | Vadose zone soil fungal communities from Angelo Coast Range Reserve, California, USA - CZOMad2_1_08_16fungal (PacBio error correction) | ecosystem: Environmental > Terrestrial > Soil >...
TCGCACGAACCTGGCGAAGCAACCTCAGAAGCAAAGGGGAAAAAGGGGGAATGCGCCGAGCTCGGTGCAGGAAAGAAGGGAAGAAAGTTCGGATCGTCGTAACGGCGAGAGTAAAAGGATCAACTAGCTAGTATCCTGCCTCGCCAGGAGAAAAAAAGAGAAACCCAACCGTCCCCTAGCAAAAAAACCATGCTAATACCTTCTCCATGAACTTGAACTCCGACTAAGTTCATGAAAAGAGATGCCCGCAGGTCCGAAGGGGAGTGTGAACACCGGAATCTCCAAACGATCCGGGCGTCAGTTGTTTATCTCTATTCTGGTACGGTCTCTCCACAGTAGAAAGAACGCGATGAACAAGGTTTCAGAGCGTGCTTAGAAGGAGGGAGAGGGGAGGCCAGTAGATGAAAAACGCTAAAGGCATCCGGCTAAAGAAGTGTCAGTCTTAGAATGAGCCAATAGACTGACGGCATCTCTTCCGGACTGTGCCTCGCCGGGGGGAAATCCCACTATATGGCAGAAGGACGGCTAGCACTATCGCGCAACGTGTAATCAAAACGTGACCACCTGGAATTCTTGTAAAGCCAGCCGTCGTGGCGATATATGGCCAGAAACGAGCGATGAAAAGGGGAGGAGAGAGGGGAGAGCGGGAAAACAGGAAACGAGGCCGCGAAGCTGCGCGGATGGGAGTATGAGCAGTGTGCCTATAGAACAGGGGACAGGGGGAATACGTGGATAAAATCGAGCGGAGAGTCAGGAACAATAATCCATCTTAACTAGGTCAAGCCATCAGGGGAGGGTAGATCTGTCTCATAAAACCTCGGGTGAAGAACATCTCCTAATGGGAGGGAGAATCTAGGGTCAGAGAGAAGGTCAATAAACCGCCGCCTTCGTCAGGAAACCCAGATATTGGGTTTTGGGAAATGCAGACATCATACGTACTTAGAGAGAATCGGCGAGCGAGCGACGTAAGAAGGCAGGCCTCCTATTCAATCTAGAACGAGCTGCTTGAACTAAAAAAAGGTACTTTTCGGGGAGAGCGAACTGGAGGGAGGAGGGTCTATCAGGCCAAGCGGGGGAAGGAGGGGAGATGGGCGCGTAGCGCGTGCTCACTAGAAAGGGGATTCCTTTCTTCAAAGGGGAAAACTCCGGGGAAGAAGCCAGACAACGAATACAGAATCTTTTTCAGCGCCCCGCGCCCAAAAGAGACCAGCCTGAGGGGGAAGAAAGCACGAACGGGAGGAGACTTGCTCCCTAGGCTCTGAGAGAACCGCGCAGAGCGAGATGGGGGGTTTCAGGTGCTTCCTCGAAAACGAACGGCCTTCGGTGTGTCGAGAAGAAAGGGGAAAGGTTCCTTTGTCATGCGGAGGCCGGATTTGCTCGAGGCTCCCAAGGAAGACTCGGGATCAGCCCAGACTCGGGCGGAAAGGGAAGAAGAGAATCGCTGCACTGTTCCGGGATAAAGCGGGGTGCAGATGAGAAAGTATGAGAGAAAAGGGGATCGCGAGCCAAGCTTAGAGGCTGATCGGAACACGGCGATAATTGGGTACGCGAAATCAACAGAATAAACAAGCCCAAAGGTTGCGCGAAAACACAGGGAAAGGGACCAGATGCTGCAAAAGGAGCGCCTGGAAAAAAAGAGGGCTCCCTCCTAGCCAGGCATATTTCAAATCCGAGAACAAAACACCCTGGCAGGAAAAAGATAGTAACGCCAGGCGGAGTCGAATCGCTGGTTCGAGTTGACGACCAAACATTTTCAATAATTTCATACGTCAGATTTCGGAATGGCAAGAGTAAGAAAGAAGAAATTAAGCACTCACTGATCTTCTGCCTCCCTAGGCGTCAGGGTGCGTGAAATTCGCCTCATTCGTGATGACTAAGGGAAGCTGCGAACCGGGGGGGGAAAAAAGAAACCATGACTGACCGGGGGAATCAATCAACAAAAACCAACGTATTGAAAAAGAAGAGTGGAATGCCTTCGGAGGTCGACATGGAAGGTGAATCTGACAGCGACGGCGAAGAACGCAAAGAAGCAAAACGCACCAAAAGAAACCAGAAAAGCAAAATGGAGGGGGGGTTATAGGGTTGAAGGGAGTGGGTTTGAAAGTTGAAAGATGAAATGGTTATCTCTTACCACGAGTCCGATCCAAGCCGTAGGAGGGCTCTCATCCACAAAAGGTGGGTAGGAAATCGAAACTCGGCAGGCGTGCAACTCAGTATGGCGACTCTTCCGGGTCAGCCGTCTGCTCGGAGAGCGGGGGGAAAAAACTGTTCTGGCTGGGTTGAAATGATGGATAGGAACCATTCTCGCGGCTGAGGCCAGCGGCGGCGGGGACTGTGTAACGACCGCTTCGGAGGGAAATCGAGGAAAGAAATACAAGGGTTCCGGGAATAAGACGCCCGAAGTGAAAAAAGAAAAATGCGCTGCACGGCCTCGGAGAGATAGGACTTGACTATCTATGCGCCACATAAAAACGGAAAAAGGGAGGTCGGCCAGGACCCGAACACCTTTTCTTCATTCAACGAACCTCCAGTACCGCCGTTCAAAACGGCGCGGGGGGACAACAGTACAAAAGAAAAAAGAGAGCTCGGCATCCGCTGTGGCATCTTTAAGAAAAAAAAAAAAAGGACGTAAGTCGGAGGTTCGTGCGGATCCGGGGAAAAGGAGAGAATGGCTGCTCTGAGGCCGCCCGGATCCCTCTTAAAAAAGTCGGTCACCAAGGGGGAGGGGGGGGATTCATCAAGACCGAGCGGTCCTAAAGGAGGGAAAAACCCTAGGTGATCGCGGAGACTCATGCATATCGAACGCAGGGGGAAGATTAGTTACATGGGGGAGCTAAACCTAAGTTGTCTATCATAGAGGAAAACGTCGAGAGTCGAGCGCGCCCGGCTCACTCTCCTCTAGTTCGAAAACGAAAGACTTTGGGGAGAAAATGTCTCCGAGAAAGGACTTCCCATTACCCAGGATGGGGAGGGTCCTGATGGGCTGTGGAGGAGTATCGCTTCTGACGCCCGGCTGGTCTGGCCTCAAGAGTCTAGACTGGGGGGGGGAGAAAGCACCGGTGGGCTCTGAGATAAAGGAAGGTTTCTGCATGGTAACCGAAGGTCGCTGGTCTGGGTCCTCTTGTTGCGGCCGAAAAATAGCGAAGGGAAAGGCGGGAAGAGATCTTCCGATCGCTAGAGGAGGGGGGGCGGAGGAGGGTAGCCCCGCCGATCTCATCAAATCAACGTCTGAAAAGGACTCCAGCGTCGAAGCCGGAAGAAAGGAAGAAGCACTGACCACGGTATGATGCCACAGCGAGACCGAAAACAAAGAAAACGAGTCAAAAAGGCTGGCGATCGGAGGCGGGCAGAGCGAGAGTGATCGCTTACAAGGGAGAAGGAAACGCAGCGGAAAGGGAACCTCGAGCGATGATCGCGTCGTCAGGGCTCGCATACGCCTAAAATGAAGTAGGAAGGGGGAAGGAAGTCAACTTTTTCCTTCTCTAGGAAAGGGGAAAAACGCTCCAGAGGGAAACCGGAGGAGAGTCGTACTCGATTGACAACGACGCAAGGAAAGCCTCGCCTCACTCAAAAAAACTATACTACCGGATAAGCCGTCATGCTAGAGATGAGTGTTCGGGGGAAGGAATTACCTTCAGCCTGCGTGGTCGGCGACCGGGGGACTGAGCAATTAATCATTGATATGGCAGCATGCATGTCGGCATGCAGCAAGAAGGTTTAACGTGGTTCGCCGTGCGGGAAGGAGTGTCTTAATCAGACGGAACTTCTACGACTCGTCAGGGGGGAAAAGGACGGCAGAGCTCAGAATGGCATTCTGCGTTCATGACAAAAAAAGGGACGCGGTTGGCGCTGAACCGAAGAAAGAGTAAGATACGGGGAGGGAGAGGAAGGAGCGCGGGACGATGACTGCTTCAAGAAAGGCTGCTCAGAAAGAAAAACAAATGAGGAGAAAAAGATGGAGGGGGGAGCCTAAGAAATGATCGGCATCAGCGCCAGCTAAAAAGCCGCAGTAACGAGCAAGGCCGAACTCAGCGCAAGAACCCCGCTTCTAGCACTCGAAGTGAAATCTACGTAGAAACGGAAGCGCTCAAGAGCTAGTTATCATGACCCGATCAAGGCGAGAGCAAGCACAGACGTGAACAAAGACGAACTAGACGCGCGAAAGTGAAAAGCACCATGAGAGGAGAAAACCGGTGCGACGCCGAAAAAGAACGATACAGCAGGTCCTCCCGGTGAGGATATTAACACTGAATAGACGCTGAGCTCTGCGAGAAAGATTTGTTGAAGGCTTAGCAGAGCTGTACTGTCCGGCGCCCGTTCCAAAACCCGACCAAATTCACCCCGGAAAAAAAAAGACTGGTTCCGGAGAAAAAGAGAAGCGGAAAAGGACGCACCAGGCACCAAGATAGTGGGGAAAGAGCGGTACGCCAGATCAGGACACGAGCGTCGGACTTCTCTTGTGACGCGCGCTGATCCGCCGTCATCTGCCGCCCAGGAGATGGTCGGACACTGCTGGTCGGAGGATCAGGGTACTGCGCGTCCCTTTACGGGGACCAGTGAGCTTGGGGCCGTCGCCGCTTAGACTGGAAAAGAGAGAAGAGTATTCTGCTTCTTAAAGGGAGAGAAGAACAGGTAAAAATTGATAAGCAGCATCGTAGGAGATTATACTAGAGTCAAAGTAGAGGTCGATGGGGGTGCCCACCCTATGAGATGCAAAAGAAAAAAATAATAAACCGAGGTCGAAGATCTTAAAATCACGGAACTCAGAGAGGACTTTATACCACAGACAAGAACCACTAAGGAAGGGAAAACGCCACTGTGAGGGAGACGCTGACGATGCATCAGCCTGAATCAAGAAAAAAGGAGTCGACAAAAAGCGGCCCGCTCCACAGCTATTTTAATGAGGAAAACAGACCGCTGGTCAATGAACGGATGTGTCGAGCATGAATAAAGGGGATCTATGTTGTGAGACGGGGAAGGGATCCTCCTCTGCGGATGAGAGTTCGACTCTCTATCTAAACTTCACTCTGCTAACATGGAAGAAAGAAGGGATGGGTTTTCGAGAGGAAGAGCGCCGATTAATCGGAAGAGATTGAGGGCTTTTCGGCAACGTGGTCTTACGTCGGACCGGTCTCTTTGAAAACACTTGGGGGGGAAGACGCCTAAAAGAACCGACGTCTTTGTCGTCTTAAAAAAAAAAACCCTAGATCCTGGAAATAGAATCGCACGAGCCATTCTAGACTGCCTGAGAGCTCGGTGGAAAACTTGCAGATCAAAGCGAAAAGACACGATGTTGGGGTGGTCCACATAGGGGGGTCCTCGAACAGGAAAAATGGTTTTCAAACAAAAGGGGGGAGAAAAAAAAGTTGGGGTTCGGCCGGCACCGACAGCCTGCAGCTGTCGATTGCGCTAACAGCTAAAAAGAATCACGAAAAAGGGACTCCAGGCGACGGGACCTTAAAAAGCGCATCAGGGAAGAGCTACAAGGGGCATTTCAGAGAGGGGAAAGAGGGAGAAAACGTCTTGATATCGAAACGGCGGTGTAAAAGACCGAAGACGAGTGAAAGTAGAGGGCAAAGTGTGCACGCACTCATAAAAGAAAAAAAAAACAGAATACGATTAATAGAAAAAGAGGAACAGAGTCCAAGAGCTGCGGAGCGAAAAAAGAGAGGGAGAGGACCGCTCGATCTCCAGAAAAAAGTTCTAAGCAACACCAAAAGTCTTATCAACAAGGGAGGTCCGGCGGTCGAGAATAAGGGGGGGGGAAGATGTGGTGACACGAGAGTGAGTCCAATTCTGCAGCCCAAGAGGAATCTCAAGATATCAGACCTTCCTGTGAAGTTCTTCTGCCGCCGTGGACGGAGAAGAACGGATTTCTCGCCCCGCTTCGTGAAAAGGAAAAAGGCAGTCGGCTGGGGAGGACCAGGACGGGGGGAAAAATACAACAACACAACGGAAATTAGGGGGGAAAATCATGGCACGGCGAAACCTTCGTTCTAAATTATCGGTCAGATCGTCGCAAAGGAGGGATAGAACCAATAAAAGGGCAATGGGGACAGAAGAGAAAAAGAAAAAAAAAACATTATGGCTACATGAGTTTCAGATAGGGGGTGAGAATCGGAAGGAGGGAGTGGGTTTTAGTCAACTAGAAACGAATGCGAGGCAGGAAGAATTACTTTCGAGCATCGACAAAGGGGGGTTGCTTGAGATTCGGCTGGGAGGGGGGAAGCGAGGCTCTTCGCGCTTCTCGAACATCTGTCCAGTGCAGGGTGAGGGGAGGGTTTGTTCGGCACAGCGTTTCTGGATGGCTTTCATCTGGGCGGCACAATAGAGGAGGCGACGAAACGTGGGGTCACCGAAGGAGGAGGGATCATACAAGGACTTCCGCCGATCTCAGGAAACTTCAAACTTTCCGTACGAAGCCACGGGAAGAGCGAAAGCCTTAAGGACGATCTTATGCAGGCGAGGGACGCAACATCGCTAAGAATAGAAAACCAACACCTTTTTCTGGATTCAAGGAAAAAAAGAGAGCAGCGCGTCGGATCAAAAAAAAGATTGACACGCTGGCATAAGAATGGGGCGCTGGGGGAAAGACACCGAAAGTTAAGCAGGAAGAAAGGCTTTCTTTGGTAGGCAAAATTTAATACGGAGGGAGGTGGAGAGGTCTCTGAACCAAAACGGATCCTAGTCGAGGGCAACACGGCGGTACTATGTATCTCAATCCAGAGAGTCGCAGAGTGAGAACAAAGCCAAAAATCGCTCGATAGCGGCATCTACATTCAAGAGACTCAGAGTAGTGGAACAAGAAGTAATTCTAGGCCGTGAAGGGAGGAACCTTATCATCGACAGGGAGGACTAAAGCCTCTCCGCCTGGAGAAAAGCCAGAGAAGGTCTACTGGAGCTCCAACTCTCCTAGGAAAAGGTCATATGAACTGAGGAGGAGGTTCCATTAAAGCAAGGGGGGGGCTGACAGGGGACTAACGAAGAAACTGGACGCTTCCCTCAAGCTAAGAGATCTAGAACCGCCTGTGGAGCCATGCTAATTTCAAAAAGGAGTGCGGGAGGGATGACGAGTTCCGCGGGGGAGAGACACGACACTCTCCGGACATCGCGATCTAATAGAGGCATCGGAGGGTCGTTAATAATTAGAAAGAGCCGGTATGGCCCTGGGACGCGTCGAGAAGACGGTTAATCTATTGGACTAGATCGCAGGGATACCCACGCTAGATCTGGCGCGCTCCATGTGAAGAGAAAAACGGGGACCGAACTCAGGGACACGGGGGGCGACTCGCTCAAGGCTTGACTGCACGCGCGACTCTCCTTTCCAGGACAAGAACTGATGGCGTCTCGTAGTCTAGGGAGAAAACTCTGAGGCCGACGCGAGAAGGGCGCTCTACTCAAACCAACGAGCCCGTCGCCGGGGGAAAGGCGAGTTTTTGCAGGAGACGAAACTACGTCAACACTAAGACTCGCTTGCAACCTAGGAACAAGCATGGGGGAAGACTGGCAACTTCTAGGGGATACAGCGCAAGGCAAGAAAGAAAAGGCTCCCAAAACTCAAAAACGCGGGCAAAGAAGAAAGGCGATATGTCCGTTTTCAGCAGAAGAAAGGAAAGGAGGAAACGAAAAGGATTGCCGGGAAGGGAACGGGCAGGACGACCGTACTTCAGCTTCCTCATTGCTCTGGGGGTTACAGGCCGGCGGCGGCCAAAGATTGACACGGGTCGACGGGGCTGTCCGTGGTCTCGTGGACAGAGAGGATCAAGATCTCGTGGTCGTGACGCTCCCGTGAGCAAATGCGAAGGCGGAACGTGCTCTGCGCGCGAGGGGCGATCGCAGCTCTGGCTCTTTCGATCAAGAGAAGGAAAAGACGCATCAAAACGGGAGAAAAATAAGGACGAGCCTATGCGCTAGCTGAAGCAGCCGACGCGCCAGATCGGCGACGCTGAGCACGACGATAACATCGCCACCGCCGCAATCGGACCCTCACACTCTTAGGGAACCGGCTATCGTCGCGCTATCCTCGAAAGGAACGATGAGCACCGACGAAAAAGGAAAAAGGACAGATACGGCCATACAAACAAGAAAACTACGAAGGGGGTCGCCGAGCAACGCGACGAAAGGTACGTAGCAGAAAGCGGGAAGAAAGGGCTAAAGGAGAAAAAGGAATAGTCAGAAGAGGAGAGCACGTTGGCATGCCTTGTCGTTAGGAGGGGGACAAAGGGAAAGAATCTCCTGAACTGTCCGTATCGGAGTTTTGCTAGGAAAAAAGGGCTTCGTTCCGAGCGTCTCCGGTCATCAACAACGACCGGCGAGCGTGCGCTGAGGGAAGAGGAAACAGAGAGCCCGCGCGGTTTCCGTATTCGAAAAAATCAAAGGAAAAAAAATCTCATAACAAGCACCGGCGAAGGGGGGAAGCTAGTGTCAATTCGGGGCGAGACATATCCTGCTCCCTTCAGGCGGGCGCGGACGGGAGGCAATGACGGCATCGTCCGAAAAAAGCTCTCGTCTTCATCACTGATGGATGAGTCTAGTCTAAAAATAGGAGAAAAGAAAAATACGCCGAGAGGGACTAAGACATGGAGATATACCACGCTCCATAGCGTTATAGTACTCGAGTGTAGAAAAAAAGAAATCTATTAGGAGCGGTATGACTCAGCTTTCTAGAGAGAGTCTCTCACAGACAGCAGGCGCCCATCCGGTTCCGATTAAAGAAATCTCTGGCGGCCGACTCGGGAAAAAAAAGGGGTCGAGAAAGAGATAGAAGCCGGGGGTAACTCTCCCTCAGACCGGGGGGGAAGAACCGGCGACTTGGGAGCACGCCGCCACCTGTTGGCTCGCGCGAAGACAGATGTCAGAAACGTTCAGGGACCGGAAAGAAGGCGTCCTGCAGAAACCCGTTGTGAAAGGGGTCCCTCATACAGACATTAACAAGGAGCACGCGCGAGAAGGGAAAAAAATACTTCGTTTGTGCTACATCAGGGAAAAACCGAAGAAGCGCTGCGAAACCGACCTGATACGGGCTCTGGGAGGCAAGTCTGCCTGTACTAGGGAAAACCCTGCCGTGGGGAAAAAATGGTGAGCGAAATCCTCGGGAGCTTACCGAGGCTCGAAACAGCGGCAAAGAAGGGTCGTAGGGCTTGGATATCAAAGTGAAGGACACCCAGAACGACACTACAACTAAGAGTGGACGTTCGGTGGCCGGTCTTCGAGAACCCAAATCGCCATCGACGCGCCAGAGAGGAAGGAACTCAAAACAGACGCAGAGGAGGGGACGGATGCAAAGGGGGAACTGGAACTCGAGACCACCGCATGCCAAAAGCGATGCAAAGATTTGGTGTCAACCAGGTCGAACTCGGCCTACGAGAGGGTGTATGGGGGGTCTTGTCATCCTCACATGCCCGATGCTCGAACATCTAGAGGCAGAGAAAAAGGGGGGAAGGCCATAAGACTAACGAAAGAACGCATGGGAAGCCAGCGGGGGGCGTTCTCTGGTCCAAAAGAGCTGACCCTTCAAAGGGAGAAATATCTACGCGGGAGGGGGAGGACAGAAGACGCACGTCAGAGTAAAAGAGGGATACTCTATAGAAAAAATGTTCGCCAAATCAACACAGCCAGAATAAGTTGCCTAACACCGTGAACATCGAGAAAAGCAACCGAGGCACGCCTGAGCGGAGGGAAAGCGACGCCAGTCCGAGGAGCAAGAACCAGCAGATCAAAGTCCCCGGTCGCGAAGTGAACCAATGTACTCCTAGTCGGGGAAAAGGAAAGTGACTAACCAAAGGGAAATTTCGCTCAGATTAAATCAAACCCATCCTTAAATCCTCAGAGATCACATTACTGGGGGCAGGGGACTACCGCGTCAGCGTTTCGGGCTTCAGAGGAGGGGGAAGCGACTTAATAGGGAGAACCGTCCGTCGGCGCCAGTTCCGGCTTGGGTCAAAGGAGAATCGCCAACAAGGATAGATCTTCACGGCAGGTAAAGGGGGGAGCGGCCGAGTTCGAGAAAGAACAATCTCCCGAAGCGCAGAAGAGAATACTCTCAGTTACGCCGCAGCGCCAAAAAAACAAAAAAAAAAAAAAATCATGAAGGCTGATAATCTGAGGGATTTAGCTTGGATTTGGACTCTAAAAAGCTGAAGGGGGGTGCTCGACACGAGTCGAGTAGAGCTTATACTCAGGCTCAGGAGTGTTGGGGGAGATAGGATGGGGGGGAGGGAAACTCGGCGCGTCTTCGCTGTCCAAAGGAGAAAGGGAGGGCAGGTGCGTGGTGTTCGGCAACTGACGTTTCTGGCTAAGAGGAGAAAAACCATCGCGGGGAAAAGGAGGGAGACCGCGAGGGGAGCGATCACCTCGTCCTATCTCTTCGGACTAAAAGGACTTGTCCGAGGAGACCAGACTACCCGAAGGAGAAAATCGATTCGCTGGGCCATAAGGACACTCGCCTGGAAGACAGGGTTGTGTTCGCGCACAGGGAGGCGAAAAGGGAGAACAAGTACCCGACACACCTGGGGAGTGGAGGAAAAACCACCGGGCTCAGGAAGCCGGCGGAGGAAACAATTTTACACAAACATTCTCCGATAAGGCAGGGAGGGGGGTAGACTATAAATAACGAGCTCTCGGCAAGTCCAGCCCTCATAGAGGGTAGAAGGAAGGGGAGGCCATAGAGGCGGGGGAGGCGGGTCGCTACAGGAAGGCCAACTACGTCCAACGTAATCTGAACGTGTCCACGGAAGGGGTTAACAAAAAAAAAAAAAAGACCCTAGAAGGGGACGAGATCGAACTACAAATTGCCTTGTAAAAGAAGGAAGCTCGAAAAAAACCACCAGTGGGCGGGATATTAAGAGAAACCCCGGCTCATTCTTAGCTGGGGAGAACGATAAGCGAGGAGAAGGAGCCGGAAAAACCATCCTCTTCCTTAGCATGCTCCGGTCCAACTGAATATGACGGAGAGAGGGCCTCTTACCGATGGGGAAGCGTGTCGAACCTTCGGCTTCGGAAAGGCAGGAAAGAACGGTTTGGGCTTCAGGAAATGGAGTTTTTAGACATTGCTGGTTCTCTGAACACGAGGAAGCGCCGCTCACCAGCACGCGGTGGGCGGCTGTCTCTTTCACAGTTGGAAATGAGAGATTGTAAGACCTTTGAGTGCCGAGTTCAAAAGGCTTGAAAGGTGGCTCTTCGCTTCGGGACACAAACAGCGGTAATACTAACCCTCGCTTGGAGGACACTGCCGACAGCCAGAAGGAGAAAAACCGCTGCTACCGTGCTAAAGTCGAGTTGCTCTATCGACCGCAATCAGCACTGCGCAGAGGGCGCGCGCAAGGGTAAAATACTCTCATGGAGGAGACGGCCGGGCCGGAGACACGGTGGGGAGGGAAAATGAGTCTCTTCTGAGTAGAAGATCGGTGCTCGCAAAGTGAGACCATCGAAGAGTGGGGCGGGACGGCGGCCGCTCAGGGGGAAACAGATAAGAAACTACTCAATTAGGGAACTAATACGCATTAAAAGAGGCCGGGGGAAAGACGCCAAGATGGCGCGAACGTTTTCAAAAGAGAGTAGAGGGCACCCAGAACTGGCTCCCCCAGGCTTAAACCTCTGCGTCGGGTCAGGGCGCGATGGGACGCTAGACACCGAGATCTCCGAGACAAAGGAGGGGAGGAAGCAGGTCGCGCCGGAGACAGGTTTTAAAGAAAAAGAGGAAAGGGAGCCTCCACGTACCTGACGTGAGCTACCTTTGCTTCTCTGCATCATTGAGCCGGGGAAAAGGGGTCCCCGGCCGATTTCGCCGAGAGATCGGTGAGGTCAGGCCTGGTGCTCCTTGGGTGTGAATCGCGGCGAGCGATGCCCGGCGAAACTAAGGGTACCATTGACTAGACGTAATGCGGGAAGGACAGAGCGCTCGAAAAAAAGAGGAAGAAAAACTGATTAAGGCTCCTGGCGCCTGCTGCCCAAAGAGAGGAACTAAATCAGAAAGAGAGAGACGCCAACGGGCTGTAGCTAGCATAAAAATCCTAAGAAAGAGAAGGGGAGATGAGGCGGTCAGCTGCAAAACCGCTGAAGCAACTCCTAACTAAGGAACTCCGATCGATAGAGCAGCCGCCTACTCCAATTCCAGCAAGACCACAACAGGCCGAACGTGAAACGAAACAGACGAGCATGAGGGAGAAATGCGGCTAGAACAGCTCCATTTGGAGAAAAACAAAAGGGAGGCAACTCAGCCTAAACGCCGGCCGTTGCGTATTATATTCACCGGATCACTGAATATAACCCGGTCCTTCTATTGGGAGAGAGATTCTTTGCGGCAGTCTTCCATCGCCCGTGGCCAACTCCTCTACCACATTTAGGGGGCGGGGAGGCTAAGCCAGCTCGCGAAGGAAGGTTTGCTCGATGCAGTAACACTGCAAAAGCAAGAAAAATAACTTCCAAGGGGTTCAAGGAGTAGAGCGTAAGATACTTAAGCCGCTCTTAGAGGAGTCACTCTCGGGCATCCCTCCAATAAAAGGGAGACCGACGCGATGGTCGACTAACCTATCGGACTTAACAGGCCGAATGAAAAAAAGATAGCAACTTGAAGAAGAAGGAGGTCCGGAGAAAGATACGAAGCTATCTAGGAGCAGGTGGAGCGCGGCCGGAAATCTGCAATGAAGTCTAGCGTAAAGGGAAGTCTTATATATCCGGAGACAGCAGGCAACCCAAAGACGCCGCCGATAAGATAGCGATAAAAAAATGGAATACCTAGAGGAGGAACGAGAAAAATAAAATAATCTTAAAACGCTCATGAACCAGGGGGGGACCAAAAAACCCTAGTTAAAGAGCAGCCTCCACCGTTCGGGTTCGCGCATAGACTTGGGGTCGAGACGATCGTCTTGAAGGACCAGGTCGCCCCCGGCGAATGTCAAGAAGGAGTTTTGGTGAAAGTAAAAAGCAGAACCGGGAGGAACGAGGTCAACTTCAAAGAAAGAGAGCTCTTCGTTCGGGATTGGACAAAAAAAAGCGCGACATACTTCCTGTCGTCTTATCAAAGAATAGCTTCGCATTCGCGGTCGACTAAGCCGCCGACCGGGCTTTAGACGCCAGAAAATCGGGGGGAGCGGCCGAATATGCTGATAAGAAGGAGAAGGGGGTCACTTTCTGAGCTCCTAGGGTGGAAGCACTCCATTGGTGCCTAAACACGAAGAAAAAGTGTGGCGTCTTTTGCAGAGGAAGGAAGGCGCCCGACCACTTCTCCATTAAATTTCCATTCTTTAAGAAGAACACGAGAGAGGAAGAAATCGCGTTCAGGCTACTTAACTCATCCTTTCTAGGAGTCACCCTAAGGCACCAGGCGGCACGATCTCTATTGGGAAAAGCTGGGGTCGAAGTTCGCGAACAGAGGTCGGAGAAAAATTTTTCGAAACCTTTCAGCCGAACCAGCGGCGGCGATGTGCGCAAGCAAAGGAAAAACAGACGGATAGGGGGGAAGCAGGCGAGGGAATCGCCGTAGGACGCTCAGTAGAGGCTAACGGACAGATTGCCGTAGCGTCATCGGTGCTCATCGATT
>Ga0179591_1135784_pt1 | contig 13539 bp, 14 predicted proteins | sample CZOMad2_1_08_16f_FD_182891 | JGI IMG/M metagenome (GOLD analysis project Ga0179591, IMG submission 182891) | Vadose zone soil fungal communities from Angelo Coast Range Reserve, California, USA - CZOMad2_1_08_16fungal (PacBio error correction) | ecosystem: Environmental > Terrestrial > Soil >...
ACTCGAGGAGAACTGGAAAATATGGGAGGGGGGGGGGAGAACAATGTAGGAGAATCCAAGGGGGGATTGAAGCAATAAAGGCAGGCCGTAAGGGAAAGGACAATGCAACTTGAAGAACGACGCCCCAACTGGTTTAGAAGGGGGACTTCTGGGTGAATCCTGGGGGTCATGCCAAGAGGGGGAGTACTAGAGCGCCAATAAGAAGGAGCCTTCTTAAGAGGTTGAGAGTCGCGACGGGTTATCAATGCTATTGGCCAAACGGGGTAGAAGAGGGCTGAATCAAGGGACATTCGAAGTTGTAGAGCGTCATTCAAGTAACTGGGAGAGGTGGTATAAAGAAGGATCCTTTTCTGGGCGAAACCGAAGACAGTCTGAGGGGAGGGGAGGTCGGATGATAGGACAGTGTCCCCTAGTCAGGGAATGGGAAAAAATGTCCATCTCCAGCAAACGGTTACACACGGGAAGAAGGAACGGACTGTAAGAAAGTTAGTGAAAACGCGGAACAACTACTAAAGATCCTTGGAGCTCCGGGAAAGAAGCGGAAGACTTAAGGACGATCAAGGAGAAAAGTGGACCTCTGGAGGGATGAAGACTTCACGGGGGCACAACACGTCTATGGACCACTCCGAGATCCTCTCAGCAGAGGGAGAATCAAGATCAAATCCGAAGGGGGCTGCACGCGCGAACTAAAAGGGGATCAACCCCGCCAACGAGCATAGTTCATACATCCACGACCGGGGGGGGAAGGAGGGGAAAGGAACACAACGGGGTGGGGAGAGGGGGTCGAGGTCATACGAAGGGGGGGGATGGATATAACGTTGAGACTCCTCGTCTTTCTGGGGGATCCTGAGTTCTATCAGCAAGCTTTGGAGGAGGGGGATGGGCTGGGACGAGAAGAGTATAGAAAAATTAGGATTGGGGGGGAAAGCTGGCAGGGGGGTGGGAAAGTGACTTCGACTATGCTGCTTCAAGGGGGATGAAATAAAGGACTTCTTTGTCCGGTCCTTATTGGAACGGAATAGGGAGAGGTCGGAGTAGTTCTGGGACGATAGATTAAGGAAAGGTTATTCGAATGAAGGTAAGTGAGGAGGGAGGGGGGGATTGGGGACATTTTTGGGAGATCTAAAGGGACTGTCAACCGAGTAAGATCTCGCAAGAAGTGAAGGTGATTGGAGGGGGGAGGGGCAACCGGAGAGCTCTTCGGCCAGTGGGGGAGTGGGGGAAGAAAGCTACTTCAGGCAGGTAGAGGGAGGCAGGACGTGGCGCAGCTGACTTGGAATAGTGGAGAGAAACGCGGAAGAGACGAGAGGAAGAAGTTGCAGATTCGGTCTGGGCGTCCTTAAAAAAAAGAGAAGGGCGCCCGGCCACACGGGTATGGAGAGACATTACGAGGCGCAAGGGGGGGGGGGGGGGGGGGGGGGGGGGGGGGGGGGGGGGGGGGGGGGGGGGGGGGGGGGAAGGGGGGGGGGGGGGGGGGGGGGGGGGGGGGGGGGGGGGGGGGGGGGGGGGGGGGGGGGGGGGGGTGGGGGGGGAGGGGCGGGATGTGGGGGGAGTAGATTGGGTCTAAGGACCCCCTTGCTCTGGGCATTTTTGGCTAGTGCTTTATCTTCTTCACTGCACCCTTGGGAAGGAGGGAGCAATCAAAGAGGCTAAACACCATCGGTCCTCGCGCGGGAAGCACCAAACCTAGTTGCAAGGACAGCTCGAAATGTGGGGGCAAGTTATCATACTTTGAGATCGTCTCATAAGGAGTGAGTCTAGAGAGAAGGAAAAATAGAAGGTAGAGATTCATAGCAGCCTCAAAGGGGTAGACTAGGGGGGGTGAAAGTGGTTTGTGGGAAAGTTAAGGCTCATTCTTTGTCAACAGGAGGAGGAGATGAGGTATCACTACAAGGGATCGGGAGGGGTACTGAGAGGGGAAAGCCGGGAAAAAACTAGCAATTCTGAAGAAGGGTTTAGCGCAGTCTGTGGGGACGGCGGGGGAATCAGGGAAGTTCACGTTTCTTTCGCTACTGGGGGGAGGAGAGGCAGCATGGTATATCAGTGGGAACAGTGAGGGGGGGAGGGGGAGAAAAAGAAAATCAGAGGGGGGTGGAGTTCTCGGGGAAGCAGGAGAGTGCGGGGCTTGATGCCGTAAGAGGCTACTGTCGGGGACATGGAGCAGACCTTGAAGCCGTTTGTATGGGGGGAACTCAGACAAGAAGACTGCATAGGGTTGGGATAATGGGGGAATATGCAACATTGCCGGTTAGGTGGGACGAAGGAGACCTCTGAATGACTACAAGTGTTTTGTCTAACTTCAGAAGGAAAGTTGTGGCAAACAAGTATTTCTGTGTCCCGAAAAAAAAGCCCAACTGAAGAAAGAGACGGTGGGTCGTCGTCACCTAGGAACATTCAGAGCAGGAAAAATGGGAACAAGGAGTCAAGAAAAAGCTGCGTCAGGGAGGGAAAGCTTTGGTAGACGAATTTAAACTTGACATGGGGTGCTGGGGGGCCGATCTGTAGAAGGGAAGGGATTCAATAAAAAGGGGGAAGGAGGGAAGTTCGGAGGAGGGAGCATAAGGGTAGGAACCTACGAGAGTTCATTTCGAAGGGTTTTCTGATTGCCGAGCACAACAGAAGACGGACAGTACCCTATGGGGGGAAAAAGATATGCTAGGGTGCGGCAAGTAGAGAATCCGAATCACCACTGAGACAACGCAACTTAACGCAACGATCAAGCTAGTCGGGGGGGGGGGTGGGTTAACGTGGAGGCGCTCTGGGGGAAGATGATGGAGGGAGGAGGACGACTTGTAAGGCAAGTAACTTAGAAGACGCTCTGGGGGGGGTAGGGAAATCAGGGGGTGAGGAGTGGTGGAGGCGGAGGCCGAGAAGCGCTTGCTAGTTCAAAGAAGGAGAGCCAACAGAACCGAAAGAAGAGGAAAGGATGGGATTGAACGGGTAGGGTGAAGGGCTTTCGGTCCAAAGCCGAGAGGAGGGGATGGGCGAAGAAGCGGGGGACCCGAGACGGACACGATAAGCTGCGAGCGAACGTATATAGGTGTGGAGATTGCGAGGGCGGGGGTAATTCAGAAGAATAGAAGGTAGCCAGAGGAGGGAACTTAATAAGATGAGACGGGGCGTGGAGGGAGGTTGCTGGGCTCGATTAATTAGGGGGAAGGACGTGTACGCTTGAGGAAAGGGGGATCGGGGGGGTATCGAGGTTCCGAGTAACGAGTAAGGAAGGGGAGAGCGGAACTTTCTAGTTTTCAAGGGGGAAAACGATCGAAGAAAACGTGAGTATTGGTCACAGGAAGGAGAGAAAGGGATATTCCGGGATTGCAAGAATAGGAACCTATGGTTACCAGGGGAAAATGCCGGGAGAGCGAAACGGCTGGGGGGGGGGAGGGAACACACAAGGTGGTGACGTAGGAAAGGAATGTTGGTCAGCTGAGATGGCGAGCAGAAGTTCCAAGGTGGGGTGAAGAGTTGAGGGGAGGGGCGCGAGATCGGGCTTAGGGCCCATGAAGGGGCTTGACTGAGGAAGAAAAAAGATGGCTTCGGAAAGAGAGGTGAGACTGCTGATTGAGAGCATCCGGGGTGACCAGAACGGCCCAGGCACGGAGGGAGGGCATGTTGAGGCGCCACTGGAGGGTCATAAAAGGCCTGGGAGGACGAAGACATCTATCTCTGGAGACAAACGTATTGTAAAGATAGGAGGACTAAGCAACTTTTTCTCGCTCCACAGCATAACAGGAAAAAAGAACGGGAACCTTTGGAGATATCCTGGAGGTCAGGGCAAATAGGACCTCAAGCCACCGATATTTCAGCCGACTAAAGTTGAAGTAGACATCCATGAAAAGCCAGGCACGACATGGCGAAAAGGAGGCAGAAGGGACAGCAAAACTAACTCCAACTAGGGGAATTAGAAATCAGCACGGTTGAGAGGAGGAAAAGCCATTCCCAACTAACTGGGAGTTAAAAGGTCAAAAAAGCAGTCGCGAGGCCTTTACCTTGAAGAGAACAGAAGTTAGTCACTAAGCCAGGGGACATGAAGGAGCAGTCCATCCGGAAGATCTAATGGGTCTCCTTGAGCTCAAGGAAAATCTTTTTGATTCAGCTTGTCGTCGTTGAGCCTACTAAAAAGGGAGATACGGCAGGCTCGATGATGGCGGGGAAAGACGATAAAAGACAAGATCTCTCAACGAGTTAAGTCATAAGCGGAAAAACCGTCCTAACAGGAGGGAAAGAACACAGAAGGGGAAACGAAGCGTCTGCCACAGATAAAGGGAAAGCCGGGAACGCAACAGCCTCGTGGGGGTGACACGAGAAACGACTGATATACGAAGTCAAATGAGAAAAAGACGCCTCATGCCGCCGGAAGATCGAGAGGTTTGTCAAGCCGAGAAGCGCGTCTTGAGACAGAGAAGTGCGCCCGGAGCGCTGCAAGATTAGAGGTCCGAAGGCACAACTTGGCGAGCACTGGAAGCCGGTGGAAAGACAGAAGAGAGGGGAGGACATCCCGATAGAACATTATTGACAAGAGACCATGGAAAAAAAGAGGAGGAGCTGGCTTCCAGGCCTCAGGCACCTCATGCTACAATCGCCGAGGAGAGTAAGAAGCCATCAGAGGTTCATAAGGAAATGAAGGTAAAAAGGGCGGACGGGATGGAAGGCCAGCGGTAAAAGCGGGGGGCAAAGCACCGAATTTAAGAGAGAGGACCGGCATGACGGGAACGAGGGGGGGAGGGGGTATCGGGGGTCGGGAGAAATAGCAACGCAATATCGAAGGGAGAGCCTGGGAGGAAGAAGAGCGGACTTCGTCAGGGGAGTACCTTCCTGGGTCGACAACCCATGTCATCAATCCGCCGAGTAGGGAAAGGATGTTCGAGGGAAGAGACAGCTTGTCAGGGGGAGGGTAGAAGGTCGCTGAAATCTTCAACAGGGTCCAGAAAAAAAGAAAACCACACAAGAGGGGGGCAGGGGTCCCTAATCCAACGCTCACGGGAGGGAGCTCGGGAGAACGAACGATGGGGAACGTAAGTAGGAAAGAGGGGGAATGATGGAGGACTCTACATCAGAATGAGGTTGTTTCAGTAGAAAAACCGGTCAAAGAAGGAACCGTGCTTTCCACAAAGACTATGTATAAGGTGGGAGACCAAGTGTAGGAGGACGTTACAAGAGACCCTATTAAGGTAGGTTACGGGGCAAGTTCGACCAAGACCATATACTTAGGTGAAAGGGAGGTAAGCGAAACGAGGAAAAGGTTCAAGAAAACTGACTAAGCAGTAAAAGGCCGAGTTGGGAACGCTCCTTGGAAAGACATCAGAAAGAAACAGGAGAAGGTAGGGAATGAAGCTGAGCATGGATGTTAACCCTCTCTCCGCCCAGGGGAGGGCAAAGCATCACATGATAGAGGCTGAGAAAGCCTTGAATGCGGACGGAAGAGACCATTCCTGGACCAAGAGGAGGAGATAAAGGCGTTGCTTTGCCCTAAATCCATTCCCAGGGCTCGGTAGGACCGGCGGGTCTGGCCCTGAATAGGGTGCGACTATTAGCGGAGGTGAGGAAAGTTAAGGTGATCATGGCTGAGGACTGACCTTCGAGGCCTGTCCAGATCAGAAATTGGGGCGTCCGTCTGCGCGGTTGGAATCCGGCAATAGGAGTACTAAATAGGTCAATTGGCACGAAAAGAGGAGGTAATTAAAGGCAAGGACGATACCATCGCTTAAAGGGGGCCTGACGGAAGGTTCGGGCGAGCAAGTTGGGAGGAACATAGGGCAACTCGCCAAATGATAAGAGCCTAAATGGAAGGAGAATAGTCCAAAAGAAAAACTAGGGGCGAGAGTACGCTGCATTATAATGAGGTGGAAGAAGATTGGAGTCGGAAGGAGACAGACATATCTCGATACTACATCACACGTCGTATCGTGACGGGATATTGACTACAGGGAAGAGGGGGGGTGAACCTCAGAGAGAGAAATTACTCATTGGAATGACTAAGGAGGAGGAGCTCCATGAAAAAGGAAAAGCGCACGGGGTTTGGGGGAGGGGGAGAGAGGTTCTCCTAAAGAGAACATCCCTGGGGAGATATCTTTATGAAAGGGGTTCCAAAAGAAAACGGCGAGGGGAAAAGGGGTCAATAAGCAAAAGCACACGTTATCCCGGCGCAGGGGAGGGGAAGGGAGGGTCAACGTCCAGGGGCTAATCCTCTGTTAAGACTACGACGCAAGACGCAAGCAAAAAAAGGAAGCGAAATAAGGTCCGCATGACTTGGGGTAAGCTACCGGGAAGCGCGTATGAATTTCCACTAAAAATTAGATGAGCCAAATCACGCAATCGACACCATGGAGAATACGAGGAAGAGGCACCCGATAAAAAGAGTGAGTGGAGAAGCCGAAACAGAGAAAACCAGCACTACCTGTCATGTTTATAGAAGGACACCACTAAGGGAAATCTAACATGTCTCGTCAGGAGAAAAGAAGGGGAAATATTATCTCATTGTAGTAGGATTGGGGGAAACGAAGGGAAATCCGCGTCCCGTGGCGTTTTATCCTTGAGGGGAGATGGACAGCTTGGGGCTGTTCTGGCAGTAGGGAGAAAAAGAAGAAGGGGGAGGGTGAGAAGGAGTTGGGGGGGGATCTAAGGAGGAGTTACTTATTAACATCTGCTTACGGGGGGCTGGGCGAGGAGGGAGAAGACTGGACCAAGGAGATGAGGGGAGAGTTCTCGCATTTCTTGGAGTAGGGTGAATAGAATGAATTCAGGGGGGGTCATTCGCAGTGGAACGTTTTTCGAATTCGGGGGAGGGGGTTCGAAGGGGGGGAACATTTAATGACCTTGCAATGGAGAGAGGCACAGGGTTCGTGATGTTGGCTAACAGGGAGAGATGAGGAGACCAGTACGGCTCGTTGGGAGGGAGAAGCTCGAAGTCGGCTTCAATCATTCTGGCCTTTAAACGATGCGACGTTCAATCGCTGAAGAAAAACATCGGGCACGACGAAAATTTAGAGGGGAAGGATCTGGCTGAGAGGAAAAGAAAAAAAAGTATTACGGCCCGAAGAAAAGGGATACTTAAAACATAAAAGAAAGAAAAGGAGAAGTTGGGGGAGGGAGAGGCGGAAGAGACGAGTGACAGTGAGGGGGAGAGTCAGGCCGTCGTTGAAACGAAAAGTTGATAAAGGGGAAAGGGATCCTCACAGAGGAGTACATAGCGTCGTTATCGACCGGAGGTCACGCCGTTGGTGTGACGGTCGCGAACGGGGAATAGTAAATAGGTATGGTGGACTAATAACACAGCGACTCTAGAGAATGGCTGCGGGGAGGAAAGCCCGAAATGGGGGGGGTCAAGAAAAGAAGAATTGAGTGTGGGGAAACTTAGAGCATTCTTTGGGACGAAGTGCCTGATAGCATCTCCGTAGCCTACAAGACAGAAGGCAGTAATGTAAAGCCGTTGGGGAAAGCTCTGCAGTCTGCGGAATGGGTTTTAAAGGAAGGATTGGTGGAAACGGCGGGAACTAAGGCTGCTAGATGGAACTGTGGTGCCCTCAGCACTTTATAGAAAGAAGAAGGTGGCAGGGACTGGGGAGGAGCTTCGGGTTGCTATGGGAATTCGAGCAGAAATGCGGGGAAGGACGAGTTACGATCACTAAGGGGAGTAGGGAGAGTTTAAAAGAACCTCAAGGGAATGGGGGGGGGGCAGCCCTCAAGACAGCAAATAGGCAAGATGTTGGGAGGACTGGGAACGAGGAAAAAGAACCGGACCCTGGATATCTGACGCCGATCTCAGAATCAGGAACGTGGGGGGTTTCGTCCATGAAAGCAAGTTTTGGAACAGAGTGTGTGATGGTGGGAAGAGGGGAGAACACCAGAACACGAGGAAGCTCAGAAAGACTTTGGGGCTAGAAGAAAGGGCCCGAAGGGACAGCGGAAGGCTCTATCGAGAGGACTCATCCGTTGGAAACTACTTGCCAGAAAAGGTTGAGGGTGGGAAGGGGGGAGAGAAAGCTCGGAACCTGGGAGGGATAAATTCTCAGGGTCAAGTATTAGGAAGAGGTCAAGAGCGGCTGCATTGAGGGAACCTGTCAATTTAAGGGAAAAAAAAAGATCGGTGACCCATACTGTGAAGGGCAGGCGAGAGGGCGGAGGGGGACAAATTCAGGACTTAAAAAAGAACGGAGCACTCAGTCCTTCTCCTATCGTAATTTGGGAGGAGAAAGGTGACCAGATCGCTTGGAAACATCAGGTAAGAAGATTCAGCGCGAAAGGGGGGGGGGGGAGGGCAAGACCCGGTGAGTACTCAAAAGAAAGCGGAGCCATCGGAAGGTGTATTCGTTATGTTGCATGAGGAGAAGGGAGGGCTTAGAGTTTGAGAAGAATCGAGAGGAGAGAAGGAAAGGAAAGACAGGTAGCATGTTCTTGAGATGTACGGGTCATGCGGGAGGGGGATCTGACGTGGGGTGGGGGTGGGGGGGGAGGGGGGGGGGAGCTATTCGGAATTTCGGAGGTATATAATCAGGGACACCAGATTGCGAAGACGGGAGGCATCATCTCTAGAACATAGGGGTGGCGTGAGGGGAGGGGCAAGGGGTTTAAGTCAGGATTATATCAGGGTTCTTCTCTAGAGGAGGAAGAGGTGCAGCAAGGGCTGGCAGCGGTAGGGCTTGTGGCGTTCTCGTGGAGGGCAGTTGACGAGGGAAAGGGATTCGACGAGTGAGCGATCGGACTGGAAAGACGTTCTCGGGTGAAGACTGGCCAAGGCGAGAAGGAAGGTCTAATTTGCTGCGGACGAAGAGGGAGGGCCAAAGGCACTTGACGCTAGTGAAAAAAAACTTAGGCCGCGTGCCAAGAGGAGGGGGAATGTCACGTGATACGATTTTCTAGAGGGGGGGGGGTGTGATCAAAGGACTTGAACTCTTGTATGGAACAAATAGAGAGGAGGATTCAAGGATTTGCAAAGAAAAGCCAAGATCTTTCAGCGAAAAGGTAGAGGGAACTGTTGAAGCTTTGGCTGCGGGGAAAGAAGAGAACTTCTTGCTAGAGAAACCTTGGAGTGGGATATGAAAGAAAAAGGAGGGGGGACGGTTGAGACATATCAGGAAGGAGAAGGGCGCTTTGCCCAACTCAAACGAGATCGAATTGGAGAAAGTCTGCAAGGGTTCTTAGGGGGTGGGCGCTTGGAGTGGGGGACCAAGATGAGAATGAGTAGAATACTCCTCGATAAAAAAAACAACAAGCGGAGTTATTAAATATATGGATTACAGCATGCCTCTTGGGATCAACTGGAAGAGAAGGAAAAGAAAGGGAAAGAATAATGAACGCGAACGGTCTAAAAAGTAGGCCGGAAAGCGACGGGGACGAATATGGTCATCCGCTCCCTGGGTTGAGTAAAGGTCAAGGCCCAATCGGCGCCCAAGGGCTCCTCCGACCTAGATCTTTCCTCAAAGAAAGGAGAGAAAAAAAAAGGTACTGTTCGAGAGGTTGAGAGAGGAGGGAGAATTGGGAATTCAATCCTAACTTGGGAGGGGGGGGGTGGCAATCACCACCAGCGTCGCGCGGCCATTTAATGGAATCAAAAAAGAAAGTATCCAACCTAAAGATGGGGAAAACTCTGGGTCGCGCTCTCGCAGGGAAAAACCTGCGAGGAAAGGGCAAGTGGCAGTCAGAGGGTTGTATCTTGGGCGCAAAGGCGAAAAATTCTATGAGCCGCGGCTACGGAATAAGACTACCGACCATCGACAGCAAAACTTTAAGAAGACAGAGCGGACAACGAAACACTAAATCACAAGAGAGTCCCCGACACGACCTAAACACTCTTGAAAAGTAGAGCAAGGCAGAAAAAGGGTCGTTATGGAGAGAAGAAAACCTAGGGAAAGGAGCGGCATTAAACCCCGCAACCGAAATCCCCCCAAAATATCGAGCTGGAGAGAAGATGGACCTTTGCCGTGAAAAAAAGCCGTCTTACCTCGTCCACATTCTATCGCCGAGCAGTGAAACCAAAGGGGGCCAAGCCGCCCAAGCGGTAAAGGAAACGGCATAAAGATCCCTCGTATGGGTCAATGCAAGGGAGGAACAATCATGGATAAAAAACGAATCTCCGAGAGCCGTGAGCCCAGAGCGAAGATCCCATCTCAATATGCTAATTGACGGACACGCGTAGGTCCGGAGGGAAGGCAAAAGTCAGACAAGAAGATGTCAGGTCTCAGCAGGAAGTGAACACGACTTGGTCAAAAGGGGAAGAAATAAAACATTTCAAGAGAGTAGAAGGGCAGCGGTAAGTAGTGTTGGGGGCTTTGTTCTGTGGAGGGCTCTCCTCCGAAGAGAGATTGATCCGTTAAAAGAGGCTCGAAGGAGGAGGTGATCAACGCATCGAAACCGAGCAGTTCCAAAGGCCGCCGAAAGATGTACTTGTAGGGGAGAAGACCCTATTACCGAAGAAGGTGGAGAATGCCGTAGATTGACCAAACGCGGACCCCAATCACAAGATCAGACCATAGAAGAACAAAGGGGAAGAGGGAGAAAGGGATCTCAAAGTTGACTGAACATAATCTTGTCCTGAGAAAACGGGTGCAAAAAATTGGAAAAAAGTTCTTCTGCGGGAATAGTGCCAGGGAGAGGCAGGGAGGTGTTGATCAGAGACCAAAAAGCCCAGGGAAAGTCGTGAACAACTATTAGCAGGGAGCCAAACAATTCTGATCTTAATCTCAGGAGAGCCGATAAGTATACAAGTGTCACGGGCGATTGGGGAAAAAGGAAGAAGCCAACCAAAGTCTAAGAAGGATTGCACGTCTTGGGGGACCAACTCTGGCCGTCTGGCCTCAAAAGCGACCCTTCAGGTTTCCGGAGTTAGGACAAGAACGAAAGAGCCGGCACCCTCAAGGAGGGAAGACTGGGAGAAAGGGAAGATATTCCTGAGAACACTTGGGACAACGAGCACCCAGGAAGGGCAACAGGAGGGAGAAAAAAAGTTCAAGGAGTCAACGGGAGTCACCAAATAAGGAGGAGAGAAGCCATTTACGAGGAAAGTGGGAAGCAACCGGCGTCACCAGGGGTAAATGGACACTGAATTGATATCGGGAGATAGTCGGCAGAAGAGGGGAGGCAACAATTAAGGCTCATCCAAAAAGAGGGTCCAATTCACGGGCGGTCTATGACGAACAGGGAGGATGGAACATGGCTCAGCAATAATGCTGGGGAGGGGCGAGGTGGGGGGGGGAGAGAGGCTGTGTAAGTCTGGAAAATGATTCAAAGAAATTCGAGGACATCCTCCGATAAACGGGGGAACAGAGGGGGACACGCTTGTAGGATCTGGTTAAGGAAAAAACCAATTGGACTTGAAAAAGGATAACTGCAGGAGGCCAGAGGATGCCATAGAACATTGTGTAAGGAAAAGACCTTACGCCGCGAATTTCTGTGGGTAAAGAAGAACCAGGGGGCGGGGCACGGTAGCGTGAAGATTACCATAGGAAAGAAGGAAAGTAGTCGGGGGGGAAAGGCTAAGCGTGCGGATGGACTTCTAGGAGCAGGGGGAGGGACAACGGCCTCGAATCCAAGAGCACTGAACGCACTGGAGTCAGAATAGAGGTCCATTCCAGCGAAGACATGGTCAGGGAAGAAAGAGCTCCGGGGCTAGCCTAAGAGACGCCCACTGGGATGGGGGGGGCTTGGGTGATAAGTCCAGTCTTTCCATAGGGCGAATTCAAGGTCCCAAAATGTCCGGCGCTCCGTCAAACGTTAGACCAGAGTTAGAGCCTGAAGTCGTAGTTCCATGGAGAAAAAATCCTAAGGGAAACCTAACTAAAAAAAAACGAGACAGGAACAATCCGGTTCCAGGACAGAATGACTCAGTCAGGAAAAAGGGGAAGCTCATAGGATCACGCTGAGAACGGAGAGGGATAAACCGATAAAAATGCATCGCAGCCAGGGAAAAAGAATACAAAACAAGAAAAAAGCTTGAGGGAGGGCAGTATCCCCGTCCAACATAATCGTTGAAGGGGAGCGCGCCACGACCGGGAGAACGATAAAAATCATCGCAGAAAGGGGAGGAGAGGAAAGGAGGGGATGAGGGTAGGATTTGAAAGACCGAGGAAAGTCAACGATGAAAGAATAGTCGGAGGTGTATCCTGGGCGCGGAGCAAGCTTTTTAGGGACTTGGGGGAATCTCAAATGGCAGCAGGGAAAAAGGGCATGGTGCATCGGCTGAAGGGCTGCTTGACAGAAGCCTAGGCCAAAGGCGGAATCACGAAAGGAGGAACTTCCACGTAATTGGATAAGAAAAAAACTAAGGAGAGGTAGCGTTCGTTAAGTAAGGGAGATGGAAGGTACAGGGGAAGGGAAAACTTGAGAACCGTTGGCGACGGCGGGGATTGACGGGGGAAATGCGAAAGTCACAAAAATGGAGCATGGAAATTGGAAAAAATAAATAGAACCGGGACAATGCGGGTGATTGTCTGGGCGGAAACCGGAAAAAGAGAGGAGGCACCATTGACTCGAGGGGACTAAGGGACGAGAGAGAGTCTTAAGAAATCTTGAAGGAGGGGATAAGGGGAAGGATGCAAGACGTAGGTAGCCTCACAGAGAGGACGAATGGGCATGTGGCTGTAGAAGGATCGAGGAAACACACGATTAACATTCAAGGAGGGAAGGGAAGAGGAGAGAGAGGGTAGGAACTTATGGGGGGGGGGGTGATCTTAAGTGGGGGAAGAAGGGCGGCGATTAAAGCGTGGTAAGTAATGGCGTAAATGTCGATGAACATTTTGGGACAGGACAGTACTCGAGAGCCCAAGCTGGAGTCTAAGGTATGACGGGCCGGACGTTTGCGGAACGAGGGATGGGGGGGAAAAGGGGGAAAGATTCTAAGGGGGCTCGTACAAGGGGGGGCGGCGATCCAATATACAAGTAGCAGTTCGAGATTCGACAGGGAGGAGTTGTAAAAAAAGCCGGAGGGAGACATCCTTAAGTGGAAGTTGTTGTGGGAGAAGATTCGGCAGGCGTTCCTGCAAGGCACGGGGAGCTAAGACGAAAAGAAAAGCGCGGTAGCTGGATGACTTATCGGAGAAAAAGTTAACGAAATAAAGGGAAAATGGTTGGGGACAATTCTTTGGGATGGGCGGGGAAAGGAACATTGTCGGGCGCCATTGAGAATGGGCAAAAACTGTGAGAGAGGAGGAAAAGTAAGGAGAGCAGGTCGTGGGGGGATGTGAGATAGGAGAGGGGCTTGTCAAAGGCGCTGGAAGGAGAGGACCTACGAGATCTGGAAAGGGTTGCTCTGTGAGAAAGAAACTGACTTTTCTGACAATAAAGGAGGCTCAGATGGTATTGGGAGACTGGTCACTCGCCATACCTTGGGAGAAGGAGTATGGACTCGGGGTCTCGTAATAACGAAGGGGGGGGGAGCAAGGATCCCAGGTGAAGAAATAGGGGAATGGGGGGTGCGTATGGGGAGAGGGACAGCTGAGGGGACTGGGGGGGGGAAGGAAGAAGACGCCATTCACAAGTTGGTGAAAAGCCTGGGGACAGAGGTTGGACCCGCGCTGAGGCAAGAAACGCGTTGGAGGGGAC
>Ga0179591_1332633_pt1 | contig 13537 bp, 14 predicted proteins | sample CZOMad2_1_08_16f_FD_182891 | JGI IMG/M metagenome (GOLD analysis project Ga0179591, IMG submission 182891) | Vadose zone soil fungal communities from Angelo Coast Range Reserve, California, USA - CZOMad2_1_08_16fungal (PacBio error correction) | ecosystem: Environmental > Terrestrial > Soil >...
TTAAAGCCGGTACAAGGGCTAGGAACCATCGCGGGGAGAAGTCTGGTAACAGGGATGCCTGGCTTCGACCCGGGAGCCGGGTCCTTCGACGAGGATCAAAAGACCTGAGTGACTCCGACCGCTTGGAAAAAATATTTCCATGCCACCCTTGGGGGGGTAAAGGAACTGGAACATAGGGGGAGATTCGAGGTGTTACCCGTGAGTGTGTGAAGACGGTCCTTAACCAGAAGGGGGTGGGCGTGGTAAGGGGTCGAAGGGAACAGTGCAATTCTGTGCGGGGGGGGAAAGTTTTTGGAAAGTAAACTTTACGGGGTAGAGACGGATCAACAAATCCTTATCAGGGATTGAACCTCTAGAAAGAGAAAAAGTCAAATGGGAAGGTGCATCATGTTAGACAAAAAAAAAAACGGGGTAACGATTTGGTAGGGCCTGAATTTTCTCGAACAGAGGCTTGGCCAGATAAGTGGGCGGGAAAAAACGGCGGAAGGGAAAAACACTGCCGCGGAGAGTAAGAGGATAGGAAAACCCTCCAGCAAAGAAATGCGCACGAAACCCTACTGGGTAGAGGGGTGGGTGTGCTGGGGGTGCCGGCGGTGTGGGGGGGGGGAAGACGGTGTGCAGTGGGGGTGGCGGCCATGTTGAGAGGATCAAACTCTGAAACGCCCTGAAAAAGCAGGACACAGTTCTTCGCCGCGGTAAACGCATTTCCTTCAGGCTTGTACCTGCAGAGTTCCACATTATAAAAGAAGTCGCAGAAAATGGGTCGCCCCACGAGTAGACAAGAAAGTATCCATATGGAGCCGGGGGGGGTTCCGTATAGGTAGACGCACCGACACGGAACGCAGGCACGGCTTCAGCGAAAGGAGACACAGGAAGGATGGTCCGTCTGTTCGTCCCTAAAAGGGGGGAGGTCGCTGCTGAAAAGAAAAATCCAGAACGAGGGTCTAAACGGATATTAACCTCATTCGGCCTGAGGGAGTAAAAAGGGGGGGGGGAGATTAAAATGGAGACTTTCTTCACAAGGGTCGCGAAAGGAGGCGCAAAACCTGGGGAGCGCTAACCGCGGGTGGCTACTTCGTTTCGCAAGAGGGGAAAAAGAAACCAAAGGGGAAAGAACACAGCGTTGCCGGATTAGGGGGGACCTAGCCCCTGACTCCCGCACGCGGCGCACCCTGGTACCCAGGGACAAAGAAAAACAGCGTTGAACCGGTCGTCCAGATGGAAGAGGGGCCTAAGCCCACTCGTTTCCCGCTGGTTCGAAGAATTTTCGCAAAGAAAAATCTTAGAGGAGAAATCTCGAAGGGCGGCAGCTAGAAAAGGAGGGAAAATTTAAACAGAACCGAACTGAAACGGCGATTTCCGATACGGAGATCGGATGAGGATGTTGTGAGGGGTGCCGAGGAACGCAGAAGAGGGGGAGCCGGAATCTCCGACCGAACTCCCATCACCATCACACTCAGGGGGAAAAACTCGGCAAAGAAAGGGGGCGATTTTCGAGACATGAGATGTCCCCGCTATCGGACTCCGGGGAGCAAGGCATTCTACTAAACGCTTCCAAGGGGATTAGGAACACCACTTCGCAAGGAAAAAAAAGCCGTAATAAACATCAAGCACGCTTGTCGGGGGGGACTTTAGAAAATCTGAAAAGGGCTGGCTCAAGTGGGGGGAACTTGGTATTCTCAGGGGGAATTGCAACCAACCAAGTCCGCTGATTAAGGGGACTAGCCTGACCACTGGAGGGAGAGTGTTCGACGATACAAGGGGAGCGGGAACGGGTGGGAAAAGGTGGCGAAACTCTAATCGATTCAGGGGGAAGGTGTTACTGGAAAGCGCCCATTGGGTGGAGGCTCACTCCTGCGGAAAAAAAGGGGGGGTGAAGGTTCTTAAGGGGGGGCCGTATTAGGAGGAAAAAGCTACTCGTTCCGCAGGAGAATCGCTCGAGATCAAACTGGAAAAAGCTGGCGTCGCGGAGATTGAAGAAAAAAAAACACTGAAGGGGGGAAAGGGTAGAGAGCCCCATAGAGAAGAGAAAGAGGGTGGCATTACCGCTACATCAAAAAAGTCATCACGTCAAAAAAAATCTTTTCTGCAGTTACGGCATAATCGGGAAACCGCCGAGAGCCGTCGAGCACTGATCGATCGGAGGAAAAGAAGAGGGCTGGCGGAATTCTTCACCTCTATCCAGAAATGGCGATGCTTCCTTTCGTGGGGAGGAAGCTGTGGAGAACTCGCTTGCGAATCGCTACCGGAAAAAATGACGCCTCTTGCCTTGTGGGGAAAGAGAAGGCAGGGTGGAGGGCCGGCCCATCCCCCGATCCCTGGTATCTCAAATGAAAACTGAGAGGTTCCGGAGGGGAAAACTAGTTGGAGTGAATGAGACCCGAAAAACAGAAAACTTCATTATTAAGGGGAGAAAAGACTAGCGTGCGAAACCGGGGGGAAAACGTCACAAAATACCTAATTACAGGAGCCCCATTAAACGAGAAAGATTTCGGAAGGGAGGCGCTGGGTAGTGGGAAAGGGCGAAGGGTCCACCGTGACTGCTCGGCGAGGGGAAGGAAAAAGGTACGGTCCCACGTCTTGGAGGGCGGATCTCGTAAGAGAAACCTCGAATCCTCTCTAGGGGGGGAGGAGTCTGCCAATCCAGGGGGTCGGGAGGGGGGTGGAGGCATTTTGTGCGAGAGTGCGGCGAAACTCCGGAAGCCTATCGAACGAGAAGAGCTGAGGACGAGGACGAAGGTCCGCAATGCCCAGAACGCTTTGTTGAAGCCGGAACGGAAAAAACAAAGTGGTCGGGGCCTCAAAACTGGGGGGAGGGTGGAGGCAGTCAAAGAGGGATGGGTGGTGCCTCCTGGGCTGTATGAAAGAGAAAACAAAGCTAGAGGGGACCTCCGGGGTGGACAACGTGCGGAGAAGCATCCGATTATTTGCGAGGAGGGGGAAAAGGATGGGGATCGTCGGAGATGAGGTCTGACGGGCTACAAATGTGCGGTCAAAGGATGTTGTGATTGCAGTCGGGAGGGGGGGCGGTTCGCCTGGGCAAGCGGGAGATAGACCGCCATGAAAAAAGGGAAAGCGATATAAGTTCGTGGAAATCTGTCCAACTTCTCTGAGGACTCCTCCTCGGAGAAAAGAATCAAGGGAAAAAGCGCAGAATGAAGAACAAGACAGGCTTTTCGGGAAGTTTCAAAGAAAAAGAGGTTGGGCCGCAGAAGCCGTTTTCCGCCGATCAAACGTCCCAGATGGAGGGGGGGAAAATCCGAGGCCTATTCTGGGTGTTACCAACTGGCGCATGGAAAAGAAAAAAAGGGGTCGGTCAGAGTCCGAAAGGAATATTGACTATTCTTCGTCAGTTTCATGAAAATCATAGGGGAATCGTGGTGAATGGCAGGAAGGACGGCACGGGGTAGTGCGAGGAAGGGGAGAATTCGCTAAGTGGAAAGGGCCTTTATCTTTCTCCGGAGGGCGACTACTGCACACGTGTCGGAAACCGAAGAGCGGAGGTGGTACAATCTGAAAGAAGGGGGGAATGGGGACTCGTGCCATGTCCGTTATTCGTTCTGGGGAAAAGGCGCTCAGGGGAGGAAGGGCGGGGAGTGCGTATTTCGATTAAGGGGGAGGCGGAATGAAGAGAAGGGGCGGTCAATTATCGAGCGGACCACCATCCTATGGGGGGGAGAGGTCGAAGACGGGGGAATTCCTTCCATCTCGAGAAAGGGACAAGTGCCAGGAGGAGCTACGCTTCTTAAGCGAATCTCTTAGAGCAAAGAAAGAAGGCTGGAAAAAATTAGGGAAAGGCCCGAGGGTCCGCCGTAATTCAACCAGTCGGGGAAGGAAGCATGGTTGCCAGCCGCCTCATCTCGATGCTAACGGCGAGATCAGAAGGTTTAGTCACGCAAAGAGGGGGGGGGAACCATTTATAGGTCGAAGCGTATCCGAAATGGGGTCGCTGTTTCCCAGAAGAAAGCTGAGAAAAAATCCCACTTGAGCAGCGACTAGAGGCTTGTCCCTGTGTGAAGAAGGGGGGTGGGGACTCTTGAGTGGAAGAGCGTGGGCCGATCCTTGAGGGCCAAATCTGCTATGGCCCAAGGACAATTAACGCGGCGATCACTGGGGGGACCGGGATAGCTGACAGGAGGGGAAGACGCTGCGAAACGGAGTATGGGGAGAGTTGTTTGGCCCCAGGGCTTTGCTAGTTTGGGAAGGATGACCTTGGACGGCGATCGTTCTTCCGGCGTTAGAGGAAGGAAAGCACCGCCAAAAGACGTTACTAACGTCTCGGCAAGAACAGCTTCCAGTTTCGGGAGGAAGAAATTCGGGAGAAAAGGATAAGAATTCCGAGCACAAAGGGGACGGAGCGAAATATAATTAACGGGAACTCAGTGGGTTGGCGATTATCCCTGGGGTGACAGAAAAGAAAAGAAGAGTTTAAAACATTCTGGATTCTTTAACTGTGCGGAACAGGGTGCTAAGGGGGGCGGGAGGCTGAGGAAGACCACCCGACACGAGTTGATGTTCTTAACAAGAGAGTGGGTTAGTCCGACCCAGGGTTGCGAACTAATGGTAAAAACTAGGTTTCGCGAATGAGCTGCGATAGGGAACCCGTGGGCGGAGGAAGGTTGACAAATCTTTGTCTCCATGAAATCCCCTCTGACCATTCGATAAAAAGCCGAAGAGGGGGGGCAATGGAAATCACAGGTTTGGATGGACTTCCCGGTTCTTATCGGGAAGGAGGACGGGAGGCGTCAAAAGCAGCTACCTCTATCAAAAGGCAGATGTGTTCAGGGAAAGGAATGATAGGTAGGGTAAACAGGAGAGCAAACGCAACTGTCTTTCCAGGGGGGGAGTATTGACGTCACGCTATCAAAAAGACAAGCACTTGGAAGGAGAATTGATATTTGGTCAGGGGAGGGGGGGGAGATCGCTCAATTCGCGAAGGGAACGGGAGGGAAGGAGTTGAGGAAATGCTTAAATAGGGCGACCGTGTTACAAGCCTGAAATGCTTTTCCGCCGGGGGAAAGAAGGAGGCATCGTGATTCAGGGGGGGGGAGTGGGAGGGCATCTTCATTGCCGTGTTCAACCTGCGTTTGTAGAAGACCATCGCGAAAGCGTGTCGTGTCTTGAAAAGAGAAATGGTTTTGGAAGGGAAGGAAAAGCTACTGTTCCGAGAAGGAGGGGTGAAGATCACATCTCAATCCGAAAAAACTGACGTTCGGGGAGGGGTCAACGGCAAGGAGCGGTGCCATCATACAGGGGCCTTAGGGCTATCTCACAATCGTGAGGGGACTAACCTGATGCACGCTAGAGGAGCACAGTTGGGGCGGCGACGACTGCTTCGCGCCAATCCATCCGGGGGGTTTGGGTGAAAATATCCGCGACTAACAGGGGAGAGGTAAAGCGATCCACCGATGCTCTTCCTGCAGAATTGGGCGTTACTCGACCAAGGCGCTACATGGAAAAAGGGGGAACCCGTAGGTGAAAACCCACACGGGTCCAGAATATAGGGTCATTTACTGAGAGAAGGGGTGGCGAATAGGGAAGGTTGCCAAGGGCACGCAGTCTTTTAAGGATGCTCGGGCCTGAATCGGCTAGGTAGCCTAAGAGGAAGAGTCAAAACAGCAGATGAAGCCCGCGAAATTTTCCTTTACCTGCTGGGTGGGGGAGCTACAACAAAAAGGAAATATAGAGAGTGGAAACTGCAACCGGGAAAGGGGGGAGCTGGATCAATCTGAGGCTGTTCGACCTTCCTGCCGGAGATGAAACGCTAATGAAGACAAATCCTGTCGTTGAAATCAGCCGGTGTCAAAGCTTCTCTGCCATAACCTTGTGCACGAGAAAGGACACAGATTGGAAAGGCCCGTGAAGGGGGGGATGGGGGACGGTCCCGTAACCAAAGGGGGCGGAACACGGCCGTCCGAGGGTAACAGCTAGCAATTCTGCGACATAACTTGTTGGGAGGAAATAGGCAATCTTCCCTGGAAAATCTCGGCTCGGAGGATCGAGGGTTGAGTCTAAATATCGGGAGAGAAAAAAGAAAAAGGGTCTAAGGCTGTTGCATAAGTTCCTCAGTCACCTCATTGAAATTTTATCATTGGGGGGAGAGGGGAGGGGCAGAGTCTGCTTGGGAACACCAGAAGTCTCCTTCTTGGGGGAGAATATAACTTCGGACGGTGAAGTGGGTCTTTCACCCTCAGAGATCAGGAATCTGTGGGGGGGAACACATCCACTGCCAAAAACCAACGAAAGATTGTCTCGCAGGAAAAATTCCGCCGAAGAAAAGGAAAAAACTCTGAAAAAAATGGCTCTCACCCGTCGGACGACCTTAATCAACGAAGGCGAGAGGAGGCAACTAGGATTGGTCAGCCGGAGGTAAAAGCATTTCCTTCCGGCTTGGACAGAAAACAAAGATTTCTACATGAGGAAGGGAGTCGAAGGGGAAGGGCGTGTCCGCCAAACGACTTAATCTCCTTATCCTTGGAAGGAAAGGGGGAAATTCGGGGCGAGGTAACTACGGCCAACCGAGAACCCATGTGCTGCTAGGAGGAATCCGGAGGGAAGTACTTCATCCGAAGTAGAAGGGGGGGGGCTGTTTGACAGCTTGCGAGAAGCAAGAAAAGGGGGAAGGTAGGGTCAAACGATCATGGTCAATGCCCTCTTCGGAGGGATCGTAATCGGGACGGGAAGGGGATACGAGTAGAAACGCTGCTGCAACCTGGTCTCGGTGGGCATCCCATTTTTTCGCACTGTAGGGCGCACCCTTGGCTTAGTAATACAACCAAGGAAAAAAATCTTTAATAATTTGGTAGACCGCATTGTCTCCGAAAAAAAGGGGATAAGGCGTTAACGGAACAAACTGTATAACCGTGGGCGCCCGTATACCTTCCCGAACAACCCCATTCGGCAATGGTTCCGTTTGGGTCAGGAGTAATTTTTCCGTCGGAAGAAAAGAGGGATGCGTCGTCTCGAGGAAGCGAATGGGTTCGTTCCAGTCACTGGAAGCGGCGATTTCCGATAAGGAAGGAAAAGGGGCGCGGGAAGCAACGGCGCCGAAAAAAAAAGAGAAAAGGGTCGTCCGACCTCATTCCGCACGGAAAAAAAGGGACGGGGGGAAAACGATGGCAAAGACTTTTAAGATTTAAGAAGTCAGAGTGGAACCTCGAGAACAAAGAAGTGCTCGGGCCAAAAAGGGAATTAACGCACGGTCCGTCCATCGAATCAAGACACCCGGCAGAAGTACCACTTAGAAGTATTCGGGTTGTTTCACCAACGCGCTTGAGAAAACTCGAAACAGGATCAAAGTGGGACGTGGGGGGGGGAGAGAGGGGTTGAAGGGAAAGTACAAAAGGCCGTAGTCGCGCTCAGCATGATCAAATGAGGGGAGAGGGCAAGACGAAAATGAAGTCTCTCACTCAGGGGGGCAGGCGCTATGCTTATGTGAAGGAGGAATTGGACGACGGAAAGTGTGAATGGCGTAACGCCTTGCCTGAGTAAGCCCTTCATGTGAAGGGAGAGGGGATTAAAGGACGACTCTAAGAGTCGGGCGTCGGAAGAGGCTTTAAGAGGCGAAAGGGAAAATGAAGTTGGCCGTCGCGGGGAGATAGTTAAGGGAGCCCTCGTTCGCGCATAGGGGAGAAGGGGGGCTCGGAGGGGGGCTCGAAGTGGAAAGAACGATCATAGCCTTCAGTCTGGAAAAAAAGAATCTGATCGCAAAAAAGCCTAGGCAGCAATTCAAAAAATCGGCAAGGTAACTCAATCAAGAACATAGAGGCAGGGGATATCTTCGGAAGAAGTAGGAAAGTCGACTCTTTTACTGTCGTTTTCGGAGCCCTACACTCGTTTGGGAGGAGGACGACATAGGGGGACGCCGGCAGAAATTCAGGGCCGAAGGCTTTTGGCACAGGAAGGAAAGAGTGCTGGCGTCTGACGACAGCCCCCGATCCGCTGGAAACATAAGCCGAATTAAACTTCCTCTACAGAGAGGACCTTCGGCCGAGGAAAGGAAGTTTCGAAATGAAAGAACAAGAAAAAAAACTGAATTATAGGAGGTGATACGAGGGAAACAGGCGAAGAGAGGAACAAAGACCCCTAGTGACTCGCCCGGCACTCCTTAAACTCTCTCCAGAGAGGGGGAGGGTGCGAGTGGCTGTTCGTTTAAGGACTATTCGTCTTTCCATAAGCTGCGAGGGACGAGGTAACGAATACGTATCGATTAAGGAAGGCCCTTCTGAGCGGAGGGAGGAAGCCCTCCATGAACGCCCAGAAGCAAACTGAAAGATCGTGGTGGTCTCTATCTGCAGACAAAAGGGAAAAAAGGCATTTTGAAGTCCAAACATCATCTCCTCCTCCTTAGACGGACTCAAAAAAGAAGAGGGATGCGGAGGGAAACGGATGGGGGAAGAAAGTGGGAAGGGGGGAAAGAAAGAGTTGTTGAAGCGGACTGCTCAGAGCAAGAGGACGCAACAAACACGGAGAGAATATAGATTTTGGGCCGCCGTTGGCGGGACAGTTCCGGCTTTCAACCATGCGTGAAAGGGCGGAAATCCTTGGGGGGAAAAAGCGCGAGCACAAGAGGGAGGTGCGGGGGCTGGAATCGTGTTCGAGATTGGGGTAGGAGAATGGGGGGAGAAAATGCGGCTTCCGTCTCACTCGGATGTGAGTGCAGATCTAGAACGCCGAGGGGGAGTCGTCGGGAGGAAAAACGGGAAAGTCGGCCGCGATACGAAGGGAGAAGGGGCCCTTACCGGACGTGGAAAGCCAACTTCTTCTATCCGTCACGGTGGCCGACTCTCCGATTAAAAATAAAAAAGAAAAAAAAACGCGCAAGGGAGGGGCCGATTCACAGGGTCAGAGGTTCAAAATGGGCGTCCGGAAAGTGGGACCGCCGAGCCCCTCAGAAGTCCGTCCCATAGTCATTAATCCTTCATCAATTCGGCGTGGGAGGAGGCCAAAAGTCGTCGGTGCGGTCGAGGGGAAGGAAGAGTAATGACGATTCCGTTCGTCAGGAGAATGAAAAAGTGTTATCCTAGGGGAGGTTCATTTCCGGCAGAAAGTCCGAGGCTGCGATTTCAAAAGCGTCCAGGGAAATGAGGTAGCGTTACGCTAAGCGGGAACGCTGCACAAAGATGTCGGAAAAATCCAGTACGAAATCGAGGGGCTGGATCTCGGGAAGAAGGCGATGGGGCGTGATTCCCAGGGCTGATCGAGACAGGATCGCTCTGAGGAGAAAGAAGGCGCGGCTAGGAATTATGCCGTTGACGGCGCAGAATAGGGGGAAGCGGGGAAAAAATTATTAATAGGCCAACCAGATCGGCGAATGGTGGCGAAAGGGAGGGAGATACAACGGTCATGAAGGCCATCTCCTCTACGAAAAGGCCATGTTTCCAGGAGCTTATCGAAAGGGAAATCGGGCAGGGGGAAAAAAGATTCCTCCGGCGAGGTAGGATGAAGGCCTGAAAAGAGTCGACGCGGGAGTTAAGAAGAAGTGTTCCATGGTTGACCGTGTTGCCAAGAAAAGAAAGGTGCGAACGGAAAGGGGGATCAGGAGGGTTCGATCACAGGACGCGAACCATTGAGGAAAAGAAAACGACCACGAGGCCTGGGTCCAGTTTTCCCGATAAACAAGCCCCACGTCCCCCTTGGAAGAAAGTTTAGGAGGGGGAGCCTAAAGGGGGGGGGAGGGGAACACGAAGTAGTGGGTAGACCGGATGGTGGTCCTCAAGAGAAGAGGATTGAGAGTCTTAGATTCATGCAGGCCTCCGGCGGGGAAAAGGAAGGAGGGGGGTGAGGTTCTTGGGCAGTGAAAGAGGAAGGTCAATCGATGACGGTATTGTGCGGAAGACACTGGGCAAAAATGCAGGGGGTGAGGGGGATTGTTTATGGTGTTAGGTTCAACTTGCCACTTCTTAGGAAAAGTTAGTCTCTCATTGATGGTCAAAACATCTCCATTCAAAAGTGTCACGTAAAGGCCGAGTCAAGTGAGTTCGACTTGGAAAAAGGAAAAGGTGGGAACCACTATCGAGAAGCGATTCAGATCAAGACGAGGGTGATTAAAGGAAATAACCAGCGGGCAGGGTGGGTTCGAGGGGGGGGCTTGGGACGACCGGGGAAACGCATGTTCTAAAGGGAAGGGTAACTAACAAGTTGGCGCAGCCGCGTAGGGGTCTGAAGACCCCTCAAGGTAACGAGTTGTTTTCTTAACCGGATGGTTTTATTCCTCAGGGGGGAGAAACGACAGGGGAGAAAAGAAAGCGCTTTGAAAGCACCAAGGGTGCGAAAGGTTGAGGCGAAGGGGTACGAAATCGTCTCCCGTAGACGGTGGCCCCCCATGCGGGGGTCTTGAAGAAGTTGTGGTCGAAAAAAATTCCAGGTTCTGATCTTGAGCGGGAGAGCGCACTGAAAAGGGACCTCGAAAAGGCAGGACGGACAAGACGGGAAGGGGGACATGATTTGTCTAAGGAGGGGAGCGTATCACAGGGAAGTTCCCAGGTCCTTTCCGGGAAGAGAATGTAAAGACGTCCAAGGGAAGAATTATATGTGGAGTTGCGCAGCTATAAAGATTAGAAAAAAGAAAGGCATCTCCAAGGAGGGAGAATGTACTCTGGGGCGACCTTTACCAGCCGGGAAATGCGTTTCCACCGAAGAGAAGGGATATTTCACGGAGGAAATGGCGGGCTGTTAAGGATAGCATCTTCTCAAAAAGGGGAACGAAAGGTTCGGGAGGAGGGGAGTTTGTACAGAAGGCACCATCGGGGAAAGGGCTTGAGAGGGAGGTCAGGACGTCGGGGTGGTGCAACGGAAGGAAAAACCAGGATCGGAGTTTTACAATCCATCTAGAAACCGACGGTGGGACAAGCAAGGAAGGACAAGCATAAAGGCGGTTGGAACGTTCGTCCCGGAACTGGGAGGAGAAGAGGCCTGGACCTGTGCAGCTAACATTATTCAAAAAAGCAGTCGCCCCAGTGAAGGACACGAGACGAAGGGAGGAGAGATCCTACTGTAGGGTTGAGAACTATCCTCTACAGGAGGGACTGACCGAGTCACAACACTTTTCTGCCGTTCGAAGTGCTGAAAAAGGGAACTGAGAGGTCGCCTTGAAACCCTTCGGGGAAGGGAGTCACCAAACGGTCAGAGGGACCTCTGCAATCTGTGTCAGTGAGTCGGATGTTCACAATGGTGAGGGAAATATAGGCACCGGGAACGGAGCAAATCACGCCGGGAGGGGGAAGAGGTGAAAAGGACCCTGTCCTCGGCGGTGCCGCCAGTCATTTCGGAAAGTGACCAGGGGAGAGAAAGCCATTGAAAATGGGTGGATTTTAATCTAGAAGGTGACTCAACTGCAACCGCCGTCAAGGAGTGGGTCGCGGGCTCCTCATCGGGAGAAGGATTGAAGATCAGAACCGGCGAGCGATGAAATCCTTCCTCAAAGCGGGGGGGAAGGGGCAACCACTGGGGCTCGTGAGACACCCTTTTGCACATCCGACGAAGAAAAAAGATTTCATATTCTAATAAAGGGGGGAACGACGGGAGGGAGAAAAAACACGGGTTCAAAGATGGCGAAGGAAGGGCACAGGTGGACGAACTGGGACCTGCAGGGTCAAGGAGGGGGGCGAGCATAAATTGGTTGGACTCGGACAGAAAGGAAAGGGACGCTGGGGAGAGGAGTAAAAAAAAGCTCACGGCGTGCTGGTCCGGGAGAGAACGATCTTCGTGGAAGGAAAAATTGCAACTGGGCGGGGGGATCATAGTTCGCACTACGCCGACCTCTTGAGAGAGGAAGAAGGGAGGAAAAATGCCTTCTTTTCACCGCTCAGTCGCAGGTGTCCGGAAAAAGATCGGGGATGGTCGTTAAAAAAAACTCTGATCGAGGGCGTAAAATTCTTGGCCCCATCGAAGGGGAAAGGAAAAATCGAAAACGCGTCTCGGGGAGGGATGGAGGGAGGACAAACGAAAAGAAAGAAAAAAAGTCATGTTGAAAGGCGCTCCACTGAAGAGGAAAGGGGCCCGAGAAAGGCCCCGTTCGGAGGGGAAGCTTTTACCCGGGAAGGGAAGAGGAAGGTAGAAAAGTCCGACATGATGTACTTCCAGGAGCTTGGAGAGGGAACCCCCCCTTAAGCAAGCTCCTTATCCTTTGGGGTAAGGGGGGGTTCAGTCGGGGAGGTAGACTGCCATCCGACAGGGAACGCCAGTTTCTCAAGCTGGACCTTAGGATGAGGTTCACTTACGATAGAGTCCTGCAGCCGAAGGAGGTCGCTGACGGAGCCGTTTCGAGAACAATAACCAAGATCAAACCGTAGCAGAAGGCCCTCTTATGAAGGGGGAGAACCGATTGGCATATGACCTGGGAGACGATGGGTCGCCGTCCCTCGAAGGGAAAGACGTCGTAGAAAAGAAAGTGGCTAACTTGAGTAGAAACAGGTGCTGATTAATACACGCAAAGAAGGGGTAACACAACGGGCCGGAAGGGGGTGACCTCAGCCCAGGTTTCGGAAAGAGGTAGAGAGGAATGGGGTAAACATCGGTTTAGGATCCTTTCGGAAAAACAAAGAGAGGCCAACCACTGAGCCCTCTGGTCTAATTTTCGCAAAAAAAAAAAATCTGGAGGAAGGGAACGAAGTCGGGAGGCAAGGGGGGGGGGGCGTTTCAGAAAAAGAGAAAGTTAGTCGGATGGAGAAAGCAGACGGATCAACGACCCGTACTTTCTCTGAAGGGCGGAGGGGCCGCCCTAAGGGAAGCAAAAGGGGTCTCGACCTCATTAAAAAGAAAAAAAGCCCAAACTGGGGGGGAAAAATCTTCAGCAAAAAAATGGGAAGCTATTCTGAAGAAGGTCCTAAAGAGAAGAAGAAGTGACAGTCGGCACGAGGAGACAAGTAATTCGGAACAAATGCTAGACGGGCAACACCCTCAAGTATCTGCCCACCGGACGTCTACCAACTCAAAAAAGGGGAGACACCGAGGCAAGGGGCCACAAAGGAAAGGAGAAATCACGTCGCTGGGCTCAAGGGGGGAGGAGAGGTTTAAGCGGAGACCCAGGCCGCGGATGAGAGCTGCCATGATCAATTATGTGAAGGAGATTGGGACGAAAAGAAACGAGCCCTTCTGTAAAAAAGACGCGATGCGGATGGAGGGGAAAAAAAAGGGGGGGTATGGAACTCGCCAAAGGAATTCCGGGCGGAACGCCTGGCGGCTTAGCCTCATGTGCTACCGAAGGCTCTAAAACGAGCGAACTGGCGTGCAGATACCGAATAGAAGGGAAAAACTGTCAACTTTCGTCGAGGGGAGCCCGATTTCGCAAGAGAAAAGGCACCATCGCGAGCCCTTCTGGGGGGACGGGGGACGATCAGGGGACAAAAACATTTGCAAAAGCCGGAAACTAGCCCCTCAAGCCCGAAGAAAGGAAACGTGCTCGGAGGGGTCCTCGATCCGCCCGGAAATCAAATCGCATTTCCTCGCGAGGAAAGAGATAAGGAAAGGGCGGGAGGGGATGTCGTGGTGGGCAAAAGCGGTGTGCCGTCAGAGGGAAAAAGGAGCTGAGAATGGC
>Ga0179591_1238973_pt1 | contig 13536 bp, 18 predicted proteins | sample CZOMad2_1_08_16f_FD_182891 | JGI IMG/M metagenome (GOLD analysis project Ga0179591, IMG submission 182891) | Vadose zone soil fungal communities from Angelo Coast Range Reserve, California, USA - CZOMad2_1_08_16fungal (PacBio error correction) | ecosystem: Environmental > Terrestrial > Soil >...
CTTCTAGGAGACGAAGAGTTGGGGATAGATCGAGAAAAAGAAAAGGACTCTGGCATGCGATCATGTCTCGAGGTTTTCAAGAAAAGATGGGATCATGATAGTGGCTATACTGTGGTGGGGTCGGGGACCAGGGGGTTGAAGGCACTGAAGGGCGGGATGAAGGGCCTGGCTTGTAAACAAGGGCAAAGCCGGACCCGGTAGATTCTTTTTGGGAAATTATGGATTGCAAAGAACTGAACTGGGGGCGGCAAATCGCGGGAAAGGCAAGGAAAGGACGAAAAAAAAAAGTTCCAACGTGAGTTGCATAAAAAGTCATGAAGCAGGGCAGGGATTTCAGGCGAGAGGGAAAAGGGCGCCGGACGGACACGGGGGGGGAAGGGATAGGGGGAGGACGTGGACTAAGTGGCCTGATTGCTGTTCTACGGTCAGGAATCGAGGAGAGGGGGGAAGGGAAGAGGGCGATGGGGGTGGGGGGAAAGGAATTAGCCTGTCGGGAGTGGAGGGACGGTCAAGAAACTGTGGCATATCGCTATTATAACGTAATTTCTTCACATCGGGAAAGAGGAAAAGATCACCGTGTCACGGCGAGGAAAACTTCCTGAACCGGACCATAAGGGACGCTGGGGGAAAATGAAAAAACAGGAGAGGTTCTGAAACTCATGACGCAGTCCTTGCGCTAGCAAAGAGAAAGATCCTCGCAAGGGCCGTAAACTCGTTATCCTCGACCGTGACTGGTAGACGAAGTGAGGCCGGTGGGAGTAGTCGTGCACGGGTTGCCGATCTGGAAGAAATGCGACAAGCGAACACGGGTGAGGAGGTTGTAGGATTCGCGTGCGAAAGGGGGCCAGGCGCGTCAGGGAAAAAGGATGTCTAAGGAGGGAAGGGGCGACGAGACATGCCTCACTAGGGGAAGAAGTTAGTTAACGGTTCCAGAGGGCAGGATCGTTGAGGTCGCCTGATGCAGAGAAAGGGAAAGGTCATTTGCAACTAGAGAAGGGTAGGGCGGCAGAGTAAAATGCTTCCGAAAAGAGACCTGTAAGATCAAGAATAAATAACACGACAGAATGAATTCGAGGATCGCGTGACCACGCAACCTTTCTTAATTAGCAGGAGGGGGACGCCAAGAAAGAAGCAAAAACAGGTTTGTTCTCTAACAAAGAGGGGGGGGAGGAATGGGAGAGACAAAAAAGGAGGTGGAATCAAGCACTGTAACGCGAGTACTGGTGGAAAAAAAGTTATTGGGACTAAAGAAAATCTAGTTCCGCGCAGTATCTGACAACAAAGAAAGAGAGTCAGGGGGTTGTTTGGGTGGGCGGAGGGGGGGGAAAAAAAAGGGCAAAAACGTCACAGCTATCTGACATCCTGTTGGTGTATACGCTACGGAAAAGTAAAAAGAAGCCATTGGTCGAAAAAAACTGAGCAACGCAGGAGCAGAAGGGGGTCGGGGAGTACAAGCATTTCCCGAAAAAAAAAAACAGGCAGACCGGAAGGGGCAAAAAAAATCTTTCCTGAAATACGTATGGTTGGGGAACCAGGCAAGGAAAGAAAAAGGGCAAGGGGGAAAAGGAAAAAAAAGTCCGAATTTTTCTATAGGGGGAGAGGAGCAAGTCGCAGAGGAAGGACTATTCTAGAAAGTGAAGAGAAATGAAGAAGGGGGAGGTAGATCACATTCTCGATGTCACATCAAACTAAGAAATGGACAAATTAACTCTTTATTGGGAAGGCGAGGGCCGAGGGGGAAGGGGGGGTGCAATCTAAAAACTACAACAAAAGAAAGGGGACCAGTGTTTCGTCAGAGCGGAGGGGGCAGTCATCCTCAGGAAGCTTGGTCGGAAACCACATGGGGGAAGCGTCTAACCATTCCAGGAAGCTAGCGAAAAGAGAGGTTACGAAAAAAAAAGCGCTGGTCCAGTTTCGTGACCGAAGAGGGAAGGGGGGTCATGAGAATAAAAAAACATAAGGATCCGACTATTGTGAGGCGGCGGAGGGCAGTAACTGTAGGAGGACACCACATGCTGGGAGGGGGGGGGAAAACAAAGAAAGTGGGAGGGAAGAAGCAGCAAAAAGAAGGGGGGAAGAGGACTTTGAAACCACCTGAATGCAGGAAGGGGGGGAAAAGAGCTTCTTGCACTCCTCTTTTGAGATTGGAACGGCATATGAAGAAATCTATACCTCAACTGAAGAAAGGAAGGGGAGTAATAACGATTCGATCCTCCGGGCGGTTCTCCTCCTTGGAAGGAGAATTCTATCTAGAAGAAAAGATGAGCTGTCGCTCTCTGGATTTTCTCCAGAGGAGAAGACTAGAGAGATACGGGGGGTATAAATACGGCGAGATTCTTTTCCTGAGTTATGAATGAGCGTCGCGGAGAAAACAGGACCGACGAGGCGGTTTCTACTCGTCCAGCTGAGTCAGAAAAGCAAGTTAAGTGGGAGGAAGAGAAAAAAAGTGGGAAACCTAGGAGGGTTCGGAAAAGAAGGGACCTTACGCGCTTGGGAGAGGTCTGCGCGGGAAAAAAAGGAACACGAGTTTAAAAAATTTCGGTTGGGGATAGGGGGAGGTTGAGGGGAAAAAGAAAAAGGAAATAGACATGGTCCTGTCTTGCGGTGGGGGGGGAGCAGAAAGTTGGAGGAGCGAAAGAGAGGCTCCTTTGATGAAAAGAGGAGGGGGGGACAGAAGAGAGACGGCATGGATTCGGGGACAGGGCCATGGCGCGAAGTGAATAAGGGATGGAATGGGAAAGTATGTTGCCACACTGGTCCTAACAAGGTTAGGAAGCAGACCGGCTCATCACCCTCCGACGTCCACTCTGTGTATAGAGAGACGTAAGGGAAAAAGGGGGGGGGAGGAAGGCTAAGGGACCGGCGTGGCATTGCTCCTATAGACACACAGGGAAATCAACTAAGGGAGGATCAAAGAGGAACGTGGAGGCTACGGGTGTAGAGCACACGGGGTTAGACTTATCTAGGGGTCGCGCAGAGAAGGGGGGAAAGGGGATGGCAAAGACGGGGGGATCTCTAGGAATCAGAATGCGTGACTATGAACAGTCAAAAAAGCAGGAAACACGTGGTAACATTACAAGTGCCGCATGGGTTTAAGTAACGGGGTTGGAAAAAAGAGGAAAGAAGAAGGAACAAGGGAGGATGGGACCATAACACCGACGATGTTTGACAAAAGTGACGTGGGGGGGAAAAAAGGGTGGAGGAAAAACAACGAGTAGGAAGGGGAAACTCTAGAGTCAAGGGGAAAAAAATGGGGGTCCACCGGCGGCCGCGCGTGGGAGGAAAAAGTGCAAAGAAAGATTCGGAAAGGGGAACGGCTCGATGTTGCACGCGGGAGAGCCGTGCGTGAAGAAGAGAGAGAAAAACAAGAGAAGGCAGGAAAAGGTCAGGAAGGGGGAACTCCCTCTAGGGAACAAGAGGAAAATCGATCACGGCCAACTAAGGAAAGGGGGATGGACAACGAGTGGCAAAAAAGTATTCCTGACCGGTGGCCTCCATTTGGCATGGGGGAAGAGAAAGGACCGAGGAGCTCTTCATCCGGATTAACAGTTAACAACGGAATCTCCAGGGGGGGGGAAAAGCTTCGGTGGAAGTAAAACTAAAAAGCTGTGGGGGGTGCTCTTCGGGGACGACCCTGTGCCAACTCCAGGTAATGAGAAAAAAGGCGGCCAATCGGAATGTCCAAGGGAAAAAAAGGAGAAGCGCATGTCCCGAATTATTATACGGGGGGCGTATCCAAAGTCGGGGGGAAAAATCCGGAGAACCGGAGAATAGGGGAAAAATACCAGAGATAAAGCGACACGCAGATACCTCTTCGCCATCGACCCCCCCAGCAGTAGGAGAGAGGGGGAGAAAAAGGTAGTGTGAAGATTACGCGGGGTTGTTATAGGAAAAACGCAAAGCGAAAAGGAGAAAAACAGGCGAAAAGAGATTCTTCTACGAAGTGACGCTCTTAGGATAAAAAAGGGGGTTCGGTAGAGGGCAAAAAAAGGAATCGATGGACCTAAACTTCGGGGGGAGGCAATTGTGTCAAAAAAGAGAAAGCGGAAGGGGGATAGGGAAAAGAAAAGGAAGACAGCTCCCAGTGGCCATGAACTGAAACAAAGAAGGAATTAAAATATTCCAAAGAACGCTTTCATAATACACGCCTGCATGTAAGAGAGGAAAGGAAGATCAGAGAAAAAAACAGTACCTTCTTCGTACTTAAATAACCTGGTCAGATCCAAAAAGATCAAAAAACACTTGGGGTTTCCAAAGCGGCCGTCAATGAAGGAGCGACGTCCGCAAGGCCTTCCAACGAGCTGAAGGAGGAACCAGGAGAAATGACCATCCTCGGTCGTCCCACTGGTGCATTAGGATCACTTACGAGTTTGAAGAAAAGAAACGAGACGGGAGTCGACCACGCCCTATACTGAGGGGACGGTTATCCACGAATCGCGCACTACATAACGCCGAAAAGAAGAGAGATGAGCACCGTAATCAAGGAAATGCTCTGCTGAGGGACACACGGGAGCAAATCGTGTTCGGGAGCTAGAGGGGGTAGTTACGAAATGCGTGATCCCACCAGGAGGAGTCGCAGAGGCGGAGATAGCCGGCCAAACGTTTGATGTCTTTGATGCTCTAAAGGGAAGGGGGGGAAGCGGGGGAAGACGAGAACAGCGGCTTGCCCTCTATAGTCAACATAAAAAAGGAGACGTAGGGGGGGGTGAAGAAGAGAAACAATTGAAATATTTATCAAGCATCACGGAAAGGCACGAAGAAAAGCTCCATGTGCATCAATCCGCCGCCAATAATCTTCAGGCATCAAGAGAAAAGAGAAAGGAACGTCCTCATTTGACAGCGGCTTTCTCTCTAAAAGAGATTGGGGGTACCTCTGAAAATGGAAGGGGCCACGGAAACATGGGTTGGTAGGGAAAAAAAGAACGGAGTATGAAAAAGCGGATAAAAACGTTTTCGCTTAAGTGAGGAGTCGAAAAAAGCGGAACTCGACCGGCCCAAACAAGAAAGGGGTGGATCTCGTTCGGGCTTCGACAGGGGAGGGTAGAAAGGGAAGAAACACGCAAGTATATGCCTAGGGCACGGAGAAAGACGAAGCGTCCATTCCCAATCCGCGATGAAGAGCCAACAGGCAAAGGGCGGGAATTCGGATCTGGGAGTTCGTGTACCTTGCACGCCGAAGAGGGAAAGCAACTACGACTAGATATCGTAAAGTCGGTTGGGGGGGAATAGCCTTTGAAGGAAGAGGTTGTTGTTCGGGAAAAAGGATGGGGAAGAACAAAAAGGCGATAACCGACGTGTGAGGAGAATGGGGAACAGCGGCGGCATGTTGTTTAAGGTGCCGGAAGGAGAGAACAAAAAAATGGAGAAGCTGGTCGTCAGGAAAGGAAATCACAGCCGGAAGACAACCGAATAAAAAAGAGATCAAGAGATGGTTGTCAGCGAACGCAGACTTAGGAAGGAAAAATGAAAGCAAGAGGCCAGAAAAAGGTTAGGGGGACCGCCTCGCGGACTATGCAGGAGGAAAGACCATGGGGGGATCCATAACAGGAACAAGCGATCTGGGCGCGACAAAATCTGCCAAGGAAAGGGTCAGGAAAAGATCAAGCGCATTCTGCGCAACGGGGTGAGAAAGAACACTTAGCTTACGAATGAAGCATTAAGGAAAGGGGGGAATTAGGAAAAAAGGGAAGGTAAAGGGGTCGCAACGTCGTGCGCGGCCCGCAGGAAAAAAAAGACTAGGAAAAAAATCGGGGAAAGAACGGAGGAAAAGTAACAAGGAGACCTCAACTACCTGACTGCCCTCGGAAAAGGGACCTAACGGGAAAAGCTCAGGGAAAAAGGTGAAGAGAGAAGCGGACTGACACTAGTAGGAAGAAAAAAAAAAGACGGTCAAGGGAAGCGTAATACTCCAAAAAGAATCCCGCTATGTTTTCGTACTTCATTCTGGGAGGAGGAAGCAAAGAGGGAAGAGGGGAAAAAAAAAAAAAGGAGAAAAATAAGAGGCAACAGTATCATAAAAGGATTCGAAGGACACGGGATCAGGGGACACGTGGATAACGGCTTCGCGCAGGCCACCATTGGCCGTCAGTAAGAGAATAGAGCACGTAAAGAAATTCAAAAGGCATCCTCGAGTTCATGGCCTCAAAGCGAACCGGTCGGGGAAGGAAATGGAGCAATCTCTCTGAAAGGGGATTCATGAAAGGAAAGGGACTCGGAAAGAACTTCCAAGGGGAGAAATCTACGATGGCCATAAAGAAAAAGGTGGAAAATGAGGGGGAAAGACAATCTCCAGGACTAATTCGTTAACAAAAAGTGTAACTCAAGAGGAGGCAATTTGACTCTCGGAAGGTTCATACGTCGAACCTCGAGAACAGAAAGGTAGGAAATCGACATCCCCCTTGAGAAACAGGAGAAAGAAAAAGGAGATCGGTCTCTGGAATGAAACTCCCTTAACCATGAAGGAAAGAACGAAAGGGGAGGGGACAGGAGTTTGGCGTCCCATCCGCCTTACCTTTCGCTATTTTTACAGAAGTTAAAAGAAGGTGGAGGGAAAAAGAAACCAACATAAATAACAAGTGTGCATCAGGGTCCAGGTAAGAAAGAAAACGTCGTCATTTAGGACCAACGGGAGGGGAAGAATGAGAAAAAGAAATTCATTTGAAACCCAATTTCGATTTGTAATGGAAACATGTAGGGAAAAATGGAAGGGAGGACAAGAGCTCTCTGAGGTCATCGATGGGGAACAAAGAACTGTGAAACGGAAGAGCAGGAGTATGATCTCTCAGAAAAAAAAAGGGGGAACGGAATATCATCCTCGCATCTGAGAGGAAAAAAAGGAAGTGGGGGGGAAGAAGGGATGAGAGTTATCAACTAGAGAGCATCGGCAGGCTATCAAGGGGAGCTGAGGGGGAAGAAAAAAAACTTGGTGGGGAACAGATATTTGAAACTAGAAAGAAGAGCAGTGAACCCCGAAGGATTCGTATCTTGGAGTGGGGAAAAAGGAAAGAGGAAAAAGGAGATACAAAAAAGTTGTTTTCGAGTTCTTTTGAGTGGACCTCTCGGAAACTGAAGAACAGGTAAGTAGAGGCGCCACAAGCCCTGGTAAAATGGGGGGGTGGGATTCATACTCTCATTTGTCAGGGGAGTTTTCATGCTAGCAGGAGGACTCCGCCGACGAAGGCTAGGAAAATGCGGTTGAGAAGGTGCCTAAGTGGAGGCATAGGGGGCAGAGGGAACTGAAAAATGAGAGATGGAAAGTGTCTCCTCGTGGAGAACGCTGGGGAGGCGGCGAGGGGGGATGGGAGTCACGAAATGGTGGAGGCAAGAGAAGATTTATTTCGTGCGTCTACCGAATGGGGAACAGTTGTCGAGAGTACGTCAGATTACACTTAAAGGACAAGGTCCTGAGGACATGACGACGAGGAATGTGTGATATGAGAAGGGCTAATATCATTATCGCAGGAAGGGAAAGCAAAGTTGGCAGGGGCGCGAAACCTGTAAAAAGCGGTAGGAGAAAGCTTCTACTACGGGGATGACCGGTAAAAATGAGTGCAGAGGGTGGAAGGCGAGGTGGAGCAAGCCCCTCGACAAAACAAGAAAAAGGGGAAGTCCGACCATCGGTGATTAGGGTTGGGAGGGACCGTAAGAGTCTACTGCATTTGCGCGTACGATGAGGAGAGTTCCCTCCTATTTCAGTATCGGACTCGAAAAGAAAAAAGGAGGTCCTGGGGGGACGTGTGAACTGTTCACGCGAGGTAACTCAGGAGGGGGTGGGAAAAATTGACCGTCACGAAGGGATGAGAAACGTGGGGAAAGAGAAAGGGGTGTCTTCTGTCATCGCACAAGTGCTTCCGCAATGCGACCTAAAGGGGAGAAAGAAGGAAACCGAATGAAGCTTCATTAGCCGGAATGAGGGGGAAAAAAAACCCGTGTCTCGAATGAGGAGTGACTGGAGCCAGCTCATCGTCCAGCGAGAAAAGGGGGGGGGGGCTAAGACCAGCAAATACGGGTAGTGTAATGATGTTAAAAAAAGGCAGGTGGGGAAAAGAAAAGACCTAGGGCGGGCTTCAGGATTTGGTCACTCCTTCCGGGAGGTGAAAGCAAGAAAAGGAAGCCTAAAACACGAGTTCTCTCTGTGACTCCGTTGTGCACTTGAGTTAATGGAAACGAAAAGAGATCTTAAACCATCTGTTTGATTTCTATAAAAACCGGAAAACGAAACACAGAAAAGACCTGTGGGAGACAAATCTCTGCAAGAGGAAAAACGTGTGGTTGAGATAAAAGCAAGACAAAAAACAGTCCGGAACTTCTATCACCAGCCGCGGGTGAGGGAGGAGAAAGGTGGTGATAGATCTGCTTGCTGGCAATGACACGAGTAAAAATCTCCTAATGTTGCGATCAGGCGAAAGGGAGAAAAAAAAACTGGCGAAAAGGAAACGTGACTATTCCTACTCACTGGCCGGGGCTGACGAAATTACATTACCAGCAAAGGGGGCGAAGAAGAAGAGGAAGAAACAGGGATTCGCTCTTTAGTGGGCCGGTCGCCGGAAAACGAAGAAGAAAGAGTACGAAATCAAGGCCGACCAACGGGAAAACAAGAATGAAAGCCTTCATCTTTGCGGAACCACCTGGGGAGGGCGAAGCGAGGGAGAAGATCGCGCAGGGGGGAAAGAGGCCAGACTAGGGTACAATATTTAGTACCGCAATCTTCTCGGGAGAGGTATGAAAAAGAAGGAAGGGAGGAAAAGAGTATGAACGTCTTCTGTAGGATTACCTGGGAGGAGGAAACAAAAAAGGGACGGCAGGGAGGGTGGAAGAGACCGCAAGGGACACGGGGAATCTATGCTTGTACCCACCGACACTCAGAAAGGGGGAAGGGGGGAAGAGAGAGGAAAAATCAAGGTGGACTCTTGCTCTTCGAAAACTTAAAAGAAAGAGAGCATCAACGGAAAGGGACCGGAAAAATGAGGCGGCGGAAAACGATGCGAGCTCTGAACGGTGTATTCCTCGGTCTTTGTAAAGAGAGATACGAAATACCGACAGGGCTGATAAAAGGGAGGAGGAAATCGAAATCGAGTCGTGATACTTTTATCTCCGAAAGGCGATCTCTGTTAAGGAAGGAAAGGGGGGTGAAGCCGGTTGGAAAAAAGGGATCGGGGAGTAACAATTCACCGTCTCGGTCGGGGGCGACGCAGAAAAAAAAAGGACAAGGAAAAAGAAAGGTACGGGATTTCTCCTACTGAATACAGGGGGACGACCGAGGCTTGGGGTAGGGAAAGAATAAGCAGAAGGTACGAACGGGCGACGAGACCGTACAGAACGGCTATGGGAACCACAGTGGGGCGGGGGGATGTTAATTTTATCAACATTGCCGCGTTAGAGGAAGGGAAAAAGGAGGCATTTGCTCGACGCGGCCGTTTTACGGAGTAGGAGAGGGTAAGAGTTGCTTCAACAGCGCTGATTGAAGAAAGCCAGGGGGAGGTCCTTGCATGGAACTGGGGCTTCTACTTTAATGATCGGGACGGGAAAGAGGAGAGGGAGGAGTGGGGAAACACAGCAGACCCGTTTCGTCAGCAGCCCGCGAATCAAAGCAAAAACTCGGGCGAAACGCTTAAAAATTAGATCCGCAGGGAGTCGCGGCGCGAATGGTAACGGAAAGGGACGGGAAAAGAAAAGTTCGCACACCGTTTCATCACTACGTATTGAAGGGAGAAACGCTGCATCGAGTGCAATAGACAGGGAGCAATTCTCTCTGAGCTCTTTATTCGCGCATACGCCTGGGCCGGATGGAAAAAAAGGGGGGGGGAGAAACTCAGATTAGAAGGAGGAACTCTTCAAGAAGAAAACGCTCACAGAGCGAACGGGGGGCAGACACTGGAGGCATTTTTGGGATCCTTACCAGTGGCTGGTGCAAGGGGGAGAAAAAAAAAAAAAAGGGGGGAAAGGCCCACCTACTATGTGGACACCATGAGATAAGTTGGGAAAAAGCCAGGATAAGCGAAAGGGGGAAACGCTAGGTTTCAGGGGGGGGCCCCATGGAGGCAAAAGGGTCGCCTTACGCGTTTGGTCAGGAAAAGAGTGGAAACCAACGATTCAAGTCCCGGGGCCGGACGCTCATGGAAAGACTTGAAAAAAAAAAAATAAAGGGAAGAAGAAAAGAACACGAATTATGCAAGATAGATATTCGCAACTGTAGTCGAGGGGAACTCCAACGAGAGGACAGCGTTCCAAGCTAGCCGGCCCAAACTCAGCGGGGGAAACAAGGACCTGTACAACGAGTAAGACGCCCGTGTGGAAAAACAAAGGAAGAAATCGGAAAAAAAGAAGATCACGCGTCATCCGTATTAAACAGGTCCCAAAAAGGGAAAAAAGGGCAAAAAAGTGTTGGCGGTAAAAAGACACTCCTTTGGGGAAGTCGTTAAAAAAAAAAGGGCCCAAAAAGGTTCCGGGATACCACTGGGGCTGCCAGCGGAGGTCCACGTTATCGGAAGGGAGCTTTAGTACGGCATGGGGGGGAAAGGAGAAAAAAACGAAGTAGGAAGAATCTGGGAAACCCCTGGGTGCCCCCCCTCAGGCAGAAAACGCGAGCGGAGGGGACTAACGGCAGGAGAATGGATCTTAATCCGTTCGAATAGTGACACGTAGTTCCACTCGAGGGGGGCTACCAAAAAGGCTAAGGAGAAAGTGGGAAATAGGAGCACGGCACTCCCCCGAGTACCAGGAAAGGCAAGAACAAAGGAGGCTAGAAGGGACGACTCTCGATCACAGTGACTGTCTGAGGGTGCTGCGAAAAGAAAGCCGGGAACTTTCGGACGTGTTCAAAATCGCCAGCGAAAATAAGGACGAAAAAAACGAAAAGGCTCCATTGTCCATTCACGTACAGCAACCTCCAAGGGACGCGGAAAGGGGAAGAGTTTACAAACGCCTGCAGGGGAAATCGAAGACAATCGACAAAAAAAGACAAAAAAGCCGCCAGAAGGGGGTAACTTCACACGATGCCCTGCTTACTCACAAAGGTCAAAAGCCAAGAGCCAACCCCACCGGGGGGTTCCCCATCGCCGGTCCAAGCACGTAAGCAAAGGGAAAGCCATATACCACGCGCTTCCGTATTAACCCGGGCTTGCCGAACAAATCGGGGGGAAAAGGTGAAGTAGGAAAAAGAAAGGAAAAATTGCGGTTTAATGACTCCCGTGGAAGAGTCTACCCACGACCGGGAAAATCACCTGGTATCAAGAGCGATACATAAATCAGGAAAAAGCAGGTAGCCGTAGGAAAGATCACATTAACAGAAGAAGGAGGTCGAAGGGCGAAAAAGGAGTAAAGCTCTTCTTGGTGATGAGGCGTAGCGCGCAGGGGACCATGAACAGCCGCCGATGGAGGGCGTAAGAGGAGAGGCAAAACGAACGACGGTATTTCGTTTATTCTCCAAAAACTTAATGGAGAAGAAGCTGAAACAGAAGGGCCTCCTATAGAAAATAAAACCTTCACGGGAAGAAAAAGAGAAAAAATGGAAGCTGGCTTCCATCACCACGTTTAAAAACTAGGAGGTCCGAAAAGAAAACATAGAAAAGAACGACAGGGGGAATACCTCTTCAGGCATCCTGCAGGCCCAAGAAGTTAAGTCGAAACTTCTACGAGCTATTCTTTAAGAAGTAACCGAGGAGGGTGAGAAGAAGGGGGGGGGAAAAAGGAACGACTGGAGCTGTCATGTCACTGTTCGCCGAAGAAAAAGGGAAAAAAAAAAGAGGATTGCCCTCCTGAAAACCGTGGGGCAGGCAGGGGAAATGTATTAGCGAAGGTAAACGAAAACGATCCAGACAAACAAGCTCCCGGCACAACTCAAGCAGAGGAAAAAATCGAATGCTTCTACATTGTTGCTGTGAAGAGGAAGGCAGACGAAACCACAAGATGGCCTAGGAACGGCTAGAGGAGAGTACCGCATCCTTCTATTATGCGCAGAGAGCCGAAGGGGGAAGCAGAAAAATTAGGATCGGTTTCTGACGGGTTTCCAACAGAAAGGAAGAGGGAAACGAAACTCCTCTATATCGGAAGCGCTTTTTCTATGCCAGGGGGCAGGAAGGGTGGGGGGGGGACTGTAAATGCTGGTCACCTCTACAACCAACTTCGATACCGATTGGGGGACTAAGAGGAAAATCGGCTCAGTTTTTGAGTGGCGTAGCCGGTATCAAAAAAAGGCATAAAAAGGAGGGAAAATAAACTACAGAACGTGCCACCACCGGGAGGAAAGAGATCTCTTGTGGGGCGCAAAAAGACGAGAGCGCGTTAAATCTCAGGCCTGAGGGACCAAATAAAGGGCCCATCTGCGTGGAAAAGAGGCTAAATGCCAGTTTGGAGGACATCATTAACCGAGCTGGTCGCGAAAAAAAAAGGATGGGCGCTCTTTTTCTGCTGGCGTCACGTGCGCAAAAAACCGCAAGTCGCTCCAGTTTGCGGGGTTCCCTTACGGAAGCGGCGAATTCAGGCAAGGGGGACGGAGGAAAGCCACAGGTGCAGTTCTTCATCACTTCGTGAGCGGCCAACCAGAGAAAAAAGGTCGCTCGGAAGCGTAAATAAGGGAGCGCCGGTCATCATCGGCGACCTCAACGACCTTACTGACCGAGGCTACAAGGTCCCTACTTCCTCCTCTTGCGAAATAGGCGAGAGAGCAAGACTGACATCTTCGGAGACACTAGCCGACACAAGAAAGAAAACGAAGTTCGAAGCGGAAGAAGCCAACCGCTCCCCTAGGTGGCACGTAAGGAAGAAAGGAGGACGCAAGCGAGAAAAAACAAAACGCGCGCACGCAAGCTTCACAAGAGGGGAGGGGACGGGATGAGCAAAAGGGATGTTTAAACGGGATTAGCGCAAAAAAAGGAAGAAGGCAAACACTTATAGGCACGTCTGCGTACATGAGCAGAAAAAAAAGCGCGGATGCAAGAAGAAACAGTATGTCCGTAAGAATCTGCACGAGCATCAAAGGGGGGGGAAAGGAAAGCAGGCGGGCCGCGCTACCGAAAACGCGACGAGGGACGCCACAAAGTTGTCGTGACCGCAAAAGAAGAGCAAGGAAATCACTGCTTAAAAAAAACGTTAAAAAAGACCAAGTGCCTCTCGAGCCAGGGGTCCTCATAACCAAGGAGAAACGGAAGTCGGAAACGGGGACCAAGTTTAGAGATACCGCTACGTAGGGAAAGGAAGAGAAAAGATACCTCCCGAAAAAAATGAATCTATACGCTGCAATCAAAGCACCGAAGGGGCAGGAAGACTCCAGGGAACGTTCCGAGAGTGTGCAGAAGTTCCGAGAGGGAAAGGAGTAGAAAATCCCGGCAGAACCACATAATCATCCTGGTCCGCTGGGTTAAGTGAAAAAAGCCAGAAAAAGCAGAGTCGGAAAGAGGGAAATTCGCCAAAAATATATCCAATCTCCTGGACCCCAAGTGAGCGGGAAGAAAAAAGGAAGACCCTGAATCTCCTTAAAGAGCTCTCTAGTATGAACGAGAAAACAAAAAGGAAAGGGGAACCGAAGCTGGAGGAATT
>Ga0179591_1252230_pt1 | contig 13536 bp, 11 predicted proteins | sample CZOMad2_1_08_16f_FD_182891 | JGI IMG/M metagenome (GOLD analysis project Ga0179591, IMG submission 182891) | Vadose zone soil fungal communities from Angelo Coast Range Reserve, California, USA - CZOMad2_1_08_16fungal (PacBio error correction) | ecosystem: Environmental > Terrestrial > Soil >...
AGGAAGGGGAGAAGCGCAATTTTATCGGAAAGAGGTTCGTGCTGCGAATTAGGGGGTCCAGGGAACTAACACGCTTGGTCAAGGAAAAAAAACCAGAGAGAAAAGGCTAGGTGACGATTTTGGAAGAATGGCTGGAAGAGGGGAGAAAAGGGAGGAGCACATCGGGCAAAAAAGATTCGAGAAATTGCGGGCTGCGGACTTCAGGACGCCCTTATGAAGTTAAATGGGTGGAAGCATACGAGATTGGTAAAAGAAAGAAAGTCGAGGCACAGGCACCACAGAGGTAGAAGAAGATCGAAAAATGGGGGATAAAGAGCGAGCACCTTCTCAACGGGACTCTTGTCACGATTTGTCTCGTCCTGTCAGCGACAGAAAAAACCAATTCCGAACACGGGCGGTGTAGAGGGCGGGCAAAAAAAACGAGTCTATATGATTAGACCACTGTGTTTTTCCTTCCGTCCTGGACAAATGAAAAAGAAAGAGGCTCTCAAAGGAGGTTAAGCGGGGGAGGGCGTGAATCGAGGGAGGAGCCCCAATAGGGAGGGCTCAAGAGGGACGAGGAGGGGGGAAAAAAAGATCTGAAAGGACGCGGCTGCAAACGGGTCCGAATAAAAAACACCTATAAAGGCTTGAAAAAGACGAAAAAGGAAGTTTCCAGGACCGAAAGGAAGGGGTCGCGCTCGAACGAAATTTGAGGAACGGTCAAGATGCGCCTCCACACTTGATAAAAGTGGGGTTCAAGACGTACGTCCAGCGCAAACAAAGGAGACTAAACTCGAACGCTAGACGTCTACGATGCACAGGCGAAAAGGGAGAAGGGGAGGGTTGGAGCCGGAACCGTAAAAAGAGGGGGAAGGGGACGATCTGAAGAAATCCGGCGTAACCACCGCGCTGAATTCTCGCAGAGGCAATTCGTTTGGGGGATCGGCTAACCAATCCTCGAGCGAAAACAAAAAAACTTCGTCCGGACTGGTTCAACAAGGGCTTGTTTGATCGCCTTGGGCGGACAAATCGAGTTCTGAACTGCATCAAAAATATCAAGCCTCAAAAAAGGGAAAAAAGCAGAGCCAAGCCGGAAAAAGACCCACAGAGGGATATTTTCCCAATCAGAGGGAGGAAAACTTTCAGTAAGGATCAATGAATTCTAGAATAGGAAGCAGTACAAAAGTAAAGGGACGACTTGGAAAAAGTGGCAACGGGAGACCTGCACAGGAAGGTTATATACTGCCTCGCCTAAACCCACGTAGGGCTATGCAGCATTTGAAGAGTGATAAAAAAAAATTTCGCAAGCTCAGCCAAGGCGGAAAAAATATAGAAAAAAACAAAAGGCCGTAGAAGACGGAATGGCACTCACAGAAAGACCTAATCAAGCACAAATACACTACAAACAGCCAAGGCGGTTGGGTCACATCGGATTACCCGAAACAGGAAAAGGAGGTCTAACAGATATTCACGAGAAAAGAGGAAAAGTTGGCGTCCTTCGTTAAAGGATGCGTGAAAAGGCTGGGAAAGGGCCGGTCATGACGAAATTGAAACTAACCTGCAATCCCACCACTGCGGAGCGACGGTACTGCAGATCAGAAGAGAAAAAAAACTCATGACTACCTGAAGAGAGCCAGGGGGTCTCGGGATCGACGTAAACAAAACTGAGGTGGGGGGAAAATCCAAGAGGAATGGTCACACGCGGGGGGAGAAGTCCAAAGAAAGGTTCCAGCTTACTTTCATACTCATAAGACGAAATATCACCCTTACTATTGGGAAAACGGAGAAACCTCCACAGAGGAAAGAAAAGGAGGGGGTTTGATATGTAATAGGGTGATGTCACAGGGAGGGCAAAATAACTTTGTTCTACTAAGGGAAAATGACAGAGTAATATGGAAGGGGGACGGAGACAGATCAGACGAGGAAACTCAAGGCTTCTTTCTACAGAATATGACGAATACAATATACCCTGTCATCATGGAGAAGGGTGGACTCACGATAACGATAAAAGATCTGATTTGAAGCGCTCTACCCACTCTGAAGGGGGAAGGGTACGCTCTAAGTTTAGACGAGGAAACTAGAAGAGTGGAAAAACTATAGAGGATAAGGAAAAAGGGAGGGAAGAGATATTCGGGCAGAGGAAAGGAAGCAAGAACGTCACTTTTTGGGAGGCCAGAAGCTTCTGTGCCAGGAACATCCTGGTCGGGGGGTGAAAAGAAAGCAACCCATAGGGGGAGCGTCAACTTTCCTTCGAAAGCCAAAGAGAAAGAAGATCGCGCTGAGGGAGTGTAGCCGAATGACCGGGTAGGCAAAAATAGCTTTCTTCGAAAAACGGGGGAGGGCGTACAAATATTTTCCCATACGGACGGAGAACAATTCTCTGCAGCCGCGGAATCTGTTAAAGTCCCGTAAACACCCGGCAGGAAGATTTAAACGAATAAATTCGGGGAAAAAAAACGGGAGGATCCTCCTACCGGCTCTCCAGCAAAGTATTTAACGGCGGTTAAAAAGGAGCAACCAGGAGGAAGGACGAGATCTAGCGGGAAAGGAAGCTCGGCACTTGTATGAGGACGGGGAAGCTTTCTGACGCCAAAAAAAGCAAAGATGTAAACACTCTGGTCTTCTGGGGACTACCTGACGTAACAATTAAAACGGAGGGGCCACCGTAATCTATAACTCTTTAGAGAATACGATGGAGAGTCCTTACGAGGGAAGGGGGCACTTGAGTCATTCGCAAAGCCGAGCCCTTAAGACAGGGGCGACTTCTGACAAAACAGTAGAGGGAGGTAACAAGAAAAAAAAAGATAGAGTGCCGTCCTAAGACTTTAGGGGAAAAAAGCAGGGAAGAATTACCTCGAGACCGCCGAAAGCTCGTATCAACGGCGGAGTTGTTTAGCTCGTGCTTAGACACGACGTTTCCAGGGGGGGAACGCCGGTATCGGCCCGAATACAAGGAAGCCAAGAAGTGGGTTGGCTTATTAAAGAGTATTCTCGCGCATAAGGGAAGGAGAGGGAAGTGCGCGCGGCGCGGGAGGCTTCCTCGAAGGTGTGGCGATTGTGATACGAACAAGAGTGCGGCGAGCTGGAGCTACAAGAACCGTTTGGGCCAATCATCGAGTGGGGGCGCGGGGGTCTACTAAAAGGGTTCACGACAAATTTAAACCTGAAAAAAGAAATGTTACCGAAGGTGGAAAATATTTTGGAGACCAAAGGCCTTTCTCCTGGGGGAAGATATGGTGGTGCCGGACAGTACGTAGCGCATGGAACCCCCTCCAGAAAATTCTTCGAGTAGAGCAGGGGAAAACAGTTCTAGGGAAGAAACAAGACAGGGGTCCTTGGAAGGTGCTAGCATTTGGAAAAGGCTACCAGAAACAAAAGTGCATTCGCGCTTGGCGGTCGACATGTGACGTTTGGCAGAAAAGAGGTCCCGAAAGGGAATACTAAACTCTAGGGTAAAAAAGTCGTTAGCAGAATCCTCAGAGGTGTGAGGGCGCGTGAGGGAAACGCCATGTAATCTCGCTGGAGCAAGGCATGAGTCAAAGGAAATTAGGGGCGGAGAGAAAAGAAAAAAAGAATTCAGGAGGACCTGATCTCTGCGATCTGTATGAGGAGGTTGCTCTCACGAGCAAATAATTGTGAAATGGGGCCTGTTTTTCAGCGGATGACGCCGTGGGGCACAATGAAAAAGAGGTGGGGGCAGAGGGTGCGGCTGGTATCAAGTGGAGGAGGACGAAAATGTACGCATTGGATCCAGAATGGCAGGAGTCCGACCCTTGCTATGGGCACCACCGGGGTAGGTGTTTGGGGATTACGGGGAGTCGAGCGAGCCCAGCGAAAGAATTGAAGGTAAAGGGTGTGGGCGAGATATCTGCAGAGGCGTCAGGGGGTGGCAGGTAGAAATAAAAAGGGGGATTCTCAGGGTCATGGGAAAAGCGAGGCAATGGTTCACAGAGCCAAACTGAAACAAAATGAGAAGGTCGTTCAAGTGAAAAGCGAACGCATCTGGAGGGAAGTCGACTTAAAACTGGGAGGGGGTGAGGGGAGGGGTATATGAGGCAGGACAATTCCGACCGGGAAAACAGGGGGCGCGGTGTTTTCATCAAGAAAGAGGCCAGCGGACACGAAGGTTGAGCTCGAGAAAAGCATGGGGAGAACAGTAGGGGGGGGGCAAGGGAAATGTAGGGTGCATGGGGGGACCCAGAGGGCTGTAGGGACAAGTCCTTCAAAGCGAGAGTAATCCACTCAAAAGACCATGAAAAGGATGCAATGGGCGAGCACAGGAAAGGAGGGCAGCGCGAGCGGAAAAAAGAGTCAAAAATGCTCTCTGGAGGGGGGGCCTTCGTAAGAAACAAAAGTTTTACGTTGAAACACGCGGGCTAAAACCAACCACCCAACGGGGGGGGGCCAGACGAAAAATGCGAATACAAGCATTTGAACACTGAAAAATAATAAAGGAAAACGGGCTTTAATGCGAAAGATATTGCAGATGAAGACCAGACGAGCGGCCGATGCAAAAATCCGTCAGAGGGGGTCTACTTAGGGGGTAAAAAAAAAACAACACACGGGTGGTGTGAATGCACCCACCGTCGCAATGGCGCGATTAGAGATCGCCTTCGGTTAGGAGTTGAGGTCCAGGAAGTGCCAAAAAGCTTTGGAAATGGTTGGCGACATAGGGAACGCCGCGGTAGAAAAGTTGAGGGTTGAGGATCTAGCATCGGAGAAGAAGACATAAAAGATGTGCAAGAAGGGGGGCGTATAGGACCAAAAGAGCGCTGGGACGCTACCGCTTGGGGGGAAGCCACCTGCGGCGATGAAAGCAAGATCATATGTCGAGAGAAAAGGCATCGGAAGACATCACCAGGGGAAGAAAAAAAGAGAGAAGGAATTCATCGTTCCCATTGACATAAAAAAGGGGGGAAGCTGACGAAAAATTGTGGCGGGCCGACAATTACACGCGGTGAAGACGATTGGGAGTGAAGAGGGAAAAGGACAGCCAATCAGAAGAGCCAAGCAATAAACTTGTCGAAAAGAAGATGATCAAGGTACCGACCAAGTCGTTTCGGGGGGAAATAGAGAAGTTTAAGGGGTGCTCCAAGGGGGGATAGAAGTGCGGCGAAGGACTCCGCGAGTATCAGTAAAAAATAGGGGTACAAAATGGGGGGGGAAAACAAATGGAAATGAGGGAAAGCGAAATGGTACTCAACTCAAGACGAGCAAGGGGTGCTGGGCATCCGAGGAAAGACGTTTTTGGGGATGCCTCACTCGCGAACAGAACGATTGAAGGAGAAAAGCAAGGAGCGTGGACACGTCGTGAATACGCAAAAAACCAACGAGAGGAAAAAGAGTAGACGAAAAGAAAAGCTGGGAGGTTAATCGAGTGAGAGAGTAAATGGTCTTTCACCTGTAACTCAAGTGTAAGCGGGGGAGGAAAAGAAAAGCCAGAGCTAGTTGGGGGGGAGTACTTGAAATGAGAATTATTTAAACACATCCGGGGAAAAAGAGGATCCCTAAAAGAATCGGGACTGGGCCGCGGCCTTTAAGAAAAAATGAAGGTAGCTTTTTTCCAAGAGCAAGAAATTCTCCTTGTTTAAAAGCGTTGAAGGTCCCCTAAAAAGTCGTGGGAAAAAAGATGCAAGATTTCACGGCAAGGGAAGGCGAGGCTAACGGTGGCATCCTTGCAAAGAGACGGATAAGAAAAGGCGAGGGAACTCCCGGCGGGGACGTCGGAAAAAGGCCACCCAGGCTCTTGAATATGCTTAACACACAATGTTTGGGACGGAAAAAAAAAAACTGGACCGATGAGCCGGGGAGAAAAAAACTCAGACACTAAGCAGCATCGTGTATCGAAGTCCGCAAAAGTCTGACGGCGAAAGAGGAAGCGGTCTGCAGCCAACCACGGGAAAGAGGAGGCAAAGACTGGGCGGGGTTATAAGACACCCCCCGGCGTCAAAGAAAAAGGAGGAATTGGGAGGCCTGAAACCGTGACTGTCGATACTCAAGCAAAAATTCAGGGGGAGGCCCTGAGGCACGCGACACAACAATGAGTAAAAAGAGGGTGGATACGTCAAAACGCAAAAAAAAGAACAAGAGACGGCGACAAGATTAAATTCAAATTGGGGAAAAGGGGGGGGGAGGGGGTTCCGAAAACTTCTCGGAGGTGGAGGGTGCGCGATAAAAAGGGGACCGTCGCTCGCAACCAAACGAGATCTCCAACGGCCGGGAGGAGATGGTGTGCATCGAGCAACAGCTCCTCGACGCCTTCAAAAGGGCGGAGAGCAAAGTTAACAAAGCGGTGGGAGAGCAGGTGTCGGTCGGGGGGACGAAATGACCTCAAAGGTGTGGGGGGCATCACAAGAATCAGGTTCGAAGGGGGAGCCGCGCCGGGCCGATCCAAGAAAAAAAAGCTTTGAGAGAAGCTAGGGAGGAAAAATAAGCGGGCTCAGAGTCTGATCATCAAATCGCTGTGAATACAAGGAGGAGAAAGACTAGGGGGGGAGGTGGCCACGGAAAAAGAGACTGACTGCAAGAAAGTAAAAAAAGAGGAGCACAGGAAGCCGATGTATCAAAAAAAAGTCGAGCGTGGAACAATTTCAATAATCTCAGTCCACTACTCGAACTCGCTATCTTTATCAACGGGGGGAACGCGAACTACTAAACTAAGAACAAGAAGAAAAATCTTGGGGTTCGAGCAAGGGCCCAAGGGCGTCCTACCCCTGTCTCAAACGAAAACTACTCTGTTTTCACTCGTCGTTCAGCTGGGTTATACGTCGATCTGAAGGTCCGTCATACTAAAGGAAAAAAGGGATAGGAGCAAAACCAAAGGTCCCCCCAAAGGCAGGTCACGGCCGCTCATGAGGACAAAAGCCTCCGGAAAAAAAATTGGAGGGTGATGCACGACGGTAAAGGGGATAAAACTCACCACAATAACTTACGTGGGAACAGACGGTAGGAATCAAAACATCTATCACAGCATCACCGTCCGCGTTAAAGGAAGGGGAAACCATCACGAAAAAGAGGAAACAGAAAGAAAGGCTAATGGGGGGGAAACGGGCGCAAACCAAAATTAAACGGTCAGGAAGGAGTAGGGTCATAGGGTGCAGCTGAAAAAGGGGGGGACTCGCACCACTGCCCCGAAGAAACTCTTCCGCTGAGGATGAGGAGGAAGATGAGTCGACGAATCGACGAAGATAAAGGCCTTCTTGAAAAATGAGAACTGTTGTAGGAAAAAAAGACGGCTAAAAGGAAGCGTTAAGGGCAGCGGAGCTTACGAGAGAGAAGCCAAAAGGGATCAAAAGAGAGAGTTAAGAGGGGATCTAGCTTAAAACAGAGAGACGGAAAAAATAGCTAGCTCATAGTCAGAAAAATACGAAATCCTCCAAAAAGTACAGGGTTTCGGGGTGCTTCCCGGCCTCGATGGGTCTAAAAAACGAAAGGAAGAGAACCTGTTCAGGGTGAAAATATACAGAACAAGGGACGCGGCAAGGGAAAGGTCCTTAGAAAAAAACCATGAGGATGAAGAAGCATCTTAGGGTATGTCAAACGTTCGACGTAGGGGCACAAAGGCACGGAGAAAAGAGCGTCAGCAAAAGGGTCCCTACCTGGGTCGTCGAACATGGGATCTTCCTTAGGGCAGGACGTATGTCGTCCTTAATACCAGGAGGAGTCAAATCCGAAAGAGAATGCGTAAAGGGGTAGAAGAAGGTAGCAACCGGGGACCATCAACAGGAGGGTGACAAGGGAGGTCTCAAAAGACCGCAAAAAGGGTCAGACTTTCCTAGAAAGCAAGCAGAGCAATCCCCTGTAAGTGAGAAAGCTTAGGAAGAGAAAAAGAAGAGGTTAGTTCCACGAGGTTCCGGAAGAAAAGAATTGCCGAGGAAGAAAAACATCGTGTCCCGAGTCACGAAGAAAGGAGTGAAAAAAGAGATGAGCGTAAGCTCTTGAAAAACGGTTCGGCGCCTTCCGAGACTCCGCGGCGGGGGACTGGGAAGCGGCAAACAACAACGGTTAGGAAGGGAAAAAAGTTGATCGAGTCGGACGGATACTACGCGTTCTGAGGAAAGGCAAACTGTTTGAACGCGAGGCCTCCTATACGATCGTCACGACGGGGGTGTTCAACGGGGGGGGATCGGGGCGTAAGGGGGGACCAGAAAAGTTTCTCCTAGCAGGTCTGGGTGAAAACAGTGGGGGAGAACGTGGAGGGGGGGGGGGGGACTTTCTTAGAGCGCGAAGTTTTAGCGGACTTTCTAGGAGTTGTAATTACACGGCAATCCGCAAAAGGGGTGAAGATTTTGGGGGGGAATACGAAGGACTGGGTGCTATCAGGGGGAACGGGAGAGGGAAGACCGTGGTTGCTCCGATATTTCGGAATGTCTGGATAAAATTGTCTTCAAGGGGAAAAAAAGTGCAGGAAGAAACATCCGCAGAAAAGGTTAGGGAGGGGGGGGAACAGATGGGGGGGGGGGTTGCAAAAGAACGTTCGAAGGGAAAGCTTGGGGTCAGGGGGGAAGGATAGATAAAAGGCTGACATGCCTACCTAGCGCTGCTGCATAGCGCAGGAAAAAAAGTGTAAGTGTTCCGGGAAGAGAGGGGCAGCAGGTTAACCCGACACCAGGTGCTCTGGAAGTGGGTATTCAAAGAAGGGGGATCAGGAGGACAAAGGGAAATGGTGTGTCGCCATGTACGTTGTGGGGAACTAAAAAGCAGGGCAAATAAGTTAGAAGACGAATCGCGGGGGCGGGATAAAAAATAAAACCTACGGGGGGAAATCTAGGTGGAGTCGAGCGGCTCAGGATTTAAAGAGCGGAGTTGCCCCTGAGTCAAGGGGGGGAGAAAGTATTTATATGAGAGGGAGAGGAGGGATAGGAATCGGAAAATAAATAAGACGGAATGTAGGAAGCCGATCTCTGAGAAGGAAATTGCTGATGCGAAAAAGAGAATTTCACGACCACCTAGCCCGAAAAGTAATCTTTGCCGTTGGTACGATGGATAAGTCTTTGAAAATAGCCCAGTGAGTAGGTTGAGAGGAGGTGGGGATCCAGTGAAAAGGTCTTCAAAAAATACCTGCGAGTGAATCTAGAGGATTAAGAGGAGTGGGAACCACGAGAGGGGAGGGTGTTGGGAGGATGGCGTCGACGGAAGGGACTTAGAACAGGCGACATCGCAGTATTCCAAGCAGGGTTTGCATCGAGGGAGGGGAAGGGAAAGGGGGAGAGGTCTTTGGGTGGCAGGGAGCAGTGAGGTGATGGAAGCAGAAAGACGTCCGATTGCACGAGAAAAACAGGAAGTCATCCAAAGAAGGAGGAAGGGCGGGGCGAAAGGGGAAGAGCATTTGAGTAAAGAATCGCTTCGGGTAAGACCGCAATGAACGGACACAACAGGCCTTTTCTGGGGCTTTGGAGGGGGAGTCTGTTCAGGGGAGCGTGCAGGTGCCCATTTTCGTATCTACTATATAAGAGGGCCCGGATTTTAGGGAAAATGAGAGTATTCAATTGGGAAACGCGCGAACCATCAAAAGGGGCGGAGTAAGGGGGGCTAAACTCGAAGGGGTACTGGTTTAGGATGATACCACATTCGAGTGAAGTGAGACCGTGCCAGAGCGGAGGAGAGAAAGCCTGGGACTAAAAAGCGCAGAGGAAAAAAAGAGATGGCAGTTCTAATCCTCGGAAAAGGAATTGGAAGACGAGCTGAAAAAATAGAAAGCGGGTGAAAATTTGCTCGAGGAGCGTAGGATTCCTATGAGAAAGGGAGGAAGCGAGGGTTCACTTGTGAACAAAAAGAGGAGGGACCTGAGGAGACAAAAAAAAAAAGGAGGAAACCACTATTGGTGACAGATAAAAAGAGGGGGTCTTGTATAGGGGAGGTATGGCGAGAGGATAACCAAGAAAAAAAAAGGAGATACTCCTCTCGGACTGGGAGCTAGTGGAGGAAAAAAACATCAGAACTTTTTAGGAGACAAAAAAACGGGTCAAGGGACCGCGGAAGCGGTCAGATAGCGCTAGAACCTTCGGGAGGGTCGGCAGGCAGGGGGAGGGGGTCGGAGGTCAAAAAGACGGGAACATAAGTTAGCGAACGCGGGCAATCCGGCGTTCGACTGCAAGTTGAGATTTAAAGATAGGGTACAGGGCACCATCGCGAGAATGGGCGCACCGAAGGAGGGTGAGGGGAAACGCCAGAAAAGATCCTCCTACACGCTGTGGGGGGGGTCGCTTCACCAGGATCTCAGGACGATATTTGGGGGTCTACTCTGAAAAGGGCACGTGCGGAAATAACTTAGCCGGGGGAAAGTAGAGAGGCTCAACGGAGGAAGGTACAGGAAGGGAAAAACTTGGGGAAAAAGCTAGAGGCGAAAGAGAGGGTGTGGCTAGAAGAAAACAAGAGGGGAGAACGATTATTTGGGTCGGCTTCGTAATAGTCGGGGAAGAAAAAGAAAAGCCCAAATAGGGGAGAGACAAGAGAATTAGCCAGTAGTGAAAAGGATAAATCTTTCAGGAGGAAGAGTGAACTATAGTACAGGGTAGGGGGAACGGTTCATTGAAAAAATGGGACAAGAGAGTGCGCCGAGAGTAAAGGGAAGCGAATGATGCTCGAAAAAAATCAAGAGGGATGAAAAAAAGAGGGGGGCTTTCTCGAAGAGGGGGGGTCAAACTCGGGCGAAAAAGAAAGTCCCTATTCATTTACTCCAAAAAGAAGGTACAGTCGTTCTATGTTGCTCCAAGGGGAAAAAGGGGGGGGGGTGGGTTGACTAGGGAAAGACAAGGTAAGTCAGAGGGGAAAAGGGAAAAATATTGGTCCGGATAAAAGTGCGTGGAGTGTCGAATGATCTCTCGAAACAACGGAGTGAAAGGGAGAGAGAGGAGACACGCTGAAAACAAAGGGGGGCGGGTCTGCGGAAATCAAGTTCGAGAAGGAAAGAATGGTCTTTCACCAGAAACGACAGGTCACCTCGGAAACCATCAAAAAAAGAGAGGAAAAGGGGCTAGGTTTAAGTTGTATGCTGTCCAGGAGATTATCGGGGGGGAGTAGAAAGAGGGGGGGTTTGAAAACATCGGAAGACCCTACAGCTGAGGGAATGATAGCGGGAGGGGAATGGAACGTAATAGTGGTGAAACTTTGGGGAGCAAGCTGGTTTACAAATCCATTCGAAGAAATGGACCAGGGAAACAGACAGAAGGGCAACGAGACAAGCTAAAGATGTGACTCCTCGCGGGAAAGAGGTACAAGACTCAGTGGAATGTTTCAGAGTCATTGGCAAGAGAGTACTCTAGAGTAGAATGACGTCTTAGAGAATCCTAGGGAAATGGGTTGGGTCCCACAACTGTGGGGTTTTCTTTACTGAAGAGAAGAAGTTAGTAGGATATAGGAAAAAAAATGAAGTATGTCACCGAAAGAGATAAGGTTAGAGTCTCCCCATCGAGAGGTTCTCCGGGGAAGGTGACACGGGGGCAACACAGCGGTGTACTGATCTGTGGTAGAATCCTAACCCTAAATGGACGGAGTTCACCACTCTCTATGGGGTAGGTTGAAGAGGGCGAGGCGATACTCCAAAATGGGGAGAAAGCGAGGGGAAATTGCCATAAACCAATGAATTTCCAAAGAGGTGTGGCAATATTAACAGTCCTCTAAGCACAACAAAAAATAAACAGGCGGGTCGAGAGATAATGGCGAACTACATTGGTGTGAGAAAGGATGGGGTGGGTGTTTCATCACTAAAAATACGAATGGAGTTGTCGACTCTTCCATCCTTCCCGGAGGGAACTGAGCGCGCATCGTGGGAAGGGAGTTCTTAACGCGACCCTCTCGGAACAGTCAAGACAGCCAAAGAGTTCGGTGTACTTTAACCATGACCTGGCCAGTTTGCGTAGGGGCAATATACGTTGGTGGAACTTCCTCAAAAGAACAGTAAAGAAAACAAAAACCCCTAGATATCCGAGCAGCCCGAGGCCAAAGACACAGCTTGAGATGGTACCAGGAAGGAAACATTTAATTTAAGGATCAGAGGGAATGAATTCTAACATTAGGGGCGGGGAAGAAGATCTACTCTAGAAGTACTTTGGAAAGCTAAACCGACACTCGAAGTGAGAATAATAAAAAACAGACGTAAAAATCGGTCGACAAAAGGAATTCAAGGAGAATAGGGCTCATATCGACAGGAGGTTGCAGCTGCGAGAGGAGCGAAAAGCTAGAACGTCTATAGGAGAGGTGAATGGCAAGGAATACTAAAAATCCGCCTCAAAGAACATAACATCCCCTTTTTTTTGGTAGGAAGTCGGAAAAGTCTCGAATGCGTGAAAGGAAAGGGACACCGACCTCCTCAATTTCGCCGTAGGGAAATTCATAGAAAATCTGATCTACTAGACGTCAGGGACTAACTGGAAAGACCGTCTGCACTGAAAAACCCAGTATCGGGAAGAAATAACAACCGGACGTCACTGAAGATGGGTAACGGGGGTTCGCTAGACAATACAGGACAGAAAAGACAGTTGGTGGACAATCATAGATGGGGGCTTAATCCGAGAGATCGAGAAAACCTCGATCCGGAGAAAGAGAATTTTCAACGCGGAAAAAAAGGGAAAAACCTAGAAACCTACATCCCTTGCCTAGGGGATCCCAAACGAAACTAGGAAAAACGTCAAATAGGTTGAAACAACCTGTGTGGGGGAAGGTTTAGACGGGGTCGACTCCGCAAGATGATTCTAAGGTGAAGGGAGAAGAAGGATCAGGTGAACGAGGAAGAAAAGTGATCTCAAGGAAGAGAGAAGCAATCAGTCACTCCTTACTCCTTTGGTGCATCAATAACGGATGCACGAAGAGCGGCCAATTCAGAGGCCGGAACGCGCGAGGAGAACCATCGAGAGGGGATAAAAGAGCTAGAGAGAAAGAGAATTAAAAAAAAAAACAGGGGTGAGAGAAGCGGTAACTCACTGTCTTACGATAGGGAAAAAAAGAGGAGGCCATCGAATTGGACGCCAAGCGCGAAGGAACTCGTCAAGGCAAAAAAGCTCTTTGAGCCACCCACTGGGACGTAGACTGGCGGTGGATCCCAAAATCTTTAGCTGAAAGGAAAGTGAAGGGGGCTACCCATGACTCCTAATCAGGGTATCACGCGAAGATCATTCGGAAGGAGGAATAAAAAGAGAGAATCTTCTGAGAAAAAGAGGGGAAATACCTTCTTCTAACATGGAGGAGGGAAACCTGTCAGAATTAAACATTCAAAGGGGGAAACACGTGAGTAATTAAAAGGGACAAAAGGTAGATTAGACAAAAAGGGGCGGAAGAAGGGACGACCCGTCTGAGCAGCAAAGGGCTTCGCTAGTAAAAAAAGAACCGTTCGAGGTAATCCCGAGGAGTCACTCCGGCGGGCGGGGTGGGTCATTAACGGAAGAAAATAAATTTAGAAAACACGTAGGATAACACTCGTGTACTTGGACGACATTCAGACACTGGGTAAATGAATTCGTGTCATAAATAAATCTAAAACAGAAAAGCCTCGTTGGAAATATCGGAGGAAGAGACAACTGAACCTGGAGATGAGCATACCCTCTCAAATTCGGATAA
>Ga0179591_1312530_pt1 | contig 13536 bp, 14 predicted proteins | sample CZOMad2_1_08_16f_FD_182891 | JGI IMG/M metagenome (GOLD analysis project Ga0179591, IMG submission 182891) | Vadose zone soil fungal communities from Angelo Coast Range Reserve, California, USA - CZOMad2_1_08_16fungal (PacBio error correction) | ecosystem: Environmental > Terrestrial > Soil >...
CTAAATCCGGCGGGGAAAGAAAAGAAAGGGAAAAAAAAGGCAACGATTAGGCCAACAAGATGACAGACCAGGGCATTGAAAACCGAATCTCTCACCTCACACAGGGGAAAAGAGCTTGGGGAGGTACGCTTCATGGACGTCGGCAGGTCCATCTCTTCGTCTAAAAAGGGGTCAAAGGGATATGACCATATCGACTCATGGTGGGTCGGAAACTGGGAAGAGAAGTTCTGGGAAGAAAACACTTCTCCTACTTATGGGTTGTAACTTCGAATAATGGGCCGGAGGGGGGCGATAAGACTACTAAAGAAAAGGGAGTGATCGTCGTGGGGAGATCCCACAAATGCTAGAGGGGGGAGGAGATAGGAAATTAACAGCGAGGTCGCTACTATATCTGGCGTGGCCGACGGAAAAAGATAAAGGCGGACGGGGTCATCGGAATACCCCCTAGCGAGATCGACACACCAGGTTCCCTGAAAGAATTCGAGCAGCCCGAGGTAATTCAGCTTTACCAAGGCATTGAACAAACGACGTACCCCAGCCAACTCCTCACACCCCCCCGACTATATCGGCTAGGGGGAAGGAGACCTTCCAACCGCTCGTAGTCAATCTGGGGTGTTAAAATTCGGGAAGACCTTAGATATTACATGATCCATCCGTCCCATAGAGAGCTGGAGTAAAAAACAGCAGGCGGTCAAAGAATCATTGCTACTAAAAATGGACAAGGGGGAGCATAGGGGAATGAGTCGCCTACAACAGGGACATTCCAAGAAGGAAGGGAGGGTCTAAGCGTTGGAGGAAAAGGTACAACAGTGAACGACGACTAATCTTGGTCGGCGTCAGAGGCTTAGGATGAAAAGTCCCTGCTCGAAACCGTCAATTTCAGAAGTAGCTGATTAGACATGTTGGGGAAGGGGGGAAAAGGCACAACGCAGACTCAATTATATTCATTCTCAGTGAACCTCTGACGAACGACCTTTTGGGGAACAATGCCGGAGGCAGAGAGGTGAGTGTCAGCAATCACTTGTGCCGTAGCTATCAAATGCCGCCTAAAAGAAGAGACGGAAAGGGATTCGAAATTTTTCCAAAGAAGTCTGGGGACAAGAACTCAAAAACAATTTATTACTAAGGGGAATGGTCAAATCTTCCTTCTGACTGCACGAGGGAAGAAAACGTCCATCGGTCTTTGCCGAGCGAGGCGTATCGAAAGGGGGAATCCTATTACTCCGGGCGGATAATTGAGGGGAGCGGCTCCAGTCTGTCCCTAGGTCAGGGGGGAGGCTGAGAGTGTCCGGTCAAGCCAAAAAAGCATCAGGTGACACACGCAACCACATGGAGCCCCGGAAGTTCCTGTTCTCAAAAAAAAGAAGAGTAGGGAAGAGAACACAGCTTGCCCAAAAAAAGCAATGCTGAAGAAGACGCCCTTCTTGGCGTGACCTCATCTGCTGCGGGTGGATCCACATGCATTCAGCCCTTAGTCTGACACCAGAGGATCTTTAACCACCCGCGCACGCGCCCGGATATGGAGGGAAAACTCGGAAACCGAGTTTGAGGGGGTTGAGCAACTCAGCAAGAGTCGTGAAAAATTTCGGAAGACTTAAATGTATCATTGGGTGCGTCCGGGGATCCAAAAACGAGAAAGACTACGGTACGCCAAAAAAGGGGGCCTTTGGCCAAACCTAATTTCGAAAAGAAATCGAAGAAACAACAACGGTATTATGAGGGGAAGTAGAGATATGGCGAGTTCCCAGAAGGGAAGGGAAGAAATTCCTTCTTGGCGGCCTTCTTTACGGGTACTTTGATGATGGAGTCCCAAGAACGGATGGACGGAAGCCATGATAGCCTAAACGCAAAAGGGGGGTTCAACGGGAAGTACCACGACTCCTTAAGACGTTTGTGGGGAGAAACAGGGGGATTCGGCATCCTAAACGATCGACACGTAGCGCTGAGTTGTAGAAAAAGGAAAAAAATCGGGAGGGTTTCGTTCGGGAATTTAATTTGGCATTTCCACCCGCATAGATCTGATGGGAAAAATAAGGAAAGTCATCAGGTCCTTTTAAGCTTGAATCTAAGCTCGGGGGATCAAGAAAAATGAGGTCAGTAGATTAAGGGGGGAAACAAAGGAGCTGGGGGGGCCTGCCCGCTGACCTCAACTCCAACACTCTCAAAGTAATGAGAAAGAAAGCACACTCGTCTAACTTGAATCAAGCGGGGGAATTCATCTCATGAGATATAACCTACTATGGCGTTGATGTCGACGTCAGAACGGGAGTGGATGCAGTGCTTCCCGAAAATCAGGTGTAGGTCTGCGACGTTTTTCCGGAGGAAGAAGGATACTCATCCTATCGGGTTCTGCCTGATGGGATCAAGCTCAAAAGGGGCGGGGGTGAAAAAAAAACTATGCAGTACTTGGCCAGGGTGTCCGAACTTGTCCACAAAGAGGTTCGAGGGGGGAAGAAAAGAGACTTGACACTTATAGCCCCGGCACACACTTCCTCACGAGATGCGCGGGGGAAATGCGCCTCAACCGAGAGGCTAATAAAGCGAGGGGAGCAGACCTGCCCCAACGTTTCGAAGGAACCTCGAAAAAAGGGGGGGGGGGGGAGGAGAAAAATACGAGGAACCGATCCGCCTTTCCTGAGGGGGGCTTCAAGGATAAGATAAAAAAAACTCTGGGATTCCTCCTTCCTCGGGGTACTTCTAAGAAGGTAAACGGAAGAGAGAGGGAAAGGAATACAGGCTCACGATCAGAGATCCATTTTGGGAGGGGAAAACGGCTGGGGGGGGAGAGTTCAGGGTGTCCCGAGTTGAAAAGTGCATCCGGAAGGAAAATGGAGAACGCGGGTGTCGGCAGCTTGTCATCGGGATGGGAGTTATCACGCTGCCCACTCCGGAGAACGAGGGGAAAGGAAAGAGGGAGGAGATTTCGAAGACTCTCCGCCGCGCACGGGTTGTGTAACGGAAAGAAATCCGAAAAGGACTGAAGGGACCCCACCCAAACGCGTCACTTGCCAGCCGGCGACGGTCACAAACCGATTCGTGCAGAGGAAGCCTAAAAAAGGAAGCCATGGAAGAAAAGGCCGACACCATGAGATCGATTTATGAATCTGGAACCGAGCGTAGGTCGGGGGGAGAAAAACTAGAAAGCAACTTGCCGAGTACTGCAAGTACACAAGACTAGAACGGGACGGGTGCCAATTGGGGGGAGGATTCAGGAACGTCGAAGGATCGTTGCTCATGAAGACGGGGGAGGTAGTGGGACCGGAAGGTGAGGACGCAGGACCAGACCGTAGCCATCACCAACGACAAAAAAAGGTGAGGGGGAAGATTAGCGAAGAAGTGCTGTGAGCCAGCGAGGCGGCCTTTGTCTGGGGGGATTCGATTGAAGAGAGGGGGAGAAAGAAAGGAAAGCTACGCGACAGGAAAGCGTCCACACAAAAAATTCCTATCGACTCTATCAGCTTCGGGAGGGTCTAGAGGTGCGCGATGTCGTCGAGAGGTAATGGTCTTCGGAAGAAGGCGGAAATGGAAAGGGGGGAAAAGAAGGGATCACGCGGAGTCAGGCAAAAAGAGGTCTGGGCGGAGAAGAATCAAGACGCCCTCCTCGAAGGGGCGGGAGGTGGGAGGGCCACGGTTTCACTTTCTTCAAAAGGATCTCAAAAGCAACAAAAAAGATGAGGGGAAAAATGAGAAGGGGACCGCCCCTGGAGGGTAGCGGAGAGTACTCAGTCAGTAGCTGGCCTCGGGAAAGGGTCTTGTATTAATAGCGGTCATAGGAACGTCCCTAACCTCGCTACGGCTGCTAAATACCATTACCAAAGAAAGGAACATCGCGCCCAGCAGGGGGTGCTAGACCCTGAGAGCCACGAAGAGCCCGGATATGACCTTAACCGTGAGTTTTATTGTGGGATGGACGCGACAGCGAAAAGGTTTCCGGGTCGCGAAGGGAAGAAACCTTTAAAAGGCATCAGAGACCTTCCGCCTAACTCTTTAGTAAAAAAGGAAGCGCGGGGCTCTCCTGGGCTGCGTTCGGTAAAACAGGCGTCGTGGGTTTCTAAGGAAAACGCAACCGGCGGAAGGACCACTGCAAAAAGGAAGAGGAACAAAAGGGCCCGTTCCTTTACAATCCGAAGAAAAGAAAAACATTGGGGACCCAGGAAAAAACGAGGGCAGAAAATGGAGCAGACTTCGGCACGTTTCATGAAAATCATTCGATCGGAGGGGACCATTACTAGCGGTAAAGATCTATGAACAGATGGGGCCGATGCTGAGGAGCCTCTTCTTTCGAGAAAATTTAGAAGGGTTTGCCCGTCTCGGTTGGGGAATTGAAGCGTTTCTCTCCTGACGACGACGTACAGACGCCTGGAAAGGAATGACCGTTCACCCACTTCTCTGCTTCTTAAGAGAAGAACTTCAGGTCGAAGAGAGCTGAGGGGAGGAGAGAGTTGAAGAACTCAAAGAGAACTCAGACTTCGGGGGGGGGTTCATAATTGAAGGAACCGCTCAGTGCCCTGAGGTGATCCGTCAGGCTGGGTACAACCTAAGTATCAATACAACGGACCACTCATCAACGGAAAGAATACCCAGAAGTTCAACTGAAAAACCGATCTCTCGCGGCGCTGTATCCGATAATTAGAAGCTGGCGGCAATCTGCCTTCTAGAAGAAAAATTGTGCCTGCAGGGATGAAGGCCAGTTACCAGGGCGGTTCCGCTATCAAAGTGTCTAACTAGAAAGATTACCGTTCCTTCACATGGTGGAAGTAACTGTACAAAAAGGTAAGCCAGCGAGTTCGTCTAAGGAGGAGTTCGCCATTGACCCTACCCTAAACGCGTCCCTTGTCCTAGTTCCATCTATGGGCGGAACTTATCATTTACTGTCTATGGTGCATCTTAAGGAGTGTTGGGCAAGAAGTTCGCCAAGCTCTATAAGGATCGAGGAACTTATCCTGTGACTCAGGTCTGCAGGACAGGACAGGACTGTCACGGAGCTTTTCATCAAGTTATGGCCTTTCTGGCGAGCATGCGAAAAAGCGAAAGCTGGCGGCAGTTCAGAAATGTTGCAGTCCAGAAGCTTCCCACTGCTCCTCCTGCAACCGTAGCTGGGGACTGCAGGGGCAAGAAGGGAGGCAAGGTTCTGTAAGCAAACTTCTTAAAAGAACCGCATCGTGGGGACCGCGCGCAGCGAGCAGGATAACGGACTCCTTGTCTCGGTTATGCTAGTCAAATTCGTCCGGAGGACGATTTGTGATGTTACTTGGGGAGGAGGGGGATAAAAGGGCACAAAAAGGTGCACCACCATCATAGCCCATTAAGTGCTTGTGCTGCCCTCTGCTACAGATTCCAAACGGGTAAAATCGGCGCCTGCTGTACCTCAGATCGGACGCGGTTGAAAAAAAAAATCAAAATGCATTCGGGTTAGCGAACAAACCGAGTGAACGCCTACTCGAAAAGCCAAATACTTGGAGGGTCAGAGAGGGGGGGGGGGGGGGGGGGGTGCATCTGGGTCTACCACCCCAAAGTTGTATCGTCCCCGAATGGTGCGCATCTCTCAGGGCTCGAACGGGCAACCTTATCTCAGGGTAAAAGGAAGAAATAAACGACCAAAACACGAGGCCCCGAATTAGAAATCTTCCAGAATCACAAAGGAAGGAAAATAAAGAGACAGAGAAGTTTCGTCCATCGGACCAGGAAGGAGATGGCGGAAGTACTTGGGGTCGCGCCCTAGCAAACGACAAAAGGACACGTCCTCTCGCCGACACTCTGACAGAAACACGAAGCCTTGCTCAAGGGAACGGGCCGTTCTAGAAGTCACCAAAGAGGGGGAAAATCGCAGGGTGGTCAACGAAGACCTCGTTTTCTTCTCTAATTGAGGAAAATGCATGTGGAGGCAGCAGCGAGTCACTCCCAGAAGAAGATTTCCAATCATGAAAAAAGATAGGACGGTAACCTCAACAGCCCTGGCAAGAGGTTTCGTGTGCAAGCTGCTGGGCAGCAGGGACCGACAGCTCAAACGAACCACAAGCCGACATCGTAGGAAAAAGCGGGAAAGCAGAGGCGTCATCTCCCGTCAAAAAGGGTCTCTCGTCACCTACGATGGTTGAAGTCAGAAAAGTCAGCCTTCTTTCAAGTGCAGGGGAAGAAAAGAGGGCTCCGCGGCGCAAAAGGGGCGCGATCACCATGGGGGGCGACCAATCCCTATCTCGAGTTTGACAGGAATAGGACTCCGTCACTCACGTGACTGGAGGGAAAAGCTCGTGATGGCGGAGGCCGCCGACAGAGCAGGCTGGTTCCATAGTCTCCGCTACCTCTAGAACCCGCAAAAAGGCCTGAGGGAAAGACTAAAAAACGAGAGGCATTGGGCCGAACGGGGGTACTTCGTAGTAGAAGAACGCGCTGACCATCGCCCGGAGTCTGTGGGGGTAACCGGGGGGTAAATCCAGCTTGTAAACGGGGCGCGGTCCCTCAAAGTTGAATACTTTAACACCATCCGCCGAAGCACCAACGGGCCTTCCGGGGGGTGGAGAAACATCTCTTACCATCCTCTTTCCATCTCTCTGTGCCGGGCACTCCGGAGGAGGTCGGCGTTAAAGGGGGGGGGCACCCCCTCTTTCACTACTAGAGGGGAGTCTACAGAGAAATCCGTGGGCGTGCCACCGGCTCGGACTGGGGAACGGCTGAATTGGTTCCCTCTTAAGGTTACACTCGGGGCTGCCTGCAAAAACACCTCGGGCGATCGCTCAAAAAGGTATGGAGGGAGGGAACCCGAGCGGAGTAGGCCCACGCCGGATTACGAATCCAAGAGTGTCGACTCATGGGGATCTCTTCACGGCACTGGGGGGGCGAAGCACTACGGACCTGGGCCCATTCGCGTAGGTGGAAGGGACTCCCAGCAACGGGGGCGAAGGGCACACCCCCTAGGAAGTAATGTTGCTCTGCTCCCAGACAGAGGCAATAGGAGGACCTGGATTAAAATCGAGAGGGGTTCGAGAGGGGAGGGAAAGTGCTTAGAGACTAGAAAACGTGACGAAGCAGTCGGCGGGGCTGAAACGTCTATCCCGCTATAACTTTAAAGTGTCCCGGTTGACAGAATGGATGTCAATGACAGGGAGAAATCTTTTTCACGACTTCCGGAAAGGGGGAGGGGTTGAGCCCGAAGGGATAGGGGGACGACCCTCATCCTTAGAAACGAGCGTGAGAACGCCTGGGGAAGAGAAGCAAGGCGGGTTCATCCTACGCTAGGCGGCGGGGGAGAGATAAATATGATCGCGGGCGGTGAGGAAGAAAAGAAAAATTTACCTACTTAAGGAACCAACAATCCCTGCACACGCAAGGTTCCGGTCTATCGCTCTCGGAAAAGAGTTGATTCTGGAGGAGAGCGAACTTCATCGGAAATCAGGGAGAATGGAAAAATTTAATGGTCTCGCGGCTATTTGAGGGATATGATCCCAGTTAATAGGACTAGCCAATCTCGCTAAACTCCTCAGCTCGCCCTACCTAGATGAACTCGAGAAACACCAACAACTATTATTATGAGATAGATAAGGAGGAAGAAAAAGCCACCGGCTGGGGACCGAGGAGTACGCAGCTGATTTCGCAATTCAGGGGGGGATTGGGGCCTTGATCATTAATTGAGATATCACCATAGTGCCGACGAACCATTACCGCTCTGTCATCTACAGAAGAGAAAGAGGAATGATGAAACGGAGAGAACGATCGAGCCTGAATGCGTTTGGTCTGGACGAGTCCTGTCCGGGCGTAAACCGTCAGGAAAACCGCAGCGGGCAGAATGAACACCGGCCGCGACTCAGTCTGGACCTCACTCGTTTAGCGCTGCTCAGTGCAGCGTGAAAGTCGTGGTGATGGGAAGGGCTGGTCGTCGAAGACCTTCCAGGACCGGGAGAAAAAGAAAAGGACCACTGAAGGGACAAACGATCCGACCAGAGTTCCTTGACAGAAAGAATCCGAAATCAACGGTAACAACCCGTAAAAGAGGGGGATAGGGTTGGCAGAAGTCCTGCAGGGTAGGAGGAAAGGGCATCTCTTAAAACGATCAAGAAGAATAGGATGAAAAAAAGTCTAGAAGAAGTATTAACTCGGCTTCTCCGTCTGGGAGGGAGCAAGGATATTTTGGGGGGGTGGTTCCCGTCACGAAGGAGGAGGAAATTGGCCGACGGACGACTAGGCAGAACGGGAATCTCGTGCGGTCGGCAAAACAACTGCTAGCGGCTGCAGAGCTACGCAGTCTAAAAAAACGTACGGGGCCGCTATATAAGTGGACCGGAGTAGAAAAAAACGACGATTGCGGGTAATTGCCTACAAACCCAAACGAAACTCTGGCCCTTTAAGTGATACGCGTACAGACAGAATTTATTAAGATGTTACCAAGGGTCGTGTGAAAAACCGGTCCTGACCCCAGCAAGGTGAAGCCCAAACCCGAAGCCCCCATCTACTCTGACGCGGGGAGAAATGAAACGAAGGGGGGGGTGAAATTTCCCGCAAGACCTTCAGTCGAAGAGGAGGAGATCGCAAACACAAAGTCAAGGGAGATTTTCGACGAACTAAGGACCTTAGAATTCTGAAAACTGCGGTGGAATCTCAGCACACCCGACCGTTTCGGATTGGGTCCAGGTGTACCAAAAGAAAAGATGCAGGGAAGCCTATGGAGTACCGGGGAGTTAAAGGGGGGGGGGCAGCTTCAAAGGCAAGGGGGGGGTTGCCAACAAGATCACTGATGTACTCAAGGGGGAGATCTCTGGAAAACGAAATCCATGACTGGTCTGGACTAACACTTCCAAGGAACGAAAATGGAGAATCAACTTAGACGGGTGATTGAACAATTCTTCTTTCGTAGAAAGGACGAGAAGGCTAGCTATGGTGCGGAAAATAATGGGGGGCGGTATAACGTCGGCCCCAGACTAAGCGCAATAGGTACGCACTGAAAGGAACGGCTTCCGGTCGGGCCGGACATACAGAGAGTGGCCGAGCGAGCGGCAGCGAAGTGACCCGAGACCCGGAGGTTTTCGGAGAGGAGGGAAAAAGAGGCGCGTAGTGGAGTCTATCGGGGAAACTCGACCTTCCAAAATCATCTGGGACACCTCAAAAAGTACAAGGGGGGCTGTTGAGCGGATACTATGGAGCTACAGAATGGACCTTCCCTGACTGGGAGTATCAGATAAGCGGTTTAAGTCCAAGGACTCCCAACTCGACTAACCCTCGGGACGGAACAAGCAGAGAACGCAATTTTTCTATCTTAGCCTAATAAGAACGACCCGGAGCAGACAACCGATCAAGGGCCGGTTATCTGCCGAGGGGTGCTAGCGGGGAAGGCGATCATGGTCGTGGAAGGAGAAGTAGCAGAAAGTCAGCAATTACTCAAAAGGACGAAGTAAGGAAAGAAGGGGGACCGGAGAGCCGAAGGAAATATCTTCACACACACCGGGGTAAGAGAGATTTAGTTCGTCGCGGCCTTCCAGCGGGTAGGGGCAGTCGTAGATTATTGGCGTCAGGAAGCACTCTCCTAAAAGAAGAGACTCGGGAAACTAAAGACACTGCGTCGTCAACAAAAGAAAGAAGGACTCAGGGGTATCTCAACATCACCCGGGAAGGGATAGATCTGCACGGGAATCGAAAAGGGGGAGAAAGTAGGCGGTTCAAGACTGATAGAGGGGCGTCAAAAACAGGTTTAAAAAAGTCATATGATCTTGTCAATTGCGCCGATTGGGCATGTACCGGACTAGAGAGAGAGAAAAACCTTCCAAGCCAATACTGCAAAGGGGGAGGGCCGTTCTACATCTTTGGAGTCCCTCCCAAAAACAATAGAATACCTCTTCTAATTCCTGGGCACGAAGAAGCACTGCGAGAAAAGGCTCATCGGTAGTCGCGAAGCACTCTCTGCCCACCTGAGGCGTTGATTTGAAGAAGGGAAGTTCAGACATTTGGGAAAAAAAAACCAATTTTTGGAAAAAGACCGGAGTTTTCGTCCGGTCGTGACGTGGGGCCGCGATACCAAAAAATTTTGAGGACCAGCAATCCTATAGACTCGGGGAGGAACCGAATTGTGCGAGAAAGTCAAGAAAAGGAGTGCTACAGGCAAAGGGAAGGGCCTTTTTCATTAGCGACCCGGGGATTCAAAAGAGGTGCGAATCCTTCATCTCCTGGAGAGGGGGGGCTATCATCAGGAAAAAGAACTGACTCGGAGAGGAAAAACATCTACATTTCCGTCTAAAGTCGGTACTAAACGTCAGCAGCCGAGAGGGAAACTCCAAGAAAGGAAGCGTTTCGGGAATTGGACTCTTTTGAACCGCTAACACGATGAGCCTGCTAAAGGAAAAGTAAAGGTGGCAGGAAGAGTAACCATCCGCAACGAGTGCGCCAACCCCCGCCACGGGGACACACACACCCACCACCCCCCCAAGTGGGGAAGAAGAGGATGTGGAGAAGCGGGATGGCAGGACGAGAACCGCGACGTCAGCTGGTTGGAAGAGACCATTATCTCGTACCGGAGCTGTTGCAGGAAGGATTTCCAAAAGGGGAGGAGGGAAATCAAACATAAGTTTCAAAAAAATGGCCGACGAAAGCTGGAGGTCAAGGAGATCCGGGGTGGGCGTGGGGCAAACGTTGGGTGGGGGGTACAAAGGTCTTTTTACCGGAAGTTTTTATGAAAGATGGGACCTCCTTCCTGCACCTAACAGGGAGAGACTTTGGGCTCCGGGGGGGGAGCAAGAGGGAACCTAAGTCGGGAGAGGGGGATGTGGGGTATCCGTCGGCCCACTCCTATTAGAGACCGCCGGGGTGTCTACTATTACCATCGTAAAAAAGAGAATTTTCAAAATTGCTCCAGGTAAAAATGGAGGATCGCAACTCAAGCTGACCATCATCTTCGTACTGGACAACCCATAGCGCGAAGTTTGTAATACGATGCTAAAAAGGGCCACTTCCTCCACCATGAGATCGATCTGGGAAAGTTCGCGCGGCTTAAAGAGAGACTAGATTAGAAAAAATGCCGCTCCTTCTTACTCTAAAAAAACGCGAGTCCACGGGGAATTGGTGATGCTGAGGCGGATCACGGCGTCGGGTAAATGAATTGAGGGATTTGGTCGTATTTTTAGCAGGCCGGAAGGGGAGGCGGAAAAAAAGCATCAAAAAATTTGATTTGGCCAACGAACGCCGCCAGGAGCGCGGCACACGAGTAGGGCGAGCAAGAGGGGTCGGCTGATGAAAAAAGGGAAGACTCTGGGAAGTGACGGTCGCGACCATTAAAAGGGACGACCGAACAGGAAAATCACAAAAGAGAAGATCTAAGGCCTCTCGCTTCTGCTGAGCACAGTAGCGACGATTAGAGAAGGGGTAATGGTCAGACGCAGGCCGGCGGAAGGAGGAGGGAGGGAGTTGGCTATTACCGCCTATGGAAGTAGTCCACGAGCAAGTCAAGAGAGGAGAAGAGGATCAAAAGAGAATACACGAGAAAAAAATTGTAAAAGTTCTAAGAAGGAGAGCGACGCAACAACACCGGGGAGTAAAGATCAGAGGAAGAAAAAAAAGGGCACCTTCAGAGAGGGCGGGAGTTTCTATCTCAGAGTATCGAACGAGACGTCGAAGAAGAGGGGGAAGGCCGGGAAAGAATATCCCCATAGACCCCGACTCGAAAGTTGAAAATCAAGAAGGAAAAATCGCGAGGGCCAGCTGAATTTTCTCTATAAGAGAAGAATCAACGAGCTATACCGTGAAAGGGAAAAGAAGGAAAGGGGGGGGAAGGTGGTGTGAGGGGGGCTGGACTCTTTCCGGAAGGTCTCAAAAGAAAGAAGAGGGCACCGTTTCAATCGCTATCCGGCAGAAAAGCCTCAGGAATAGAAACTCACTCGTGTTTGGAAAGCGCGCCATCATGGCGAGAGGGGTGAAGGCGTCTGGGGGAGTGAATGAGTGCGCCTCCTACCTCCGGGCCCAACTGAAAGGAGGCCAAGAACAAAGCCGTCCAGCATCCGAATCTCCTACCGAAAACATTGGGACCCCTTAAAAAAAGAGGGGCTCGGGGGGGAGCATCAGCAGCTTCCATGGACTTCTGGAAAGGTTAATCTCGGCGAAAAAGTGAAGAAGGAACTTCAGAGAGAGAATGAATATCGATCTCGGGGAGGGAAGGTAACTCTTCTTCGCCCGGTCGGGGCGAACCACGGAAGACGGGGGGGGTGCCCTTCGAGGATGCGGCAAGGGGATCGTTGAACGACTACGAGAAGACTGGGCACCATGGGGGGAAATCTCGTTTCTGCCGTACGAAAAAAGATCAGGGGAGAGAGAGCCTTCGAAAAAAAAAAACAAGACTCATTCGGCAGGTCGCCTCGAGATTTTTGTGCAAACCCGCTAATTTTAGGGTACACCGCTCTAAGCACTAAAGGGTTCAGTTGATCCGGCATGCATGGACGCAGCCCGAGGCAAGACACTTCATGGTCAAAGAAAAAAGACCCAGGACGCCGATGAAACTGCCCAAAACCGTCGATCTACGCGGAGAGGGGACAATTAGCAAGGGGAGGGGAATCTGGGGGGTTATCTGTTCACTAAGCATTCAAAATTATTCCATTCATCGCGAGGGGGGGAACAAGCAGAGGGCGCGATCCAGTTCTACTACCATAAAGTACCGCGTGTGTGGAGATTTTTTGTACTAACCAGGAAAGGAAAGAATAAGTAGGAGAAATTTCTCTTTTCACATTTTAACGACATTAAGAGAGGAACAAAACTCTATTGAGTAGGATGATTATAAAAAGCGGGTGAGGACCGCATCTATGACCCTTCTACAGTTTGAAGGGTTCCCACCCCGATCGGGGAGCGAAAATCTCAGGGATTAAGAGCGGGAACCCTTACTACACGTGTCCTGGACGAAAGGGTCGAAGTCCGGAACACTGCCAAGGCCCTTCACGAGGTATGGGCACTGGTTCCGATTTCTCGAGCTTAAAATTAGGGGGGAAGCCGAACAGTCGTAATGAGGCTGCCAAGCCAAATTGGAACCTAGGGGAGGCCCACTCGCAGCGCTACAAAGGGAGTTGACGCACTTCCAGGTCAATAATAAGGTTGAGAGGACAAAAAAAACTAACCGTAATCTAGTCGGTGGGAAAAGAAAAAGGAGGTACGAACTAAAAGGAACTCCGGGCTCCTTTCTCCATTTTCAGAAGGTCTGACGGGTGGGGGGGAATATTATACACTTTTCCATTAAACATCAAACCAAACTGAAGGAGAGTTACCATAAGGGCTGTTTCACGAGGGAGGGAGAGATAAGCTGAAATCAATTCTTCGCAAGGCTCTAAAGGCTGGAGATGGGCTTAGGGAACGTCCACATTCATCAGCCCTTAGCGTAAGGGAAATCTCCAGTGCAAGAGACGAAAAAGGTTCTATCTTCGGACCAATAGCCCAGGGAGGGGGAAAAAAAAAACCATTAGTTTTGGCTTAAGGGAAAAGGGAGAAAATGGTCTGAAAGGGGCAAGGAGCGCTACTGACGGAAAGAAGGAACGACGGAAGCCAAAAGGGGACCGCCGACCTGCTGTCCGAACTTCC
>Ga0179591_1374557_pt1 | contig 13536 bp, 32 predicted proteins | sample CZOMad2_1_08_16f_FD_182891 | JGI IMG/M metagenome (GOLD analysis project Ga0179591, IMG submission 182891) | Vadose zone soil fungal communities from Angelo Coast Range Reserve, California, USA - CZOMad2_1_08_16fungal (PacBio error correction) | ecosystem: Environmental > Terrestrial > Soil >...
TTGAGTGACGTTTAGTGTCGTTTCTATGGATTCTCGGGGAGCTTGATGCTGGGCGGGAGGCTATTGATGCTGGCGTTGATTCTTGGTTCCTTATAGAACGGTCTTCTAAGGGGGGTAAGGGTAGATTTTCTTGTATCTTTCTTGTGGGCGGAAATTTCGGACTGCTGTCTGTTCTTGAGGGGTACGGGTTTCTGGATGGGCAGGGAGGAAGGCGGGGCTTTTTTGGAACTTCATATTTCTTTTAATGTAGGGGAAGTTAAGGGTAAAAAAAAACAACGTCAGGCTTGGGAGGTTATAAAGGGAGGTTGCTTAAAGGGGCTTCTTTCTTGCTTGCAGGGAGGGACGGGAGGGTAATGTTCTTTGGGTCTTTAAGGCGGGGAAAGGGGGGGGGGAAAACGGGTGGGGAGGAGGTCTGACTTGAGTGTCTCAGGTAGTGAGTTGATGTCTTTGGGGAACGGGAGGAGGGAAGGGCGATATTCTTCGTGAGGATTTATTTCTGGTTCCGTCTTGGAGGGAGTTTTCTGCGGGGAGGGGGGGGGGGAGGTGCTGCGGCGGCCTTATACTTTCGTTTAATTAGTGAACTTTCTGAGGAGGAGGGTCTTTGGGTTTTTCTGGGCGAACACCCCCGGGCTTGCGTTTCTTTAAATTGGCGGGAGTGGTATTTCCTTCTTGTCTTTTCGTTCTGTAAGTTCTTCTAGGTTGTGAGGGCTGGCACCGTTCTGCTTATTCTGTCTTGAAAAAAAAGTTCAATTGAGGGGTTTTCTTCATTGTGGCGTTCTTCTGGTGTTCGGGCCCCCTTCTTGAAGAGTGGGACGTACGCTTTCTTGCAGGGTCGGTTCGGTTCTTTTTTTCGGAATGTTGTTACGGGTTGCTTCTCAGTGTCTGCTTTCTTTCTTCTTTCTTGGGGCGGTAACTGTGTGGTGGATTGAGAAAAAGGGGAGGGGAGTTCTTTCTTCTTTTGCCGGTGTCTTTCTGGCGTAGGTAATAGGTCTTTCTTGCTTTGGTACTTTTGATCTTCTGTTTCTTCTGTAGGTGCAGGGTTCAAGGGATGGAGGCGGACTTTAAGGGATGGTATTTCTTCGGTTCTGCTGTCTGGAGGGTCTTTCTTCTCTGTTTCTGTGTGTTCTTGTCTTTTCGTCTGAGGGGAGGGAGGAGGGGTTCTTTTTTCTTTCTTTCTTTCTTTATTTTCTTTCCGCGGGAAACGGAGTTGTCTTTCTCGCCGTGGATGGAATTCTTTTCAAATGTGATGTATTCTTTGGTCGAAAAGCTTCATTTCTTTCTGTACTGTTCTGTAAGGGATGATTTTCTTTCTGGGCTTGTCCTTTTCTTTCGGTGCTTTCAGTTCTAGGAGCAGGGTCTTCTTTACTTGGGAAGGTCTCTTTCTTTAGAGGATGTTGCAGTGGAGGAGGGCTGGGTTTTCTTTCTCAGTTGTCTTGGACTTGGGGGTTTGTTCGGGAGGGTCGGGACATTTTTTCTTTAGAGTTTCTTGGGTCTCTTGGAAATTCTTTATGGAAGGGCTGGAGGATGGAACTGCTTCGGCTTGGGGCTGGCGTGGTCTTTCTTTTACAGTTGAAAATTAGGGGACTGGGAGCTTCCCATTTTCTTCGTTTTTACTTGTGTTCCTTGGAGGTTTAAGGGAGGTCTTTCTTTGCCTTTGGGCTTGAGGGAGCCTCTTTATGGGATATGGGCGGTATTGGGAACTTTCTGATGGGGCGTTCGTGCTTCTTCTTGGATTGGGGATTAGTTCCTGAGTTTTCTGGTTATGCGAGGGGAGGGTTCTTTTCTTTTCGCTCTTTCTCTTTGGCTCGGGGCTTTCTTTCGGGTCGGCGGGGAAGATTGGGGTCAGGAGGTCTTTCGTAAGCTTTTGGTTCGTTCCTTTGTCGGGGGGGAGGGGTCTTTCGTTACTTGACTGCTTTCTTGGCCGTTACGTGGTGCAGGCGACTTTAAAAAATTCTTGTTCCGTCTTCAGTTCTTTGTCAGGGAGGTCTTTCTTGTTCGGGATAAAAGGACTCGGGTCTTTCGCGGGGGAAGGGGGGGAAGGGTGAGTCTTTTCCTTGATCAGGGGGTTCGGGAAGGGGGATCAGGGACTTGTTCTAGTTCTTTCCTCGGCTTCTGGCTTTCTTTTCGGTGGGTTTTGTGGGTGGGGATGGGAAAAGGTTTCAGTGGGGGGGGGCTTGTAGTTTTGACCTTTTCTTTCAAGGAATTTTGAGTAAGTTCCATGGGGTTCAGGGGGTCTGGTTCGTGTTCTTAATTCTTTGCAGGCCAGTTTAGATGAGGGAGTTTTTCTTTAGGGGGGGGGAATATTGAGTGTCTTTGGGTGATTGCTTTCTTCAGTTCTGAGGTAAGGTCTCCTTCTTCTGGGGAAGGGTCTGGCTATGTGCTGGCTTCTACTTTTTTTGCCTACTTCTTTCAAGCTGTCTTGGGAGGGTTATTGGACGTGCTGAGGTTGGACTTTCTTTCTTGAAAGGGATTTTGATGGTGGACGTGAAGAGGTTCGGGGGCCTTTCTTTCTGGTTCTTCAGGTCGGTACGGGTGCTTGTCTGGGGTGCTTGAGGGTGGAGTGTTGCGTGTTCTTGGAGGGGGTGTCTGTGAAAAAAGGCTGAGTTCTTTCGTGGGGGGCATGCTTGACGTTCGGTCCAATTGTGGCGTTCGGAGGGGACTTTGCTTGCAAAGGGTGTTCGTTGTTCTGGGAGGGCTGGATCTTCGTCTTCTTTCGAAGCTTTAATGAGGGAGAACAAGGCTTTGCAAGAAGCGGCGGGCTTTCATTTCACTGGCTCTTTCGTCAGTGCGGGAAAGGGATTTCTCGGCGGGGGCTGGGGCTTGTCTTCCGTTCTGAGGGAGAGGGGGGACTTGCTTGGAACTGGTGGGGGGGTTGGGGGGATTTCTTTCTGTTGCGTTGGTTTGCGTTCTGACTGTCAAAATTGTAGAAAAGAGTCCACATCCAAAGTTATTGGGACCTTTGTCCTTTCATTCTGAACGGGGGACGGGATTTTTTTCTTTATTTCCGGGGGTCCTTCAGGGGTTCTTTCCTTGAACGTGAGGTGCTGTTCAAAACTGGAATATTTCTAGGTTGTCGTAGGGGTCTGGAGCGTTGGTCTGTGGAGTTCTGAACGGTGTTCTATACGGGGGAGGGACTGGGGCGGGCTTTTGCGGTAGGTTTACTGGAACTTGGTTCAACCTGGAGGATTGGAAAATCGTGCGTGCTAGGGGGGGGCTTCGGGCTGTGTGAGTTACTGACTGGGCTTGGCAATCTGTGGGAGGTAGGTTAGGGATTCTGGTAGGTTCTTTCTGGGCTTTGGGCAGCAGGGGAAGGAGGGGGAAGTCTTCTTGGTTTAGTGTCCAGTGCGGGAGGGAGTGGAGTGATGTGGGCTGGGGGAAAGCTTGTTGAGTTCTTTGTACGAACAATTCGGTCAATGGAGGTCTTTAGAGTAGGGTCGTTATACTTAATGCTTTTCGTTCGGAGTCTTTTGAACGGGAACTTTCGCTTTTAGGGAAGGGCTGTTCGGTGCATGGGAAAGGGAAGAATCGTGCGTAGTGTTGACTTTAGTTTGATCAGCTTGTGATTGAGAGGGCTCTACATTTTCTTTCGTTGAAGTCGTCGGTCTCATGGCCTGGAGATTGTCAGTTTTCCTGTTATTTGCGGTCGTTGCGGTTCTTTGTTATCTTCTTTGGACTTTACTTTCTTTCTGGTTGGCTTCTTGGCTTCATTGGGAATAACAGGTCTTGGAGGACAAACTCTTCTTTTGCATTCTTTCGTTGCGGGGGCTTTAGGGGGGAGGCGGAGGGTGAGGGCAGTACTGACTCGTTCTCTTTGGCTTCGAACTATTGGAGTGCAGGGAGCAGTTCGTCAGGCGTGATTCTTTGGAGGGTGTATTGGGTCTCGTAGGGGTCTTCTTTATGTTGGTCGGTCTGGGCGGTGAGGGTTCGTTGGCGTAGGTGGAGGGCGTCGCGGGGGAGGGGCACTGGTGACGTGCATTTCTTAATTCGGGTACGGGTTGTGATGGCTTAATTCTTTGTGAAGTGATTGTCTGGGGAGCTTTACGTGATTGGAGAGGTACGTTTACAATGGTTCGGTGACTTCCTTTCCTTTCGTTCTTCTGAGGTGCGGGAGGCGTTCTCATTTCTTGATTTCCAGGGGAGGTCAGTGAGAGTTGCGGTTTTATTTCTTTCTTCTATTATTCTTTGATGGGAGGTCCAGGGTTTCTAGGGCTTGCGTGGACATCTGGGTGTTCGTGAGGGAGAGGGATTTCTTGTTTGATCGTAAAAGTTTAGTCTTGCTAGTTTCGTGTTTCTTCTGTTAGCTGCTTTCGGCTTTGCTTAGTGATTTAGCTGTCTGTTAGGGAGGGTGCGGGGGGAGGTGCCTTGGACTTTCTTGTTTCTGGGGTTCTGATCATTTCTTGAGGTGAGGAGGGAGGAGGGGTCGTGATTTTCTTGTCAGGAGGGAGGGGGGGGGAATTGAAATGTGGCGGTAGTTCCCACTCCCTAGTAGGGAGGCTGATTTCTTCATTTTGTCGGGGGCAGTCTGGTGATTGGTCAGGGCGGGTTGCGGTTATGGCGGGAGGTCTATGCATAGTGGGAGTAGTCTTCAATTGGAGGGGAGGGTAATATTAGTCGTCGGGCGGGTTTTCCTGGTTTGCGGTGTCTTTCTTGAGATTGGAGGGAGGGCATTCTGAGGGAGTTCTGGCGTCTATGATTAGTGAGCTATCTGGGTAGTAACGGATCTGGCAGGGGACTTACTTTCCTTTTCAGGTGAGTCTTCTAAGGTTGGGTGAGGGACTGGCTGGGATTTCAGTGATTTTCGTGGGGACTTTCTGGGGACCGCTTTTGTTCAAGAGGGTGGCATCTTAGTGAGGGGGGAGGGGTCTTTCGGTCATCGGATTTCTTCTTCTTGTGAGCTTCTTGGCGGTCGTTCTTTTGAGAGGACAACCGTTATGGGACTGTAGTCTTTACAGGTCTTACGTTGGGAGTAGGTGGGCTATGAAATTTAATTCTTGCTTTTCAAGGACGTCTATCGGGGAGCTAGGGCAGCGTTCATTACGGTGACGGATTTCTAGAGTGGTCATTAGGAGGCAGGAGGGTAGGCTGTGAGTCTAGGGAGGTGAAGGGCTTTACTTGGATTTTTGGCATGGAGGTATCGTGTTAAGGGTATTGTGATTGGGGAGGTTTTTGAGTGTAATGGCTGTGCGCTGGGGCTTTGACTAAAATTGGGACAGTTCTTTCTGGGACGGGTTACTGTCTTCGGTGTCGGTTTAGCTATTGTCAGTTCTTTCTGGCTCAAGTGTGGCAATTTCGTGGATTCTGAATGTGACTTGGAGGGGAGGGTTCAGGTCTTGAAGGTGGGGTCGGGAAATGACTTTTGATTTAGTTCAGTTTAGTAAATTTGCGGTCTGTTCTTTCTTCGTCCTTCGTTCTGTCGACTTCAAAAACGTTGATGGAGTCTGGAGGGATGGATTCTTTAGTTTGCGAAGTCTTGGCATTGGGGAGGGAGGAGGGTGGATTTTGTTTTTCTTTTCCCGGGTCTATTATGGAACTTTACTTGTCTCCTGAGGAGGGAGGGAGGTCAGGATGCAGGGCGTTGCAAACTTGCAAACTTGATTTTTGCGGCTATGGCAGAGGTCTTTCGGTGGTGAATGCGGCAATTCACGGAGTCTGGGGGGTCTTTCTGAAGAGGTCTTCTGGTCAGGTGAGGGCTTTCGTGAGGTCTTCGGGCTTGTTCTTTGAGGGTACTGTTTAGATTTAGTGACGTCCTTGTCTTGAGGGCTTCCTCTGTGTCGGTTGAGCTGGAGGGAGCTTGATCTTTATTTCTATAGGGACAGTGATTTGGTTCTTTGGTTAGGTAAGTTTACTGTCTGTGGGGATATTTAGGAAAAACTGGGTCGGGCTGATGCTCATTTCTCGTGATTGTGCGTGTCTTCTTAGTTGAGGATTCCTTGGGCTGTTCGAGCCTTTCGGGAGTGCCCACGTCAAAGGGGGATTGCGTCTTGCGGTCAGGGAGTTTTGGGCTTTTAGATCAAATGAGGGTTCTTTCAGTTTGGAAAATTTTCAGTCAGTTCTTTCTGTGGTCGGGGAAAGCGGAGTTGGACTTTCTGCTTTTCTTGGGCGGTCGTTCTTGCGGTGAATTTCCACTGGGGTGTTCAGGGTTGTGTAGGGTTATTAGTACTCATTAGGGGAGTGCTAACTTTTGCTGGCTTGTAGGTCATTCTTTATGGGGACTTGGAGAGGAGGAGTTGAAGGGAGCAGTCGGGAGGGAGGGGTATTCCCTTTCTTGAGTGTAAGGTCTGTGCTTTATGGAGAGGCGTCTTTGATTCTGGAAAAGGGTCGTCTTATTTCTTGATGCGCTTCTTATGTCTGGAGGGCTGAGGGCGTTTCTTGGGTACTTTCAGGGATGGAGGTCGGTTTCGTTCGTGGTGGGTGAGGCTTTAGAACTTGTAGTTCTTTGCTTTCAGATGTAGTCTTTCGTGCGGGTTCAGTTCAGTGAGAGATGAGGACTGTCGGAAACGTGTTCGACTCTGGGCTCTTTTACGAGGTGCGGTTTCGGGTTCTGTAGTTTCCTGGGGACCAACCTGTTTATTCTTGAGGGAGGTAGGGAAAACATTTAAGGGGGACAAAGGACTTGACGCGTTCTGGATTAACGGGAGTGATGGTCGGCGTAACTGTCTTTCTTGGAATTTATTCGAGTTCAGGTCTTCTTTTGCTTTATGGTGGCCGGGAAATTTACACGTTCTTTCCCTGTTACGTCGATTGTGCGGGGATTAGCTTTAAGGGAAAGGGTCCTTGCTGGACAGAAAAGGGGCTGCTTAGGGGCCTTATCTAGTTTCAACGTTTTGGGTCTTTTGATGGATTGTTACTGGTCTGTAGTTCAAAAATTCCGTCGACGTTCGTGCATTGGCATTTGGTCTTCCTTTGAATAAATGATTCTTTCAGGTCATTTGGGCTGTTCTGTATCGTTGAAATCTGGTCCTTGATGGGAGTCTTGGTCGTTGTCCGGTAAGGGCTTTATTGCTCAGGGGTGCAAGTGGTCTTGCTTTACTTCAAAAAAAAAGGGTCTTGAGGGAAGTTCGTTTCGTCAGTGCTTTTGGAGGGAGTTCAGGTTTCTTCTTTCTCGGTCTTTCTTGTTGGTGCTGTAGGTATTTCTTCTGGGGTTTCTGTATGGTCTTCGTTCGTGGAGGAGGTTCTGTTCGGGTTTTTCTAGGACTTTAAGTCTAGAGGGGAGATTTTAGGAACTTTCTAGGGGCCGGGAGGGGTCTGGGGGGGGAAGGGTAGTCTTCTGGCTGGGCTGAAGTTTTCTTCGGGCTGGGAAAGTTTCCATGTTGACATGTAGTGGAGTGACTTAGTGGGCTTTCCTTCTTCAGGGAGCAGGGAGGTATGTGTGGAAAACAACCCTTTAGGGGTCCTTGCGGAGTGTTGGGGGTTTCTTTGCTTCGAGTTTCTTTCTGTTCCGGCTGAGGTACGTCTTCGTGGGGATTCTTTCCTTGGGCTCTGTGTGTCATTCGGGAGGGTGGTCGGTCAGTGGACTGCGGAGGTTCTTTCTTTTGTCCGCTTTCATTGGGAGGGGAGGCTGCACTGAGACTCAGGATGGATTTGGTTGATTCTTAGGGATTTATTGCCGTCTGTGGGGGGAAGAATTTAGGCTTTTTTTCTGAGGTATTTCTTGGTTTTAATTTTCTTGACTATGTTAGTGATCTTGGTTGCGGGGATAGGGAAGACCTTTCTCCTTTCGGTTGCTTGGGGAGGGGATTTCCTGACCTTCTGCGTTCTGTCGTAGCTCCTTTGTTGCAGCTTCATTGCCATTGAAGTCACGTTCTTTTGTCTTGCAGGTGATTAGGCTTTGTCTGTCGGCTGGAAGCATTCTCTTTGCGGGTCATTGCGGGGTAGTTGTCTGGGTGTCCATGCTTTCAGGTTAAATTATAGAGGGTTTTCTTGCTTTAGGTGTAGACCTTTCGTTTTGGAGTTCTCTCTCATCGGGAGGTGATCAAGAAGGGAGTGTTACTATTGGTTTCGTCGTTTGATTTTCGGTCGGGGACGTTCTTGAAAATTAGTTGGTTGTGTAAGTTTTGGGGAGGTAGAGGCGTTCTTTCATTGGGCGTATTCTTTCAGCTTGTAAAAATTTCAGGTTCTTTGAGGGAAGCGGGATTGATTTCTTGGATTGGTTTCTGATTTTCTGTGCTGGCGTTACTTCTTTCCTTCGGGGGAGGTACGCGAGGGGTTCTCGGCTGAGGTTGGCGGCTTAATTTTCATCAATGCTGCAGTCTTATGCGGCGCGTCTTAAAGTGAGCGTCGTCGAGGCTCGATCGGGGGAAAAGGGCCGTGGGTTCTCTTGGATGGGTCGGTGATCCGGTCGTTATGAAACCTACTGCTTGCAAAACTTCTTCTGGGTTCTTTTAACTTTCTTGGTCGTCTGCGGGGTAGGGAGGGCAATCGGATGCTTCGGAGTCTTGCAAAGAGTTTCTTTGCTTTGGTAGGGAGGTCTGTCTGTTCTTTCTTGATTGTCGGTCGTCGTTCTGTTTGGGATTGGAGGTGGTTGCTTTCTTTTGGGGATTCTTTGTTTGGTACGGAAGTTTGATGGAGGGGCTTGATTTCATGGTTGGGCGGCTGTCTGAGGGGGGCTATTTCTTCCATAGGGGGGGTTCTAGTGGATTTAGTCTTTCCTCATGGAGGGGAGGGCCGTGAGGTTCTTTGATCAGTCAATTTGGGAGGTGAGGGGGCATTTGTGGAGTCTGGGGTTCTGTATGGTTCGGTGGAAAAAGTCTGGCGGTGGGCGTATCTGAGGGGTCAAGTGATTTCGGGCTTCTGGGAGGGGTGTTTTCTATGAGGTCCAGGAGTTTCGGTATAATGCACAGCTTTGGTTCTCTCTTTATTTTAATTATTCGGGCCGGAGGTTGATTCATTTCGGTGTTCCTGTGATTGATGAAAAACTTTTGACTGGCTGGACTTGGAATCTTGCGGAACTTCTTGAAGGGGGTGTCTGCGGATGTTGGACTCATTCTTGCTTGGCGTTGATTCTCTTGGGGTCGAGCTTTCGTGGCTTCTTTGCCAGGGAGTAGTCCAGGGAGGGGTATTTTAGTGACTGAGTGAACTCCTTTCTTCGTGTCAGGATTCTGCGGGGGTCCTGTCTTCCTGTGTCTTGCTTCGTAAGACTTTCTTGGGGAGGTTTGTTGAATTTCTGGTCTTTGTGGTGGACGTTTCTAAATTTATCCCTTAGGGCAGGTCGGGGGAGGGGCTTTCTTCTTGGTTTCTGTTTCTGTCACTGAGGGAGGTCGCTTTTGGTAGGGGAGGAGGAGGCCTTTCGTTCCTGTTTTCTACGGTCTTTCTTCTTGCGTTTGAGGGGGGCCGGGAGTTTCTTCGGTCTGGGATTCGTTTGAGGGCTAGGGTCTTTCCTAGGGGTAAGGGGGTCTAGTGAGATTGGATGGAGCATTCTTTTGAGTCTTCTTCTGGAGTAGGGGAGTGGAACGTTCTTTTCGAGTTCTTTCTAACGGGGATGCCTTCGGTCCTTGGGGATTATAAGGTTCTGGAGTTGATTGCTTTCGGGATTTCCATTGGGGGAGGTATTGGTTCCTTTCCTGGGCAGGGACTTGGTTCGGGAGTTACTTCGTTTCAGGGAGGTTCTGACTTGGTGCAGTCCAGGGAGGGCGTATTTCTTAGTTCAATGGGGTTTGCTGGGGCCTTGACGTGCGCTTGTCATTCGGATTGGAGGTATTTTCGGGGTATGTCACTTAGGTGTCTTGGATGGTCTTTCGGTGAGGGGGGAGGATTGGTTGGGGTAAGGGTTCTGTGCGTGAGTTTGTTCGACATGCATTTCAGGGGCTCCCGTTCTGGTATTTCTTCGGGCTTTCTGGGCGGATCCTGTGGCTTCTTTCGTGTCTGTTCGTCGGCTTTCTCGTGATTTGCGGTAAATTCGGGAGTTCTTGAGGGCGTTCTGGACTTTCTAGGGGGTCTTCTTTTGCATTCAGGGCTTTAGGGAGGTCTGGGTAGTCAGCTTTCTGGTCTATTTATGGCCTTGATTTCAGGGCGGGACTGAGTCGTACAGTGGACGTTATGTTGTAGATTGCCGTAGGTTGTGAGGCGGGCTTTCGTGTCCTTTCTGCAGGGAGTGGTCTTTCGGGTTCGGGGATGGATGCTTGGTGCTGAAGATTTTTACTGGGAGCTCTGGAGGCGGGGATTTCTTAAATCTTCTGTCAGGAGGTGCCCTCTAGAGGGCGGGCAGGTCAGGTCGTTAGTTAGGTTCACGTGCTTGGATGCTTGGAGGTGGCGGGACTTTCTGGTAGGGGTTCTTTTTGAACGGGCTTTTTGGGGGAGGGATTGAGGGTTTCTCTTCTTCTTTGGAGTTTTCTTTCAAGGGACTTGGCTCTTCTTTTCTGAGGGCGTATTTCTTGTTATGTCTGGGGAGGTAAAAATTATAGGACGGGGGCGGGGAGTTAGTCTGGTCTTGGCGCTTGGCGGTTAGGGCGTTCTGCAAGGAGGGGCGGGATTGTCTTTCTTTTCTTGGTAGATTTTCTTATCCTTGGGGGACTGTCAGTTCAAGGGATTCTTCGGGCAGTTCTGGGAGCTTTCTTTCTTTTTTCTTGGGTTCTTTAGAGTCTTGAGGTCTTGGTCTTGTCTCTTGATTCATTCTGGTTTTAGGGAGGCTTGTCGTTGACACTTTGCATGTTAAAAAAAGTGGACCTATGGGTCGTGCTGTCTAGGTTGTGGATGTGGTCTTTGGGTCTTTTCTGTTCTTTCTTTCTGCTCGCTTTCTTTGGGAGACTGTAGGGGACTTTTCTGGTCTTGTCATGAGGTAAGCTTGGGGGGGACTTTCGATTGACAGCTTCGGTTCATTCGGGATTGGGCGGCGGTGACTTTGAAGGGATCCTGGCCGTCTTCGGACTGGGGGTCTTGCAATTTCGGGGTCGGGACTCGCCTTGGTCTGGGAGGTTCTTTAAGTGTCAGAGGAGGGCAGGGATGGCATGTCTTTCTTTACTTTGGAGGTCTTTTGGGAGTTCATTCATTCCTGCTTGGGAGGGGTCCGGAGTCACGGGTATTAGGATTACTGTTATTGAGTCTCGTGAGGTCTTTCTGGAGGTTGAATTTCAGGGGATGATTTTCTTTTTGTCCCATTGGTTTGGAGTTGGTAGGGGAGTTTTGACCAGGTAGTTGGTCAAGGGGCAAATGATGTCAATTGATGGGACTTCTTGTCTTTCCGGGAGTGAGTTGGAGAGGGGGAACGTGCTTTCTTTCTGGCGGGAGCTTATCGTTTTCGGCTTGAGTTGTGCCTTGAGCGAAGGAGGTGAGGAAGGTGTTTCTGATTGGGTCAATTCGGGATTAACTTTTATCTTATTGGTCGTCGGCTGGTGCTTTCTGAGGACCAACTTTTTCTGGATTGATGTGCTTTCCTGGTGATGAGGGACTAGTTGGGGGCGGTTCGGAGGGTGTGATTCTTTAAGGTAGGGGTTCTTTCAGGACGGGATTTAAAAAGATATGTCTTTCTTTCTTCGGGTGGGCATTCGGGATCACTTGGGTGAGGGGTCATTTCTGGCTGGAGTTCTTCAGGGAGGTAGCTTTCTTGGATTTTACTTACACTCGAAAAAAAAGGTTGTGATTTTAGGGTGGAGGACGTCTGGGTCTTTCGGGCTTGGAAGTTTTGGAGGTTTGACTGTTTTGCTACAAGTGAGGGTCGGGAGGGAAGGTGGTTCTTTCTGCTTCTTGGAGGTTAGTTCTTGTTACTTAGTGTCAGGCTGAGTGAGGGACGGTTCTTTCTGTTCTGTGTGGTTCACCAGCTTTTTCCTTTTCTTTTTCGGGACATGGTAGGGAATTCTTCATTGTTCTTTTGACTGTTCTGTCTCTTGGAACTATGTCGGGACTCAGTTCGTGGCTTTTCTTCTTTTCTTGACGGAAAAATTTCTGGGTGTGGGAGTAGGTTCTTTCTGGGGGGATGGATGGACTTGAACTTGTGCTTTCTTTGTCTTTGGCTGGGTGAGTGTCGTCTTGATTTCAGGAGCAAGGGACCGACTTGCTCTCTTCGGCTCGTGGGGAGGTTCGGTCTTTGATTCTTTTCTTCTTGGGTTTTACTGTCTGATTCGTGGACTTTAGGGCATTCTGGGAGGAGAGTTGACGGGGACTGGTCTTTCTGGGGGGGGTCTTTCGTTCTCTGGCATTTATTAATTTTCTTGCTTCTTCATGGGAGTTGGATGGGTTCTTCTTTCTTCCAGACTGTATTGACTATTTCGGGCTTGATCTTCTGGGGGAGGTCAGTGCGGGAGCTGGGACTTTAGGAGGGTCTTGGACAAATTCGGGTCAGTATCTGGAGGCACTAGGTCTTGTATTGATGTTCATCATTGCTTGTTCTTCGTGTTTCGACTTGGGACGGGCGGGATATATGCTTTCAGGTCTTTTCTTTCTTCTTTCGTGGAGTTAGGGAGGGAGGCTTTTCGTCGATTCTTGAGATCGGTCTTGGCGGGAGTTAGTTTCGGAGGGCTTAGGGTTCTTGTCTTGCAAGGAGGTCTTTTTCAGGTCTGGAGTTCTTTTTGCATTCTTTCTTGAGGGGAGGCGGGAGGCGTCTGTCAGGGAGGGCTTTAATGAGCTGAGGGGCGTTCTTCTCTTTAAGGGCTGGGATTGGTCGGGTACTATTCTTTTGTAGGCGTATGCTGCACTGGTGGCGGTGAGGAACTGGAGATGGAAATTTGTGAGGTAAGGTGGATTTCTATGGGGTTTCTGGTTCTTGGGGCTGTTCGGTCTGATAACCCTCAGACGGGAGTTGGAGTACCTTGTTCGGGGGGCTGAGGGATGGGCTTCAAGTGTTCTTGGAAATTTCTTCCCTGGTTGTCGTCTTGCGTCACGGGGGTACGCGGTTGCTACTGTCGTTGTGAGTCTCACACTGATTCAGTTCTTTCTGGGGGGAGATTGAGGGTAGTCTTTCCAAACACTGGGGAGGTAATCTTAAACTTTCGTTGTCCGCAGGTACTTTCTGGGGAGTCTTAAGGTGCTTAAACTTTTTCTTGATTTCACTTGTTTATTTTCGTTCAGGGGGCGCCGGTTTGTTGGTGAAGGGGGGGGGGGGGAGGGTAGTTTCTTAAGTTATTTCTTGATGGGGGCGTCGGTCAGGACTTCTTGTCGGGAGGGATGGGACTTCTGATTTCTTTCGTCTTTGCTGGATTCGTTAGGGTCTTGTAGGGTATGGATCTAGAGAAACTTGTCGTGGTGCTGCTGTGTCGGGGGACTTTTTCTTTTGGTCAAACAGTTCTGGCAGGGACGGGGGTTGTTTTTCGGCTTGGTTTACAGCTTACCAGTGCGGGTATGATGTTCTTACTTTCTCGTGGAGTTTATATACAGGGGATTGGATGCTTTTCTGGACTTGGCGATTCACTTGGACTTGCCAGGAGGTGGGAGGTGTTTCTTTGGGGTATGTTTTAGGGAGTTCTTTTCAGTTCCACGGTAGGTCTTCTGGAGGTAGCGGTCTTTCGTTCTGGACTTATGGGACTTTCTTTCTAGGGGAGGACGGTCTTCGGCTTCTGGGCGGGAGTTAGTACACGGATGAGGAGGAGGGCTCTGGGTTTTCTTCTT
>Ga0179591_1275597_pt1 | contig 13535 bp, 9 predicted proteins | sample CZOMad2_1_08_16f_FD_182891 | JGI IMG/M metagenome (GOLD analysis project Ga0179591, IMG submission 182891) | Vadose zone soil fungal communities from Angelo Coast Range Reserve, California, USA - CZOMad2_1_08_16fungal (PacBio error correction) | ecosystem: Environmental > Terrestrial > Soil >...
TCCCATGAGGAGGGCGGAACTTCTGTGTTGGTGGCAACCGGCTTAGACTGGTGGATACAACAACGCAAATCACGCTGACTCCGCACGGGCTAGAACTGACCGTTTTGTAAGCAATGTGGTTCAGGCCTGTTTAAACTCTCGAAAATATCGGGAGAGGGCGTGGGGGACGCGACTTGAAATCGTTTACGCTGCGGAGACGTTTTGAGCTGGTCAGCGCGGTCGCTGTCGTGCCCCTCTAAAAAGGATGGGGGCCTAGCTTTCAGATAGGCATAGGAAGAGGAAAATCCATCGGGTGCGGGACTATCTGGTAGGCGGGGGGGGTGAAAGGTCATGAAAAGATCCGGGGAGAAATCAGGCGCTTGGGAGGGGAATGCTGTGGCTAGGCGCGCAGAGGAAAAAAATCGCGCGGTGTGACCGAGAGAGGAGGAGGGTTTGCGAACTGCTGCCCGATCCACCTTACGACTTCGAAAAAACGGAAATTATTCTAACCAAGAGAAAACAAAGTAGCTGGTGGGAAGAGAGGCTAAAGATCAGAGCCGAAAGGAAGGGCATTGAAAAGACCAGGGCACGGCGACGTAGGTGATGGACAGGGGGAAGAGGACTGGGGGGAGAAAGAAAGGCCTTAGGGGTGAGCGGGGAAGTCTCAAAGGTAAAGGGTGGAATGTAAAAGGCCTGATCGGGAGGCGAGCTCCAACGACGATAATCGGACCATAGAGGAGGGGGAGCGAGAATCTACGTGACAATATCGTTCGGCGGTCCAGGAAGCATGGGGCGGGGGGGACATCAGCGTAACGTAAAGGTACTGGGGGGGAGGGGGTGGGCTACCTAGATCTGGAAGGTAAGGAAGCTGCAACTTCGTGCCCAGAAGAGGGAGGCGGAAGGATCCTCGCCTGGAAAAGAGAACTTGGGCCGTAAAGGCCTTAGATCGCTTTGAAAACGTCCGGAGATGAGGCAGGACCTGCTCAATACCTTCTGATCAGTTGAGTAGAGCTTACTGGAGAAAAAGGTACCAATTGAAGGAGTTTAAGAGGACTGTTGAAAAATGGGAGGTCTCTACAAACGCGAAGCTTCTCTAATTCACAATTCACCTTACTGGAGAGGAAACGATCTGCACTTCAGTGAACTAATTACACTGCTTATTCCTAAAACGTCAATCGTTGCATTGACGGGCTTGCTCACAAACTTCGTGGGTTCATGACTTTTTTGAAACGTTGAAACGTTAAGAGAGGGATCTCAAGGGCGGCCGCACGTCACGGATACTCCGACAACACCAAAAACTGGAGGTGAGCACTCGAAGTAGGAAGGGTCGACCGGGGGAATGATAGCAGACATCAAACTTCCCACCCGTCCACTTGAAGAAAACTGATAAGAAACGTAAGACGCTGTCCTTTCTCAAAAAAGTAAAGGAGAAATATCTGAGACCTGATAGTGATGCTAACATACCATGCTGTCCCGGGGCTGGCATCGATCTTTTGGGAAGAGCAAGGGGGGGGACGAGTCTTTTAAATAGATCCACTCTCACGGCGCTTTCGAGGTGAAGAGAGAGTAGATACAAATTAAGGGTGAGAAGGGACTTTGGGACCCGCCTGTCCCCTGGTTTCAACCCTGACAAAGAAAGGGCCGGGGAGATAGAAAGAGGAGAGAATACGTGAAACTCTTTTCATAAAAAGAAGTAGGCCCGGTCGTAAAGTCATGGTACTGAGTTGACACAGCTCACTTTAAAATAAAATCAGAAAATCCTCGAACTGAGGAACCACGAACTCTCTCACATTTTAGGGAAAAGAAGAAGAATAAAGAGAACAAGGCTACTACACTCTCAAGACAAGGCGTGCGTGGTAGGTCGAGAGAAGAATCACTCGATCTTCAAAACCCAGGGGGAAGAGGGAAGAATGCACACAATCCTTCACTGAAAACAGGGAAGGTAAGGTATCCCGCTCCAAAAGGAGAGAGGGTAGTGGGAAAACTACCTGGGGAGGATAGGAACGAAAATCTTAACCACGATCGTTTGGAGAGGTTTAAGATGAAGGGCGGGGTTCGTTGAAGGGGTAAAGGCTTGTGCAGCCGCCTCTATCGCTGAGATATCATTAAGGTAAAGGGGGGAGAGGATCAAGACGACACAGCCAAACTCGGCGTCAGTACCCTCCGCGGCAGAATAAAGGAATAAGGAAGAGAGAACGGGATCAGCAGAAACTTGGGGGTATCATCGAAGGAGAAGAAAAGGGAAGACATAGAACAGATGCGACAATCAAAGTGTCACTACATCGAACGAAAGGCAGAGGCAAGAGAGCATCACGACAAGGAGAGAGATAGGCGTCCACCCAAGCTAGGCAAGCGAGAGATCTGGGGAAACATCGTAAAGAGCACAGCCAAAGAGGGCGAGCAGCGGGAAAAAAGCTTGGGGAGAGCCAGGAACCAGAAAATCGCCTGTAAAACAAGTGCACCAAGTTTCTGCCACAAAGCAGTAAATGGGCTAGGCAACCTTGCAACTAATTGTAGCCGGCCATAAGATGAATACGACTTGCGGGATGCGAGATAGGTCCATGCGGCAAGGAGTGGGTGATCCGAGGGACGAAACCGGGCCGGTAGTCCTTATCCTCGAACATCAAATGCCTGGAAAGGTCACATTCATAAGTGGCTAGATTTCAGGCCCCGATGATAGCGCATCTCTAGTGGTTGTAGTCCGCTTGACTGGTTGTGGTTGGCAGGGGGGGGCCCCAAGCTGTCCTCACCAGCCCCTACCGCGCGCCGGGGGCCAAGGGTGGCCAGCGTCAAAATTGATACCTCCATTCGACGTCTCAATATCTCGTCCTCCGTTACCCCTGTTGCCGATTTGGCTCCAAGAAGGAAGAAGAATGGACTAGCAGGAAGGTGCGGCGGTAATAAAGGAATGAGTAAGGGACCCAAAGAGGAAAGCAGACAATATCCTTCTTGGAAAAAAATCTCAGCGAAAACACAACTATAAAATAAGAGAGACATAAATATCAGCCCGTATCTCTTAGCTTGGAATTGAAGTAAATCTTACGGGATAATAGGAGAGGGGAGAAGACCAAAGTATCCTCCGACAAAATTGAGGCTTACGAACGACGGTGAACCTTTGGTCTTAGACGCTCTTTACTATAACGGCAGAATAAGCAATTGGACCGTTCCGCTTTGAACAGGGGACCGACGAGGGCTGGGGATTGCAAGTAGTTGGCGGAAACCCCTAGGAAAAGATCCGCAACGCTCGAGTTCCACTAAGGTAATGTTATGAAATGCTCAACCTGGAAGCCCGTTTTAAGTGACCGCCAGCGATGACTGACTCTATGGGGTCTCCAAAAATTGAGTTTTTTAAGGGAAAAAACCGGGGGTTCCTTATGGGCCGTCGAGCAAATAATGGCGATCGTGTACAGCTAAAGGGAATCTCACCTTCGATCAAAGACTTTCTTGGACGGGGACGACGGAAAGGAAAAACTAAGGGGGAGCCCGAATCGGTGGCACTAAAATTCTATGGGGAATAGAGCGTTATTGGTTTCAAAAGGAACGATCGGGTTTCCCGGCACACACACAAGACCAAAAAAAAGAGAAAAAAAAAAAATCCAAGACCAAAACAAGAACAAAGACACTCAACAATATATAAAGGCCGGTCGACACGAGCTTCAAGTGAAGGCTATTCTCTCAATCCCTTTTTAATCGCTCAAAGTACAGATTTCTCTTTAGCGGTATGACCGTTCTGAAGCTCTTAATTTGCCAGGGAACGGGTCGTCGCTTATCTCAAATCTCTATAGGTAGTGGATCGATACGGGCCTGAGAAAGATCAGTCGAACGTAGTGCAGCTCTCCTTTCCCAGCTTTGTATTCGATAGGGGGGGTCTCTTATAACATCCATAAAAAACCTTTCTTCCGACCGAGGAACGGTAAAAGGAGGTACATCTACTCATATCTTGAAAGGCTGTGTTCTAGAGATGGACGGGCGATCCTAGCTCTGACGTCAGCGATCGTCTAATAAACTCCTCGCTAGTTGTATCATCTAGTCTCGTAATCACTCACAATTCAAAAAAAGCTTGAAAAAATGGAATCGGCTCAATCACGAACCTATTCGTGGGAACTCGCGGGGGAGCTAACGTTCCGCCCCTCACCCGTGGACGGTGTTCAAACGAGGCACTGCAACTGCGGGAGGAGCGCAGGAGCCAAGGTGAAAAAATCGTCTGCGGGGTCAGGCTCAAAAGGAATCTGCAGTGATTTAAAAAGCTCAACTAGGGGGGGTGGGATTTAGTTTGAATATGACGGCGCTTGCTCTGCGTCTTAAAAAAAAGGCCTGAGGAAAAGCTAGGGGCTGGGCATATCTCTTGAGCTATATCGAAGACGCCTTGAGGAAATCGGACCAAACGGCGAGATCCTTTCGCACAGATACGCCCAAGGGATTCGCGATCAGTTGAGGGGGTGCTTGAGGAGACTACTATATCTGGGACTCGGTCAAGTCACTCTACGTGAGGGTCAGGAAAGAAATCCGGCTCGAAAGAGGCCTCCCTCTCTGAAGATAAACCGCCAGACATAGGAGGGAAATTCCAATACCCAAAATTGGTAGAGTCAAGGGGGGGTCAGAAAGGAAACTGTCCGATGAGAAAGAGGATTACTAAAGTGCAGCTAAAAAAGATCAAAGGGTTCACGAAATCCGACGGCATCAAACGTCACAGAGAGCAAGTGATCGTGAAGGGAAACAATGAAGACCTCTGCAGAACGCGAGGTCGCAAGCGGAGAGTGAGCCGGATGCATGCGAAGCCTAACGTTCCCGTTCCAATGAGGAATAACGAATCATTGAAAGGTGTTCAATGTTGCGATACTTTTACGGCCGAAGTGGTCAAATGTCGTGCGGAACTTCTCGGATATATATCAAACAATATTAGGAAAAAAGAATAGAGCTCGGAAGCGTCGCCATTAAAAATCAAGTGACAAGAAAATCAGCCAAAACGAAGAACCCACGAAATAACGCACGGAAGAGGAAAGGGAACAGGTAGTCTTCATCCGAGCATCCTCTCGGATCAGGGAGAGAGCGAGAAGTCAAAGGCACTTGGACCGTGTAGATAGTAAAAGCTCAGGGGGGAGAACTCGACGAGAGTAATCATCAAAAGTCCCTTCGTGGCTCAGGAAAAGGTCGGCCTAAAGGAAGAAAGGGGGACGGGGACGGTGCAAGAGCATTGCGGAGCTCCTGCCAGTTTCCTGCAAGAGATAGGGGGAGTATAGGAAGGGAGGAGTCAAGATAGGCGTCACGCCGCCTCGATTGGAAAATTAAGAAACGTAGAAGGAACGTTAGCTGGACTGGGGGAAGAAAAAGAAGCCAGTACCAATCCAAGTCGATCCGCGGTCGCGAGACCAACAGCGACCGCTCCGGGGCGATCTGACAACCTAGAGACACGTCTAGGAAGAGACTCTCAAAGGGCAAGAACTAGGGGGTGGAGTTCGAGCACCGAGTAAAAACCGACGCACCATTGGAACCAGCCAAAGGTGATCACGCAGGGAAACGACCTTCTGCTGGTGAAGCCGACGATTTCAAACATCAAGGAGAAATCCGTCCATGTGATGTCCAAGGGAAAGGGGGATTGAGGATGGAAATCGGCCGATCTGGGGGGTAAAAAACGGCTCTGGTGGGGGAACGGGTGAAAAGAAATAAAAAGATTCTGGTATAGGGGGGACGGGAAGAAGGAGAACGACGCGCACTTCTCAGGGAGGGAAGGACACGTGATCTTTAATACAAAAAAAAAAATCAAGCGACACACCGCCTCCTCGGGGGACTCCGGAACGTCTGAAGCCCTTGCGAAACCGACTCTAGAACCTTTACCCAAACCCTCGGGGAAGCCTCGGGGGAGATAGGCCATCCTCCTCCAAGAAAAAGCTTTCTCAACACATCGTAGTCAAAAACAAACCGGCAAGAGGAAAAAGGAATAGGAAAGATCCCGGGAAGCAGTCTCGTCCACGCCAGCGAAGACAAGGCACAGACGAAAAGTAACGAAAGAAAAGGGAAGGGAGCGTTGAGGAAGGATAACTGAGAAGCCCGAGCAGAGAGGGGGTGAAGGGGGAACACGGGAAACAGAAGGGACTACCAGCAATCTAGACATGCTAGGGACAGCGCCCTGAACGGGTTCAAAAAGCAGCCGTAGACCGGGTAGAGAGGCGAGAGGAGTTGAAAGTCAAGTAAGTTGGGCGTGTTTAGAAACTCTGTGGCAGGGGAAGAACGCCGCGGCTTATCCGCAGAGGGGAGCGGGCAGACTGAAGTCTCTTTACCTAGGACCACCTACGGAAGAAGCCACATTCTTTGGTCTGATGGACGGGAAAAGGACCTGGTGTTGGCAAAGACGAAAGAGAAAACATCTCAACACGGCTCAAGCGGGACAACCATTTAATAAAACCGTGAGGGAAATAGATCAGCACATCGACGCCGACTCTTACTATATTTTGGGGTACAAATGTCTGGGCGCAAAAATGAGAATAAAGGAGGAAAGGTGGTCGTGAGAGAACAGGCGTTAAGTTATAAGCGTCGATGGAGAAAACCACGAAAACTAAAATTATCACCTTAGATAGATATCAGAAGACAAACATAGTCGTACATGAAAAAAGCTCTCACCGGCCCTTTGGGATACCCGACGGGGAGGAGAGGATAAAGGTGGGGATCCATTACTCTTACAAAAGGCCTACGTCGGCCGTACAACGTCCCTGCCATTAAGCTCTGTGGAAGAAAAAAAAGTGAAAAAAGGGTTCTCACAAAGACGCTCTGGGCAAACAGTGACCTAAGGAGAAAACGGGTTCATCTAAGGGAAAAATTGGAGAAGGCGGCTTCGTCTGGAACGGAGGGATAGCGGCCGACCCGCGTCAAAGTTCATCCAGGCTAAAAGACGGAAGGTTGGGCACGACCGAGAGGGAGGGTGCAACCTAGACTTGAACGTAGCCAACAAAGAATCAGTACCCACTGCTGCAAAGGGGTCTCTTTGACTAGAGCTCCGCCATCAACTTGCTATACTTCAGAATAGCAGTTGAGGCACAGTTAGTCAGTTCGAAGAATATACATGGCATTCGACTGAATCTCAGGTTTTCATGCGGGAATAAACTTGAGGGAATGGCACGTCGGAACGGGTCGGAAAGCTGGACTCTCACACGATGGGAAAGGCAGAGTCGAACACCTTGGGGGGGGGGGGGGTCCTGGGGAGAGTTCACTAGATTTCTACTCGACAGAGAGAGGAGATGGCGGGAAGAGGAATTCGCGTCGGTATGCTTATGCGGGGCTTTGAAATTAATTCCCTTGAAAAGGAAAAAGCAAGAGGACGTGATTGGGGCGAAGCAGGGGATAGGAGGGAGTAAGAGCGGAAGCTTATCGCAGCTGTTAGTCCTACATTTCGAGAGGACCACTGGGCCAGTTTCGGCCTGACGATCCTGACGGATGACCGAAGGGCGCGCGGTGGGAAAAGACGTGTTATAAAGCCAGAAAAGGTCGTGAATAAGGGGAGAGGCAGAAATGCGCGGCGTCGCTCTCTCGGAAAACTACACTACACTCTTCCTGGCGCGCATAGAGAAACACGCGAGAAAGACTGGGTTAATAGAGGGGGGGAGGATAGTTTCCGCAGCCCGCACAAAGGGAATTGGGAAAGGAAAAAAAGGGCGAGAAAGAAGATGGCGCCGTGATCAAGACGTCCTGGCTCAGGCCAGGATGGAGACGATTCAAAGTGTGAAGATCCTTTATCGGAGAACTCACCTACACGCCCGAATCGGTGGAGGGGAAGGACGAGTTTGAACATATATCTAGAGATGGAAGGGAGTCACGGGGGGGTAGAACAAGGAGCGGAGAGAGGTTGTTTACCGGACATATGTATTACGTGAATTGCATGTTACGGAGGTGTCTTCTGGAGAAGAACGCTGGAGGGGGGTAAGCTAGCTCCCTTCTATGAAGAAATTCGAAAGCGGCCAGCTGGTGCCATCATCTAGCTAAGGAAACAGGGGAAAGGCGAGAAGATTGGCGCATAGCAAACCACATGGAAACCAACCCAGCATACTTGCATGGGGAACTTACAGTTCCAAGCTGAAGAGGGGATGAAGAGGTCTTAATAAAGGGAATCAGGACGGCTGCTGGGATCTGATGTGAGGTAGAGAGGAAAAATCCAGGATAATCAACTGTGCACCGCAACGATCTCTTCAAGAACGGCGATCGGGGGGACAGCTGGAAGTGTTTTTCTCAGGGGAGGAGACGAAAAACCTCGTTTCGGGGATCAACTTCAACAGAGAGGGCGTGGGGGGTTCTTCAAAACTGGGGGACTAAAAGGTGAGGAAGTAAGGAGCATCAATGGACTCACTGCAATTTCTCTAAAACGGAAGAGGGAGAGAGAAAAGGTAGTTCGCTCCGTGCTCACGCCATTAAAAAAACTCTCACGTAAAAAAAACGACACACGGAAGACCCAAAAAACTACATATTTGAACACCGACCGGATCTACTTACCCTCGGAAAGGGAAGGCATCCGGGCTAATCACAAAAGCACCTATCGCGAACTTGGAAAGACCAAAACGCAGGGTGAAAAAAGGAGAGAGCAGCTATCGTTGACAGAGCCACCTAGGAGTCTAGGGAAAAAAGAACGAGGACTTCAGATGCACTTTAGCTACTATAGAAGCCCTAACAAGGAGACGGGGACGGTGCGCAGGGACGGACGAAGCCAAAAACCGGCCCCTTGGGGGAAAGGGGGCTAGAAAGAAAGACGGAAAAGGTAGGACTATATTCTCAAACTTTAAGCTCTTTCAACTAAGGGGATCCAGGAAAGGAATCAGTATCTCGGATCGAGAAACCCCTACAAGGCCACTGAAGGCAGCACAACAAAAGCGCGGGACATCATCCGGGGGAGAGGTCGCAATCTTCTCTCAGTCAGCTACTCACTCGGTCCGAGAGAAACGTCGTTGAAAGGGACTACGAAGGCGATCTTCAACTTGATTAGAGTGAGAAAGAAAAAGAGCCTCGAGCACATTAATAAGACGGATAATGCGCATCAAGAAACACGGAACCAGGGTACATTTGGGTAACAAGAAACTTTGTGATTAAAAAAAAAAAAAACTATAGACCTGAGACCGAGACGAAGGTTCCGATGTTATAGAGAAGAGAAGAGTTGCAGGTTTGGAGAAACTAGAATAGCGCAAAAGCGAAAACCGGCGGTCTGCGAAAAAAAGGATACTCAGGAAAGGGATGAAAAAACGAAACAGCACAGGACCAAGTGTAAAAATCAGGCGAGGTTACTTCCAACCAAATACTAAAAAAAAAAGTGGCGAGGGAAGAAAGCGAGAACTCTGGTAACCAACATCGTGGGATCTGCTAGGACCATCAAAAGGACCAACAATCAGTAGAGGGCACGAAAGAAACCTTGTCACGCAGAATAAAAATATCCTAACGCGGGCAGCTTAAAAGCGCCGAATATGGGGCCGTATTGACTCAGGAAAAAGAGAAAACGGGGGGGGAGAGGGGTGCTATCACGGCGAAGCTGGGAAGGGGGACAGCGTCAGATAGGGGCCGGTTGTAAAAAGGGAAAAAAGGAGGGCACTAAATCTCTGTCCAAAGATACGGAAGAACAGAGAAAAAAAAAAACGTCAGCTCAGGACTAATACGGGGTTTCTATAATGGCTCCAAACTATCACGAGGGGAAGAAAAAGAAACTGAAGGAAAGACCGTTACAGATACTCCGTCTGGTCTCTTCCTAGTCACGATTCGGCTACGGGAAAATGAGGGGGGCTCACTTCAGCACAAGAAGTATGGAAACAAACGGGCGAGTGGAACAATCATGAGGAAAGGGAATGGTGGAACTCATCATAAAAAACGGAAGACCTACTCTTATGGCAAAGGGGAAGTCGGAAAAAACCGTGCTGATAAAGTTGAAAGAAAAGACGGGGGAAACTTCCGGAGAGCCAAGGTTTTTCACGGGGCGCCCGCCTGAGAAAATGGCCTGACTGGACAGACGTAGGAAAAAAAGGATTTAGAAAAAAGTCGTTTACTCAAGAAGAAAAACGGACCGTAAAACGCATTGTCAGGATAGAGAAAAAAAAAAAGGGAAAAGGGAAGATTAAAGTCCGACGAGGGGTGCCCAGTTACTATGAACAGGAGGGAAAGAGGGCGGGGCATAGCCGGAGCCATTTCTAACTTCCAAAAAGGCGCGGAGCCAGGCAGGGATCGGGCGGGGAAAAAAAAGACGTGTTTAAGCAAGTGCTATCAGGATAGGAGAGGGGGAAGGGCTCTGGAGAACGGATGCATATAAAACGAAACACGCGCTATGTTCAAACCGACGCTTACAGGAGGAGGGCTGCAGAAGTCTGATGGAAAAACAGGTCCATATCAAAACGATGGGGATTTTTGCACGGAAAGGCAAATTTGATCAACGGGGGGTAGAATTGGGGAAAGAAGCCCTCAGAGCGAAAAAAGCGAATGGGAAAAACAAAGTTAGGCTTCACCTTTTATGATCCTTCTCAAGCATCTTTCGTTGTGCTCATCTCCTTGGAATACTCGTGGATCGATGGTAATGAAGGGACATTATCAATTCAGCTGTCTATTCTTTGCACGGAAACATGTAGATGCGACTTCGGTTAGGGAAAAGGCACAAAGATGGGAACTGGGGGATCAAAATCTACGACGGGGGGGAGACCAATCAGGGATCATAGAGCATTCCGGTTGGAATTTACTCGAGAGAAAAGAAGTAAGCACTTCGCGGTCATGGAAATAGGGGAGAAGAGGGGGGGAGGAGTCCGCTTCTTCGCTGGATACCGTAATGGGGGGGGCGAAATCGCCTCGGGGCATAATACTAGGATATGCCAGAGCTTACGCGTGGGTCGCTTAAACCGCGCAAGTTAGTCCCTGAGAGAAAAAAAACGCGGAGGACCTCGAAAAGAAGAGCGTGGAGGGGAAAGGCTGGGGAAAGTTCAGAAATAGCACTTCTTCAGCGAGAAAACTCTAAGGAATGCGGAGCACTGCGGGTACAAGAACCTTGAAGAGGAAAGGGAAAAGACTGAGCATTACCTAGAACACGAGGGGTTAAAGAAGAGCGTTCTCCCGAGGGCCGTCTCCTGCAACCAGGAAGGGAAAAGACAATTCTCGCTTCGAAGTCAGGGGAGAAAGAGAGTCTTAAAAGGGATCAGAAGTCACGTGGAAAGGCTCACGGGTGGGGGATTTTTATCGCAAAGGCTTAGGCTACCTAACAACGAAGCTACTTTTGGAAGGGGGTTTGGGGAGGGGGGGGGGGGGGGGGGGGGGGTTGGGGGTACTGTGGGAGGGGATGAGAGGTGTAGACTGATACATATCATCTCGTCTGGGGGACTGAAAGCAGAGAAGGGTCATACATTTAGGGTTCTGAGCTCGCACCGGGAATGGAAAGGAAGCGGAAAAGGACTTCACACAGTGCTATTCACATGACAAATCTCGTATAGAACGGAAAAACCGCAGAACTTACTTCTTCACGGCATAAACAAATTTCGCGAGGGGAAAGGAAGGCGGAAAGACCCACGGGATGCTCTACTCCTATAGCGTACTAGCTGGGAAAAAATCGGGCTCTTTTAGCGGACTATTAAAAAAAAATCATCCTTCATAGTCCTTAGGAGAGGGTCAGAAAAGGGGAATTCTGAATGCAACGGAACGAGATCGGGGATCAAAATCGCATAAGCGGGAGGACGAGAATGTAGTACAGGGGCGGAATTTCTACCGGTCGGCAAATAAGCTTCAGGTGGTTAACGCGGTGAGAGAGGTGAGGTGACTCATGTACGAAAGCAATCGACGATTCTTCATAGAAAAAAAAAAAAAGGATTAGAGGTAAAATTCCGAAAACTTGCGCCTTGCGAAATACATTAGGGGAGCCACTTCCCAAAGGAGATCCAAAAAAAGACGAACAAAAATATGATGGGGGCCTACGGTCGCCGAACGCTGTACGATCTACTCCGAATCTCAGAGAGAAGAGGAAAAGAGCCAGGGAGGAACGGGGCATGATCTCAGGGCCTTAAACGATTTTGGGGGGGACGATTCCTAACGGGGAAGGAGACTAATATCCTAGAGAAGGACCTCTGGAAAAAAGTCAGCTTAAATATCGTCGAGACCTAGAGGAAAGTGGCGCGGGAACTTTCCTGAAAAATCTTTTTTCCTTCCGGGGGGCATCCACTCGGCGCTTCCATACGGGATGACCTCCTTGAAGAAGGGAGACGGAGAGGGAGAAAAAAGGGAGTCGCGCGATACTGACTCGTCTTCTGGAGGGTTATCGTAAAATCCGGGAAAACCTTCAACATAGGAATGAAAAAAAAAGAAAGAGCGCCACCCCACTAGCCGTTCTAGATGTCCTGCATCAAGAAAAGAGATAAAAGGGGATCGCTAGATATTAAAAAACTCTTGCGGGGGAAAGAAAAAAGCAAGAAGAGACATAAGATCTACCCGGGACAAAACTTCAATACGAAGGACGCGAAGGGAAAAGGAAGACGGGGAACCGCGCGAAAGATCACTCGCCGCAATGTGCAGGCCACAATGAAAAGGGGAATGAAAAAAAAAAAAAAATTCTCCCAACTGACGTTTTCTCAGAGGAAAAGGGAAAAAGCGGGAAGGAGTTTAATTCGAAATAGAGGGAAAAGGGAGCATAGACTTATGGGAGAGCCTTAGGAGTTTCTATTAAAAATAAGCACAAACAAAGCCTTCTAGAACGCACGCCCGCGCGATTGTAACCTAAGGCGTCATGAAACGAGGAGGAGAAACTCGGAGAACCGAAACACATGGGGAGGGAGACGGGGGAGGAGAGGGCACGACTAGGCCCAGCTTCACATCCAACATGGGCACCAGAAGAAAAAAAGGGGGCGGAAAGCATCAAAAGGCAGGAAGCGGGGAGGGGAAAGTCTCGGAAACGCAGAAGGGCAGAGGGAGATTGGTCATAACCTTAAAACTACAAATCCTAGCGTGGGGGGAAACTTCTGTATATCATAGGGGTGAAAAAGCTCATAAAGCTGCGGTGGAAACAAGGAAAACGAAGGGAGTTCAAGATAAACAAATTTGGCCAGCAAAAAAGAATAAACGGAAACTTTAGGACAGAAGCTCCGCAGAAAAGTAATGAAGGTAGAGAGAGAAAAAGGACGAAGAGTGTCTTCTATCATCAATTATGGGTCAAGAATAAAATGGGCCGAAGACATCTCTTTTCGTTACTCGAAATTATCTAATATCGGTACCCTTAAGGGGGGGTTGCTCACTGTCCGCGCGACGACCGTAAAACGCGGTGCGTGAGGACTGGAATTGACGAACTGCAGAAGAACGCGGGGACGTAAGAGTATAAAATTGGAAATAGGACCCACTTGCGGAGGGCACACGGCATCGACGGTTCCGAGTCCCAGTGTGAAAAGTTCTCTCAAAGGAAGACCGGGGGAATTAGGACGTGTGTCGGACTTAGGCGGGGTCGTAGGGGACCTTCGATGAAAGACGAAAATCACTACGATATGAAGTTCGAAGGGAGCTTACCGAGGGGCAAACAAACAAATTATTGGGGGAGTAAAAGAGAGGAGAGATGACGACAGCAGAGAAGATTCTCT
>Ga0179591_1341911_pt1 | contig 13535 bp, 13 predicted proteins | sample CZOMad2_1_08_16f_FD_182891 | JGI IMG/M metagenome (GOLD analysis project Ga0179591, IMG submission 182891) | Vadose zone soil fungal communities from Angelo Coast Range Reserve, California, USA - CZOMad2_1_08_16fungal (PacBio error correction) | ecosystem: Environmental > Terrestrial > Soil >...
GTCGGATGGGGTCTGGGGGTGGGCGTGTTCGAGGGGTCTTCTCTTCCTAGGAGTTGTTGGGTGTCATGCCCTTTCGAGACTGTCTTAGGCTGTGGATTCCAACAGTACGTCCGAAAGAAAGGCGTACGTCTAAACGTCAAAGAAAAAGGATTGAATAAAAAAACTAGAAGCGTTAGTAAAACGCGGGCGAGAGGATTGGTAAAATGGCAGGAACAACTAACAAGAGAAGGGGCTAGGCAGATAATATCCCCAAAAAAGGACAAGGGGAAGGAAAGAAAAATAACTTGGCACACGAAAAGAGACCGTCCTCTGCCTGACATGTTAAAAGGGGTAGATGCAATGGCGAAAAGGAATGACAACGACGATTATGGTCAAACGTGCGATGGGTCGGTCGTGCAACCAGAAAGCTAAACTACTCATAATTGGAGGAGCTGGCATAGACCAATGCACCGGGTGGGGGAATATGGTCAGAAATGACGACGAAAAGATGGGGGGGCGGGGGATAGAAACTTAGCATATACAACCGGAGTCATAGGAAGTGCAGGGTAGGTAAAATCTCCAGAAGTCTCTCCATGGGGTAGGACTTAAGTAGGAAAAGTTGACATGGGGGTATATTTGTTGAAAACTGCTAAAGCGTAATGACTGCGGGATCTGTCGAGACTCACTGAGTTGGGAAAGGGGGTCCAGACGGACATTACGAGGAAATAAGTTCAACAACTGCGTGCATCGCACAGTTTCTGCTTACACTTGTGATAGTCTTATACTAGGACAAAACGAGGCTGAGAGACCAGAGGTTCATGCTAACGTGAGCGCCGAGCGATGGTGGTGGTTTACGTGGTCTAAAGAAGCTGGAGATGATATAGGGTTCGAGTCCTGCGGGGAGGTCCGGGCGGTGAGTTTTGTCTCGCTCTCAAATTTATAGTGGTATTCCTTCACCTCATAGCCATAAAGGATATCCACTCGGAGGGAGCTGCCGTCAGTTCACCTCCCCGTCGTTGCTGGCGTGTCTAGTGGGTCTGCAATAAACGCTCAGAGGATCGTTTGTTTCGACATCAGAAAAATGAGAGGTCGGAAAAAAGGTTCATGGTGGAGGTGACGGGCTATCGGAGACCAAGACATAAAAATGCGTGCTGGATGCACCTCGTCCAGGTTGTGCTGGGCGGGTCGTCAAGGACATGTCTTGACGATCGGTAAGAACATATAAGAGGTTCGGGGAGCGGAATATGGGATACTGTACGCTACCAAAAGAGATGCAAAGAAAACCGCCAGAAGGAGAGGGATTCTCGTGAAACAGAAACATTACAGGTGAGGTATCCTAACTCAACCCAGATGAGGGGGAGGATGGCAAGTGAAGGCGCATGCCCTCTCGTCAACAAGCTAACGGGGAAAAGCAAAGAAAAAGAAGGCCTAGAAATCTTATAAACGACGAATCTCACAGAGAAAGTTGGGGGGGGATAGATCTTCGTATCTTATTTAAAGAAAAAAATAAGAAAGGGGGGGGCATTACACAGAAAAATCGAAGAATGGTCTGATTAGGACCGGGAATCCTAAAGGGAATAAAAGGGGAGCGCTTTTCTATGAATGTCGGATACTCAAATCAGGACGAAATTAATCATAAGAGGGAGAAAAAAAAGGTAGGAGAAGTTAACTTCGGAAACAACAGCATAGGGTTCAGGAGAAAGGAGGGACGTAAGACAGACGCAATCCCTAAATTGTACAAGACTGGCAGTTCTATCTGGGGGAAGACCGGGATCAGGAAGGTAAGGATTCACGTTCGGGAGTAAAAAAAAAAAAACTCTAGGAGATAAACGGAGTATTCCACCAAAACAGACAACTCGAAATCAGGGGCTCACGAGGGAAAACAGCTCGTCAAACGGGGGCTGTCATTTACAAAAACAGACGAAAGCACATTTATGCATTACATGGACGAATCCAATCGAGCGGGGTGGGGTCGCGGGAACGCAGCTTGTCTGAAGGGGAGCAAAGGTTCTTGGAATCCTATACTGTAGGCGCGTATCGCGAAGAGCACGTACATAGATCTGCAAACAATATCTCGATCGGAGACTCCGTTAAACGGGGGGAATGTTTCGAGAAAAAGAATCAGTCGGCAAAGGGTAAGCTGGAGAGTAACCAGGGGCCCTGCTGAAAACGAGGGCCGTAGGATAATATGATTAAGGGGATGGAAAAAAAGAGAGGACCACTGAATACAAAGAAAAGGCTTTGACGGAACTTCGCGCGAACGACATCTAAAGTACCAACACGATGTGGGGGGGGGGGGCTGATTCACAGAATAGGCGGGAAGTCTCGGGTTATCATCGTCGTTGCAGGCGGGGAGGAGCTAAAAAAAGAAAGAAAAAAAAAAAAAAGACAAAGGCGGATCTCTTCGCGAAAAACATAGGCAAGAGCGTCGCGGAACGACATCAAGCAGATGAGCAGTAACAACGTCTAGAGAGCTCTTATCAAGGTACGCAAAAAAAAACAAAAAAGAAAAAAAAGCGGCGCGGACCAAGCTGAGTATTGAAAGGTGCGTCCCGATACCTTAAAGGAAGACCAGAGGAAATGAATCTCGGAAGCGTTATGCGCAAAGTAAGTCTTAGAAAGAAACCCAGAAACAAGTCGGTCATAAATCTGGGAGATCTGTCGATTATACCACGAGCCCTCCATCTAAGAACGCAAAAAAAAAACAAACTCGAAGGGAGGCAGTCTTCCGGATAGAAAGGGACAGGTTATTGATGAAAGTCATACTTACATCTGAAAAGAGGGAAAGGAATCGAAAGGAAAAGAAACGGTAGAAAACGTAGCAAGAGCAGTGAATGCAAAAGGGGACACTGATTACTGGGAACTCATTCTTACCTATACATCGAAAACCAGAGGGGGCCCCCTATTCTACAGGAATTTTGAAAAGGGGAGTGCAGATGGATCTGCCCTCTTTCTGCGGAGAGCAATGGGGGTGGTGGTGTTCATATTGGGGGTAAGTTGGGGTCGGTATAAACGAAGACTAGATTGCTGGTCAATTAGCCGTGCAGAGTGAACGTCGAATATTCACGGAAACCGGGGGGGAAGTGAATCACCATTATATGTGTATGGGGGTAGAAGGGATCGCTGGGAGGTGCAGGAAAGTACCCCGGGAATCACTTCGGCATTGCCAGACTCTTGAAAAAATGGCCGACAATAGCAGTGACAGAAAAAAGAGGTTTCGGGACGAAAGCGAATATACATCCGTCTAATAAGAGGAGAAACGCAGTCGACAGTTTTCTGGCGGGCCAGCAACAATGAGGAATCAGTAGGGATATTACTTATAATCGGTAGCGTCGCACGGGCACAAATGGCTACCAAATCTCGGGGAGCACGAAACTTGGAGAGATCAAAATATCGTGCCACACGTCATCTAGAACAACACACGTTTCAAAACGAACTCAGACAGCAGAGCAATCCTGCATGTTGAAGACTCTTGCTCTCTGACCCAACCGATAACCATTGCCTGCGAAGGGGGTGGGGCAACAGAACTGGTAAATTTAAAAAAAAAAATAAATCGTGACAGCCGGTGCGGGTTTGGACTACGAGGATGTATAATCGGGGGGGCAGATGTTCAAGAGGGCGGGGAGGGGCAAGCAGACTCCTAAGCGGTCTGTAGTGAGGGATTAAAACTAAAAATGACTCCAACAGATCTGGGGTGTCTCAATCTAGGTTTCTGTAAATAGGCTCTGGGGGGGGAAGGAAACGGGTATCCAGATGGCGTAAAGAGCGTGTCGAAGGGGCAAAGGGAGTCGGGATAAGAAATGACGGGATCATTACTTTGGCGATAGGCTTGTCCGTTGAAACCGATCCGAGCAAAGTGAACATTTTGGTGCATCGTGAGCCCACCTCCCGAGCAGGGAGCTATGGCTGCCGTCTGACGAAAGGGTGGAATGGTAGGAACGAAATTGAGCTCTTAATTGGAAAAACACAACTTTTGACCGTAAAAGTTAAGTCGTAAAAGGGACGAATCATTCTGTATTGAAACAACAAGCGGGGGGTAAGTTCGAATAATGCTCAGTTGGGATAAGGAGAGAGTTCCGCTACATTTACGAGATCTCGGATCATTGCTAATAAGGTCGCGGAATATGTTGAACTAGCATGTCAGGGGTCCTTGCATGGAGAACGGGGAAGTGCGTAAATATTGAAAGGACACTGCAAAGCGAACGTCCCACAAGAACGGCCTCCTGTGGAGGACGTACTCCGAGAAAACCCTAAAAAGAAACAAAGGGCGACAGGGTCGGGGGTTTTTCATCTCATCTGCCGGACGGGGTTAATATCTCAATTGCAGATACGCGATTTTAGTCTGCGGTGGGAAAAGCATGTCGTGGACTGCAAAGCGGCCATTTTTCAGAGGGGGAAAGGGTACGGGAAAAACAACAAACACTAGGTCAGAATTGCACGCAAAACAACAACAAATGTTACTCAGAAAATCCCGCCACGGGAATGCGTCGAGACGCGCACGGGGAGATTGCACTTTGGGTACGAGGTTTGCGGGCCGCAAACTCCAGGCAAAAAAGGTTCGACCTAAGCGGGATCTCGGGGGAATGAAAGGGGGGGGTTTGGGGCGGCACTCTAGAAAAGCAAGGACCCTTTTGGGCCTCATCTTTTCTGGGTTTCTGGGAGGTCTGTTTCTAGCTCTTATTCGAACTAGCAATCTGCCACCCAGTTTAACCTGCACGATCTCTGGCGGGGGGTTCTTGCCTGGTCTTGGGGGGAACAACATTAAATTCTTAAAAGTCTCGGAGAAACAAAACCCTGCCTACCGTAGGGTTCCGTGTCTTGCGTCGGCAGGCGGGTTTGTACTAGATTGGCGAAGTAGCACAAAAGGATACATCTCCAGAGGCGTCCACATAAAAAAAAGACACATCGTTCCCTAGAGGCCTTGGGGCACGAAGAATACCTGTCTCCTCTCAGACGTGAGAGCCCTCCCAATCTATGGGGTAAGTGCCTGTGAGCCCTACATCGCCCTAATGGATCTCTCCTGCTACCCCTATCCGAGTTGCCGCTAACGGGGAATCATTCGGTGCGCCTCGTGATTACACTTCTCTCGGGCGAGACCTCAACAAGCGCTCCTCCGCTATCCCAGAGAGGGGAATGGCCGACAGGTCCGTTCCACGTCTGCCTCGAAAAAATTCGACCTTGAGGGCGAACTAGTCTCCAAATTGTAATTGGGTCCGGAAATTTTTCAAACAAAAGCGTAGACGGGTTTTGGGGTGGCCTCTACATACGGACGGAAAAAAAGGGTCATTAAACCAATCGGGAGGGTGGTGCGTGATAAGCGGGATGACGCAGACGGGGAAGACTGCAGAAGGCTACTCGTGTGAAAAAAGTAGATGAACCGCAGAGAGAAACTCGATCGACTAAGATCCATAGACGTGCATTCGAACCAACCCTAGAATGACTGGTACAAAAGCGAAAATGTGTCACGAGAAATCTTCTGAAGCGGTAGGTTACACACATGGACTCCGTTCTTTGTAGGGGGGAACTTCACATCTTTCTTCGGTGTCTAACTCTGTCGGAGGCTCCTCCGGGAGAGATGTCGATCAAACTCATCGACTTGGATCCGAACTGAGTGGGAAAGGGGCTCGATCTATACCATCCGGCCAACGTTTTCTTATGGAACAGTACCTCTTAGAGCTTCCAGAAGAACTTATCAAAAGTAAGAAAATTCTTGTTAAAGATGACAGACGAGAGGGGATACGTGCGGGTTCACTTGGGGGGAGGGTTGAGGGGGGAAGGGGATCTGAGAATCCTTAACGGTTCAAAAACAACGAAAAAGTCTATCCAAGCTGGAACCAACCTCAGCCCTGTGGGTGGGGGGCATCCTCACGGCCTACACGTCGGCATCCCGGTGGCCTCGGGGGAGGGTCAATACTCTCAAAAGAGGGACGCTCTTCCGTTGCTGGGGTGACTTAGGAAGGTGAACTAGGTCTCAAAAGGACCGCGGGCAAGGAATTCTTGCCTAGCCCAAGGGACTAGTCGCGTCGTATCCGGGAAGTTCCTCAGGAGTGGGGGGTTGTCGCGATTGTAGCTCTCTCAGACGTTTTGCTGGGGGTCTAGTCGTGGTCCGGGGGCCCTCCCCTGGACGTGAGGTGTCATATGATGCGAGGTCCTTATGTGGGAAGGGGTCTGTGCGGTAGTTATTCATCTTTCTTAAACGTATGTTTGTCGTGGGTGAGGTCGCTGGGGTCCTTTGCTCTCCTTGTGTTTTGGTCAGCAAGGGGGCGGAAGGATTTAGCTTCTCTGTCTAGGCAGGACCCTTAACATCGCATTGTATCCGCGTACATCCTTTCCCAGGGGGAGACCTCTGAAGGGTCTCTAACATCTACAGAAGCACTACCGTCCTCTCGGGGTAAAAAAGTCCCAAGTTGGTCGTTCATTTTCTAGGTATCGGCGGTCCGAGATCATAAAGTGGACCGGAGGGGGAAATAATCAAACAGGGGAAAATGGAATGGGTATAATATGTCGAGAGGGTGGGAAAGGAATGGAGGGTCTTACGCAGAACGGCGGGAGGAAAATCAGGGTCAGAGGATCATTTCACCCAAGGAACCATCACTAGGACAAACGGACAAAAAAAAATAAAGTTCGACGGGGGTCGAAATAATCTGCCTCCGCCAAAACGAAACACAAGGGGGGGTCGTCATGAGAGGAACAGTTCTTAGAGCAGAAAGGAGATAAACTGAGAAGGGCAGGGTCGTCTACGGAGGAAGCAAAGTCGGAGAAGACAGTGAGTTAGGGTCACCATCGAAAAAGAGGACGATATATTAAAAAAAAAAAGGAGGAACTAGTGGGGGTCATTAAAAGGCTCATCATGGGCCGCTTCCAAAAAAGAAGACGAGTCAGGGTTGATTAAGAGGAGCAATAAAATTGGCAAAACCGAAGAGGGGGAAGACGAGGATAATTTTGTATACGCGGGGGATATACCGCGAGGGTAATCGGTGACGGGAAGGCGGGGTGGGATATGAAAGTGGGGGGCGGGGAGGTAAGTTGAAGGTTCCGTTACCTATGATAGGTGAGATTCTATCAGTAGGATATATCTTAATTCAACCAATGGAAGAAAAATGAGTTTCTTTATAAATCGGAGAGAGGAAATTTGTGAAGAACTGCTTTCTTACGGGGGGATTTGGGGGTCGGGGCGCAAGGTATCGGGGGGTACTTCCGTTAGACCGAGGAAGAAAACTATGAAAAAGCATGAGAGGGTAAAAAATCTGTCTGGCGGACTATTTTGGAAACTAAAACCGAGCTCCTTATATTTTCTCGAAGTAAATAAAGCTAAAGTCAGAAGCCGTTTCTGTCAAAGGGTGGGGTGGGTGAGCGGTCGCATAATCTAGAAAAAAACGAAGCTGAGGGGGTCTAACATAACCATGGTGGGAGGGGAATGCCAAACACAGTCTAATTCGGAGAAACTTGAGTGGTCTCAAGAAGAGATTGTGAAGAAACTCGGAAAAGAGAGGGTCCTTATCCACCTCTCCAGCACGCGGCCTGGGGGATTGCTTATTGGAAAGGGTGGTTGCCGGTCATAGGAGGGAATATGGTTTGGTGCCGACAAGTTTCCTCAATGGGGGCAGGAGGGAGGTCCCCGGAGACTTGAGGGGCAACAGGAAATCTGAAGCCGCGGCATGAGAGGAAAAGCTCGAGCCAATCGGCAGGAAAAAGATTCACTATGAAAAACCCTCCCTATGGGTCAACCTTGGCGGTTTTGGGGGGCCTGCCTGTGGTGAAGGGAGAAGTCAGCACAACGCGATACGCTTGACAGGGCAGCCGCCCGCTCATGGGGGTCCGCGAGGTCAGGGAGCCCGTCTCCCCCGGGGTAAAGTATGTCGGCCAGAAAAGAACAGATGCTCTAAAGGGCAAACTTCGCTCTTCAAAACTCGGGGCCCCCCGTTATAATTTTGAGAACATCAGGGAGAAGAAATGGTAGCCCAGGAAAATTTGAAGGGTGAAAGTATCAAGACCTCTTAAGGATTCTACCTTGGGTAGAGTGGGTAAAAAATACCTGAAGGTAGGATTGTAAAGGATTTAAAATTAACTTCACACTGGTGGGGGGTATGATGATAGGCAGGAGTCTCATTTGACGAAGTACCAAAGGGGGGGGGGGGAGGGGAATAGCCACCAGGGAAAGCAAGGGAAGCATCTTCTTTTGAATAGAAAGAGCAAAGATCATTGGGCAGAAAATCAGGAGATGCGGAGAAGTGGGCACAGACCTTTCCTGGAGAGGGAAGAAGGTAATTGAATCCTAAACGCATCTTCACCAGGAAGGCGTCCAATAAACAAGCCTAAATCAGCTTTACCCTGGTGAAGCAATTAGGGCCGGCTCAGCCGGGGGGGGAGTTTTGTGGCCTCCGAACGACTTCCGACCAGGGCACGAGGCTTCCGTAACCAAGCGGACCGCTCAGAGACAGGGAAGGACGAAACCGATCAACTAAAAAAGGGGATCTACCTGATTCGAGAGACAGCTTGTCGATGGGTGAAAAAGATGATGGGTTATGGTGATAGTCGTTTCTTCTGTGGCGTTTATCTCCTTTCCGAGGTCAGAACATGGGTACGGGTGTTTCATTCTCGGGGAAGGTCGAAGAGACTTTCCCCCAAAGAACTTGGAGAGTCCAAAGGAGGGCTGAAAAGATAGAAGAAGGGGGGGGAGGTGTTGGTCCCCGGCTCTAGACCTAAAAGAGGAAGAAAAAAACCTATCCTATCGCCAGGCTGGATTCCAAGAACCAAGCCAAAACTCACGATACACATCACGCATGGGGGAGAAGGCTCACGGGATTAGACTTAAAGCTGAAAACGGGTCGAGAGATGACTTGGACAGGTCTCTTAGGTTCAGAGATGGGCGGGGTAGGAGTGAGGTACACGGTAAAGAAGACGGCTGGTAGTAAGATTGTCCATACGACCCTCTCAACCGGAAGAATGTCTGGATCAGGTGGGAGAGGAGGCGAGCAGGGTCTTGGGTTCGTTGAACAAAGAGCGGCAGGGAAGAGGGAGGGGCGCAAATACGTTTGCGAGAGGAAGGTCTTGGCCCCTCTCCTTTCATTTCGAGAAGGAACCGGATCTTTTTTGCCATCGTACCCAACTAAACTAGAGTCTCTAGGTCTGCTGGAGCGACAAGGGGGCAGTAGGGGAAAGAAGGGAAAGAAAGAAAAGTGCATATCATATAACAACAAAGTGCGTAAGGTAAATTCCTTAAACTTGAAGGTTTATTTCCACGACAGAAGGGGGGGAAATCCAGGAATGGAAAAAGAGGGTGAGGGAAACGGGGAAAAGGATTCAGGATGAAAAGGCATCGCTGGGAATGAGCGAACCATTGCGAATGGTAAAAAAAAAGACGGACTATGGGGGGACCGAGAGGGACAAATGTCAGTGGGGAGGCTTCCGAGAGAAACGTATGAGGGAAAGGGAGAAGGGAAAAAAATCAGGGAAACAGTCATCTTCGTAAGGCCCCTGGCACATTAATAAAGAGTGCATGAAGAATAGGCAAACAAAAGGCAAAGAAAAGAAACAGACCTGACAAGAGTTCGTGTTTTGAATCTCAGGTACGACGATTGGCATATAGAAAAAGAGCATCAGAACTTCCGAGGCCTGGGGACAAAGCAAGTGTTTCTCTAAAAATTAGCAAAGAAAATTTGGCGATTAAATGGGGGAAAGACACCACAGAGGTAACCCTAGAACAGCTGAAAAAATGCGCGAAGAAGCGTAGTCTGCCCAGCCAGTAAGGGAAGAGAGGTTTAGAGGGGGGGATACAAAAACGTACTCGCGCCGACCGGGAAAGGGGTGAGACGGCATTCGCTTGTTGAAGGGAGGACATCACAGAACGCAGAGTTTGCTCACACTCATCTGGAGGGGGAGTGAGGGGTCGGCGTAGATCAAAGACAACAATGTTAAACACACAAGAGAGAGCAGGGATGCAAGGAAGGGGTGCGAGGAGGAAAATGGAGAGGAAGGGGACAAGTGGTCACTCCATATCAAACTCACCTGCAAACTGTCGAATGCATTAACCGGGAGGGGGGTCTCGAAAGGGCAGAAATGGAGATGAATCAAAGAGCAGAGAAAGATGGCTCCAAAACTCCCGCAGGCACGCAAGAGGGTCTCAAAAACTACTCTCTCAGAGCTTTACAACTAAATAAGGCTCCGAAAAAAGGTAAGACTATCCCAGACAGACTCGAAATTCGCAGAGCACGGAAACGAAAACTGCATCCACGGCTGGAAAGAGGAGGACAGAGGGGGGGTCGACGGACCTCTACAAGATCTCACTCTCACGCAGAAGCAGCCTGATAAAACCAAAAGCTGAGAGAAGTCGAATCAGGAAAGGCAAAAAAGGGTTATGACTAAGGGAGTGGGTACACAAGCCTAATAGAGGGGTTGGGCCGCGGACAACGTACGACATCCACCAGCGTTTTAAGGTCATTTGGGGGAAAAAGAGTGTAGAGCCTATCAAAGAGATCTGGGGACAAGAAGGGACTTCATCCCGCGGGGGGGGCAGAAAGGCTCACCTTGATACATCCCAACCCAGGACGTTACTAAAAGAGCTCTAATTTGGTAAGCCAAGGGGAGAGAATCTGGTCCCCTCCCGGGGTAAGCTGCTCGGGCGAGGAAGAATATACGAAAAAGGACGAAAGTTCTTAAAATGGGGAGGAAAGGAACGGTGGGAGAGGCGGCGTGCACTGCTCGAATGACAGATAAAGAAAGAAGCAGGGCGCGGGAAGAAGGTGAAAGCTCTCAAGCGTAAAATCAACAATAAAAAAAACTGGGGGGTGAGGAACTGACTAATTCCCTCGATCTCGGACTCTGAAAACTTAAAAACTGCAGAGGAAGCGAAAGCGGAGGAAGAGGGGTCCTTATCGGCATTTGATTTGAAAAAAGAGGAAGGGAGTGGATGGTTCTAGCGAGAATACGTAAGACTGGGCCAACCGCAAACAAAGGAGGAAAAAGGAAGAAAAATAAAACCAAAAGTGTGGTAAGAAAGGTAGTAAATCGGACACCTCGCAACTAAAGAAAGGAGGAGGGACTCAGACAGAAAAAAAAGAACTTGACGGAGTAAGGAGAATAAGCAGCACGGACTCTGCTTTTGTCGGAGGGTGGAGATACTATGACTGGGAGGCCCACACTGGGGGGAGCTGGGTTGAGAATAGGCAGTTTCTCTCTTTTGGTTTGAAATTTGAGCGAACAGAAAAAAACGGACCTCATCGATCAAAGATCAAGGCAAGAGAAGACGCAAAAGAGGTGGGCGCAGTCACATCTTTTTTCGGGAAGGGGGGTTGCTTCTGACGCGGGAACGAGATCAAGCGTAATTGGAAGAGAAAAAAGGGGTGATTTCGAAAAGGAAGGGCGAGAGGGGAAAAAAAGTCGGGTTCGCCGCAAGGGGAGAGGGTGGAAGCTTGAGGTCTGAGCGTGAAAATGAGAAAAAAAAAAAAGGGAAACTCACGAAAGTCAATAAAGGTCTTGCCCAGGTAATATTGCAAAAAAACAAGCCAGGAACCAAACAAAAAAAGTGGAGCGTGGGTAAAAGGCCTGAGGACAAGGTGGGGAAGAGGGGGACATGCGAGGCTTATAAGCTGCAGTTGAGGGAGGTACGGCTTTCAATCAACGGAGAAGGAGCGTCTGTGTCAGAGAGAAGAGTGGGAAAGATAGCAAAAAAAAAAAAAGGAGACACACGTGTTGGGCAGGGAAACCCTTATCCGGACGTGTCCGCTACCAGAAAGGATTTTTTACACCACTAGGATCAAAGTCAAATGGCCTTCGCGGAGGACTCAGAATTCGAATTTTGTTAGAGGCGGAAGGGAAGAAAAAAGGGGAGACGTGAGACCGGTCGAGCGAGGGGCTCGTGTGGTCTCCGGCAAGGGGGGAAAGATTCAGAATTATTGAACGGGGGGGGGGGACACCGGAGTCTGGAGAAAGCGGGCTAGTTCTATCTGAGAGTGAGGTCTCTGCTTGGCCTATGTTGCTTGCTTCATCTCTGGCGAGCTTCTTTTTGTCTCACCATGTGGGAGTGAAGGGGGCATTTAGAGTTTGGGGACGCATATGGCGCCTTTCTCGGTTTGAGTAACTTCCGGCACGCAGGCCCCTCGATACAAGCTTACAGAGCATTCTGGACAGGGGACAGCGTTTCTTCTTTCGGTAGTGGTCGACCGTGAATCGGCCCGCTGGGGGTGTGGGTGCGAATCCCCGCAGAAAACGTCTCTAGGTCAGGGGAGCATGGTTTTCTGGTTCGTCGAAAGGCCGAATCGCCCAGAGATCAAATCACGCGTCCCTTTTGAAGGGGCAGAAAGAACGTCGGAAGGGCAATCGACTCAGGTAGGGGAGAGAAACTAAGAAACTGTGGGGGGGGGGAAAAAAAACACCTCAGTCCACCTCTCTTACGTCGAAAAGCTATTCAGTCATACGCACAAGTGCGGAGCGGGACATTTTTGAGGAATGAGGGATGGAACATGGTGGGGGTTTTAAAAAACGAAAATTGAGTACATTAACTTGCGATTGGGAGGAAAAGAAACAAAGAGGGGGGGGGGGGCAAATCGTGAAGAAATCCCGTAGAGGGGACGTTCGATCTGATCCAGCAGGAGGAAAAGCTAAAAAAAAACGACTTTGGCTCTTCGGGGGTTAGGGGAAGGGAATGTGGGCCGACTGAGAAGCAACAGCTAGGAAGAGGTGGACAAGAGGGGCAGAAGGTCCTCGAGGTTTCCGGCGCTGTCGGGGGGGGGCAAAAGTCGGAAATAGAAAAATTAAGTTCAACGTTGCAAAAAACGTAAAACCCTATGCCCTTCGGGGGCAAACTTATGCTAAGCTAAAACTTGGTGGTAAGGGAAAGGGGGGTGAAAGAAAAGCAATGAAGAAAAATGTTAAAAGGGGGAAACTAATTCCTACTAAGGGTGGACGTTATAAAAAGAGGCAGTTCCTCTGCCAACTTGAAGATGACGTGGCAGTTAACTGAAATTTAGGTAAAGGTACATGACGGAAAATACCGGCACCTTGGTGTGGTGAGAAAAAGTGGGAGAGTAAATGGGGACAGCATGTAAGGAAAAATACGCCCGGGCGATCACCGGGAACAAGACAGTCGCTGGGTACGAGAAAGGGACAAAAAGATCAAGGTAATGAGAGCATTGGCCCGGGAAAAGAGTCACTCCATTTCTATCGGAAAGAAACTGTTGATACGCCTCCTTCAAACGAAAGGACTTGATGGAAAAGACAATAGCTAGAAGCCAGTACCATTAATGAAAAAGACCTGGTAGGTTCCGGATAACCTAGGTTGAAGTGGTTGTTTCATGGCTCCTGTTCAAAGCCATCCCTCGGGGCTGATGGGGGTGACCCGCATCATTCCATAAAGAAACTCAGAGTCACTAAGAGATCAAGTTCCTGAGGATGTAATTACGATTACTGTGGGGGGGACACTGTATGGGTATCTAAGGTGTTTCTGGAGGGGTGTCGTGTAGCTAGCTATTAAACTTAGAACTATTTTGTATGATAGTGAAACTTTATGAGGCCAAAAAACCGGGGTCAAGAAAAAAGAAAAAAGTGTGTCAGGCCAA
>Ga0179591_1255747_pt1 | contig 13533 bp, 8 predicted proteins | sample CZOMad2_1_08_16f_FD_182891 | JGI IMG/M metagenome (GOLD analysis project Ga0179591, IMG submission 182891) | Vadose zone soil fungal communities from Angelo Coast Range Reserve, California, USA - CZOMad2_1_08_16fungal (PacBio error correction) | ecosystem: Environmental > Terrestrial > Soil >...
CCCTGAAGTAAAAAAAAGGGGCAAATTCACGGATTCCGATGTTGCGCTTAATGCTTCGCCCGGGTCGCGGACTAAGCTACAAGAAGGGAGTGTTCGCCGTGATAAAAGAAGTCAGAGCAATCTAAATCGCAGAATGTACCTGCCCCAAGGGGCACGGAACAGCGAGAGATAGGCGCGAATAGCTTGCCGACCTGAAACCAGTCAGTACCTGCGAAAAAAGAATAAAAGAACCATCCATCAGGAAAGAGAGATCACACCCACAACGGGAATTAAAAGAAGAAGAGGATTTAAGGGGGGGGGGCTTTAGCGGGGTCCACACGGGGGTACGTTATCGCCAGCTGAAGGAAGAGTATTAAGATCTGGGTCCGTTCACGGCTGAAACAGAGGCGAGGGGTCTGGCGGGCTTGTGAATAGAACAAAAGAAATTATGGCGCTGCTACATCTACGGTCGACCATGCTCGCCCGGGGCTCCCTAACACATACGTACACGTGGAAGGGGCGTTACTTCTTCGCAATCTGATAACGAGTCTCCTGAAATACGGGCCAAACCTTTGGGGATGTGCGGAATTAGCCCAGACAGCGCGTCCAGGAGATGATCAGAAAGGGCGCGGGTTCGTTGAACAATACGTTCGGATGAAGTGACTGAGGAAAACACGCCAAGGAAGGACAGTGGGAGTCAAGGGCGGGCCGGGGCAGGTGTTGCGGAGACGGGGAATCCCAAAAGAAGGACGGGTTCGAAGGGGGAAGCTAAGAGAAGAAGTCGAGCGAACCCGCAGCGAAAAAAATCTGTCCTTCCAATGGAGAGCTTGAAAAAAAAGGTCCAACGCGGGAGAATTAGAGAAAAAGGATGGCAGACACCAGGGGGGTTGTGGGGGGGGGTGGTTGGGGGGGGGGGGAGGTGTTGGGGGGATAGAGGGGGGGGGGGGGGGGGGTGGGGGGGGGGGGGGTGGTGGGGGGGGGGGGGGGGGGAGGGGGGGGTTGGGGGTGGGGTGGGGGTGGGGGGGGGGGGGGGGGGTGGGGGAGGGGTGCGCGGCGGCGTAGGTGGGGGGGGGGGAGGCGTACGTCCTTCCCTGGCGGGCGGGGACCAGCGCGATTCCGCAAAAACTAAAGAGCGAAAGGAGGTAATCGTCCAACAATAATCCAACTTGATCCTGGGTAGTGGGAAAGACTATTAGAGGCCTGATGACCCTAAAAGATAGGGTTAATAGAAAAAACTTGAACACCCGTCCTCTGCTGAGAAAAGAACGAAACACACATAGGGGGAGAGAAAAAGAGTCCAAGTGAATAGGGAAAGACTTATCCGCCTCGATACCGAGTGACACCCTGAGGGGGAAGGGGTAACGTGCAGAAGGGGAATTAATGCAACCCATTAAGATCTTCAAAATGAGGGGTCAGGAATTGGAAGGTCTTGTCCGCCCTCAAAGGGGGAGGAAAGTTGGGACAAAAAATTCCACACGCGACGAACTCGCCCCTGCAAGTGCCGCCACTCAAAACGATTAGCAGGTCAAAACGCGGTCTCTAAAAGGACGGATAGACTAGAAAAAGAACGTGAGCTGAAAACACGACACTCATCGCCATAGAAAAAGAAAGACGGGGTACTGGATAATAACAAAACCTGCCCGGAGACAGCTTTGGGACTTTCCAAGCTCTTGCCGGTGACTTGAGAGGGGACTCCAGACTGGAGAAGCTCGGTGCAAAGATCACACACATGGAGGAGGTTCGTTCAAAGTCCACGTTCTGGTCGCTGGTCCAGGGCGATGGGGGAGAGGAATTAGACAAACTGGTGCCGCCCGACCTGTGGAAAAAAAAAAAAAACCGTGTGGTGTCTATGTAAAAAAGACTGCTCCGTCGGAGTCTGGTGAAAATGGCGAATGCTGGCCTGCGTCCTGGCGTCCCAGGGAGGGAGGAAAAAGATTTGAAGACAAATCGGACTTTCTTGCCAGGTACAGAGATTCTGATGGGGTCGAGAGGTTTGAGGTGAACAGGGGGAAGTTGGCACCTGTTGCCCAGGGGAAGGCGGATGGGGCTTGGAGGGGGGAGATGACAGCCCGTGCCGATGAAATCATGCAAAAAAAACAGGGGGTGCACAGTGGACTACAAAAAGCGGCCCAGCTGATGGAAAATGGACAAACAAAGAAGCTAAGGATTAAATTGGCTAAAAAGAGTCAAGAAAGGCCCTTTCCATAAAAAGAATAAAGACCAAGCTGAACAGCTGAAACGAGACCCGGATACCACGGGGCGATGAGGGTCGTAAGGAATATTTTACTAAAGTCATCAAACACACTGGTCCTTCTGGACCATGAAAAAGAGGGGCTACCCAACTAAAAAGTAGTGGATCACGGGGGGGACGCTCTGCGCTGACAATTGCCGGGACAACTGCTGTCGGCGGGGCGGGTCGGGCACGTGCTGGAAACAGGGGAGCAAATAGATAAAGAAGCGGAAGTGAAAGCTAATGTCCTCACGGCGGCTCCCGCTTGGTAAAAGGGCTCCTCCTCCTGTGCCCTTAGAACTGTGGTAAGTCAAAGAATCGTGATCTGGGCTAACTCCCTTACCCCAGCAGCCGGTCAACTGGGGGGGAGACAATGACAACGTACCCCTGCAACACAGACAAAAACACGTCGGCACTATAAAAAAGGAAAGACTAAAAGGGCAAAAGGCACTGAGGCAAAACGGCTTCAGGGGGGACGTACCTCAAATCTGGGGGGGGAGTAATGAAAGGACCAACCGCATGTCTCTTGTAAGCACAGTTCGATGGGCCATCGTAGTTGGAGTCCAGCGTCATTGCACTGGCCGAAAGGGGGGAGTTGTTAACCTCTATCGAAAAAGAGCAAAAAGGCCACAAAAAAAAGAGAAGCCGGTGATTGGGGCAATCACATCCGATCCTACGAAAACCCTCTGGGGGTTAAACGGTACACCTGAAGCGGCGGGAGAAAAAAATGGGCTCTTGTACAGAGCAAAACAGGCTTAAGGTGCAGGGCGCGCTGATAAGATCGTGGACGTGGTCGGCCTGGCAGACTGCTGCTGATTGGTTTCGCGCTCCGTTCGGGGGGGAAGTCTTTAATTCCTGGAGCTCGATTAAAATGATATGTGCTAGGGGGGCAACTTGGAAGGTGTCGCGGTCTGAAAAAGTGTTGACACTGGCCGCAATGCTTCGATGAAAAAAAACGGCCCATCATGACGAAACCTGAGGCCAAGTTCCATGTGGGGCATCAGACGGATGGACTTGCCTGACTACGATGTGTTTCCTGGTGTCGCGTGAGCCGTGGCGTACTGCAGGACTAAAAAAGCTCCGCGGTGGTATGAACCTGAGTACGAAGAAAGGACGACCTTTTTGACGCGAAATAAATAAGGATGCGGTGTCTCCGGCTCAATCCACGACCCGATCAAAGGGTGAGAGGAGGAGGGTGGCAGAGGCAGTCGCTCGACGTTTTGCGCGGTGACCCCCTGATCGGCAAAACGGGGCAACTGGGAAACTCGCTTGCTCAGAGGTACGACAAGAGAAAAAACATAACATCAAGGCGGAAGCTGGGAAATTTGGGAGGGCCTTGTGCCGAAGGGACTAAGCAACTTGTATACTGGGGCCACGCGAACCTTACGTAAAAATCCTGGTTGCAGGAGCTAAAAACACGAAGAGCTTATCGCTTCCCTTTGCAACAACGGGCGCGTCACGGGTGTAAAGTCCCAGCTATGTGGAAACCAAGAGTTAAGAACTTCATGATCAAGATGTAGAGCTGGCTCGGTACCCGCACAAAAAAAAGCACGGTGGTGTGGATCTGGCGGAAAAAACCCCTTTCGGAGAAAAAAATGCCCGAGCATGTCTGAGCAGCGATACGTCCCCAAGCGTAAAAGGGGTGCCCTCTTTGCTACGTCAGAATGGTCGACTGATCTGGCGCGGAAGACCATAAATCTTGCATAAGGGTAGCCTCCGTCCAGCGCCACGGCCTCTCAGGAAGGCATCTCTGGTCACAGAAATCTCTTGAAGAGAGACGACGAGCTTACGACCCACCGGTCCTAAGGGGGAAAAATCTAAACTCCCCCATCGCGATCGTCAACACACAAAGGTTAAGGGGAGGACATATATATTACTGGGTGGCAGGGAGGCTAATGCGGTAGTAAGAAGTGGAAAAAGGGGGATTTAAGAGAGTAGCGATGAAGGATCTGTTCCGTGCACTAGATGGGCAGACAGGCGAACGATGAAAGGATGGGCTGAGTGAAACGGCGACGCCGAGAGATCAGTAGCCACAGCAGGGAACGGAAACAAGAAGGCGAACTTAAATACGCAAAACTCCAGGTGGCACAGGGGCGGGGACGTACTGAGACTAAGACAGTCATTCCGGGACATGCTCGAACGGGGAATAACCACATGCATGGTGTGCGGGAAAGGCTCATCAAAGGGATGTCAAGCCTGACGGATTAGCAAAAAGGGTATTTTTAATAGCAACGAGGGAAAAAAACAGACCAAAAAAACGTGTCCGTGCACGGAGGGGTTGGGGGAGCTGGATCTAAAGTAAAATACTCAGGACTTAAGGTAAGTGTTCCAGACACTGGGCGCGGGGCGGGAAGAAAAAAAAAACGGCACTAAAAGCCGCGGTTCTCCTCAGGAAAGGGGAAGGGAAAGACAACTTCCACGGTGGTACCTTTAGGCAAACTCGCACCACCAAAAGTGACCATGCCAGTGGAGGAGAACCAAGACTGCCATACGAACCAACGATCGTAGAGCATAGGCATGACCATAACTAATCCGATCATCTTTATCATGGGTCAGGATGATGTAATCCGGAAGAAAAAAAAAAAATTATACAGGGGACTTAAAATCCTAACCAACCCGGGCGGAGCGTGATTTCTTGGCTGGGACACGATAACAAAATGCGGGTCTAAAGCCGCAAGCGTACGCAGCAATGGGAGCACGCTATTAACACAATTAAGGGGCATGCCTATGACTAACCACCCAATACATAGATTCGAAAAGATCAGGTCATTGATATTTCCAGTAGGGCGAACATTAAACGTCCTCATGGAACACGTTAATAACTAAACGACCTCGAGGGTCCGTAGAAAAAAGACACTATATAGATAAACCTAGCTCTCTGACTTGAAAAAAGTAAAAACAGTAGTATACAGAAAGAGAAGTCAATAGACCAGAATTGGCCGACACACTACCCTATGTACTTTTCAAAAACTACACAAACTAACTAAATGGTGGTAATTGTAAGAAGAGCGCCTGGAGCTAAGTTAAGTCAAAAAAAAACCTGGAGGGGGGGTAAACCATTCTTAACTGACGTCTTCAAAGGGATGGCGTGCAACCAGGGCAACCAAAGTTTCTAGAGGACCTGGACTCGGGAGGATAAACCGCTTTTGTCGACTCGGGACAGCGTGGGGAGGGGACTGTGACAAAAAGCCCGAGTGAAGGTCGCATGGTGTAGGCACAGCGACGAGGCATAGGGTTCAAAAAGGTTCGCACATTCGCAGTTGGCGGGAAAACTGGGTTAATGGGATCCGGGCCTCCTTGTCAAATGTATCTTATTCTCTTGCGAGAGGGGGGTTTGGGATGGGGGTTGGGGTCATGGGTGCCAATGTGGAGTGGGAGAGGGCAGGGAGAAAAACCGACGGGGGAGGATCATAAAAAGGGGCAAAACCGGCTGCGAAGACCAGGTTCCCGAGGTAGCCGGGAAGGTCACGCTTTATCAAAGTGCTCTGGGACTTACTTGCCGTGGGGCGCACAACATTCTATGAAAAAGAGTCCCCGTCCACAGAAGCCAAAATGGGCAGTTCACCACTTCATGCTGCGAAAAGAACGTTGTGCAATACTTCCTGCGATTCCAGGCCAGAAATTTCAATGAAAAAAACGGGAGAAGGCGAAAGGAGAATCCCAGAGGGCAAAAGCAGCCAATAACTTCAGGTGATCGGATGGCGCGGGCGCTAAGGGGTGGGGCGGGGACGACGCTGAGCCTATGTAAACATGGCTGTGGGGGACCACCCCGTGTGGAAAGGGGAAAAGAAGAACCGAGGAGCCGGTGGAAAGGGCAGGAGAACGATCTCACACCGAGGTGGCCCTGCTTGTGCTCTTGCTAGCGGGGCGCACGTGCTGCTAGCAGGACAATAAAGAACCAGGGGGGGCTAGAGGGACATACCGGGACTGCACCAGTTCAAAACAAAAGGAAAAACACTCCAAAACATCCAAAAGAGCGCCGGACCGAATAAAAAAGGACCTTCAGTGCCCCAGGGGGGAGGTAAAAAAAGACGAAGCATTGTGGGTGAAGCTGAAAAAAGGTTCAGACAATACAAATGCCCCGATATGTTTAGAGCAAGAATCGAACCACCGGGGAGTGGGAAAGTCGACCGTGAAAAAAGGGAGTGCGCACGGTGGGGACCGAGGATCAAGGGTGATAAAAAAAGGGTAACCCGACAACCCCCTTGGACGAACAAAAGCCCTCTCCTCGCAGAAAATACTGACCACCACGGGGAAAAAGAACGTCTAAAGACACCCGCGACCTAATAGATTGGAAAAACGACCCACTTGGTAGGAGCAAAAATGGTCAAAAATCTCCGATACCCGCTCTCTTTACGGTTTGTCTCCATATTGCTCCACGGACAGGATGCTTAGTGATCAGGGGTTCCTCTACCTGCTTTGAAAGGCGAAGCACGGGAAAAGTCTCGAGAGAGGAAAGTGACTCTCTGACTAATCTGAAAAGGGAGAGTGCTTCGAGTTGGGCCTTGTAAACTGGGGGGAAAACCGTGACAATGAGAAGCGACTGTTCACCGAAACGCCCGATCAGGAAAACCAGTAGTGCACGGGGGTCTGGATTTGGGGCCTTATTACGTTCGTTCAAAGGGGAAGGAGTAGTGGTAAGGAAAGTAAAGAAGTGGAGTTAGTACTTGGAACTTTACGAATCATCACCGTAGGGCGCCCTTATGCCGAGAGCAATACTGGGACCTTTTTGGAAAGGCGCGCTAGGGTCATTGAAGTACAAAAAATGTGGGCGGCTTGAAAACCTTATCGAGAAAACTAAAAATTATAACGCGGCATGGGGAAAATCGGGGCAGTACTGCTGAACTCTTTCAGTTGGGAAGTGGCGCGTAGAACTCTACTGCGACGGGCCAGATCTTAACAAACTGTTCTGGGATGGCCTCTCTGCGTCAAGTTATCTCCGCCAGTACTTTACGTCCAGCATCTCACTAAAAAGAAGGTGAAAATGTTGGCTTCACGGGTTCCTTCTCGGGATCAAATTGAATACTGAACGAAAAAAGAAGGAGGAAAAGGTCCCTTACTGGGGGGACTCCCTCCAATATACGAACAAGGAACAACGAGGGCTTTGTCGTGGTTCAGTCCCACCTCGAGGCACATATTTGGAGAAACAGGCACCGAAGGGCCAGAAACTTAAGGTATCTATCCCTGAAGAGAGCTGAGGACCGCAAACGTGACTATGTTTTGTTTGAGAGGGACTTGAGGAAGGACGGGACCCTATCATGCTGTCGCAAACAGGCACCGGACTCAAAACCCGTGCCAAAAAAAACGGGGCCCCTTGCTGGAGCTCGGACGGCCTTAGGAAAACGCAAAATGCTCGAAAGGTCTCCGAGAAAATAAGCGAAAAAACACGTAATAGCAAGTTCTCACAAACATCCATCTGACATAAGCACATGGAGAGGTGGGACGAAACCACCATCCTCGTTTTAACGAAGCAGGGGTACTCGCTTTCCGAAAGGGGGGCCTAAAACCGAGCTGCGTACATCAACAGCAAGCAAAAAGTAAGACACAAGTCGATCTAGAGCATCAACACACACAACAACTCTGAGGAGGAAGATATATAAAGCGAATTACTTGGGGGGAATGTCTATTCGTAGCGTTCGGGAATGTCAAAAGAGAGGATTAAAAGCGCTATACGAAAGTCCAGGATTGGGTTGGAAAAGGGTTTAAAGTCAATGAGGGCGGCTATGTTCTATTTATAGGTGTAGCAGGTAGTAAGACCGAGTCTCAAAAGAGAGCATGTCTAATAAGACGAACCGGTAAACATAAATACGTTTCCCTAAACAGGCCAGTTGAAAAGTGGAGGGGGCGCGGCTTTCTGCGACTGAAATTCCAACGTTCTCATACCAAGGAAGAGGGCCAACAGTTTCGGGGGGGGTTATGGGAAGTAACGGATAAGCGCCAAACGGAGCATGTTGGGGTCTTCCTGAGGGGTTTGGAAAATGAGAGAATGGGGCAAACTAAAAAACCCCAAGAAAGACATGTGAGGCAACCTCAGTGGTTGGGTTCAAAGCACATCGAATGCGCAGTACTCTTGAAAAGTGGGCCAAATAAAACATAGCAATGTAGATAGCGGCCAGTGAGATATGAAAATCCGGGACGTGAAGGTAAGAATAATCCAAGAAAAATGGGAAGGGACCTTGCGGGGAAGCCACTCTTATCCACGAATGCCCGGGTGCCAGGAAAGTCAGGCGTCCTTTAACCAGATACATCACCATAACGTCGACTAGCATACTAGCAACCGAAAGAAGGTAGATCAATCGTAAAAAAGCAAGGGGTTTCTTATCACCCATGAGAAGCACCGGCCATAATTAGAAGAGCTGGGGGACATAAGGGAACCCAAGGTCAGAGGGGGTGGGCAGAAGAAGGTACCACATGAGGTTCTCGGTCCTGCCCCGTGAAGCCCCTTAAAAACAAAAAACTAAAGATAACCCCAGTAACACCGTCGGTAGGGAAAAAATTCCAAGTAAAGAAGATTCTCCACGGATCGGCCTCTCTGGGGGTTCTTGAGAGGAGCATTGCAGGGGGTGTCAGCCGATCAGAGGGGAGGACCGTTGAAAACACTTGAATATACTACATGGATCAAAGAAAGAGAAGAGAGAAGGTATAGAATTGAGAAAAAAGACAAGAATGAAAAACAAAAAAGGAGAAAGCTAACGCGATGCAGAATAATCATTATAAAAGCCTAAAAACAGAGAAAAGCAGGGAGCGCTGCACCTTATACGCTTTTGAGTAGGGGGAATCGCGTTGTCTCAGGGGTGGAGGGGGGGGCAGAAATTTCTCTCAAATGAGGAACCAGCCTGGCTCTCGGGGGGGGGCTCTGTCAGGGAATCATTCCAAGGTCGAAGGGATGTTCTATGTAGGTCTCTGATAGGTCGTATAAAAAACGAAGGGGGAACTCCTGGGGGGGGAACAGGTTTATAATTTAAAAACAACACTAGGGGTCTCAAATATAGGCAGGGGAGAAAACAGGGGGGGGACGACTAAGGCCTCGTTTCCTGGTGGTCCGTCCCAGGGAGCTAAAAAACTAGAGAAGGTACAGGACAGCCCGGGGCCCGTCCTTGCCCTGTGAAGATTCTCGTAGAGAGGTTGCGGTTTAAAGGTAATTTTTTCCTTTGGACCAATGGACAGGTCCTGGCTTCTGCAGGGCTAGGAGCCCAAGCACTGAATGACGATCATCACGTCACATAGGGTGCGTCCGTCATCAACCATAAGTAAAGAGTGCGAAGCGTAGCGACTAAAATATTTGGAAGTGCCTTCTCACGTAGGTAAAAGGTTCGCAAGCACTACTTGAAAAAGGAAGGGGAAACCTCTTCAAAGACAAGAAGGCATGAACCTAGGTAATATCGGGAGGACAGGGATCAATACGTTTCTCTCTTTTCAAAAATAAACGGTAGGTATAGCTCAACAACAAAAGAGGAGAATGTAAAATATATATATACAAAAGAGAGATTTCCGCGAAGGCTTGAATCAGGGGTGAGATATGAACTTAACGAAATGTGTCAAGGGGAACCTGTCTGTGTGCGGTCTGGGAAGAAAAATTGGCCGTGAGGCCCAGTGCTCTAAATTTGAAGAGAAACTCGGGATGGGGGAAAAACGAGGGTTTGGCTCAAAACTGCGCCCCTGGCCCTGAAGGGGGGGGGAAAAAACGGCCCTGTGCAATTGGGGAGAAATAGGCATCAGAGGCTAGGAAAAAAAGCCTCGCGGCCCCAAAGACGAAAATTTGAAAAAATTACAAAAGGGAAAACTGCACCGCCCAAAGGAATAAGAAGGGCCGACGAATGTGTCCAAGGCACATGGGCTGCCAAGCCAAAAAAGCTGAAAACGTGTTGGAACAAGGGGAAGGGGGGGATCCAAGGACCAGGCCCCGTCGCGGTTATCGAAAAAGTAGAGGAAGGGACAAGGGAAAACGTTCTTTTTGAACCGGAACGACCCAAACGTCAACACGGCTGGGCTAAACAGGGGGGGGGGGGGGACGGGGGGTTGATAATAGAGAAAAAACGAACAAAGGCCCATCGAAAAATCCCTTTTACATGACGCCAGACGGAGCCGAACCGACACGCTTTGGGGGGCCCCCAGGGGCGGCAGACCTTTCGACGGGCAACTCACAAGAGCCACCACCTGAGGCGCATGTGTCCCTCTCCGGCATGTCCAGCGGTCAGAAAAGGGTCAGGGGGGAGGCGTCTTATCCCTGAACGACACGCAAATGGGAGGTGGGCGAGCCTGCTTCTTATGAGAGGGGGGTCCAGCAAAGGGGAGGGTCCGTCGTGAAGATAGGGCCAGGGCGAAAAAGCTGCGCGACTTTGTCTCTGGATTCTAGGGGGGTAGGAAAGGGGTGGCAACCTGGCACGCTGCTAGCACCATACCTTCCCTAGAGGAAAAACTGAGTGGAAAAGGAAGGTTTGCCGAATCTGGAGCAATTTCCAGACTAAGTTCCTGTCTCCGTCTGAAGCAAGAGCTTAATTTCACTGTTTAAGGAAGTCCCAAAAAACTTGGGGAAAAATTCACCGCGAGGCAGGTGGGGGGGGGTTATGAGTCCGGGTCTCTGGAAAGAGGAGGAGGGTGTCTAAAAAGCTGGATATCGGAAATCCACGAACTCTCAGGGTGATCGCCTTAGGGGAAAAGGGGCCGCAAGGGAACTTCTTAAAAAGTTATGGGGGGGGGGGTCTGCGGCGAAAAGGCCCAACACCCTGGCCACCTTACTGAAAACTTGCCCGTGGATGACCGCACAGGGGTCCGACTGGGAGCCACCTCATTTTCTTGGGGGGGGGTGGGACAGTGTCGCTTCACGCGTTAACGACCGCGGGGGAGGTGGATCGTGGGCAGTTTGCCGGGAAGAGCGAGAAAGGATCTGGATGCAAACTGAGGAACGTAAACGGCGGCTGAGGACCTCGCAAAGAACAACAGACACCCGAAGGCATGACCGGCCCTGTTCTTGGGGGAATGAGAAGGCAGGCACTTTCCAAAGGGGGAGAAAAAACAATCAGCAAGGACGAAAAAGGAATGCCTCAAGGGAGAGAGTGTGCGAGTATGCACCATCTCCACTGGGTGTTTTTGGAGGATGAAGAAAGGGCGGGGTTGAAAGGTCCTTAAGTAAGTAATGAAATCAGCCCGGATCACAGAACCTAAAAAGGGGGGGGGGGTCACCGGAGGGCTGGAACTCTGCACTGAGTCGATGCTCTTGTCGGCACTCAAGAAAGAGGTAAGGTCTCCTTGCTCAAAACAGCCAGCTCCAGAGAAATGCTAATCTAACGAGAGGGTAAAAAAAAACAAAATAATAGGCAAGGAACGACTCATTCAATCTCTCGAGAAAATCAGGGAAGGAGCGCAAACAAACAGAAAGGGGGGGGCATTGAAACCCGGAGAACATCACGGGGGAAAACCGCCATAAGAGAGCAGAGAGAGAACAAAAAACTTATTCTAGGGAAGATCTCTATGGCGGGGATGGAGGGATGCCTTGTGGAAAAGGAGGAAAATCCGGTCGGGGCTTGTTCGCCAAAGGAGGAGATAAGGGAAAGGGGAAAAAGGAAACAATTGCAAATAGGGGGTTGTACAGTTAACCAACGAGGGGTGGGAGTCTCAGATGAGGGGGAAAATTCTACGAAGGAGATGGTCTGTCTCCATAGCATTTCAAGCAGTCCGAAAAGGCAGAAAAAACTTGACCCCCAAATGTCCGGGCTGGGGACGAAAGCAGGAAAATGAAAAAATTTCCGGACGATGGCTCAAACAGGAAGCAGAAAAACACCTTTAATTTTGTGCTGTTAGCTCTCACACCAACCAAAGTGCCAGGCCCCTGATCATTAAGTGCTTGAATGGAGAGTTGACATGTGGTCGATACTTAAAAAGGGAAACCACGACCAAAAGCCCGTTGGAAGTGAGGGGGACGGGTGGGAGGGACTAGACATCTACTAGTACTCAGACGGAAAGGTTAACTTGGAGAAGAGAATGGAGATAGAAGGAAAACACGGCATCGCAACCTAACGAGTAAGGAAAACGCTGAGAGCCTGCCCCCTCGACAAGACAAGACGGGGCAAGTCGAAATGATAATCCAAGACGGAAAGACAAAAAATGCACCGGTTGTCCAATCCAGGGAAAGGGTCGGGAGGGCACTGCCGCCATAAACAAAAACGAACATCTATTCGGGGAGGTAGGAGAAGCCCGAAGCAGTCATCTTTAGAAAAGGTTTGGGGGAGGGACAAGGCGGGCCTGTAGAAAATACAAACGCCATAAAAATGAGAATACGCGCGTCAACCAAACACGTGATCTTCTAGGAAAGAACACAAAGGATGATAGGTATAGGAAAACTTTCACTTAAGAACGCAAAGGACGCGAGACAGGGGAGTGCCATGGCCATGACGATAGGAGAAAAGAAATGACGATCTCATAGTTGAAGGAAAGGGGGGTACCTGGGAAGGTTTGCACAAGCGCGTGCCATTGTGGACCCACAGGGGAAAGAAGAAATAAGTACGCCGGAGCCTCGAGACAAAGAGATCATTAATAAGAAAATAATCAGCAGACGTAGAAGGAAACACTAGGAAGAAGCAGTAGATCCATGTAGACCCTCCAAGGGAAAAGGCCGGGTAAGAGAAAAGAAACACCTTAGCCAGTTGGTACGATGAAAAGTTGTACGCCGTTGACGCGAAGGTCGCGAAACTGGACTTTACAAAAGGAGTGCGCAGCCGGATTGCATGCACCAGGGGTCACACTTGTCTCGGGGGAGGAGGGAAAGGGTCTGAGGGATAGGAGGAGGAAACAAACGCGGGTGGCTCAGATTGAACCGTGGTGGAAGAAGACGTCACAAAAACGAAAAGGCGCCGATCTGAATTTTCAGGGAGCACAACGGAAGGGCGCAGTAGGGTCACGGGGGAGCAATGATGCGTCCACCAACTCTTTGTCACGGTGACTTTCAGAAGGGATGCAGAACCCGGCGTCGGGAGTCAGGGGGGGAAAGCGGTGGGTTGAGTTGGCCCGGGTTGACGGTTTGAAAAGGGTTGCCAGTCAGGAGTTCCGGGTTAAGGTGGAGGGAAGGAAAAGAGGACCATATGAAAACGGGGAGAGAAGAATCAGAAAAAAAAAGACTGCGCATCAAAACCCCCTTTCCGATCGGGGGAGAAGAAGAGAAACGAACAGCGTGCACTTCTGCGCGGGCAGGAAGTAAATGTGAGAAGAAAAGTCGGGAACACGGCCCGCTGGCCCAGAAGCAGAAATTCCTTCACCAACAGGGAAGTAAAGGTAGACGTGACACGACTGTCAGGCTTCTGCAGCATTCCATTCACAGAGGGAGAGAA
>Ga0179591_1326100_pt1 | contig 13533 bp, 13 predicted proteins | sample CZOMad2_1_08_16f_FD_182891 | JGI IMG/M metagenome (GOLD analysis project Ga0179591, IMG submission 182891) | Vadose zone soil fungal communities from Angelo Coast Range Reserve, California, USA - CZOMad2_1_08_16fungal (PacBio error correction) | ecosystem: Environmental > Terrestrial > Soil >...
TAGGTATAAGGAGAAGGAAGGAGCCTGGTGCCCGCTGCAGCAATGTTTCTGCACTCCTTCCTTGGTCTTTTTACATGAGAAGGGACCCGAAATCAACACGTCCGATAGCTCGCGACGAGGTGGGACCAAGCCCAAGGAGAATGACCCTTGCAGAAGGGACGGCCGCCGCACCGGGAGGGCGGGCCACTAACGGATGATTTTCTCATTGGTTTAAAAGAGTGCGAGCTGGCCGCAGAGGAGAAGTTTGATCTGTATGCTTCGAACGGTCATCAGGCAAGAGCCAGAATGAAGACGGTCTGCATTCTCGGGCCGGCAGTAGGGGGAACTAGAGGTTGGGTTATTAATGAAAACAAAAGTTGGGGGGGGAGAAGAGAGGCGGGCGTCGCGAATGAGATAGGCGCGAAGAAAGAGAGACCAACGGACGAGTTAGCATGCGGCGGGAAAAAAGCATTAAGACTGCGTTGAGAAGACTACGTACTGATTGTGCTAAAAGGCAACGCGAAGCAACGCCCGGCTCAATTGCCGTTCGTAGCGACGTCATATAAAAAATCCTAGAAAGCCGTCTGCGGTTCACGCGACGAGACGAAGGGGACGCCCGGGAGATGCTGACGGAAAAGGGGCTCTTAGACAAGACCTCCAACTTCTTCGTGGAGAAATCGGGAACTTACTTGCTGTTTCCGTGCTCGGGCGCGGGTCGCGGTAGGCGGAGACTGGTGCGTCTAAAAGCGAGCACCAAAAAAAAAAATAGAAACAACAAAACCAACACTCGGCAGTTCTCGGCTTGGTGAAAATGGTAAAGGGGCAGAACGCAGGATCCAAGGTCGGAGGGTAAAAGGACGGCCGTGAGTCACTGTAGCGCTTCGGATGGGGAGAAAGATAAGGGCAGAGAAAAAAACTATTGGCGACGCAGGACTGAGCGAATGAGAAAGGAACATTAAGCAGGAAGGCGATGCTGCCGAACGCAGCCTGGAAAAAGACGGCCCTTTGGAGGAAAAAATAACTCGATCAAGGGACGCGCGGGAGGAAGCCATTCAAGTCCGAGCGAAAAAATCGCGCGCGGTTGCCGTGAGGCCAAATCACGGAAAGGGATGGATATGGGCCGGGCAATGTAGAAGCGAAGATCGATGAGGAGTGCATTGGCATTTCGGTCGGGTGAGAGAGACAGTCCTAGCCGCCTCTTTTTGGGTAAGTTTCAGAAGGGTCGAGCGGGGGAGAGTGATCGCAGGCATGCGGTGTCAGTTCAGGGGGGTGAGGAGAGGACGTGGGGAGCTGATAGCCGCCCATGAGATGGGCCTACGGTCAAGAAAAAAACAATCGAGTTAAAGACAGAAAAACGTATCGGGGGAGTTATCGAGAGCTTGCGCTGACTGAACTTAAACAGAAATCTCCGTGAGAGCGAAATCGAGCTATTCAACTGGATGTCTGTCGCAGACTCAATAGGGGGGGGGGGGGTTACATGATAAAAAACGTGCGGGGGAAAGATGACGCCTCAATGACGCAATCCTCATCGCGCCGCGTAAAAAAGATGCGGCCGGAGAGATCACACGCCGACGCGACCGACATCTTCTCACTCAAGAGCAAAACGGATGCCTTCAAAAACCTGGAAGATCAACAAAAGAAAAAGTAGAGAAAATTATATTATTTCAAGGATAGCCGCGCACATCGCGCCGCTCCACAAAACGGCTAAGATGGGCGGAGGGGGAGGGAGGAGATTCTCATCGAAAAAGAACCTCTCTATCTGGGGCAGGAAAGTTAGGGAGAAGGAGAGGAGAATGGGGGATAATAATGTCAGAGAGGGGAAGCCCCAATTGTGGGGGAAGGGAGAGCGCGAGCTAATATCGATGTCAAACGCTGTTTGAAAAACGAGTCAAATGTATGACGGATAAAGAAACGGTCAGTTCTCTGAGGACAGTAGGAGCGGCGAAGGAGAAAAGGAATCGGATATGCTTCTATCTCCGAGTCTTTGCTAAATGGGGGGACAGTTGAATAAACACAAACCCGCGATGGAAACTAGGATCGTCTAACTAAAAATACTGGCGAGAAAGGAGGATTCCAGTCCGGGAGAAAAAAAACGACGCTCGTCATCAGGCATTGTCCGGGATTGCACCGGAAAATGCCCGCCATGAGGAAAAAGAAAGAGGGAAAAGTGGAGGAGGCTGTGGGACTAAAACGCGAGGACGACTCGAAAAAAAAAGAGAGGACTGGCTGAAAAGGGGGCTGAGGGAAGGCAACGGGAAAAGTTGCGAGCAATCCGGGAATATAAAGGGGGTGGCGCATTCGAAATCGCGGAGAGGGAGAGGGGAGGCTTAAGGGGGAAAGACCAGTTTCGGCGAATCAGAGAAAGGGGGGGGAATTCAGAAGAATCGGAGTTTGGTCTGCGGATGCAGAAAAAACCGCGGATTTAAAGAAAGAAAGAGAAAGAGCGCCACTGGGGCACCGGGCATTTACCTCAAACCGGGGGAAGCCGGCTGAATTAGAGCTAAAAACCAGATCTCCTATACTTCAAGAAAGAAGGACGAACGAGAGAAGACAAAGCCAGAAGGAAGCGACAGGAAAGAGGACCGATCTCTCTTTCAGAGGTATCGGGAGACCGCGACTTAGGGACGCATAAGAAAGTACAAACAGCCAGGGGAGCCTTCCTTACCTAATAAAGCGGAAAGGATCGAGACGAGATGGGAAAAGAAGCAAGGCGTGCAGAGTAGTGTATCTAAGTCAGTCCTGAGAAAGTCGCGGGGGATCGGATTCGATACGCCTTATTCTTAAAGATCTCGGAATCGAGAGGTATAAGCCAATATAACTGGAGCAGTTGAAGAGCTTCTTCTCCATCCGGCCGCGAGCCTTTCGGCCAGAAGGTCTGAGAAACCTTTCGGCTATTCAAAAACCTCCTCTAACAAAGGGAATATTCCGATATGTCCGACCGGGTAGAATATGGATATGCTGGAAAAAGGACCAACGAGACATCACAACAGATCGAAGGAAAGAGCGGGGAAATAGGGACCTCTAGAAAGGCACCGGCTATCGACTTCCGATCTAGTAAGAACAAGGCGAGCATCTGGAAACTGCAGCGTCGGGAACAATGTGATATCACGACTCTCGGGATATTTCGGTAGATAGAGACCTCCTGCTATCCAAATGCAAGGAAGGGGATGGTAGCAGCGCAATCGGGAGCGAGTCATCGGAAGATCGATCGGCAAAAACAACGGAGAGATTCAAAAAGTAGAGCAGTTTCTTAGAGCTAATAAGGGAAAGATGAAAGACTCGTAGCAAATCGCTGTTGGTGAAAATAAGGAAAAATGACGAACAAAGGGGAGATTGTACCATTAATCCCTAAAATAAAGAGTAGCTAGAGATCATCGGAGCAATGAGGGGGGTACCCAAGACTCCGTGGCGAGCCTCCGCTGCTCCGACCAGACACAAAGGAGTCGTCGGCTATCAGTTAGCTGGTTCAGCGAGGAGTCATTAGGGAGGAGAAAACGGGGGCCGCATCGCGGATCGGGGACGATGCTTAGAGGCGTTCCGAAAGAACCGAATCAATAAGGGCGAAGTAGCATTCGCGTGGCATCGTTCGCGGGGATGTGGGGGGATGAGAAAGTCTCGAAAGGGGGAAGGAAAAGAATAAGCTGGAAAGAGGAACCGACTAAGGGACGCCGCAACTTACTAATTATCGCGGGACATCTCGCGAGACCGGGAAGAGGGATCAAAATTAATGGGGAAGAAAGAAAAGGTTTGGTGATAGGAGAGGGTAAGGAAGGAAAAACGAGAGATCGGCGAGAGGAGTCGAGTCACCTACGCGTTCAGAGGATGGAAGAACGGCTTGACGCCGGGACTGCGTGGGGGTGGGCTTATGAACCTTTGAAGGAGGTCCGCGAAGCGTGCGGTAAAAGGCAGAACAGGCCAGCGGGGTCCGAGAGCGTGCGGGCCGCGAAGGTCTAGAGAGAGGGGGGTGAAAAGCTGGCTCTTCGCATTTGATCAGATCAGTAGGGGTTAAGAAGAAAAAAAGAGACGCAGAGCCGCAATGTCGAGGTAGAAGGAATCAGAGAAAGGAGGGCAAAGAGTGGGGGGTGAGAGATTTGGCGCCTTGTCGGAACTTCGAAACGACCAAACTGTCCACGAGCGAACCGAAACCGTAATGCGGTCGGATAAATGTAAGAAAAAGAATGGAGGGGGAGAGAAGAAGATATTCAGGAGGGAGAGAAAAGCCAATGATATTACCCATCTCGGTACTCGTCGACGCTTCGAAGGCCTGCAAAATCGTGTCAGAAGAGCTCGCGGGGATTGCGAGTGAACTGACAAGGACTCAGTTGAGGGGAGAAAAAGGGGGGGTAGCAATTTGCTCGGGGAGAAGGAGAAGGAAATATGAGCTCTGATCGAAGAGCAGTGGTTAGGCCGTCCCGAAGAACAGAATGGTTCGTGCGCACTCGGAGGGGAGTCGAGGAGGAGAGGCGATGTTTGGGGTTAAACTGGGGTGTCAAAGACGATTGGTGAATCAGGAAGGCAATTCTTCTTATTTTGGGGTACTACTCACGGGGAGGGATCGGGGGAGAGAATGGCAGCAGGCGGTTGCTTTGATCAAGGACGGTAGTCGAAACGTGCTCTGAACTTTTAGGGGGGGTGTAACAGGAATCTCGCGCGACTAGGGATTGGGGGGGGGTCTGTCAGAGAGAGAATATGTGGGGAAGGAGAACGAAGCCCCTACTTGAAGGGACAGACTCACTGGCTGAGAACGGCGTCGAAAGGAACGAAGATCACACAGCGCTACTCCTCAAATGAAGCGCTCGATAGCGGAGACGCGAAAGGGGGGAAAGAAAGGAGAACCTAGCGAGAAGAGAAAGAAAAAAAAAAAGGAGGAGGAGGAGAGATGAGTTGTCAGCCGTATAGAAGAAAATCTCGAAACGATTAACGCGCACGTATGGCGGCGTTAGAAGGAGAAGAAGAAGCGGAGGGAGAGAGAAAAGGCGATTCGGGGGCCGAGTCTGGGCGCGAGAGGAAAGGTGTTTAGCTACCACATCTGGTTAGGATGCGATCTATGCGGGGGGCAATCGAATAGCGAAAAGTGAAGGAAAGTAAGAAAGGCGAACACTCGAAAATACAAGTTGTCAAACGACTAAGAAGATCGTCTCCTTATGCCCCAGAGAAAGAAGGAGAAAAAATGGGGAGTGAGCGAGGGCAAGAATCTTGCATAAAGTGAATCCCTCTATTCTACGAGATCAAGACTAAAAACGAGGTCTAGGGGAAAAACTTAGTCGAAAAAAAAAGAAACTGGCGGGAAGAGCAATATCCTGCGAGCAGAGCGAGCGTCATGATCCTTCAGTATTCCTCATGATAAAAATCAAAATGGGGAAGAAGGGGTTGACGGCCGGGAAGAGAGATCGCCGATCTCAAATCCGGGAGAAATTCGAATCAAGGAGATCTAGAGCGAAGAACTTAATGAGTTGGCTTTCGATTAAGATCGAGAGATGCTGGGAGTAAGAAGGGGAGACCTCCGAGGGAGAAGAAAGACCATCTTTCCGTCGGACCAGAGGATTAAAAGTTCCATAGTGAAAAGACAATTGAGAGCGGACTGGGAAAGCTCTCAAACAAAGGAAGAAATGGAAGGGCAGGAAGAGGAAAGAGAGATAAAAAAAAAAAAAAGGACAGTCTCGATAGGAGAGAGGTCTTCTCACTAAAACCTCAGGGGAAAAACTTCCTATCAGAGGAAAAGACAGAATCACCGTATTGAGAGTCAAACCTGAAGCTGAAGAAGGACGCTCTCCCTTCAAATCATAGAAGGGAATGCGTATCCAAAGAAGAAGTTGCTACACAAGCTTGGGGGGAAGCAGGAAACAAGAGGAATCTTATCCCAACCCGACCATTCTACAGTAGTTTAAGGAGAATCGGTCATCCACTCCTATTAAAAGGGCGAAGGTTTCGATAACCTCAAGTTGCATGGGGGAAAAAAAAGAGAGGATTCATCTCGAGGAAAGGCGACCAGCCGTTAACTTATCCCATAGAATAGGTCGCGCCGCAGACCATAAAGAAGCGACACCTATCTACTCAAACCCGGGCGAAAAGGAAGGGAAGAAGGAAAACTCTAAGTAAGAAGGAGGAAATGAATCACCGGTTCCTGGCTTAGCGCTTCAACGAAAAAGAAAGAAGAGGGAAGAATAAAACAAAGGCAGTGGGACAGAAGAGAGGGGAATCAGGAAGAAAAGAGTACTCTTTCTACTAGCCCTAACGTTGAATCAGATGCAAGAGAGCCTCACGGGCAGCGGAGGGTAGAAGATGAGGAGGAGGAGAGATCGAAGGAAGAGGAAGTGCGTCTAAGGATGCGACGATCGTTCGCTACTTTTGCGTCGGGAAAAAGACTAGGGAGTAAGGTCGTCAAGAGTCATCTGCGATAGAAGAAAAAGGGGGAAAAAACTCTCAAAAAAAAAAAAAAAGGAAGGGAAAAAGAGATTCAAGATGCTTCTCTATGAAAACTCGGTCGACCGAGCGGGTGACCAGCGGCACCAACAGGGGAGAACGGCGCGGCGACATAAGGAAGATCCCTAGAAACGGGGGAAGAGAGGATGGATCGAATAAAAAAATGATGTGTTGGTGACCTGCCGGGGCGGTCTCAAGTCAGCACAAAAAAGGGTCCGAGGTCACGGGGGGAGTCGCGTTGGAGGGGGGAGGGTGTAGGGGACAAGGTGTCGGGGCATCTGGACTAAGTAGTATGCGATTTTTCCTCGCTAGCAGAGGGAAAAAAGGGGCATGGAGCTAAAGACTTTGGCACGGGAGGGGGGGATGGAAAAGGAAACGGGGAAAGTTCTGGTCAGGACTCGAATGGAGCGCTAGAATGGGTAAGAAAAGGACAAACTTACAATGCGAGACCTAATGAGGAGGGGGGAAAAATTAATACTGGATTAGGTTGCTCATCAATCCAAACATCAATTGAAGGAGAGAATCATACGACGCCTGGAAATCCAGTGGCGGTCTCCAAAAAGGGGACTTTCAACTGCACGCCGGGCCGAGGAAATTGGGGATTGATGAATGAGGAGTCTCCAATAGTGATATCAAGAGGACGGACTGCGCCTAAAAAGAGCATGTCCGAGGGAGGGAGGGCTTCAGTAGTCGAGGGGGGAAGGAACAGCTTCTCTGATCGGGGTTCTCGGCGGGACGTTAATTCGGGTCCTCGTCCCATGAGCCGCATTTTCCGGGAGAGGTAAATTAGGGGCCTGGAGGAGAAAGAGATGCTGAAGAGGGGGGGAATGATTGATCTTAGGGGGGCTACTTGACTCAAAAAGAACTATGGCGGCAAGCGGGCGGCGGAAAAAGGAGGAATGCGTAAAAAAGGAGGGGACGGGGGAAATAAACATTACGAGAGCCGCCCGGGGGTGAAAGCCAGCGGGATATTCCCGTCTTTCTAACCCATCGACGGCTGAAGCATTCAAGTTCAGAAGGAAGAAAGGGTCGCTGAGGAGGGGATACTGAGGGGAAGGGAAAAAGAATGAATCGGCCTAAGGTAGAGGGTTAGGCGGGCAGTCGCCGGGGTCAAGGCGAAAAAAAAGAGAAGGCTGTAGAAAGAGCGTGTTGGGAATCAAAGAATGACGAGGGAAAGCCAGAGTTTTCAGTTTGCAGACGAAAGAGGATTTTCGCGCAAGCGCGGGGGGGGGGGTAGAAAAGAGGGAAGGGTGAGGGCATGAGGAGAAACGATGTGAGCCGGCGGGGAGGCTAAGAGACACGAACTGAGCCCCAGCGGGAATCTGGTCATTAAGAAGAAGGGGAGAAGAATTCGCCACCATTTCACACCGTGGCAGGGGAAGGTCGATTCCGGAATATCTCATCAAAGAGGATGCTGGGGCGCATAAGATATTTTGTTGTGACAGAAAGAATAAGAAAGATTTCACCAGAAGGAGAAGCCCGAATCCGAAAGATGGGGAGAAGATCCGGCTCGCCAGGTCTACAGGCTAAAATCCTCGACTCCGGCCGACTAGGAGGGGGGCGACAGGGACGGGGGGAAAGACTCCGTATAAGCGAACCTAGAAGAGGGAGAAAGAGAGAGAAGGGGAGGAAGTTTTGCCTGTAATCCGAGACGAGCGCGAGATCGAGAAAATTGGGCTGCGGGATCTGAGGGCGGCATCACCGGAGGGGGCGGCGAGAGTGAGGGAGTACGGGAGAGAAGGAGCGTCGGAAGAGGGGGAGGAGAGAAAAAAATATTCCTACCACAAGAAATGTTCGCGAGAAGCTCTTTTCAAAAAATAAAAGAAAAGAAGGGGGTGCTACTGCGCCACTGCTCTACGAAAACGGGAGGGAAGGGAGGGAGGGGACAAGAAACTAAGAAGCTAGATCGCGGCTCAAGTAGGAAGAGCTATCTCGGCAGTTCAAATCGGGGGGGATCAGAGACTACTAAGGAGGAAAAACACACAGCGATGCGATAGAGACATATCGGCGCGCAAATAGGAGGGAACTTTGGGTGAGCAGCTTAAAAAAATAAAGTCTCGGAAAGGGACGGGGAAGAAGAGGCTATTTATGGAGGCAAGCATGGGAAAGGCCATGATAAAACGATCGTTAGTCAATTTGGCCGTCAGACAGGAAAAGAAGACGCAAGAGAGGGGACTTTAGACGCCTGAACATTCGTCCTCTTTTGAGGATAAACCCCCGAGGTTTGGAAGAACAAAACTCCTGCCGCGCGGAAGGCCATAAGTGAGAAGGGATACTGGGGAAGAGGGAAAGAGAGAGTCGCGTCCATAGGGAGAGGAAAATGAACCCCCTATGCGATATCTCCACAGCATTAGCGATTAAAAGTCCGAGCGCGAATTTCGGCTCGCCGGCAGAGGTTCGATTCAATAACCTCCCGCAGGGAACGGACTATCTCTAGACAGCAAGCGCGCCAGAACCTAGAACGAGAACGCGGACCCCGAATCTCGAGAAGAGGAAAGTAAGATTTCGGGGAACGGGGCGGAATTCCTACTTGTAGAAGGTTGACACCAATTCGCCGAATGAAGCGTCGTGACCGTATAAAGCAGAGGAGAAAGAGAAGAGAAAAAAGGAGGAGGTGAAGGAAGAGGAAGGAAGTCTCAGCAAGGCCGAGATTCTTCGTCTTAAAGTCGCAACATCCGGCATCCATATGAGGATCCAGGCTTAGGAGCAGGTTCGAACGCCCCTAAGAAATTCGGAAAGGGGGGGGGGGGGGAGAGTCTGCATCGGGGGAAGGCGAAGAACGTACCATAGGAAATCCGGGATACCACTAAGAAGAGCCCCTCAGATTCAGAAGGAACCGAAGGAGAGGACGGAGGGAAGGGGAGGGCAAAAGGGAGAAGGCCTGGGAGATTGGTCTTCTTCTTAGGAAAAGAAGAGTCAAGAATCAGGACCCAGAAGTCGGGAGATCGGGAATTCCACGCGAAACGATGGGCAACCTCTTCACCAGCTCTTAGAGACGGTCCAAGCTCTTATCGAAAAGGTCATGGTCGGGGAAAAACAAAGACTAAGGAGGGAAATACTAGTCAGACTCTGAATTTCTAAATGTATTGAGAGCACCGTTGCCGCTTGAAAGGATCGCTAGGGGCGAACAGAAAAAGAGAAAAAGATGGGTTAGAGGAGGGACGCAGATTAAATCTAAAGGAAACCTGATAGTGATTTCAAGTATGCTTACTCGCTGACGATCGAAATACTAGGAGGGGGGACCTGCAAGAGGAGGAGGAGGGTTGTACGTCCCCACGCATTTGCTGGAAGCGCGGGTACAAGATCCGAAAAATCTACGATGTTCAGGGAGAATCTCGCAATTTTTTTCAAGGACTTCCCCTTGGAGATGAAAAGGGAGAGGGACCAAACAGCGGAAGAGGTCGCGCTAGGGACTTTGTTACTGGAATGGTTGCGCTCTGGAGGAACATCGCGCAGAAGAGGGGGGGAGGATGGATATTATTCCTCCAAGAGCTATTCTAGATGCGGGACCAGGAAGGCAAGAAAAATTTTTGAAAAAGGGGAACGCGACGTGTTCATAGCTGCGAGAGTAGGGGGAGACCAGGAAGAGGTGGAAAGAGGGAAGGGAGAAAAACGATAAGTATGTAACCTGTCTTTATCCGCCAGGCACGATGTAGAAGGAACTGCTCGCAAGGTTAGACTCAAGGCTCAATTGTCCGGAGAGCAGCATACCGGGAAGAAAAAAAAACTTGGCTTGGGGTCAATGGAAGGGGGAGACCTTAAATGAGACGGCCTTACGTATGTTATGCTCAATAGAGGGATCATCAGAAACCTCTAGAGAATAGGAACTGGGATATGGAGAAAGCGACTCTGAGATGCGAGGAGGAGAGGTTCGAGGATCTCTTCGCAATTCTCCGGGTTTCGGATTTCGAGAATCGGAGGAGAGAGCCGCAGGGCTCGAAAAAAGTATCCCATTCAGGGTTTCAGTAGAACCCTCCGCGGTCTCAAGGGACCAAAAACAAACTAGGAAAGCGAAGGGAGAGCAGGAGAAAGCGAATGCAATGTCACATGTAGGAGTACAAGCAGAGTGCAGATTTTAGAGGAAAGCTCAAGAAAAGTGAGAAGAGTGACCCTAGGTTGTTACGCGGCTCTTCAGACGCGCGCGAGAGTAGCAGAGAGAGAGTATGTGGAATTGACTGGAGAGGGAAAAAGTTAATCGTTTGGATCTGTTTAATGGCGGTGAAGCCCGCCGGCTCGGGGCCTCCATGAAAGGAGGGGTAGGAGGTCCAATTATCGTAGGGTTGATCAAAGAGGGAAGACAGTTCCGCGAAAGTAGTGGGTCGTGTGCTGGAAGGGTGAAATGGGTCAGTAGGGAAGGTCTCCTCGCAGGGGGGTATCACTGTATTCGGCGCGGGAAACGGGACAAGGGGGTACACCAGCACGATATGGAATAAAAGAAGGAACAGTGGAAGAGACAGGGGGGCGGAAGGCGCAGCATCCCTCGTCGTCCTCCGATATTCGCAACCAATACGCGCTCGGGTACATAGGCGGAGTAGGGGAAATCGAAAGGAAAGGGGGGAGACAAGAAAGATTTGAGTTTCTCAGGTTTATTAGCACCAATGAGAAGGGAGCAACTACGCAAGCGCGCCGAGATAGACCGCGGAGAGGAGAAACAAGAGGAAAAAGACGAAACGGAAATCGTCAGGCGTTTCGGAAGGTATGGACAAGAAGCCTAATCTCATACGGGCGAGATGGAAAACGATAGATGATATGGAGGATTACCGTGCGCCATAGTCTCGAGCGAGAAAGGAAGAGGGATGCGTAGGCGCGAGGGATTTGACGCTTCATCGTGAAGCGGAAAGAGACTTGAATTCGGGCGCTAAAGACGAAGAAAGTTGGCTTCTCGGAAGAGGAAAGATGTTGAAGGGAAAAAAAAGGGGAGGGAAAGATATCGAGGAGGGGGAAAGATCGTTAACCACTTGTCCTCGAAAGAAGCTGAATATGTAGAAGACCTGAGGCATTGTGGCGACGACTAGCGTCGAGTCGGGAGAAAAAACATGGCGTAGTGCGTCGAAAGCGTCAAATCGTGCCAATGCTCGATTGGGGGAAGAAAAGAAAAAAGGGACGAAGTTCAGAGGGAGAAGAAAGAATCTACGAAGGGGGGGAGATAATTGATCGAAAAATACTGGCCTGGCTAGGCAGAAAAAAAACGCTTCCTATCATCGCGATAGCTAGGTGAATGAACGGCGCCGGCGAAAGGGAAAGAAAAGGGAAAGAAATACCTATCCCCACAAAACAACGGAAAAAAGTGACGGGATTTTTAGGCGAGCAGAATCGGACGACTTTAAGGGGGAACGGAACTGAAATTGCCTTTCAGAGCGCGGTCGAAGCGGGATCTAGAAGGGGGATCTAAAGGGGGGAGGAAGCTCGAGAGGGGACAGACTTGTCCAATAATATAGGGGTAAGTAGGAAGAAGGGGGGGGCCAGTTCTCCGACAGGAGAGGGTAATATTCCTAGAGGAGGAGCCACCGACGGCTAATAATGCGCATACATAGGAAGAGAGAGAGGGCTGTCAGATTCTCTCGACTTCTCTAGATTCTCAGGAAACGAAACCTGAATGGAACTGTCCTCTTCCTCTAAGACAAGAAGAGAAGAAAAAAAGAAGAGGTCAACAAACGACAGGACCCCAAGTTCCGGTATACGCTTATCACGGTGGCTGGATCGAATATTTGAACTGAAGAACAAGGGGGTGATGCAGGAGGGGGAAAGGAAAGTCCAAAGTCCAAGGGCTTGTGGCACGCTAGCTTACAGACATTAACGGCGGTTGCGTCGTAAGGGCTCCGTATAACCTGAGACAGGGAAAAAGAGTGGAGATCCCCTGTAACGTTCTGATTGGGAAAAGCATCGATGTCCCCTTGCGCCGTATCCATCAAGAGGAAGGAGGAACAGAATAGGAGGAAGAAAATCATTTCAAAAACGGGAGGACCGGAAACGAAATTCGCCGTTCGCATCTTGGCTTCGGCGAGGACGAATAGACATCAGACTAACCAATGAGGACGAAAAGTCGGACGAAGAGGTAAAAGAATAAGAAGAGGGAAAAAGCCTGGAAGCCGTCAGACTCGGGTTCAGCGAATCTAGGAATCTCTTCAGGGCGCAGATGTCTATCAAGCGCGCGGTAGATTTCGGAGAGGAGGGAGATTCGCCCAGAAGGGAGAGAAAAGAGTTTGTGAAGGAGGAAAAAAGCCTCGCACGGACGAGGCTCATTCCGCCCGAGAGCTCTCAAAGGAAAGAGGGGAAAAAGAGCGGGGGCAAGGATCTAGGCTGACGATCTACAATCTGTTGCCGGCAAAGCATTTGACTAACGGCAAGGGTAAGCCAAATCCGATCTCGATCGTCGGAGAGGCTAGAGGCATGAGGGGAAAAAAACAGTCAAGGGAGGAGAGACTGTCTGGAAAACGAATTCTATAGTCTTGTGCATGAGTGCTTGAATGCCAGGCGAGATCGGGTTGAAAGGAAAAAGGGATGCTGCGACGGTGAGAGAAAGGGAAAAAAGATAGAAAGGAGGAAGGGAAAGAGAAACTACTTGGCATGAGAGGAGTTGTTTCTTTTCGGGGGATAAAGCCGACTGGACTAGAAAAAGAATGGATACCGCTGGGAGACACAGAGACAAAAAAGGGAGAGGGACAGTCTAGGGAAAAGCATGGGTAGTTTGAGGGCATCGGGATTAAGTGGGCAAAATCAGATTCGACGCGAAGTCAATTGTACAGGCGGGAGAAAAAAGAAACGGGGGGGGGATAATTGGAAAAGTAAAAAAAGGTTGAGTCTGACATCCGAGTAGAAAATTGGATCTAGAGCACGTCTGCGGGGTATCCGCAGTCATGACGGAGACCTGGAGCGTGCGGGAAGCGGAGGAAAACTAAGAAACAGCTTAGAGGGAAAAGGGAGTATGTTCGCGGGAAGGGTTGAAGGTCTGGTGTGATCGATCAAAAGCCCAATGTTGGTAAAGGACACGGCGCATCGAGATCAGATTGTTAGAAGTAGATAGAGTTGCTCATGTGTCCGCCAAACGGGGGAAGCGAGTGCGAAGTTAAACTTTCGGAAAGGCAGAGGACTAAGGGTGGGGGGACATAACAGCGACCGAGTTTTCGGCTA
>Ga0179591_1358850_pt1 | contig 13533 bp, 23 predicted proteins | sample CZOMad2_1_08_16f_FD_182891 | JGI IMG/M metagenome (GOLD analysis project Ga0179591, IMG submission 182891) | Vadose zone soil fungal communities from Angelo Coast Range Reserve, California, USA - CZOMad2_1_08_16fungal (PacBio error correction) | ecosystem: Environmental > Terrestrial > Soil >...
AAGAACAGGGGGATCCGAAGGCTCGCAACAAAAACGCAATAGGCAAACGACGAGCCAAACTGGGAACAGATCAAAGAACAGTTTCCGGAGGAAAATCAAGAGAGAGATGAAGGGAAGGGAAGATCTGGGGGGGGGGGGAAGGTGGCAAAGGTTTGCAGACCTTGGGTTCGGAAGGCAACAAATCGAAGTCAAAGAGCTGAAAAAGGGACGGCATCGCGAGGAAACTAGGGACCCTGCTGAAAAGGAGTGCGAGGTCCTCGAAAGGGGGGGGCCAAATAACAAAACGGTGAAAAATCTTGCAGGCGAATGATAACGGAAACCAGCTACTTTCGGTGATTCTTATTCTCAAGGGGGTAAGTATCCAGGGGTAAGGAGGGTAGGTACGATGAAAAAAAGGGGGGATTTTTGACCTCAAACAGGAGGGGGTCAAAATTAGATTTCATGCAGGTCCCGGGGAGAAAGAGGGAAATGGGCTTGGGATAAAAAACATGCTCCACATATACAAGGAAAAAAAAGAGGAAGTAAGGGTCGAATCAAAGTAAATCTTACGGAGGTTAAATTAAACAAACTGTCGCTTGTGTCCTAGTTAAGGGGGAGGGAAGAGAAGGAGCAGAAGGAAAAGTTTATTTAACGTCAGCCCGGGCAGGAAGAGGGGCCTTGCAAAACCGGAAAGGGTCTACGATTTTCAAAAAACTTATTTGTCCATTAATGCCAGGGAGGGCAGGTCTCGGCTACCGTTTACATCTGGACAAGAGCAGAAAGGGATGACTGGAAAAAAAGGGAAAATCAATGTCAGAGGGCGAGTGAGGATTAGTTGTCGGAGGCGTTCTTTGGGAAGGGGGGGGGGGGGGAAAAAAGAGAGGTCAAGGGAGAAATCTCATTGCAAGGAAAAAGGACTGGAAAACGTGGGGGGGGGTCTATCATCAGAAAGGGAAATAAGGAACCTCATCTTCGTTTCTTTAATGGGGGGCAGAGAGCTCGGGGGGGGAAAAGAAAACATGAGAGACCAAAAAGAGATTAAGCAAAAGGAAGCTCAAGACGAAGGATCATTCGCTTCAGGGGGGGGAAGGAGGAAGGCAGAAGAAGGGCTGACGTTGGGGGGAAAGACCGGTTTACATGGGGACAAGGGATTTTATCTATCGGACCTTCGGGGATTTATTTCAAGACGCGTGGGGGGAGAGTGAGAGAGAGGGAAGGACCCGAACGTATCAGAAAAAAAGATTTTTGTTTCGGAGAGGATCGCCCAATACGGCGGCAGGGGACCGCCCAAAAGAAAGCAAAAAGGAGGTAGAGTGACGAGGCAAACGAGTGGGAGGAACCTTAAGTGGGGGGGGAAAGGGGCAAACCCAAAGGGTCTGGGTCGAGAGGAGAGGGAGTCATGGGGGTGTGGTAGTCTGTAGGAGGTTCGTAAAACCTCAGCGTCAAGGGCCCGGGGGGGGTGGAGACAAGGATGCAATCTTAAGTACGAATAAAAACGAACCTGGAAACAGTGGCCCAACTCCTATGACTGAATGTTTATAGCGGCGGGATGAAGTTCAGAGGAAGGGGGTGAATACTGTCGCGATGCCGGGGGAATGATGCGAGAGCACGGAGAAGCGTTGGCGTGTACACTCAGAGGGGGCGTTGGTGGGACGCGAAGCTACAAGAAAGTAGGGGGGTTCGACTTCAAAAAATAAATGGTTCGAAATCGTGTGAGATTATGGCGGGCGAAAAAAATGCTTATCTCTGGACTTCATACATAAGAGAAAAAAGGGGTGGGGTTGGGAACGGTTTGTAAAAAAAGAACATTCCTAATATGGCGCTGGTGTATCGAAGTGCCAATACGGATTGGGGATCTCTTGGAGGAGGGGAGGGAGTAAAGAGGAAAGAAGAAAAATAAGAGGTCACCTAAAAAAGTCGAGGTGAGTACTTATTGTAGCATGAAGACAGTGGTAACCTAAGTTACTGCTCAGGCACTAGGCCTCATGGCACTCGGGGTTAAAAAAACCAGGGGGTTGAAGGAAAACCAAAAAGAGGAGGGGATAAGAATTGCGCAACGAAGAAAGCGGTTTTTGGACGGGATCCTACTGTGACAATCGCTTTCGCTGCCTTAAAAAAAGAGGCGCAGCAAGGGGAAAAAGGTTCCTGGGGAAAATCCGGAAAAAAATTAACCTGAAAAAAGGAGACGATTGACTGTCCTCCCCCCTGTGTCAAAGGGGGAAAGTGGGGAAAGCGAGACAAAGGACTGCAGAAAAGGTTATTTCTACAGGTCGGGTATGCTGGGGTACCAGAAAAATTGGGAAACCAGGAAATCTAGAAAATCATCAGACAGGAGCTGGAAGGGATTTCACATGGGAAACGGGGAGGTTGTCCCTTGTACCAGGGGGAAGAAATCATTCCTTCAGAAAGGTTTCGATAATGGTGGGAAGGAAAGGAAAGGGGGAAAAAGGGAGATCGAGCAATCCAAAAGACTTAAGATTTTCCCGTAAGATCAGTCTTCTCGGAATAACCTAGAAAGGTTCACTTTTTCCCCGATGGTTGGGACTTCCCCTAAGGGGGAGAGGAGGACTTGAATACATGTCCCAAGGGGATGAAAAACGATGGAGGGCAACGCCGAGAGTATGATTATTAATAATGACAAGGGTAAAAAAAAACACCGGAAGCCTAACAACGGAAGAACCTTGGGGGGAAGGGAAAAGAAAGAATATAGAAGGTAAAACCATAGGTAGAGATCTTTATGCGCTCAAAAAAGGGGGTGGGTGGTGTGGGGGGGGGGGGGGGGGGGGGGGGGGGGGGGGGGGGGGGGGGGGGGGGGGGGGGGTTAATGGTGAAAACCCAAGGGACAACGAGATTAATTGACCATGAAAAAGGGTAGGGAAAAAGGGGTGGTAAAAGACAAAAGGCGAAAAGATAAATACAACGCAAGAACTATTTGCCTGACAACAGAATAGTGGGGAAAGAAGGTGTCAAATTTTCAGGAGAAAACATTCTGGTCTTGAAAAAGGTCCACAGAGGGGATGGCTAGGAAACACCCATACGACAATATAAAGAGCCGCATATGTGAAAGAAAAGCCAACTCTAACCCGGGAAGGATTTTCCTTGTTTCAAAAAACATTGTGCAAGGCAAAAGAAAAAAAAAGAGAAGTAGGTGAGTGATGACTCACGAGTTGTACAAGTGATGGAAAAGAGGTCAAGGAAGGCAACTTACCGAAATATAAGGAAGGGAGGGAAAGGATTGGAAGAAAGCACTAAGCCCCTGGGAATGACGGGCACGTGAAAGGGGGGGGCTGAAGAACATCTTAAAGTGGGTGGGGAATCTTAAAAAAAAGGGACACGAAAAAGGGGTTGAGGGACGAGGAAAAAGGGGAAAGGGGACAGGGAAGGGAGGAGGGGGGTCAGTTACATGGGTGCTTAAAGACATAATTTTACAAAGTGAGCAAACTACTTTAAAAGGAAAGGGGGAAATTGTCAAGGTTTCAATTAAAAACAAAGAAATCAGGCCTAAGACTACCGTAAAAACCTGGATATCAAGGGAGGGGGGGGGTAGGGGTTAGAAAGGAAAGATATAAATGAGGAGGAGGGAACCAAAAAAGAAGATTAGGATAAACTTGGTGGAACAACTTTTCTTAAAAGGGAATGGGGGAACGAAGCTGGCATAAGCAAAACACACAGGGGGAAATCAGGCTTCTATTGGGGATCTACTTTGGGATCAGAGGAAGTCAAAGGGGAAAAGGGTGGGCAAAGGATGATTCGGTAAATAATTCTAAGGGGACTGCCGCAGAGAGAAGAGAGGGTGGGGGGTTTAAACAGTAGGGAAATGTCCCTCTTGCCTGAAAACACGGTGACGAGAGAATTGGGTGGGGGGAAAGGGAAGAGAATATACACAACCTCATTGACAGCGCAAATGGACTACGGACGTAAAGAAAGATGAAAGGGAAAACTGAGGCACAACAAAACCACTCAAACTGGAATTGGGAAGGTAAAACGGAAGGATACGAGAGAAATGAGAGGGGAAAAGGGAGAGGGAGGTCAGAAAGGCGGGGGGCGGGAAGGGGCGAAGTGAGTTAAGCTGACATATAAAACAACTTTGAATCGACTGGTTAGAAATTAAAACATCAGAACTATACTTCAGGATGAAAAAAAATAACTGAAAATAAATCAGATGGCAAGGGCACCCTATTGCCCAAAAGGAGACAAGAAAACAATAAGGAGGGGGCGGTGCATGTGGCAGGAGCCTCAGTACGGACAAGGGAAAGAAAAAGGGACAAAACTTGAAAATGGTTGGGAAAAAAAACAAGAAAGCTAACTGCAGGTGAGGGTTGGCAGCGGGGTCCTTCCAGTGTGCGCACGATGGAACAAAAAGGGGTGAGTGGTGGGGCACGTAATTGGGAGTACGCAGAGTCTCACAAAGGAGGAGGAGGAAAAGAGGAATTATGTAGAGGAAGAACAGTCACATTCAATTAGAACACCACAACTGTTTACGCGAAGAAAAGGGGGGGGGGGGACCGGGGAAAAAGGTGGAAAGCATCGGGGAATTACGTAATTAAAACGGAACCAGGCGTGGGGACTGAAGGAGCTTGGCATGGGCAAGCTTAAAAAAACAAATGAAAAGGGGCGAAGGTAGGCAAGAAAGGTAAAAAAAGTGTACAACACCGACTCAAAAAAGTGCAAGGTTTCGGCGTAATGTTTGGGCAAGATGTAAGGGAAAAAGATAAGGGGTATGGATGGGAAGGGCAGGGGATATGGAAAAAGGGGAAAAAGTTCTGATTAATCTTCAAAAAAACGTCCGTATGAAAACTTGGGGAGAGGGTTTAAAAAGATAAGCATAAGGAGTTCGCACTCACAGGGAAGAACAGAAGAAGGAGTAAAAAGGAAAGGGGAATAGCGGAAAAAGGGCAGGAAAATGAAGCCAACAATCAAAGAAGTGTATTGGCTCCAGTTATATCGGGGGGAAGAGGATGTTACCAAAGGTGTGACAATTTTGCAAAGCAAGGGAGGTTGGAGATGGGTGAAATAGCAAAAAAAACATGTGATCGGAACAAAAAGTAGAAGAACACCTTCGCCAGCAAGGGGCTTAGGGTTTTCAGAAAAAAAAAACACTCGATAGGCTAAAAAGAAAGAAAAGTGAAGGAGTTAAAGGAAGAGAAATACCGGGTTCGGCTACACCAGAAAAAATTGGAAAACGTAAATGCGGGACAGCTCTTACTTATTCAAATAGACATCCTGATAGGGGGGGGGGGTTAAGGAAGGCAAAACCCGACAAGAACTGGAAAGAAAAGGGCTGGGGAAAAGAAAGATTTTGGTTCTACATCATAACATGAGGGAACCGGGGGATCTTTGGATGTCCTGGGGGGAAGGAACATGTACAAAGTGAGAGCAGAGGGTTGGTTGAACAAGGGGGGACTGTCGTAAAGACGGCGGGGGATCTGGAAACAAAAACGGAGAAAAAAAGTAAAAAAGGGGGTACGGGGCATCAAAGGGATGGGATTGAGGGACTCCATCCGAAATTGGGGGGGGAAAAGGGACCTTCAGACAGGCAAACTGAATATATGCTCAGGGAAGAGGCCAAGAGCAGGAAAAAAAAAGTAGCACCGTAGAAAAAGACAACCCCATTGGGAGTGGACGGGGCGCGCAGGGCACCAAATGTAAGGGAACAAAGATGACGTGACAAAAAGGGTAAAAATTAAGTAGGGGAGGGACTTGTTTCAGTCATAAAAATATCCTAAGGGTCGTGAAGGGGGCGGGTCCAAGTCATGAACGGAGGGCAATACTCCTGTGGGTCTACACTGGTAGTTGAAGGGGGGACCACCGGAGAGAAATCAAAGCATGAGAAGGGCTCCGAGTGACTGGTACAAGTTAAGGGTTTGTCTGGGTGAATGAAATTCGAGACAAGGGAGAGATAGGGGGCTGGGGGGGGGGGGTAGCTGAATCCTTCAAGCGAAAGATTTGGAGGGGGGTTAGGGGGGGGTTTAACAGGGAACAATTCGTTAATGTATACCCCTGTTATCTCAAATACCAAGAAGGGGGGGGCAATCAAAGGGCATGGGGCAATATAGGGAATGGGGCAAGGGGATTGACTTTTTGAATCTTGGGGGAGAAAGGGGTTTGTCAGATTGGGGATTACACGGGTTACGTGCAAATACACTTTGGTGGGGGGAAATCCGCAAGGATAGGTGTGGTGTGGGAAAAATAAAAGTGGGCCGCGACAAGTAAACTACCTCCATAGGGTGGTTGGAGAAGATTGATATTATGGAAAATTAAGAGGGAAGTGGGGGGGTAATGTAGTGGTCAGTTTTTTGGATAAGAAGGGGGGGGGGGGCGGGAGACACACTTCATGTCTAGAGGGCAATCAGGGTAAACGGGAACTCTTATAGGAAGGAGTAAGCATCTTAAAAGGTATAAAACCAAAATCTATGCCAAGGGAGAGGTTATGACGGAGGAAAACGGGGGGAGTCGGGAGAATGGAGGTAAGGTTGATCCCTGGGAAAAAGGCCGAAGAGACGTTGAAAAATCAGGAAGAAGGAGACAATAGGGTGAAAGATTCTACAAGCAGAAGGAGGGGGAATGATGAGAAAAAAAAACAGGGGGGGGGTTTGAAAAGGGGAACGTGATGAAAAAGAGTACAAAAGATTTCACTACTAGGGGGGAAATTCTGAAGTATAAGAAGGACGGGGGGGGGGGGGGGGCTAATGATCTTCCTGGGATCGTTAAGCTGTGTAAAAAGAAATAAAGGGGGGAGGGGGGGAGGAAGACACAGAGATTATTGGGGGGTCCTGACCAAGTGAATGGTTAATAACAGCTTCGAGGGGAGGTACCTTCGGTCAGGGGGGAAAAAGTTAATGATGTCTACGACAGGGGAGAGAGGCTGACGGGGAAGAGAAAGAGAGACACAAAAACCAAAAGAAGCGGGCCTTGGAGCAGTGCGCTAAAAGGTGGGTGCGTCAACATAAATATGGGTTGGGGGATAGGGCAGTAAATAAAAGGGGAGGGGGGGGAAACTGCCGGAATAATACTAGATATCCACAGGAAAAAGAGGGGAACCGAATATTAAATTGTCAAGGGAGATCGACTGAAATCTAGACGGATACCAAGAGGGGAGGGACGGAGTATAAGACAGAGACCAGATGATGAATCTTTCGTTTGTGACCCCCGGAGGCTCAAACAAAGGGAGATCAGGGGAGGAGACGATGTCGGGGGGGGGGGACGGAGGGGGGGGACGCGCCAATCATGCGCATGGGAAGGGAACTCGCTTTTGGGAAAAGGGGAAAGTGGGGTTGAGACCTGGAAAAGATGTGGAAGAGGGGGCGAAAAAAAGAGGAGGAAGGGGGGAACGGGGAAAAAAGGAAAAAGAATAGGATGCTCTCAAGCATCCAACGCCACTGAAAGAGGGAGAAAACCATTAGAGAACTCTATAGAGGAAAGACGGGAAGGGGGGGGAGAAAGAAAAAAAAATCGGGATAAGGCGCAGCGGGGAAAACATGCAAGTTATGTTGTTTACTGAAAACGGTCCGAGGACAGGGGGTGCATCATCGAAAAAAGACCAAAAAGGGAAAGGTAGAGGAGGTATCAAAGGTCAAAAAAAAGCCCAAAAGGAAAAGAGAGATCCAATCAAAAGGGTCAAAGGGGGAATTAAAAAACCATCAAAAGTCAGCATGAATTCATTACCTATGAAGAATACTTCATCAGAGTGTGGGAGATTAGGGGGTCGGACAACCAAACGGGTAAAAATCAAAAAGTTTTTGGGGGGGGGGGCTAGCATTCTAAAAAAAATAATTGGCGGATTGATACGGATAGGGACGGAAGAGCGGTAATAAAAAAAAAAAGACGATTTCGTGAAAGAAAGCTAATAGGACGTGAAAGAAGATATAACATTGGCAAAAAGAAAGCTGGAGAGACATCGGCATAACCAAAGTGAATGAAAAGGAAGTAAATAAAACTGTGATAGGGGGGCAAGCGCCTGAAGGTCTGGGTGAGGACGTCAGTTTAAAACAGCAGGGGGGTGGGGGTGTCACGATTCTGACAAGAGGTGGACTAGTATATCAAGAGACTCTTCCATTCGAAAAGAAAAAGAGGGATGGGCCGAGTAGGACCAGACTTGTTGACACCAGGGGGAAACAGGGGGGGGCCAGTGGGGGGGTTGGACAAAGGATGGAACGAATCTTGTGGTACAAAAATAACCCTGGGAGATCACACTCCTCTAAAAGGAATGTGTTGGGGGTGGTTGGCAGATCATCGTGACAGTCCAGAATAGTAGAGTCAGAGGGGGGGGGGGACTCGATTTAAAACTTTAACAGCGACTTCGACTTTAAGCATTGGAGGGAAAAAAGGGAAAGGGACAGAAATTTGGCTGAGAGAAGAACACATAAGTAGCGCTTGGAAGCATCCGGAGAAATCGGGTAATGAAATCTTCTTAGCAGACAAATTTAAGTAAAAAGAAAAAGGGGTAGTAAAAAGGGGAAATCGTAGAAGTGCAGCTATTCATTTTGAGGTGGCATAATTGAGGAAGTTGCAGTTGAGTATACCACATCCCCGTCAAGCTATTACATTACGAGGGTCAAAGGATTGGGGCTGAACGGGTGACAAGAAATCCTAAGTTTTAACAAAACGTAAGGGAAAAGGACCCTACTGTATCCAGGATACGATGTTAGGGTGCGGCTAAAAAAACGACAATAAACGTCCAAGGGGGGTGTGGGGTACAGAAAGGTAGGGGGGAGTGTTAAAAAAAGGGGGGGGGCGGGGGGGTGTGTGTGAAAAGGGGCCGGGTAGGGTCTAGTTTGAGGACATCTGCTCCGGGATGAAAAAAAAGCGAAGCGCTCTGGACCCGTGGGAAAGAGGTGGGAAGTTCGGGGGTATCAAGGGAAAAACCACCGTCGCGGGGGCCCCACAGAAATTTTGGGGGGGGTGAACCGCCTTTAAACCGAGCGGCCTTCTGCACGAGAGAATGGTGGAATAAACCCGGCATGGGGTGTGGGGAGGTCGGACCTGGCGAAAGTTCAACGGCTTGTTAAAAGGGGGAAGGTCGGAGAGGTCAAGGATATATCCTTTGTCTGATCCGGTTGTAGGGAAGCTTCTAAGATGAAAAAACGGGAGGAAAATGGGGGGGGGGGGGGGAGGTTCGGGGGACCGGAAAAACAGATCCTAACCAGGCTCAGCAAAAAAAGACGGAGAAGCATAAAACACAAATTTTCGCTCACAGGGAGAAGGCTCAAAAAACTCCATTGTAAGGGAAAAAAAAGAAAAAGGGTTAGAGGAATATCGTGGGGAAACGGGAGGGTTTACAACAAAATTTGGTTGAAAAGCCTGTTTTCGGTAAATTGCAAGACAAAGGGAAGATGAAAGGAGAGGGAATCGACTGAATAGTTTAAAACCTCGAGTAGGATAAGCCGAGGTAAAACTCTATTGTCAAAAAATAATACTGAATTTCAAAATAACTCTGTAAACAACGAAGTAACAAAAGCAGTAGAGGGAGGGGAGAATGAGCCTTGAAGGAATCAGGTCGGGATTTAGAAGAAAAGAAATGAAACACGACAAAAAGGTAAATGAGTGGTCCCTTTGGGACAGGGCAAAGGGAGGGGGGGAAGGCAAAGTCAAACAAGGGAAAAAAAAACTTTCACTTGCAAAGTAAGAATGAATATACATCACCCCCAGCAAGGGGAAGGGAGGGAGGGGAGATAACCAATTAAAGTCGGTTCAGAAAATTTATAACAGGGGGAAGAGGACCGAGGAAAAGGGGGGTAGTCTGAAATGAATTACGTCGATTGTGAAAGGGAAAAAAAGAAAGGATAAACGGGGATGGGCAATTCCATCCAAAAAATTATGTGTTTCCTGCAAAGTGGGGGAATCAAGGGGTGGAAGTCCCAATCAGGCTCGCAAAAACATCGGGGAAAAGAAAGCGCCTATAGGAACTGTGTTTGAACGAAATAGGAAAAAAACATCAAAAAATGGTCCATCTAGTAAGGATGTTATCGGAAGGGTGCGGTGAAAATAACCGATCTTCCAGCTGGTAAGCCAGCTCCATAAAAAGGGGGTTACCAGTACATTCATGAGAACGGCTGGTATCAGAATGACATCGGCATCAATACTGTCGCAGTGGGAGAAAAAGGAAAATAGGGGAATCGGAGCAAGATTAAGGGGGCCCCAAAAAGGAGAGTCGAAAAAAGGAGAATAGGAAATACACAAAACATCCTTAGCTTCAGAAACCGTGGAGTTTAATGAAGGAAGGATCCAGCTGTTGTAAAGGGGGAAATGAGAAAAATTCCGAGGGTATTTCACGTTGGGGTCTAACTATGGGGGGGAGGGGATTGATGTAAAAAAAAGAGGGGAAGGGGTGCATACGATAATTCGTAAAAAAACCTGAATCACCTCCATTATTGGTTGGGGGGGCGTATCAGGAGACCCAAGGAGGCGGGGAAAAAGACGAACGATGGGGAAGTAAGTATGAGGGGTCAGACAAAAGATTATGTGACATGCGGGTGGGTATTCCGGGGAAACGCCAGTGGCTTGTCTAGGTAGGGTGAGGGTCTGGTTGGCGGGGGAAAAGGTGGGATAAATGTGTGGGAGAATAGAGGGGGACTGGTGACTAAATATAACTTTGAACTGGGACAAAGAGGCTCATAGGGGTTCTACTAGGTGTAGAGAGCGAGGGGAGAGTAGGAGGGGAGTGAACTTAAGTGGTCTGGTCCCAGAGAGGGACGCTAAGGATGAACTAGTTGGGAAAAAAATCCTTAAAATGCGCGCGGGGGGGTCGAGACAAAGAGAAGCGTAGAGGGGAGGGGGGGGAAAAAGTACAAACTACGGGGGAAAAAAAAAGAAGGCGAGTCCAGGGGATTAGGAGAACAAAAAAGAAAGAGGTCATTGTCAGTAAAGAAATAGGCACATTTGGGATCATTTAAACAAGAAAGACGGTAAAGAAAGAGTGGGAAGGTCTAGGAGAAACAGGAAATAACTAGTTTGGTATCGCGACTAATAGAAAAAGGGATCGTTCTCAAGCGGTTTGTTTACGGAAGAGTCTTTGGGGGCACCAGGGGGAAAGGAGAATAGGATGAAAAAGCGGGTAGAGGCAGTAGGCAGTGACACCTTTACTGCAAGGAAAGCTGCAGAAGGCACTCGCAACACAGGGGTGTTGGAACGGGAAGAGAGAAAAGAGACTAAAAAAAGCAGGAATTGGGGCTGCAAAAAGCATTCCTTACGCGCGGGAATTTTCCCAGGAACTAGACTATCATGGGAACCTCCTAGCATTGAAGAGGCAACTGGGTTGAAAGAGAAAGTAACCTTGTGGGTAAATGGTCAAAAAAAAATCCACCGTGAAAGACTTACACATGAGATAGAAGACTGGGGAGGCAGAAAAGGCAAATGGTTAGAAAGTTGGGGAAAAGAGTGTGAAGAAGAAAGAAAGAAGAGAAAAAAAGTCAAAAATCAGTACACAGGAGAGGGACCGGGGGGATAGTGCACAAACCAAAACACAAACTGCAACAGGGGGGGGCAAGGGAAAAGGTAAAAAAAAAAGGTCCGATCAAATACAAAAAAGGATTTGTTTTTCGACCGAGGAGTAGTGGAGAGTAGAAGGGGGGAAAGGGACTCTGAGGTAGAAAGACTGGGGACAGCCTGAAAATTAAGGGGGCCCGGCAACTAAGGGAAGCCCCTTGGGGTGTAAACTATGAGTTCCCGGGGGAAAGAGTTGGGGGGGGGTAGATGATTGAAATTAGCCGTGTTATTCTATGCGCGGAGGGGTAAAAAAGAAAAAACAGGTGGGGGGAGGGAGAGTGAAAAAAAAGGACTACACAGAAGCAACCCCGCAAGAAAAAGGAAAGGAGAAAAGAAAAAAGATGCAAACCACTTTGGGGGAGGTCGGTGGGTAGGGAGGGAAGAGGGGAAAAACAGGGAATTTGGAAGGGTGTCCCACAACAACAAGAAGAGGGATATTGGAAATGGGAAAAAGGGTAATGAGGTAATCCAATAAAAAAAGATTAGTACGACACAAAGCAAGCACTGTGCATGACACAGTCTTGGGACATATTTGAAAATTGTTCATTAGTATAAAAAATGAGGGGGAAAAGGGAGAATAAAAAGGGTTTAAAAACGAGGGGCTGAAGTAAACAGTTAACAACCAGACGTATTGAAGACAGATATAAAATTCCAAACATCAACTACAAAAAAACCCTAGGAACACTGGGATGAAAAAGAAACAAGAGGTGCAAGCGGGGAAAAAATAGAGTGATGCGTAGTTTTATAGGCAAGAAGATGTCGAAAGATGAAGGATAAATAATTAAAGTACGGGGACAGAGTAGAAGGAGGCAATGGGGGAAGTTTAATGATCCAACAGCCCGAATGAAAATGCTAAACATGGGCAGACTGCGTGCAAGGACAGGGGCAATGGGAACGATCTGGTTTGGGGGAACCTGCATAAGTGACACAGGGAACGAGTGTGTGAGGGCGCAAAAAAAAATGGCAACGATCAGAAAATTCAGTCCGTTAAACTGGGGGGGCCCAATTGCACGTATGGGGAGTCCTAAAACCTTTCAAAAGGAAAACCGTCCCAACAGAGGATGGCTTGAAAGGGGGGGGGGAAGTTGACAACGTGGGGGGGCCACCAGTCGACAGGGAAACTTATATCTGCAGATTTCATGAAAAAAAAGGGGTCATCAAAGAAAATAGAACGAATGGGGGGGACGCGCTCGGTGTTGAGGGAGAACAAAGGGGGGTGAAGGGGGGTTGTAAATAGGGGTCCGTACTGAATGTAAAACCAACAACAGGGGTCAAGGAGGTTGGAAATTTGGAGGGAGATAGAATACAGGGAAAGTGTGGGTTTCGCGGAAAAGGGATTAGGGTAATGGGGGTAATCTGAGAAGGGGGGGGGAACTTCCAGAAAATGGAATCTACGAGGGGGGGGGGGGGAAAACTAGAAAGGGGGATGGAACCTGGCTAAAAAGAAAGTATAAAATGAAAATAGAACTACAGATAGAAAAAAAACCTCAAGTGCAGGCGCGAAAAACAGGTGGACACTAGGAAAAAAAAAAGAAAGGAAAGAGGGGATAGAACTGGATCGAGGCAGAAATGATAAAAGGGGAAGGGATGGTAACGCAGGCGTTTCACCGCTAAGCTACACGAGTAGGGGGGATGAAAAGGGGGGGCGAAAGAAAGGGATACTTAACAAAATATACCCAATTTTAAACGGTGTGGAAGCTAAGTCAGAACGTGAAAAGGGAAAAAAAAGGGTCTGTTAAGTACAATGAAGAATACTACAACCCTAAGGAGTTTGATTGAAACAAAGGGGGGGGGCACATAAAGGTGCTCAAAAGTATCCGACATGGGCATAAGGGGGGGCGGGGCAACGGGGTGGATGAGGAAAGAAAAGGGGAAAGGCAAATTACCGTGAGAAAAAAAGGGGGGGTAAAAACCAACAAAATAAAGAGGGGTGAAACATTCCCATTGAGATAAAACAGCTAACGAATTTTAAAAAAGGGGAAGGGGCGTTACGAGGGGAGCAATTGAACTAGGTTATGAAAAATTGTTTTAGCTGGGGCAGGGGGGGGAAGGTGAGTTACGGAACGAAGA
>Ga0179591_1375984_pt1 | contig 13533 bp, 32 predicted proteins | sample CZOMad2_1_08_16f_FD_182891 | JGI IMG/M metagenome (GOLD analysis project Ga0179591, IMG submission 182891) | Vadose zone soil fungal communities from Angelo Coast Range Reserve, California, USA - CZOMad2_1_08_16fungal (PacBio error correction) | ecosystem: Environmental > Terrestrial > Soil >...
GACCTCAGGAACCGCCATTCCCTTTTTCCGTCCCTATCTCAACACAAAGGAGGGTAATAAAACAATAAGAACGCGACTTATGTACCCCCACCCTCTCCTCTTTATCCCCCACCATTAGTGATAAAGCTAAGTACAGCCAAACTTTCCCCCAAGCCCCTTTCCCCTCTTTTTCCTCTATCCCCCTCTTCCCCTCATCGATCGCTTGACTAATACATTCAGACGAACGTAAACGACGAAATCCAAACAACAACGCACTTCCCCCCCCCCCCCCAGCAGCACCACCCATACTAAAGACAAGTAAGGAGAAAAACGGGCTGCATAGAAAAGGATAATACCTCCTCGCACTCAAACTCTCTCGCAACTAACGAAACCTATCATAAAGACTCTCAGAAAAGGAAACACACACGGAATTCTGCTCCCCCTCCTCCCCCCCCTCCCTCGCTAAGACACAAGGAGCTAAACTCACCCCTGTCCCACCTCACACGCTCCCCCTTTCCCCCCCCGTCACCCCCCTTCATGTTCAACCAGAACTCATGGACCCGAAGCAAGGAATCGGAGGTAGACAACACCCCCCCCATATCCCCTCTTCCCCCCCCCGAAATCCAACATACCAAAGGAAAAAGAAATGATATACGAAACCTCCCCCCGCCCTCTTCACCATGTACACGAACGAGCAAAGAAAACAAAAAGCTCGCGTCTAGAGTTAACCCATGTACTCCCCCTTACCTCGCATTCCTCCACCCCCGGAAATCTGACTCCCCCTCCTTAGACTCCCCACCTCCTCCTCTTTCTCCTCCGTTCCCCCTTTCTACTCATCTCCCCCCTGTCTGTCCCAATAGAAGAAAAAAAGACAGAAAAAATAAAGTCTCCACGAACGCTCTCCTCCCCGTATTCCTCTACCGATCATTCGCTACCAATAGAAAAAAAGAAAAAAAAAAAGCCTAGAGCTGAGAGGAAAGTCTGCCCCTCTCACCTCTCGCCTGCTATCTCCCTCAAGAAAAAAAACAGAGAACGGAAGGAACCTCCCCCTAACCGCACACACAAAACACACCCATTACTCCCTTCCTCCCTTCTCTGCCCATATAAGCTTCCAGAAAACACACCATTTAACTGACCTCGTCTCACCCCCTCCTTGCGCCTCCTCCTTACTTTCCTTCCCCTTTACACTCATGGAGCTAGACACGGAACAACAACCACTAAGTGTGCTTCCGCCTACCACCCTCGTCCCCTCACTCGTTCTCCCCACTACCAGCCCCACCATAAATTAGCAGAAAGAAACCAAAGAAACGCCTCTAAACCAGAGCACCTCCTCGCTCTCGCTCCTCACTGCACAAACAAAAGCAAACAAAAGCCGATAACCATCAGAGCAGAACGGACCCTCGCCGCCTCTCCTCCCTCCCCCCCAACCTCCCCCAGGTGAAAAACATAGCCAAACGTCACCCACGAAGTTCTCTCCCCTCTCCGACTCCTATCGTCACCCTTCCCCCCTATCCCCCTACACGATCACGAGAAAAAAACAACAGCCCTCATCCCCCTCCTCTCACCCCCTTTCCTTTTCCCCCATCTCTCAACGAAAGAAGGAGACGTAAGCCTAAGAAAGCGGGCACACTTCCCCCCTCCCCTTTCCACCCCGAAAACTCCGGAGAAGAAAGGCAAAACAGAGAAGTCATATGCTATACGTTACCGTTCTCTCCCTGCCCCTCACAGCGACGGCCGAAACGAGCAGAAGGATGATTCTCATGCCTCTGACCTACCTCCTCCCCACCTTTTCTCGCCCGCCCTCAGCTCCCTCTGGCCTCCCCCCACGTAAAGGAAATCCCACAAAGCTAAAACGAATTAGACAACAGAACAGCATCGTCCTACTAGGTACCCTTCCCTCCCCCACCCGTAATAACTATAAAACAAAAACCCCATAAAAATCGATAAACCCAAAGAAAGAAAAGCATCTCCGGTACCAAAGTGACCGAGAAAGCAGTCTGCCCTTCTCCCATCTCCGGCGAACGAAAGAGCGCAAAGAACAAGAGGCAAAAGAATACAAAAGAAAACAAACGAAAAAACCTCCCTCCTTTCTTCGACCTCGCTAACAAACTCCCTAAAGGCGTCACAAGCCCCGAAGTCTCTCCTTACACCATGTCTCTCCTCACTCTCCCTTCTCACACCCTCTCCATGTCGGCCCCCTAAACCCCACCAGCCCGCCTGCCGCCCTCACGGAAACAACGAGACCACCCTCTCACTCACCACCCTCCTTCCCCTCCCCCTACCCCGCCCGCACAACACAGAAAGAGGACAACGGAAAAACAGAGGAGACTACCTCTCGCCTCTCCTGCCCTCACCCCCTCTTTGTGAAGAAAGGGAGAGGAAAAAAAGAGAGAAAGGAGAATCACCTTCCCGTCCCCCTTCCCTCAACTGCGCTGACCGAACAGAAGGGAAGCGAAAATCCTCCTCGACCCCCTGCCTTCCCCTCCCCTTCCCCGGCATCCCGCGCCCCTTGAAGGAACCCTTAACGAACACAAACAAAACACAAGAGGCCAAGAATTTTTGCCTCCCTTCCTCCCTCCGCCGCGAATCCAACCGACTCAAATGTCCAACCAAAGTGCTCTCCCCCCTCCCCCTAAACCTCCTGTTGATGGCTCGCCGATGAAACATGCCACCTCTAGGCCCTATCCTTCCCTCCCCCCGTCCCCGTCCCCTCCTTCCCCCCCTGGCTAAAGAGAAAAAAGGCAACACAATAAGAGGAGAACCATTATCCCACGTCTTCATTTGGCTCCCTGTTCCGAGCTCACCCGTGCACCTAAAAAAAAACAAAACAAAACAAGCCGACATACAACCCCCCCTTCCCTGCCTTCCCCACCCCCCTTGCTATCAAGGTAGGAAGCAACAAAACAGATCTACATAGAAGCCCTCCTCCTGGCTCCCCCGCCTTCCCCTTCTCAGCTATACCGAGAGTGAGTGACGATCTCCCTCCCCCCCTGAACATCTCCTCCCCCCCCCCTCTCCCCACCCTCCCCCCCTCCTCCCCCGTCCCCCTATTCGCCACCAAAAGGACAATGAAGAAAAAAAGAACCTAATACCGGTCCATGGCTTGCTATCCTCGGCCCCCCAGCTCCCCCTACAACTAATGACCCACAACAAATCTTTAAAAAAGACTAAAAGAGAAAGAATAACGCCCCTCCCCCCCCCCCTTCCCATCTGGAAGATAAAAAGAGACCGCACCACGCGGACGAGATCTAGCGGCAAAAATCTCGTAACGCCCCAAAGAATCGAATCCGAGTATATACCTCACCCGCCCCCCAACGGACCCTTCCTCGCTCTCCTCCCCCCTTCTCCCTTCCTATCCTCCCTCTCAGCACTATGAAGATTCAAAGGAGGGACCTAACCCCTAAACGAAGCCGCACCCCCCCAACGGTCCTCTGACAGCCCTCAGAAACTAAGACCGAGGGCACAAAGACAAGAGCTCCGGACTCAATACCCCCCTTCCCCATACACCCTCAGACAACAACAAACAAGAAGACCCAGACAAAGGAAAAAAGTCCCCCCCCCTTCCAATACTTAAAAAACCAAAGCGTTATATCGACTTCTCTACTTTGCCCTCGCGCCCTTCTTCGCCTTTTCCTGCCCCCCCGAGTCTAAGACAACGGAAAAGAGCGAAGAAACAAACAAGTGGCGAAAACACCCCGCCGCCCCGTCGCCCTCCTCCCGTGGACCCGGCCCCTAACCGAAAAAAGACAAAGAAAAAGACCAAGAAATTCGGTCGCGTTTCACCCCCCTTCTCCCGCAGCGTCCACCCCACCAACCACTAAAGCCGAACGCAACAAAAACAGAAGAAAATGGGCGCAAAACCCCTCACCTCTTTTCATCTTCCCCTTAACACACAGCACCTAATAAAGCCACCAGCCCATAACCTCCTTTCATCACTCTTTCCTCCTCCCCCCTCCACCACCTTCGCCTCTCCTCCACTGGCGCACCTTCCCTAAAAGTGCCCCAACCCACCCAACATTGCCACTTACCTGTCCCTCTCCCTTTTCAGCGCGCAGCAGGAGATGTTAGAAGACGCAACACAAGGCAAGAAAGCCTGACTTACTCCTACGGAAGCCCCTCCCCCCTCCGTCCTTGTCGATGCTTAAAAAAACAGAGACACCGAATAACGCCACACACACACGAGATACACTCCACCTCTCTGTTCCGTCCTCCTCTCTTTCCCTGTTCTCCCTCATAAGGAAAGAGAACAAAACGAGAAAGTTTACTCCTCCTAACGCCTCGCTTCCCCCTCTCGCTCGCCCTCCTCCTATTACACTTTGACCAACAGTACGACTACAATACCGTCACCATCGACCGCAGAGAAGTAGATCGCGAGATCGCACCACGCCCCCTCCTCCCCTTCCCCGCACTTAAAAAAAAAGGAAGAAGAGAAGGGATAAAGCCGCAGGAAAAATAGTCAAGAAGCCCGCTTTCAAAACCTCACTTAGATCGCACAAACAAGAATAGGAAAAAGAGCACAAACGGAGTCAGCCAGTCCTACCTTCCCCCTCCAATTCCCCTCCCCCAGATACAAATCCCCAGACGAAAACTTCTCCCACCACCCAAACTTCTCCCTTCTCTTTTCTCCCCCCCCCCCTTCTTTCCCCTTCCTTTCCTCTCCTACTTTGCAGCAAATAACAGAACCACGTGAGGGGCAGATATACAACCAACTTCTCCTCCGAGCCATTCTTCTTCTGAGACACTAGACAACCGCCCTACAAGAAGAGGGAAACATGGCAAACCTCTCCCTCCTCCCCCCGCACAAAACACAAACAATCAATCCTAACTAAGAAGATTCTTCCCCAGCCAGAAGGGATGACTCCTTACTACATTCTCTACTTCTAGGAATAGTGAAAGATATGAACTTCACCAGGCTCGAAACCCCCCCCTTTTATCTTGCCTACCCCTTTCTCGCCCCTTGATTCCCCCTCCCCAACTGCACCCGCACAAAGAAGAGAAGCGAAAATCGCGCCGAGCGAACCCCCCTCTCCTCACCCCACCCTTCCTGCCGCATTTATCCTATCCAAAAAAAAAAAGACACCAAAGACGCTCCGCGCAATTTGACCTCCGCGCCCCCCTCTCCCCTCCGCCTCGCTGTTTCCCCCCAGGAAACCACGAAATCACAAGTAGCGAAAATCAAAGGGAGTTAGTATCCGCTTCTTCTCCGTCCCCTTTCGTCCTCACAATTGTTGCGAAAGCAAAGACAAGAGAACCGACCCCGTCGCAGTTCCCCCTTCTCTCCCCTCTGTCCTCCCTCTGCCTCCCCTCACTGCCATCTGAAGTCACAACTTGAAAGCCAACCATACTAAAAGAATCAACTCTGTACGATTCCTCTCCACCAACCCTTCCCCTCTGCCCCCCGTTGGTCCCGCGAAGAAGAAAAACAGGGGCCAGACGCAACGCCAATGGCCGAAAAATTCCCCTCACTTCCTCGGCCCACCTCGACCCCACAAATCCAGACAATACCGGAAAAAGAGTCAAAAGCCTCTTAAGACCGGGGAGAACTGCATCTTCCTCCCCCCCTGCTACCGACTCAGATCGACCAAAAGACAACGCAGTCCCTTCTACTCTTCTTCGCTCCCACCTCGCTCCCCCTCGCACCACTCTCGATATTCATAGCACCCAGAACGAAAAGGAGGTCAACTCGCCTTTACCTTCCCCGCACCTCTCTCCTTCCTTCCCCCCTTTTGACTAAGAAGAACAAGAAAGCGAAAAAACGCGCAAAGAGACCCTCTTCCCTCTCCCCCCCCAGCCCCCCCTACAGCACTCATACAACAAAACGAAAAGCTAGCACAGAAGGAAAAAGCGCCAAACCTTCCCCCCCCTCTCCTTTCTTCCCTCCGAACATATAGCAATCGGACGCGCCACGCACCCCCCCTGAAGTTGTTTCCGACCCTTCCCCCCTCTTTCCCCTTCCCCGGCCCACCTATAAATAGACTGCTCAGTGAAACGAACCAAACCCTGCCCTCATTCCCCTCCCTGGCTTCCCTCCCCCCCTCTGCCCCACCACAGCGAAAAAGGAGCAAAAGTAGCTCTAAAAATCCATCTCACCGCCTCGCTCTTTTTGTCAGCCTTATAGAATACGAGACAGCAAAAACAACCCACGGATTACCCCTACAGCCCACCCCCGCCCTTCCTCCCTCTCCCACCCACAGTAAATGATAGCACCCGTTTCCTATAACATGCCAACTGCTCCCCTCCCCTTCCCGCATCTTCTCCCCTCCCCCTCTCTCCTACCATATGTCCAGAAATAAAGTCAAAGAAGACGACAAAGATAGGACCACTCCCGCCTCCCCCCCCCGTCCCCCTTCCCCTGACCACTCAGACGTATGCGAGATACAAAGAACATAAAAAAAAGTGCCAATACCGCAGTCAAACAACCCTTTCTCTCTCTTTCCGCATAAGCTCGTAAAAGGAAAAGAACAACCACTAAAAGTTCCTTTCCCAAAATCGACCCTTCCTCCCCGTATCCTCACAACCCTGGAAGACAAATAAAGAAAAAAGTAACGTCTACGACCTAAATAGTGAACCTCCCTCCTTCTTCTCCTCCCCCTCCCCCTCGCTCCTCCCCTGACTACCTCTAAAGCAGAAGCATAAGACTCTGAACTAGAAACACAAGAAAAATAAACATTATTCCCCCTCTCCCCTACAAGTTAGCCAAGAGACTAACAAGAAAAGAAAAGAGAGCAACAACAAAGACATATCACACTTCCTCTTGCCTTTTTCCCCCCGACCCCTATAGATACCCACCTGAAGCACTCTAACCATGCTCTCTCCTATCCCTCTCTCTCCTCCCCCACCTTTCTCAATCCCCTTTAAGAAGTCGATCAATAATTCCGCTTTATCCCTGAACAAGCCCCTCCCCCCTTCCTTTCCGTCCCTCTTTTTCCCCCCCCACCTTTCCGCCACAAATCTTTACCACTTTCGATACAACAAAGCACCGCCCCATCCTTCCCCGTCCCTCTTCTCCCCCACCTCTTCCTTTTTCTTCCAAAACATAAGAACGAAAAAAAATAAACAACTAATCGGGAAACCCCCCATTGTTCCTCTTTCCCCACAAAGACAAAGCGTCCAAAACACGAAGGGCTATACTCACCTACCCCAGCAACATATTTCCCCCCCTCCTCCCTTCCAGGGCTTCCCTAATAAGCAATCTAATGCTCCTGCCCTACTCTCCGGGCGACAATCCCTCCCCCCCCCCTCCCGACTCTTTCTCCCCCTTCACCCCTCTCTCGAAAATAAAGCTCTCTCACCTACACACGACAAACAATACATAAAAAAGCGGCTTCCACTTCTCCTTCACCTTCAAATCGTAGAAGAGAAAAAAAAAACAAAAAGATCCGGCTCTAATCCTCGTCATCCCCTCCCTCTCCCTACCTTCGCACAACAAAGACAAAAGGCAAACAAAAACAAGGCCCCTTAGCATCCCCGTTAGCCCCTCCCCCCCCGTCTCCACCAAGCCCCCGGGAGTACAAGATGGCCCCCCTTCCTCTCCAACCGTCCTTCCCCCCTCACTTCCCCCTCCCCTCTGCTACCTGTAACATACAGACACGAACCATACGAAGAGGACGCAAGCAAAAAAACAAACTTCTCCCCCTCCCGGGCCAAACAACCAACCATACAAGAAAGAAGGGAACAAAGAAGAACTCCAGATTCGCCCCCTTCCCTGTCTCCTGTATTTCCTCCCCCCCCGCTTCTCACAATCCGAGAAGAACAGGCCTAAGTGCGAGAAACAGCACAATCCCCCTCTGCTCCCGTCTTCTCGCCTCCCTCGCTCAGACTTTCAGCGGAGACCCCCCCCCCCCTCGGAGCCCCCCTCCCCCATCCCTTACATTTCCCCACCCAGCTCATAAACCAAACATATTGACATAAGGTTCACCGTCCCCTACTTCTTCCGATACTCGCCCCACTACCTCCTGTTCCTTTCTACTAAAACATCGATAAATACAAGAGAAGAAGAGATAGAAAACCCAAGCGTGATCTCCTCCTTTCTCTCTCCCCATCCCGCCGCGAACGAAAGAGGAGAATAAAAAAGAGTCTGAAACCCTCTTCCTAAATTCCCCTTCTCCAGGACTCCCCTAAAAAAACACCAAGGAGATAAAGTAACAGAATTTCCCAGATCCCCTCCCACCTTTCTTCCCCCTATCGTCCCTTCGCTCTTTTCTGCCGACAACACAGTAGGAACTGCCGTCCTCTATGCGAAAGACGCGAACCGCAGTTAACAAAAAAAATCCCTCCCCCCACTCCGCAGCACGCGCGTCCTCGAGCCTCACTAAAGACCGAAGAAAAGAATGAGAAAATACACAGTAGACTCCCTCCCTGCTCCCCTTCCCGAAAGCGGAGGAAAACGGAAACCAAAAACCACGAGAAGCTAACTTCTCTCCTCCTCATTCCACTCCCAACAATAAAATAAAAACCTGTCGCTCACCTCCCGAGCGGCCCCCCTTGCCCTTCTCTTTTCCCGTGGCCCACCAAACGCGCGAAAAGACGTGAACGTTCTCGTGCCAGACACTAAACTCGAAATTTCTCTGACCCCCCCCCTTCCCCTCCTGATGCTACAAGACCAGCAAGAAAAGAAAAGAAGACCCCAACCCAAAAATCCCTCCGTCCATCCCGAAACGATGCCGAAACAAAGATAACGCCAGGTCCCTCTACTCCACCACAACCCGCTAAAAGCCAGAAAAGAAATTACCTTCTTTGGGAAAGACCCTCCTCTCCCCTTCTCCCGGCCTTCTCTTCCTTCCCCCCAGCCCCTGCGTCAGACATAAACGGGGAGCGGCACTCCGTCGCTCCACTCCCCCCCTCTCCCCGCCTCCTCCTCCACCGCATCTACTCGCTATCAACCTCTAAAAGAAAAAAAGGCGACGTATCGCAAAAGAAATATCCTCCTACGTCCCGCCCTCAACAGCAAACAGCTCGAGAACCAGACAAGGGCCAGAACCCCCTCCCCTCCCCTACTAGCCACAGTAACCCAGAAGAAAAGGCATCCTCCCTCGAATAGTACACACCGTCCCCCTCCCCCCCCCTCCCCCCTCGTCTCGAAACTGAAAAACGGAGGCCAGCGACCTTAGATAATCCACCGTCCCCCTCCCCATCTGGCTCTTCCGCTTTCTATCGCTTTCCTATCGAAAATCAGAGAAAACAAAGAGAACAAGGGAAGGTAAGAATCCTATCCCCGTCACCTCCTCCCCCCCGCCTTTCACAAAACGAACGAAAACCAAAGAGCCCTACAAGGAACTCTCCCTTTCCCACCCCTCACGAGATAACCTCAACACAGTCGACAATACCCTCTCCCAACCCCAGTAAAGGCCTACCCTTTCTACCTTCTTCCACCTTCCCCCATGACTGACAAATGAAAACCTATTCAACAAGAACATCAACAACCTTCCTACACAGCCGCTAGCTGGACATGACGAGCGGAAAACAAAGCACCGTAACGCGGCACACTTGAGCCCCTCTCCCCTCCCCCGATAAAAACCTCTGGCAAAAAGGGGAAGCCCGAAAAAGCCCCGTCTCCAGCAGCCCTCCCCTCCCCTCCAAACCCCGCGCAAACCCAAGACAAGATCAAATCGCCAGTCTTCACTCCCCTCCCCCTCCCCCCCCTACATCCCCCACACAGACAGCAGAAGAGAAAAGGAAACGAACCAAACGACACCCGCTAGCCCATTCCCTATCTCCTCCTTCCCCATCGCGCTCGCACGATATGCACAAGGGAGGGAAAAAAAAGGAGGGAGTTTACTCCCTAATCGAAAAACGTCAGACAAAAAAGAGGAGAAGCTAATCCTTAACTCTACATGTCAGACGTTGCTTGAGCCAGACACTACATGGCTTATTCTCAGCACTCCCCCCCCCCCCCCCCGTCCTCCTCACCTCCTCCAACCTACGCTCCTAGCCAAAGAATAAAAATATGAAAGGAAAAAGGAGAAACCGGGCGTGACAGATATCCCTCCTCTCCCTCCTTTGAAGCCCCCTCGCATATAGTATGCGTCTCGCAAAAAATATAAATGGATACAAGACCCTTTCCTCACGTCCTCCCTACCAGCATTCCCAGCTCAGAATAGAAGAACAGAAACCCAGCCAAAAAAGGAAACCCCTCCCTACCTTCCCCTTCTCCGCTCTCGATACCTTACAGCAGCCAGAACGAGCGCCAGCACCAAAAGGCTATTCCCCCTCGCCTCCTCACGTCCATCCCCCTTCTCTCCCCCTCAGAAGGGTTAAGATATACCCAGAACGAACTAAAAGTCAGCGTAGGATCCACATTTGCCCCTCTTTTCCCCCTGCGTAGATCCAACGGGAAAAGAGAAGTAGGTTCCAAACTAAAGCCGAGACACTCCCTCATCTCTCCTTCTCCACGGCATCGGCGCAGAAAAAGAAGAAACCTAAACGAAGCGAAGAAAGAGTCCCTCCTTCCCCCGTCCCGCACCCGACCCTCCGGACGGGACTCTATCTCGCACCTTTAAAAAGATCCCCCCTCCCCCTCCCTCCTTATCTTCTCTCTCGTCGATCGACTCCGTATCTGAAAAGGAAAGAGAAGGAAAGGGTAAAACCGCTATCTTCATTTCCCCAACTACTCTATCCCTCCCCCTCCCCCCCCGCTGCCGCCACCGCAAATATTCCACTACCTCAAAAGGAAAAACAATGGCTAAAAACTCCCTTCATACGACACCGCTACAGGAAAAACGGAAACAAAAATACGAGAAAACTAATAGGAGAGGCCCCTCCCTCTTTCCCCTCTCCCGTACTATAAAAGTAAAACTTCGTTCTCTCAAACTCGAAGATCCTCTCCTTTCCTCCTCTTTCTCCTTTTTTCCACCCTCTGAAAACCTCTTAGAAAGCAAAATAATAATGAGGGAGAAAGCGGAAAACTTCCCTCCTCCTCCCGCTAACACCCTCCACCCTCCTCTTTCCAGATCCTGACATCACGGAACGTTACTCTATTACCTATAAAAGAGAAACCAGGTGAATCACCCTCTCCCCCCCCCCCCCCAAACAAGACGGAGGGGAAAAATGAAGGGGAATCAGACCAGATTCCCCCGTTCTCCCCCTCCCCACTCCCACTATACAAAACAAACCTACCTAATGTCCCCTTCCTCTTAGTCCCTCCTTTCCTTCCCTCCGCCTCTCCCCCATGGATACCCATTAAAGAGCCGCGGCCAAAAAACAACTCCCCTCCCCCCCCCGCACCTCTTCTTCTTCAACACTAACCGCCAAAAAGAAAAAAAGATAAAGCTCAACCACTGCCCAGTAGCGCCCCTTCCTCTTTCCCCCCGCTAAATAAGCAGTGGAGCAGCCATAACTACCTCGGACAAGAAGAATCCCAATCTTCTCCTTCACTCGGCTTCCAAAGCGGAAACAGGCGAAAATCTCCAAACCTTCACCCTCTAGCATCTTCCGCCCCTTTCCGCTCCTCCTTATCCTCCTTTCTCTCTCCTCTCCTACTAACCCTCAGAAATGAGGAGACAAGCCGAGACGGGTCAAGGGAGTCTGAGGATGCGGACCTCCCTTCCTTTCTCCCCACCTCCCGCCGACCACCAAGAGCAACGACCGCAGAGAAAGTCAAGTGACTCACGACATCAGAAGACACATCCTCTCCCCCCCCTCCTACAACCCAAGAACGCAGGGAAGCAGCAGATGACCCACCCATCGAAAAAAGCCGTCCCCAACTTGATTGCCTCCAACTCCGAGAAAACACCGAGCGTTTTACGCCCCTCCATCTGCTCCCCTTCCCTCCCCTCCCCTCTTTTTTCCAACCCATAGTACCCCACTAACTGGGGAGGAGTGACAATAGAAAGAAAGACAGCTCCCGTCTCCACCTCCACAAACCTCCCTCTCTCATTCCCCGCACACCCACCAGCTCTTATAACAATAACACAAAGAGTAAGCAGAAACAATTCAACGCGTTCCCCCCCTCCCCATCTCTCCAAAACCCCAAAAATGCAAAAAGAGAATCGACAGAAGGAAGCTTTCCCCCCGAAGGACAATGGGCCTCCTCCCCTCTCTCCTTTCAGAGGTTAGAGAAAATAGACAACCCCAGACGTTATACCACCCCCCCTTCTCCCCCTCTCTTCCCCCCCGTCGCTAGTACTCCTCTCACCTTTGCCAAGCAAAAGCACTCACATAATCATACGATCGTTTCTCTCCCTTCCCCCCGATCATGTGAAAACTAAGGGAAAAAACGAACGGACAGAGGGAGAATGGACAACATTCCTCTCCTTTCCCCGCAACTCACTCTCCCAGCCCAAAAAGAAAAGGAAACATGAGCACTACTACCGCACAAACCTACCCTCTCACTCCCTCCTATTCCGGACAGATGAAATCCTCACCCCTCTAAACCCCACCAACCCTCTTCCTTCTCTCCTCCTCATCCCTTACGCTCCATAAGGAAAAAAGCGCAACGAGAAGAGCAGAAGAATCCCACACTCACAATCCCCCCGTCTCATTCTCCCCCTCCACCAAGAACGGCAACAGAGAAATCAAAAAACGAGAAACTAGGATACATCACCGCCCTCTCCTCAACCCCTCTCATCTAACACCCAGACTAGAAGAATAGGCCAATTACCTAACACCCTCTAAATCCCTCCCCGTTCCCCCCCCGTCCAGCTGCCGCGAACGCCAACGTAGATCAAAGAAAAGAGCCCGCAAACACACCCCCCCCTTCCCTCCCCCGCTCCCCCTTCCGCCCCCTGCTTAAGCAATTCCGTACACCCTAGACAAAAAAAGACTCCACATATTGCTGCTGGGCTCCGCCTCGCTTCTCAATCTCGGAAAAAAGAAGAAGGGAGCAAAAAAAAAAAAAATGTCGAGATGAATCCCCCCTACCTCTCCCTTCCTCTCACTCGCAATAGAGCAAAAAAGAACCCTAAAACCACTTCCTGATTTATAAGTACTCTTTACCCCTCCTGGCGAAACGAAGCGAACCACCAACAAAGGAATTTCGCACCCTTTTCCCCCCTTCCCTCCCCCCCCTTCCCCCCCCATGTGCCCCGAACTGCATTCGAAAAACGCGGGAAAAAGACGCAACACGAAGGACCGCCCTTTCCCTCCCCCCCCCTCCGCTTCCTACCCCCTGAATAAAAAATCATCAACGAAAAGGGACAAAAGAACATACCACGACTCTCCCCTCACTAGCTTCCTATAAAGCAAAACGGGAATAGTAAGCCGAACACAAAGTCGAGAGCCCACCCCCCTCGTACCCACTCGATTTAAGCCACCAACGCCAACCTCCCCTCCCCCACCACTCCTTTCTACCTCTCTCTTCCCCCCTCGCTCCCCCCTCTCCTACCTGCATACAGGGCTAAAAACTGACGAAGAAAAAACTTGTCCATCTCCCTGGCTCTTACCCCCCAGTCCTGAGATAAAGTAGCTTCAAGGAGAGGATTCACCAATAAAAAAGGGCCACCCCCCTGCCCCCCCCCATCCCTTTCATCTCAAGAGGGGACAAAAAAGCAGTTCACGGAAGGAAACGAACGATCCCTTCCTCCTCCGCACCCCATCCACCGATAACACGATCTAGCC
>Ga0179591_1296708_pt1 | contig 13531 bp, 13 predicted proteins | sample CZOMad2_1_08_16f_FD_182891 | JGI IMG/M metagenome (GOLD analysis project Ga0179591, IMG submission 182891) | Vadose zone soil fungal communities from Angelo Coast Range Reserve, California, USA - CZOMad2_1_08_16fungal (PacBio error correction) | ecosystem: Environmental > Terrestrial > Soil >...
CATAGGAGGAATGATAAGAAGAAGTGTTCCTGATCGCTACCTCTGGAGTTCTAGAAAAATTTCAAAAAAGTTTAAATAGTAAGATTGATTGTGGGGGCACGTTTTCGTGCATATCTGAAAAGGGAAGGAGAGGAAGAAGAGTCGAATTCTGTCCAGTGATAGGTCGATCCAGAACACAAAGCTAGGAGGCAATAAAGCGCTGTATCAGAAAAAACTGCGACCTGTTTCTGGAAAGCCTCCCATTCCTTGCGGCAAGTGGCTGAGACTAGGGGGAAGGAAGAAACGGTAGTGGGATCTCGGCGTTGCCTGATGTCATTTCCTGTTTGAAAAATAAAAGAAAGAGTCGGAAGCGACTTCCTTTTCCTGCATCTGATGCCCAGCGCGAATATCGCGGTGCACGTCGTACCACGTCAGGGTACTTGGGTTCAGGGAACTAAAGAAGGAAGGAAGGCTCGGGGTAGTCGGGAAGAGAAAACTCTTTCTCTTGGAGGGCATCAAAATAGGCTCAACCGCTTTTTGAACAGGGGACTTACTATCTTTGGAGGGCATCACGTGTATTCGGAAGAAAACAGATGCGGGAGAGTGTAGGAGCTCCTGTCTGCAGGTTTAGAAAGTGCTTCGAAGAGAGAAAGTCTGGACCTAGGGGGGAGGAGTCGAATCGGGGAAGGAGGAAGTCAGGTTTATCGCATCGTGTTGCTTTCGTGAGCGCCGCCTGAGACAAAAAGTGTAGGAATTTAGGAAGAAGGGAGCAGCAGATCTCTATATATTTTCACACCTCTCGGGGCTGCATGGAAGGACCAAAAAACCTCAGGCTGGAAATACTCAAGCAGGGTCTCCTCAAAAGCTCATATGGCGATACGGGTCCAAAAGGCAAAAGGGAAAAAAACCGCAAGTAGGCCGAGGACTTCTTTGTTGACGAAAATGCTATGACCAGGCAGCCTCCATCAACGAAGCAAGAGGAAGTCCTTCATGACGTCTTGCTAAAAAGCCGTAGTTGAAGGCAGGAATTTTCCTGACCGGGATTACAAGAAATCAAGTGGCAGCCGGACAAAAGACTCCTGATATGGCCAGAGAGGGGGAAGAGGAGCGATGGGGGTGGGGGCTCCCTACCTCCCAGACGTCTTCATAAAAAAGGGGATAGAAAGTCGAAAGTTAGTCCGAGCGCCTGGAAAGGTTATTCAGGAAATTGGGGGGAATATCAGTGGGAGAGGCAAAATAGTCTCCCAGCGGCCAGACTCACAAGGAGAAAAATGAGGGTATCGACATTCTTTTTCAGGAACAAGATGAACGAGGGGAAAAACTCAAAAGCGCTCCCCATTGCAGGATCCTCTTAACGAAAAAGGGATAGGAGCCAGCTGCTACGAGTTGAAGAAGGGGAAAAGAAGAAGAGGCGTGAAAGTGAACAACAAACATAAAGAAAGCAAAAAAAGTCGCGCACGCAATCCATAGACAGACAGAAAGGCAAAAGCTCTAATAATTGGACGCCGCTGACAGAGATCCATAATCCACAGGGGAAAATCTCAGGGAAACGGAATCGCCTTCTCATACTTCTAAATTCAGTGGATGGGGGATGAACCTGCTATCTGGTTATCCCCATTCATCAGCAACATCATCATACATCGATGGAGGGTCTACGAGGTAGGAATTGGCATTTGACTGTACTCCAATGTCCTCGTGGGCCTTATTTGGAAACTTTTTGGGAAAATTATCCCTAACAAGTTACTATACTTGGGAGACTGAGAGATCACGGAAAGGTTCTACCGGCATTTCGACTACACGTTTGAGGTGAAGAAAGAAGCGCGCGAAAGTAAGCTTTGGGAGGCGAGGCGAACGGAAATGTCAAACTACCCTATCCCAAGAGAAGTATATGAACGCGATCTAGTTCTTGAGCTGCGAGGTAAAAACTTCTCTCTATTTAAACGAGAAAGGGGGAACCATCAGAAAGGAAGAGATTTACCGGGAGAGGAAGAGTCAGCTGGGTTCTAGTTCGTGTATCAACTCATAGCCCCGAGCGGAAAAGTTTGAGGTGGAGCGAGAAAACCATGAAGAAGGAAAGACTGGGGGTTCTTCTCCTCAACGCCACGCAAATGCTCTTCGGCGTCGATAAGGCGGGGGAGAGTTCAGGGAAGGAGTTTTGTCAGGGCCTCTCATTCATTTGGGGGGAGGAATTTTCGAAGCCAACCAAGCATCGGCTCCCGGTGTCCCAAAAGACGAGGGCGCGACACGTAGGGTTTTACTCTCGAGGAAGTATCTAGCTTAAAATAGCTAATCGAGGGGGATGTCCAGAAATGAATGGTACAAGCTGCGACTCCTGGTGAGCGCCTATGCCTAAAGCAGGCTCCGAAAAAAGTCGAAAACAACAATGGTCTGGTTAGGGAACGCAACTCGAGGGCTGAAAACCTACCGAAGAGCGAGCGGGAGATGAGAAGAAACGTATGGGAGATATGACAAAGGAGCGAGCTCCGCGTCTAAAGACCCTCCGGGAACCGCCTATATCTTACGGGCCGTCCGTTCCTCCTTGCTGAGATAGGAAATTAAAAAAAAAGAAAGAGTTGGTAGGAAAAGTAGAAACCGTATGCTCGACCCAAAACAAAAGAACAGGTCTACCTTATCAAATATAATTTAAGAACTTCCGAACAAGAAGGAAGACCTAGGAAAAGTGGATGATCCCGATCATCCGCCCTATGCAAAAAACCCTTCTTCCACCGTCTAGGGCCTAATCGAAAAAACTGAGCAAAGGAAGAAGGGAGGGAAAACCTCTCGCTTTCGAGGATGTGGTGGAGTTCAAAAGCGGAATCCTGCTAATCAAGAAGCTACTGAAAAAACTAAACTGGGTTTAACTGGCATCGCTCTCAAAAACAACGCGGGGGAAAGGGGGGGGGGGGAATAGAATGCAACATAGGCTTGAGTCGAAGACGGAAGAGGAAGCTTGAGATGTGATGCCTGCATCTCGTCGAGCTGCAAACAATCAAAAAATCTTCGGTAGGAAAAATCAGCCAGGGATGGAGAGATCTAATTACGTTGAAGGTCTGGGTTTTTTGCTCGTGTTATTTGACTTGATCAGCAACAAAGAAAAGTGGGATGGGGGAACTTCTGGGTTCTGGGGCATTGGGGGAAATTGGTGGGTAGGCATAAATTGTGCCTCTTCTGAGAGACCCCCTCCATCGCCGTCGTGGTGAGGGTCCGTGATAGGGCCCGGAAGATTTTTTCCGAGAAGGGAGGTCTGCAGAAGGCGTTTTGAAGGAGGATTACGGGTCAAAAAGGCGGGAAAGAAAAGGTGTGAGGCGGGGACCAGAAAAATATCGGGCTGCATCTCTCAGCTAGGCGAGGGGGAGTGTTAACCAATCGGTGTTCCGGGAAAATGGAAGAAGAAAAGGCGCTGGGACCGGGGGATCGAAAAGCTTGTCGTCATGGCGCGGGAAAAGGGCCTGCAATTCAGACGAAGAGAGGTAAAAGTAACATATAAAAGAGGCAGAGACACAGCCTCCATAAGCTTTAGCTAAATAACTAGGTCTCATGAAAGTAAAGCGAGGGAAAAAAAGGGGAAAAAAAACCCGGAGCGGATGGGAAAAAACTGAAAAAATCTGTTTGATTGGCTGAATGCTACAAAATGAATGAGATGACCCGGTAACAGGCCAACCCCACACTACACGATCACGGCCGCTGCAGATACGCGATTAATCCATTCAAGAGTCAGTTGTGAGGGAGCAAGAGAGCAAGTAATGTGCTTCATTCGCGGCTGTCCCAAAATTCCGGGTCCTATGAGGTAACTAGAAAAGACTAGGACCTCGCCGATCAGTTCTACCCTAAGGATTGGAAGAGGAAAAAGTCAGAGCCGCAACTCCTTCCTACGGCCTTAGAAAAAGGACCACGAGACTAAAAAAAAGGATTGGGAGAAGTTCAAGAGCTACCACTTGCGGCTGGACGGTAAATGACCTGGAGAAAAAAAGAAAAGGATCCAACCGCGGCGGCAGAGACGGGCTCGCGAAACCTCGGGTCTTCGAATCCGAATGCGCCGCATAAGAAAATTCATTTTGGGAAGTCTATAAAACCGGAAAAATGGGAGGGGGGGGGGACCTTTAAGAACAAGGGCTCCATCCAAAAGAAAAAAATTGGAAGGAAGCCAGAACTGAGCCTTCCTCACATTCTCTAAAACACGCTTTGCCATAGGGGGACTTTTAGGGAAGATTTCTTCAAATCGCGGCAGCTATTCCGTCAGAACGGGGCTGATTCTCTGATCGGTCCGTCCTCTCAGTCTGGGGGGCGGAAAGCGGAGGAAAATGCTGAGGGTGCTACTGGCTATCGGTCCCCGGCCTGCGGCTTGCGGTAGGCGAATCGAGTTCGGAGGATCTGACATTGTTTGTTGGGAAAGAACCTATCGTGAGTGGTAAAGAGAGTTTTTCTGTGCGCTCAGCTAGAAAAGTTTCGAGGCGAGCGGTGAAAAAAAGAAAGGGGCTTGCTTTGGGGGTTCACATTTGTAACAAGGCGATCAGGGAAAACGAAAACGGAAAGTTGGGCCAAATTGTTGCTAGTACTATCTCTTGGTGGTGTTTGCTAGGGGGGGACTGGAAGAGACCAAAAAGGAACCACGGAATCCGCACCTGAATCTCGCTTCTAAACCATTTTTTGGGGGGGGGGGAGGGCCATGGGCCGGTTTTACCCTATTCGGAAAGGGGGTCAGAAACATCCACCCATTCGCCTATCCTAAAAAAGGGGAAGATCTGAGAGACTCTGCTGAAAAAAAGAGGGCGTTCTTTGTGGGGGATGCTGGCACCTTCGTGCGGGGTCGAAAGGGAAAGGAATAGGGAATGACAATTCGCCTCACTTGAGCAAGCCGTTTACGGAGGATACTTGAGAGCGAAATTGTGGCCTTCGGTGGGGGCGCTGCTGGCAGGCCTCTAAATCGGAAAGAGGCACAAAGCTGATTCCGGATCCGAGGTAGGTCCTAAAAAAGGAGACGAGCGCTTGAGAAGAGCATTGCGTGATGAACTGCTAAAAAGTCGTGTTTAGGAATGGGGTCTCCTATTTGCGTCGGACGCATTCCTCGCGCGCAGAACTTGGAGCCAGAAGGACTGATGGCGAAAAGCCATGGCGCAGCGTAATCACGAAGAAAAACGGCGCGGTATGGGAGGAAGTCAGGGGGAGGTAAGGCAATCCAGCCGGAAAAAGAGCAGAGAAGGAGAAAAGCAACAACCTGCCGGACCAATATAATACCAGCACGCAACCGCATGATGGTCGCGCTCAGGACATTACAGAAGTGAAAAGTCACAGAAGGGTTCAAAGCCAAGCCTATTTTTGAGGACGTACAGCGGAAACGCGGAGAATACAAAAAAAGTTCGATATAATGCGCCTCCTGCGGGAGAGCAAAACTAGAAAGACCTGAAAGAAACAAGACAGATCGATCGTGCTCGACCTAGGGGAAATATTAAAAAGGCCGCCCTAGGATGTTAAATAAAGAACTAGTTTGGGGGGGGGGAAAAAAAAAAACGTCAATGAAACCTTCGTCAAAAGTCTCTCCAACACCTACATGGGGTCAGACCGGTCCTTCCCGATTAAAGAAAACAGACGGGTAAAGAGAAACACAGGTAGCTCTGCTAGAGAATCGGGGGAGACCCTACACAATTAATAATAACTAGGTTCTGGGGAGGGATAGAGGGGAAGAACGGGGACAGCAGTGAGCGTTCCTGATTTAAGCGGAAAGATTAACTTTTTTTTGTCTAAAAAGAAATCTTTGATCCCAATCCATATCTACGAACTGTTTCTAACTGGATTCCTAGAAGGAAGAGGACTCAAGATCCTTCAATCTTCTAGAAGAGCAGGCAATTTCCGATCCTATCTCTCTCACAAAAGAGTGAGACTTACATTGATAGCCTATCATATTTGGGGCATGGGGTATCTCTACCTTGATGCTCGGATCTGGCAGTTAAAGGGGAATCGTTGATTTTTCATCTTTTTAACGATCTCCTGATCGGGGCCAAAGGTATGCTCTGGGGCAGGGAATACACTGCGGTCTCATTGTTTATCGGGAAAAGGAGACCACCGGAACAAGATGGAAGGAGGAGAGATTCGGAAATCGATCCGCGAAATGATTAGAAGACCTGGGCGTCCTTGAAAATCCTCTTAACGGAAAAAAGGGTAAAATGACCGGTGGAGAGCGAGGGGCCAGGTTTCTGATTTTCCAGTTGTTTCCGCAATCCCTCGATGCGGAGAAGAGTCGGGCACGTGCATCTAGAATCCTAGCTCAGCGATCGTGCACAGGAGGGTCGGGGGGGGGGGGAGAATGTTTCATAATCATCATGCGCATAATGGGAGAGGGGAGGTAAGGCGTGTCAGCTTGCTCTGTAAGTTGCAAAAAAGGAGGGAAAGGGGGTGAACTTGTGGAGAATATCTTGGACTGAAGCACGAAGAGTTCAAAAGGGGGGGAGCCCATCAGCGGTTCACGTTCTAGGGAAGAATCTCCGAAAAATCGGGGGGGGAGGGAGGAAGATCGGGCTCAGCTTCCGATTATTGACTCGAGATTCCGCTTCATCAATGGTGAAGAGCATCCGTAGGGAGGGGGGGTTGCCTCCTTCTCCATTGGTAGAACCTCAGGACCGAAAAGTTGAGGAAAGCGAAAGAGGAAGAAGAAAAAGAGATAATGATCCCAAAGAAAAGGGTCAAAAAACGCAGGCTCAGAAGATAACAAAGAGCAAAAGGGAGGAGCATGTCGTCTTTTTACACCGTCACGTGGAAGGTATCAAGAAAGTAGTGTTGAGGAGGAGAAAAGGAGAGGACTTCATCTCAAAGCACGGGCAATCGAATTGTCATGAAAGGTAGCTGAGAAAACCACTTCGTAGGAATTGTTAAGCCGACCAGGGGGGCGGGGGAGTAAGAAGAGGGAAAACACATGCACTAATTGGAAGGACACCCAAACGCCTGATAGAACAGAGCTAGATAAGTAGAAGAACAGGTGTTCTCCCGACAGCCACGCGCCTGCCAGAAAAATCGAAAGAATCCAGAGTGTAAGGTGACGCGGGGGGCGCATTTTGTTCCAGGTTCTATCAGCGTGGGAATCCAAAGCGAAAACGTAGGTTTCAACCACCAAGAGATAAACACTTTGGCATCGACATTGGTGCGGCAAACTCCAAAGACGAAAAGAGTCTCAGAAGTGGACATGTCTTAACACGAAGAAAAACTTATGTATCCTATCTCGGACAAAACTGTTGTCGGTTGTAGGACAACTCCGAGGAGGATGAACAAACCCTTAAATAGAGAACTGAACTCGAGGCAGACAGTGAACCGGGGGCAGATATCCGTCGCGCTCCAGGTGCCGAGGTAAAAAAACGAATCACATCACCGCAAGCTCCGCAAGAAGAGCAGAAATAGGAGGAAAATTCACATTCCATCGGCGATCTGGTGGGTAAACTGGAAAAAAAATCAAGTTCTATTTCGTCCGGTTTATCTCAAAGAAAAGAAGATAAGGGAACGAGAAATTTGCCTCGTGTCGGATTTGTCTCGTGTCTACGAATGGGTTGACTTAATGAAGGAATCAGACCTAAATTCGTCTGACAGGGCGAAGGAAAAGACAGAGAGTTTGTTTCGCGAATCCCTTCAGAGCTGCGAAGAGAGTTTTAGGTGGCGACTGGGGCCGAAAGGAATTTCAAAACCTAGCCTCATGGTCGATAGGTAACGATAAAAGGTTCACGGAGGAAGTGGAAACTCAGGAGAAGGGGTTTGAGGAGACTCTGATTCTGTGGACATTTTCCATCATGAAATCGAGTCGAGTGGCCGTGATCTAGAAAGAAACGAAGGGGAGATGGGTCCGATCCCCATAGGGCCAAGGGACTTGTTCGGAAAGCAGAACCGGAAAGAAGGGAATTTCGAGAACCGGAAGAAAAAAAATGCCATCTTCATCGCTCCGCGTTTCACGGAATCGGGGGTCGGGTGAGGGAGATTTTTTGAAAAAAGAATAAGGGTTAGTTTTCGCCGCCAATCCAAAAAAGCTGAGTCAGGTTCCCCGCCATCTAGCGCGGAAAGAACGGAAGTTGGTAAGAGAGAAGGAAGTAAAAAGAGCAAAGTAGTCTTATATAGCTAAAAAGGGGGATGGAGGTCATGGGGCTGTGCCGTTCTAGGACTTCCCTGTTTAAAGGCAGAGAAGGGTGAGGAAGCCTATGCCGACAAGCAGGCGCGCAGGGGCCAATCATGAAAAGAGGCGGTTCAAAAGGGAAAGAAAGGAGTGCAGGACCTACTCTCCTACATATTGCGAAAGTCATCCGAGACGCTGACCCGGCTGTATAAATAGGCAACAACTTTCTGAAGCGAGAGAGAAAGAGACAGAATCAAACCTGCCTCTTCGAAGAAATCTGAAAGGCCGAGGGAAAGGAAGTAAAAGAGAGACTCTGAAAAATCAAAAAAAGGGAGATGGTCGTTTCATTCCCTAGACCCCACCGTCCTGCTCGACCAACTCATATAAGATAACGTGAATGCCTAAACCCAGTCCTCTAACCACAGTCAAGGGAAAGAAGGGGATCAAGAGACCTCAGAACAGAAAGGATTCAGTGCCTAATCTCTCCAGAGGCCTCCGGCTATGAAGGTCTGCAGCTGCCGCTTGACTTGGTGGGGGGACGAGGGGCCGCGATTGCCGGCATCACCGATTTCGACAACTTCTTGAAGGGGGCTACGTGACCTTGAAGGGTTCTTCATCTCTCTCAAAAAAACACCACCAGTCAGGGAGTTGATCCGGGGAACTCCGGGGAAAGAGGGGAAGAAGTTTCGAGTTGATGTCCTAAGAAGGAGACCACGCAAAAAAAGAGAAAGAGGCGGGAAGATTCTAAGAAAAGGAAAAAGTCTCTTCTCTGGCTATCTTCGTTCGGCCTCGGTTAAGCAGGTGGGGGTTGGGAGAGGGAAGAATGGGGGGAAAGGAAGGGATCATAAAGATTGCTCCTTTCGACGCTCCGGATGGGTTCTGCCTTGATAAGATTTGCATGTAAGTGGGGGGAGCATGGGTTCTCGGCGGGACTGGGAATCAGAGCATTCACGAGAGAAAAAATTCAGACGGGGACAGATGGGACTGAACATCATAGTTGCGGTTGAAAGGAGGTCGTCTCGTCGCAGCGGCGCATCTCCTTTTTAAGAAAAGAACTTGTAGAGGATCGCTTCATCTAAATGCTCTTCAGAAAGTTTTCAGGAAAGGGGTAAGGATAGGCTTACAGGGCCAGAACAGATTCCTCTTTAAGCTTGGCGCAGGCGAGCCTGCTGGTAAGGACGAAAACGCGTCAATTCCAAAGGAAAAAAGAAGGGTGAAGATAAAAAAAACACTGAAACCCGAGCAGAAATCCAAATCCAAAGACGCTTTAGAATATAATAAGGCGAAGGGGTCGAGAGAAGTGAGAAGAGCAAATGCTTTAACCGTTAGGGTCAGAGTGGCTTTTGGATTGTGCGGGTAAAAATGGAAAGAAGGAATTAGAAAGGCAAAAAAAGAGGTCAAAAAGCACTCGACCCACCACCGGAAAATCACAAGGAAGAAAAAAAGAGAAGGGTTGAGTGCTTAAAAGGGATACTCATAAATTCCCCTATCCTAAGACAGTTTGCTGCATGCTCTGCTTTCCCCCTTACTCTCATTGGATAGAAGAGAGACTCCGAAGATTCCTGTCGGCCTTCAGAAGTAAAAATGTCGCTACTAGGAGGTGATGTGGGGAAATAGTAAAACAGCATATCCTCAACTCCTTAATAGCGCACTTCTCACATGACCACTAAACCGAGGTACGTTTCCGAAAAATTTCTTCTCATGGAAGAAATTCCTAGTCGACCTAAAAAAATCATAAAAAAGGAACGCGCGTGCTTTCGCTCCAAAACTAAGGTCGTCGAACTAGCCTGAACGCCTGCCCAGGATAAAATGGAGGGGGTCAGATCTCAGTCCGAAACCGAAGCCCCACTTGAGGGAAAAAATTAAGAAAAAAAGAAAAAAAAACACTAGGTAGTCCATTCCAAAGGGGAAAAGCCTTCCGCCGCTCGTTAAACGAACGAGAACGGAGAGCTTATTCGGTTCCTGGAGCGGGGGACGGAAAAGGATAAAATGCTTTCCGGGGTATTCATGCGCTGATCCGTTCGCAACTGGCGCGCTAAATGGATGAGGGGTGGTTCGGCTGGTTACTGACTATCATTCTTATGCGAGCCCCAAAACACAACCCAAAGATCCCCCCCCCCCCCCCCCACCCCCCCCCCCCCCAACCCCCACCACCCCCCCCCCCCCACCCCCCCCCACTCCCCCCCCCCCCAACCCCCCACTTCCCTCAAAAACCCCCCCCCCCCCCCCACCCCCCCCCCCCCGAACCCCAAAAAACCGCCCCCCAACCACCCCCACCCCCCCCCCCCCGAAAAAACAAACCCCCCCAGACCACGAACCACCCCCACCCCGACCCCCCCCCTCCCGCCCCCTCCCACCCTAGGCAAACCCCCCCACAGCCCCCCCACCCACCCCCCCCAAACCCCCTACCCCGCCCCCCCCCCCCCCCCCCCCCGCCGCCCCCCCCCCCCACACCCCCCCCCCCCCCCCCCCCCAACCCCCCCCCCCCCCGCCCCAGCGGATGGTGATGGATTGAGAGACTTGTCTTAATCTATCGCTTGCTGAGCTTTACAGTGTGGGGGGCAGGGGACAGGGAATGGGACTTGTTGAAAATACACGCACTTTTTATATCTCGCGGGAGCAGATAGGCTTCTGATCGGAGGGACCTGAGGGAGGGATCTTTGAAGGTTGGATAAACACGCTTTGTCTCAAAAAAGCGGCGTTCCTCCAACCGTATGGTAATGAAAAAAGGGTGGGACTCAAGGGAAATCGGGTGGTTTTGACGCGCTCTTTTTGCCCGACCCACCTCTTGGGGGGGAACCAAAAATTGAGAAAGGGAAAAAATCACCAGAAATGGAATAGATACATTTCGGGTTCTATCCCTATTCACTGCGCGTCGTGGCATGTCTTGTAATACCCATTAAAAAGCATATCTCAGTTGTCCTCTCAGCGGGCTTGGGTGTGAAAAAACTCTTGAGATGGAATAGTAGCAATCACATTTGTCTGGAACACATTTCATCAAGGAAGGGTTGTTCGCCGACCAGACATCATGAACTCTCGAAAATTTCCTGAGGGTGCGGGCCTGAGGGGGGGACGGAATAAGTAAAAAACAGGGGGAAGGAACTTATTCCTAGAAGGGAAGGTCACCTTGTGTAAACTTCCTCGACCGTCAGGAGAAAGGAACTTCGATCAAGGAAGAGATGGAGATGGTTTGGGTGACGTCCCTTGGGGGATGAGTGCGAGGAAGGAGATCGATACTCATCTTTTTTCGTCCGAAATATGAACATGAGGGGGAGTCCTGGATACCCTGCCATTCTCAGGTCGACTAGAAGACAGAGGAGAAAGAAAGACTATGGAAAAGGATTAATTCTAAGGAATCCTCTGCCATGCGCGCTAGAAGGAGGAGAAAAAGGAAGAAAGCCGGTGAGATATACAAAAGATAACCTCTCACTCAAAGAAAGGGATGAGAGCAGACACTTACCTACAGGTCCATAAAATACGGGAAGAACAAAGAGAATAGTTTGGCCCGTCCAGCGAACCTCTGATGACATAAAAAAAACTATATCATTCAGAGACGCCTGATGAAAATAAAACTCTTCTACCTAATTTGGGGTCTAAAGGGGGAGTTCTCTAAGGTTTACCATGCCCGTAACTAAAAGACGCAAAAATAAGCCAAAGGTGTTTTCTTTGGGGACGGTAAAAAAACCCACAAAAAAAAGATGGATCGGAAGAAAATACAATGTCCGTTAAAGGGGCCCGTCAAGGGATAATAACTGCCTCAATAAAGTTCGTGGGTCAAGAGGGGAAGCGGAGGAGAGGACGCGAGTCCCTCTACTAAAGAAATAATCGCTTTCCGGCTTGTATAGAAGAATACGGAGCATTTCGATTCCTTATTAACGAGTCCAGAGGAAATGGGTGAGAAATAACGGAAGGAAAAAAAGAGGCAATCTAATGAGGGGGGACTGATCCATATCTGGGAAGAGAGAGGTCAAAGAAAAACGTTCCTGAAAAAACGGCTCGCTATCGAATGGACGTCAACTAGCTCTTACAACAGGAGGAGGAGGGAGTAGGATGAAATATGCCGGAGAAGGGCCGGACCGGAGCGGTACTGAAATCGGAAAAGAAGAGATATTCATCTGGAGTTGGGAACATCGAAGAGGAATTTATAAAAAAAGTGGGAAGCGTGCAGGGAAACATCAGGCCTGAAACTGCGGTCCATTATGAGCTAGAGGCAGACCACACTGCAAGGGAGATTCTTACTGTCTCGGTCTTCAGCTGATAGGGACTCCGCGACCGCCCGGGATTTCGGGGGGTGAGTCGATCCTCAAAGGTTCCCTGTCTTCAAAAAAGAAAGGTTAGTGGGGGGGGCGCGGTGAATGTTCACGAAAGGTGGTTTAAGGAACAGCCGAGGCGGTGCTGGAAATAGGAAGGGCATCTGAGAAATAGAGAGAGAGCGACTGAAATTCGCCACGTCCTTGAAGGGGGACGCCTAGTTTTGCGAGAAAGCAGCGCACGAATGATCCGAGTGGATTGTGAGGTCGATCAGCGGGTTCAGGTCTGGAAAGAAGAGCGTAAGGAAAAAACAGGGGTGGGTCCGGCCAGGATCCGTGAGAAAAGAACGGAGGGAAGTGAAGACGCTCCCATCATGACGTTGATTTTCGAGGGAAAGTCCCTGAGGGGGGGGAGGATTGCGGAGGAAGAGGAGGGGTCTCTCTCCTCTGGAGAGTATTGCCGTCGAAATCATAAAAAAAAGAGGAAAATCCATATGCTTTCTGAGAACGCCTGAGAAAAACAAATCAGGAAAAAAGGCGGCCGAAAGACGGAGAGAAGTGCAGTCAAGGCTTTCAGTTATCCCAAAAGCCCGGCCAACACGCAGGCGTAATCATAGAAAAAGATCAAAAAAATGGGGAGAGCCTTGAAAGTTTACACCGCAGGGGGGGGGGGGGTTGTGGGGGGGGGGGTGGGGGGGGGTTATGATAAGATTAGGATCCAAGGGGTTTACTATAATCTACGGACCAGCATCGCCGCCGCAAAATTCATCGAAGAAAATACGGGTGGAGGAGAATCTAACAACGGCGTTATTAAGTGGAATTCCGACAATTTTAATGTGGAAAGGGGGATTACCACAACCAAGCACGAAAATTGAAAATCCTCCTCACGAAAGCACGATAGCCCGCAGCGGTATATCTGACAAAGGATATTATGGGGGTTTATCCGACATCCACTACTTCCTATCTGGAGAAGACCTGGAAGAGGAATTTTAAGTGGCCGTGCTTCAAGTTGTGTGAAGTGGCGATCAGCGTTTGTCTCCAAAACGCCTCCTCAACCACCAGGAAGAAGCACTTTGGCATCGTAACATTTTGCACGCCTATCGGCGCCACTAAGTGAAAAAAAAAATTGCAGAAGAAGCTTTATCAATAAGAAACGGTGAGGTGTACAAAAAAACCTCCTCACTATCGTCGGGGGGTGAAACACCAACCTCACCAA
>Ga0179591_1247966_pt1 | contig 13530 bp, 20 predicted proteins | sample CZOMad2_1_08_16f_FD_182891 | JGI IMG/M metagenome (GOLD analysis project Ga0179591, IMG submission 182891) | Vadose zone soil fungal communities from Angelo Coast Range Reserve, California, USA - CZOMad2_1_08_16fungal (PacBio error correction) | ecosystem: Environmental > Terrestrial > Soil >...
TGGGTTGGTGGGGTGGGGGGGGGGTTTTGGCTGGGAAGGAAGAGAAGGGGGTGACAAAGAGAGGAAAGGTCACTAAGCCATCTCCAAGGGAGGATTGCTCCAAATAGGATGAAGAAGGGGGGAGGATTCCACAGGATCTCATGAAGGAAAACAAAAAAAAACAGATTAAAAGGGGTAACAAAAATAAAAAACACACTACGAAAAAAAACCCAAGGGGGAGCGTCGAGTGCGAGCAGAAAAAATTAAAGGGTAAAAAAAGAAAGTAACCATACTGGGGGGGGGGCAGTGTCAAGACCCTAGGGTCCTTTCACTGCCCTAAAGAATTCCAGAGGTGTCAAGGGGAAAGCGGAGGAGTGGGGGGGATTTTCGAAACGCACGGACGGAGAAATCGTTTACTAGAAAATGGATGAAAAAAACCCTAAGAAGCCAAAAATAGAAGCTAACGACGCATTCTCTGAATTGACCAATGTCAAAAGGGTCAAAAGAGGGAACAAGGACTCAAGTGAGCTACTTGCAAAAAACAAGGAGAGGGAAGGTGAGTAAATTCCAAAAAAAAACGAAAGGAGACCGTAAAGGGAGGAGAAGGTTTGAAACTAAAGGGAAACACATCAAGTGATTGGGAGAGAGTTAAACTGTAGGTCGTGAGGTTAAACGCAAAACAAACATACAAACCAAAAAGGGGGACGTAGGGTTGCCTGGAAATCACAGCCGAAGACGATCGCTTGGGGGAACCTTTTTAAAACTTCAATCTCTTTAGGTCCCTTCTGGAGCAAAACGCATCTACCGGTGACCGGGGTTGGTCATGGGAGTGCTACTCGACGGTTGAAGAGACTAAGAAGCGGGCTCTTGGGGGAAGGGGGGGGGAAAAGCGCAAGAGAAATGAAGCCGGAGAGGTTAAGGGGGATGTGGAGATGCCCAAGACACAGATCAAGTAAGCAAGGCAAAGGTCGGGGGGGGAGAAGCTGCTGTGGGAGATCAAGGAAGGAAAGAAAATAAACGGTCTAAGAAGGGGAAAGACAGCAATGAGGAATAAGATCGCTTGGAGACGGGACACGATCATAAATCAATCGCGCTGATTCCACAAAAAGAAGCAGGCAAATTGGGTTATAGGTGGGACAATACGACGAGAGGGCGGCGACAATCATTAAAAGAGGAATTATCGATCATACGCATTACAGTTCCTGGGTCGTCCATGGTCAATGGGGAAGAAAGAACTAGGAAAACTAGAGGAAGGGACAAGAAGGGGAGAAATGATCGGAGACTGGAAAGGCGTTGGATGCCAATCAGCAAAACACACCTGTCGGACTGGGTTGTAACCGTCTACCAGTCATGTCAATGAAAACTGACAGGAAGGAAGAATAAAACAGGACTAGATGAGGACCTGAGGACTGTCATGGTTTTTAGGGGGAAAAAAGGGGGCTGGGGGGATGTTAAGTGGGGGGTTCTGTGCCGGCAGGACAGCCAGGAAAAAGGGTCGAGTTGCAGAGCCAAGGAGTAGAGGCATCCTACGGGGAAGGGAACATCAAGGGGGGAAAAAGACTGGTCAACGCAAAAACCAGTTCCTGGCTGGACAGTACAAAGGGGGGTGGGGAAGTAAGAAAGAGAGAACCCAAGAGATAGACACAAGTTACCTTCTATTAACGCATGATGGAAGCCAAAAGAGAGGGAAGGGTGTAAAAAAGGCACAGGGTAGTCAATAGCCATCAAGAAAAAAGAAAAAACGTAAAACAAAGGGGATGTGAGAATCAGTTATCGGTCCAGTGGGGGTGGGAAACGGAGGTTGGTGGTAGGTGAATCCGAGAAAAGGGGGATACAACGAGATACCACGGAAGAAACAACTAGAGGAAAGAGTACCGATCCCGATCGAGGGAAATAAGCAAAAAATTGGGGGGAAGCGAGAAAGGGACAAAAATCTATTACCGATGGTGAAAAGAGGGCGAGAAAAAAAGGAGAAGAAGGCAAATATTTGTGCCGTGGCAGAAGGTGTTGAAAAGAAGGGAAGGGGGAGCAAGTCTTGAAGGGGGAAAGAGGTGTAGATTTTCGGCTTGTACTTCGACCCTTTTCATTAGCAACGTATTGGAGAAAAAGACAATCAAAGGAAGATCCGGTGCCCAGTCGAAGTACAATTGGGAAGGGTAAGGTGAGGGAAAAATTATGGCTCAAGAGGAATAACAACCACGGTTTACGTGAAAGGGGAACGCTTACCAAGTAGTCCGGGATGAGCGATGGGAGGGAAAGGAAAGGGTATAAAAAACTAAGCAGGGGGGGAATGAAACAATGTGACTGAATAGGAGGGGAAGAGCGCTGAGCTCTATTGACAAAAAAAAAAAAAGCCGCCCAGAAAAAAAGGAGGTGAGCTCCGCCACATGCGCAGAGCCAGACCAAAGAAGAATAATCATCAGCAAAAAAAAGGGACGGAGGCAAGAACTAATACTGGAGCCTCCAAGGCGGAATAAGACAGAAAAACACATCCTCTCCTCCACATGTTGGACAGTAAAGGGGGGCAGTATCTAAGGAAAGAAGGGGAGATGCCTACCTCCCCAGTATCAGACAAATATCCCCATAAAAAAGAAGCAAAGGGTTTGCTCAAAGGTCTCCAGCTAAACCACAACGGAGAGAGAGAATATGGAATCATACAATTGAAAACATACCTGGAAAGGGGAGGGGAAAAGAAGGGGGATAGCTGGATACTGGGTTGAATTAAAAAGAGAAAATATGGCGGAGAGAAGAGGGTGAAACGTTCGGAACTGTCCCAAGATATGGGGGGGAAACAGGGTTTTGCTGAGGGAAGAAGGAAGCAAGGGGGTTAGGTGAGAACGAATTCTCTGAAAAAAAAGAAAACCCGAACCGGATTCTGCCCCGTCTTTGAAGACATACACGGGGGACAATTGGCGGGCGACAGTCAGAAACAGAAGAGGGGTCTGGATTAAATTGGGGCAGCGGAGAAAAACTAACGGGCGCAAACGGGCCAAAGGGGTCAAAGACCTTCTGCAAACCGGCGTGGGGGAAAAACAGGGTGCAGCTAAAAAGAACGAGGCGGCTCATACAAAGGGCGTTCAAGGGGGAAGGGAAAACCGTGTCGACAAAAAAGGAGACAAAAAGTTAAGTGTCAAACCCAACAAAGTACCGAAAAAAAAAAATGCTTCTTGTCCTAAAGGCGCGCCAAGAGTAGTCTGTGGTCAAAATCCACCACCGTACCTAGAAGAAAGGAACAAGACCAAAGAAAGAAGAAAAGTCAAAATCAAAACGCCGACCCATATCCAGAAGAAATAAAGGGACAGATAGGGAAACTTCCACTAATCAAACATAAGAAAAGCAGACTCTTTTGGATCTGAGAAAATGGAAGAATCCCATCGTATAGAGGTGAAGACGCTTTAAAAAACGAGGAAAATAAACTTGGAGGTAAAGGAGGAGGGGGAAAGGGCTAGGGAAAGCGTGTTTAGAATCCTTGAAGAGCGGTCTCATACCCAAAGGACCGGGAAAAAAAACCCCAAAAAAAAGGAGCGATCGCCAAAACGGAATAAAAAGAAGAGAAACAGAGGTGAAACTAAAAAAGAAAATGGGGCCGTGTTGGAAGAGGGCTTGACAGCTACCACAGCCTTTCCTTAATGTCAGAGGTTGGGGGGGGGAGACAGTTGGCTTCCATCAAAAAGAGGGGGGAAAAGAGAGGTCAGAGGGTTGAGAAGCTGGAGTCCTCGGTGTTGCTTAGTCACCCCAAACGGTGCCCCGGTACGTGCCAGTAACGGGTGTGTAGGGAAAAAGTGTGTTCCAACATGCCCGTAAAGAAAGTGATCGCTCACAACGAGCAAGAATGGGATCTTCAAAAAGTTCAGGGAAAGGGGGGGACGAAGGCAGCAAAACTCCAAAACAGCCGAAGGAAATCATCCACCAAGAAAAAGAAACAGCGACGAATATGTCCCGTTGGGGGGGGGGGAGTAGGACGTGGAGGAATTAGTTGGAAAAAAATGATGTTAAAAAAGACGAGTTACCAACCCAGGGAGAAAGGGGGGTTGTTCGATCATTCTCGAACAAAGCGGTTCCAGTCCCGAACGAGAAAAAGGGGAATGGTACAAACTAACAAGGAAGACGAGATGAAGAAAAAACTTAACGCGAAAAGGGCGAGCCCCGCCAACCTGAGATCTATCTAGGTCGGAAACAAGTGGAGGGAAGCTAAAGAACCGTCAGTAGACCCATTCAAGGTGGCAAACCCCAAAGCACCATCTTTGAGAATATTTTTTGGTCAGGCGAGAGGAGGAGAGAAGCCGGACTTCAGAAGGGGAGAAGACCGTCGTTCTTCCACAGTCTTCCCCTTGTCTCAAAATTTCAAGTAGGGGAAGCACACTCAATCTCCACAGCAGGAGAAAGGGTTGGCATTAAAGGAGGGGAGATGGGGCTTGAGCTTGGGCCGCCAAAATTCTTCAAAAAGACACGCGGCGGCTAGTGAGTGGGGAGGTGAAAAAAAACAATTCATCTAAGGAAAAAGGAGGAAAAAAAGGTGAGAGCAAAAGGGGGAGGAGTAGAGCCGACCAGAAGCAGAGACCTTGAAACGTAAAAAAGGGATAAGCTTGATCTCCACAAGACTGGAGACTTCAACTCTGGAAAAAGGGCAAAAGGAGTCGTTGAAAGGTTGCAACGAAAAAAAGACAAAGGGTGGGGGAAGTGGTCAAGGAAGCACAAAATCCTGAGAAAAAAAACCTGGGGAGGAAAAAATGGGACACGTTCCGTGCAGGAAATAGAAGGGGAATTACCGCAGGAGGGGGGGGTTGGGGTCAGGTGGAACACAATCAAAAGAGTGTTGGCACGCTATTTGAGGGAACCCTAGGGAACTGCGTGTGACAAAGAAAAGGAAAAAGGTCCAGGAGAAGGGAGGGTCGTTTGGGAGAAAGTTGAAAGGACAGGAATCCACTCATTGAGCAGACGGAGGAGGGAACAGCCAAGAACCACCTTGAAAGGAAGAGGGATGGCCGGAACATGTCCGCCAGGGTCTTCAACAAGGGGGGACAAGAAGAAAGGGCCTCTAGCAGTGATCGGAAAAAAGGCCATAGGAAAGAGGGTAGGCGCACATCAAGGAAAATCGTGGGATAAGTGGGGGCAAGTCTGAACCTGTGCAATAAACCTCAAGAGGAAAAGAAGGCTGAAATGAGATGTTTTGTCGAGCTTAAAGGATCAACCCTCGACAAAGCATGCCCAACAAAAGGTGGGGAGAGTGCAAGTGAGTCAGAGAGGAAAGAAGCTCTCGCGGAAAAAAAAAGCGGATGCGGAACACTATCTATCGGGGGAACCTATCGGAAAGCAGTGAAGGGTGGAAAAGCAAACCCCTTTTGGGCAGCGCGGGAAAAGGGTGACCGAAGATAAGAGCCGAAAACCCAGGGAGATTTATAGACCACGTGATTGGAGAATATACCACAGAAAAAGGAATAGGGATCACCGATGAAGGGGACGGGGAGCACTTAAAAAAAAAGAAAACAGGGGAAGCCCGGGGGATTTAGGCGAAAAGAATCAACCTAAGCCGCCATTCAGGGATAATTGGGAGACCCGAGGGTGCACCTCACGGAAAATTACAGCTGTAACAAACTGTGGGGGAAAAGCTCTGGGGGGTTGTCCGCTAAGGAGAATGCGTTCTAGATAAAAAGAGAGACAACAAGAGTGGAAGGTTCGGAAGCAAAAGCGAGGGGGGTTTTGGTAGAGATGTGTACCACGTGGTATCTTGGGCGTCTGTCGTCCGTCTCTTTCCTTGGCCAATGCACTCTTTGCAACTAAAAACCCTTGCCAAATGAGATCCTGGCCACTCAATTGGAAGTAAGTGGAGGAAAACACGACCGTAAGGAAAGTCCGAGGAAGAGACAACGGCCCATGGGAAAAAAAATTAAACTATGGGTCTGGCGGAGCGGGGTAAAAAGCTTTTTGTTTGAATAAGATCACACAGACAACCCAACCGGACAAAGGACGGAGCAACAGAAAAAAGAATAAAGGGTGAACCTGATGGGAAGCTGTACGGAGGGAAGAAAGCGCGTCCCGGGGACCGGTGGGCTGGGGGGGAATTGATAAACGGTGAATGAAGGCGTAATTCAATAGGGTTAGTGAATGGGGGAACCCCAAGAAAAAAGAGAAAAGGAGGAACCTCGGGTACAATGGGAAAGAAGGAGGGAAGAAAAGCAACTAAATCCATATCAAGTCAGTAAATAACGAGGGGGTGGGGAGAATGCCAAGGGGGAGAATATAGAGTTTAAGAATGACCCGACTGTCACTCTAAGGGGGGGAGCAGCAAGAAAAGCCTTACGTCTTAAAATCGAGAGTATTACCTCAAGAAAACTGATTTCCACAACCAATAGACGAAGTTGTGTTGGGGGGGAAGCAGTGCAACGACTGGCCTAAGCTGGAGGTGGCTCTAATTTAAATGGGGACTGTCTTATAAGAGAAGTAATTGTCGAGGTAGACCATGGGGGAAGGGGAATTGGTCAGACGGATACTCGAATAAAAACAAGTGACCCTACCTTCGACATTGACTTACGAGGAAGCTTCATCTAGGGGATTGGAAAAAGTAGTTGAAGAAAAAACCGTCTACAGGGTGAAACGAGGAAGGTACCGGGAAGGTAACATTCAAGTCACTCAAGACGAAAAAAAGTTAGGAACAGGCTGTATGCCGGTTGAGTGCTTGTGAGGTGGGGGAGGTTTAGGCTGTTTTAAGGCTTACAGCCCAAGTGCGTCTGGCCTGGGGACCTATCCATTATGAGGGAGCAAAGTATTACAAGGGGGGTAAAAAACAGCTCCACACCTGCCGGAAGGGGAGAGTGATAAAGGTGGCACAAGGTGGGTGGTAAAAGAAAACGGAACTGGAAACTCCAGATCAGACCAAGATTGAACGAGGACAAAGAGCTGATGAAGCAAAAGAGGAAAAAGAAAATTTGGAGGAAAAGGGCACGGAGGTTATAATCCATTCCCTAACGAGGACCAAAAAAGGAAAATTATTTTTAGGGAAGATGTTATATGGTAGTAAGGGGGGGGGGGTAACGAGGCTAAGTGGTTGCGGGAGGATTGGAAAAAGACGACAGTTGGGGGGTAGAGCCCAAAAAAAACAAATCTACCGGGACAGGATAAAAAAAACGATTCTTCAACTATACCTCTCACTAAGGTCATAACTAAAATGGGGGAGAGACGTTTCCCTCTATTAACGAGCTGAAAGGAAGAGGGGTAGCTAAAAAAAGACTGAAGTTCCTAGTATGTTGTGAGTTCCTAAAAGGGGGAAAGGAAGGAGGAAGGGGGTGAGGATTTATCTGTGCAGGTTTGGGTATATTTGGGTCAATGGGGGTCGAGAGAGGAAGGGGAAACTTTCTTAGGCAACGGTAATGTGGCTTTGAAGGAAGAAGCAGGGGTAAAAATGATTCCCAAGAAAAAAAGGAAAAGGTTGAAAGGAATTGGCGGGGGAAACGGGCACTTTTATCAATCAGAAGTCGACCACGTTTTACAGGAAAAAGAAGGAATGTAAGGGGGAGAAAGAAGGGCTTTAGAGGAACACCTGGTGACGAAAAAGGGAAAGGTGGAAAAAGGAGGGAAATTACGTCTTTCGGGAAGGAGGAATGCTGAAGACATAAAAACTAATCCACCTAGGTGACAGGATAGAAGGGCAACATGCTAAAAACGCCAATACGAAGAAAGAAGCAGGCAGAAATTTGCGTATAAGCAGAAATTCTTACTCCAGACACAAGAGGGCAAGGATCAAGGAAAACCAAAATGGCAATATCCTACCCATGGTGAGAAACGACACATTTTAAGAGAAGAAAAAGATTTCGACGGGCCTACCCTGCCCTCATAAAAAGAGAAAAAAAGAGAAGAATCCAACCGGATTTTTGATAAAAAAGGGGGAGCGATAAAACAACAGGATTATGAAGGGGGGACAATATGAATATGAAACGTTATCAACATACTTGGCTGAGGGGTGGGGGAGATGTGTGGAAGGGTTGTATTCAAAGCCCCTAGGGCGCGGATACTTCCACCCGGTAGAGAGGGGAAAAAAAGTTGAAATTTAAAGAAGGGGGGAGGATCTTAACGCCTTGTGAGCACCGCTATGAGGAGGGGATAGAACAAAATGCCTCCCGTAAAAAGGCTGGGACTCTCTGCGCAGTGGCAGCCATTTCCATCGATGGGGGCCAGGGAAAAACTGTGCAAGAGAGAGAGGCTGCATGGGACCAAAAGATCGAAAACGTGTCTAAACGACCTTCTGAACATACTGTCTTTAAAAGGGGGGTGAAAGAAAAAAGAAAGAAGGCGGAATTCCCGGACATTTACCGTCAAGAAAAAAGGGACCTTAAAAGGTGGGAGGAAAGGGGAGAAGAGTGTATAAAAACGGTTCAGGTGCACCCGCCCCTTCCGGAAAAAAGGGTGGAGGAGAATTGGCATACGTGAGAAGCAAAGGAGGTCCCCTGGGTCACAAAAATAAAGTGCTAGAACGGGCCCCCGAAAAGCGGAAGACGGAAAAAAAGGAGCAAAAACGCAACAGAACGAGAACAGATAACTCAAGGGGTGAAGGAGAGTAAAAAACCACGAAACATACTAGAAGTCGGGTGGAAACCCAGAAAAAAGTTAGCGGAAGAGAGGGAAAAAAGAGGGATACAGAGGGAGGAACAGAATTGGGGGTAGGGGTGAGTGACCTTAACTTCTGTATAGGGAAATAAGTGAAAGGAAAAAAAAAAATGTTTAAAAGGGCAAGTCTCTTTGTGCTAAAAAACAAAGGAGGGATGAAGCTAAAAAAGACCACGTGAAGAGCGGAAAACCCGGACTCAACAAAAACACCAAAAAGATACATATTTCCCTAAAAAACAATGCGGGGGGGGGGGGGGGTTGTACAGAGTGTAGTGCATGGAGAAATTACTCCAAAGGGCCAGGCTACAACTTTCACGATCGGGGGCTTAAAGAAGAGGGGTGAAAAAGAGTTCAGGCGTGGGGCGAGATGAAGGGCGTGGCGAAAAGGTTCTGCCACACCCACCGGTACAAAAGGGGAGAAAAGAAAACGTAGGTGTGAGTTAAAGGTGTGACACCCGAGTCTCGTACTGCCCTGCATGACTAAAACAAAACGCTCCTGAAGCGGCAAGCGACCGACGTCGGAAACGAGGGAAGGAAGGCAAAAAGAGAAAAGAAACAAAAACCTGACCATCAAATCCAAGAAGAAGAAATCCAAGGAGCCTGTTGGATCGGAGTCCGTGGAGTGCCGCATGTTCATGAGAGGGGGGAAGATTTAAACCCGGTAGACCGGGTTGGTAGGAAGAGGGGGAGGGCCGAAAACGAAGATTTCAGATTCAGGCCTCTCAGAGGAGGGCAAAGGGAAAAAAAGGAACGGGAAACAGCCGAGTACGACCTGTCCATTGGGAAAAACCGGCAACGACAGTGACGAACTCCAGGGACAACCGTAAGGGAGAAGGAACGACGAAAATCTCGGTGGCACAACGGCCATTCTAGCGCGAAATCAGGCAAAACTCAGCCGGGGCACCGCGCCAAAAAAAAGAGAAGTTGTTTTGGAGAAATAGAGGGATGGGTTAATACTGCCTGACGGTTAATAGGAAGATATTCTTCGCTAGAAAAATTGATATGACCAGTTGACAGAGGGTTCCGCGAAATCGACGAGAGAAAAAAGGAATGGATTAAGACAAAAAGAGGGCTGAAAAGAAGGGAAAGGGAGTCTTGGTAAATCCACTAGAACAATTAAGGAAAAAAGCGCTTCCAGAGATTATGTTGGACAACCCAGCAAGAGGCCTTCTTTGATGATGGAGATAAACCGGAGAGGAGCCACTCAAGCAAACATGAGACTCAGAAAATCTGTCACAAAAAACAAGGGGGACGCAGGCTGCTTACAAGAATCATAACTCGAAGAAAACTGGGCAAATGGCATGAAGGTTGGAAAGAAGTCCAGTTTGGGGGGGGTAGGGGTTGATTAGCCCAAAAAGAAAAGCAGAAGGACGAATCGAACTCAGCCGGAGTGTTGAACGGGGATTTTTAGTGCAAAGAGAAACTGTGAGGCCGGGGTTTCGCTTCTGGGGGGGGAAATATAACCAAAAAGCCAATCGAGGGGGGGTGAAAAGCAAGAACGTGCGCAGTGTCCAAGAGGGGAAGGGCCGTGTGACTGGAAGAACTGCGAACGGTTCCCGGAGAAAGGAAGGCGGTTGTTCTCGAGTGGAAAAGAATGGGTCATAGAAAAGGCGTTAGCTCTCAGGAGGGTTGAACCGAAAGAGGACGGAAAAACCTTGGAAACAACTTGACGTGGGGGGGGTACCGAGCCATTCCCTCAGGGTCTTCAAAAAAAAAAAGAAACTTGAATCTAAGCAATTTGGAGAAGAAAAGACTAGACAGTTCAACTGTCTGCTGGGAGAAAAAGGAACTCTAAACACGCTTCCCATCCCTTGGAAAAAGAAGCTGGAAGTTGTTCAATACAGCAGGGAGACACGAAGTGGAAGAAAGAGAAGGCTGGGGGGGGCTGACTGATCTTAGGGAAAAAAGGGAACGAAGGAAGCCCAAACAGGGGGGGACTTTCCTTGCAAACCAAAAAAGGAGGATGATTCCCGATGAAACAAAGAAACAAACAAAAATGAAAGGAGGAAAAGAGGGGGTCAGGAGAGGAAAAAAGGGGAATACTGTTTGGATAACAAAATGGGGGTCCTTAGAACTGATCGGTTTGACCGATATCAGATAGGAAAAAGAGAAGGAAGGGAGCGACCAAGGAGTGGATAAGAAGGGAGGGGAAATAAGGCAAGGCAGATAGTGCAAGAAACAGAAACATGAGTGGGGTGAAAAAAACGTGATCACCCAAAAAAAAATGTAAGCCGTGCGATTGGAAGAGAACTCCGAACTTAGGAAGAGTGCCGCCCCGGAAAGATGCATTTTCAACCTCTGTAGGGGTAGGGAGAAAGAAACGAAAGATTCAAAACGGTGGGGCGCTGAGGTTCCAGGGGAGACATAAGCGCTGCGTGGCTAGAAAAGGTAAAAAAAAAAAAAAAAAAAAAAAAAAAAAAAAAACAAAAAAAAAAAAAAAAAAAAAAAAAAAAAAAAAGAAAAAAAAAAAAAAAAAAAAAAAAAAAAAAAAAAAAAAAAAAAAAAAAAAAAAAAAAAAAAAAAAAAAAAAGAAAAAAAAAAAAGAAAAAAAGAAAAAAAAAAAAAAAAAAAAAGACACAAACAAAAAAAAAAAAACACAAAAACAAAAAAAAAAAAAAAAAAAAAAAAAAAAAAAAAAAAAAAAAAAAAAAAAACAAAAAAAAAAAAAAAAAAAAACAAAAAAAAACAAAAAACAAAAAACCAAAAAAAACAAAAACCCAAAACAAAAAAAAAAACCAAAAAAACACACAAAAAAAACAAAAAAAAAAAAAAAACACCCCAAAAAACAAAGAAAAAGAAAAAAAAAAAAAAAACAAAAAAAAAAACAAAACCCCACAAAACAAAAAAACAAAAAAAAAAAAAAAAAAAAAAAAAATAAAAACTAAACCGACTATGCCAGGACTAAAATGACAGCAACTCGGAAGGGCCACGACCAATGAAAGGGGACCAGCGCAAGTAGCAGAGGGGGGAAAAAAAGAGCGTTTCGGATGCAACCAAACGGGAAAGTGGAAAGGGATGTTGATAAACTGAAAAAGGGAAAAAACGCAGGGAAAAGGAGAGAGAGTAGATGGGGAGGAAAAACTCACACCGAAAAAAAAAAACTGGCCTGTATTAGCCAAAGTAAAACTCAAGACTAATGGAAAAAGGAGAAGAGAGTAAAATGTCAAGTCATAAAGACCAAAGGGAAATTTAAGGGGGTCGGTTGAAGGTAGCTGCTACAGGTATCTCAAGGCACTGCAGCAGAGAGAGAAGTGGTTTAAACCAAAAGCAAACTAGGAAGCCTAATTTTGTCAGGAAGGTGAGCCGGAAGGACGAAAAATAGGCCCTATCATTCTGGCATCATGCCTGTTGAAGTAAGGGGCAAGATCTGGGGCTAGTGGGAAACCGTCCCGAGGAAAACTGGTCAAGCAAGGGGGATCAATCCGAAGACTAAGCCGGTCTTCTTAACCGAAAATCGAGGAACATCAAGAGCGCTGATGCAAAAAACCTAAGAAAATGGTGGTGTGTGGAGGAAGGAGGGACCTGAAGAAGTTTGATAGCTGCTATTGGGAGACATCGACTGCGAGAGACTGAGAAGGGAGAAAAGGGGTCGCAATGGAGAGTGAAAGGGTCAAGAGAAAAAAGGGGGACTAATGAAGGGGGAAACGATTGCGACGACTTAAGGAAGCACTTCAAGTCTCAGGGAAGGGGGGTTCCTACTAGGGAAGAACCAACCAGTGTACGGGGGTGGAAAAGGGATGGAAAAAAAGGAACATCACAATGAAAAAACTAAGAGAACTAGGACCTGAGGGGAGGAGGGGGAGGGTGGGGAGTCAATGTATTGGGAAGGGTGCCGGCAGGAAAAAGGCCACGAACGAGACGGTTGCATCAGAAGCCGTTGGGCAAAAAAAAGAAGAACTATAGGGGGGGAAAAATGACCACGGTCCGGATTGAATGGTAAGGCCCGGTGTTTCACAGAAACTGAAGGATGGAAAAAAAAGAAAGAACCATGAACGTATAAAAAAGAAAACGGGAGAGGAACGTTAAGCAAAACTCTAGGTCCAGTAGAGGGGGCCAGAAGAGTGTTATTTAAATAACGGGAAAAAACGAAGGGAAAAAACCGTAAAACCCTGGTTAGTGAAAGAAAGGTAATACTGTTGGAAGGGGGGCCGCGCTAAGTGTTGTCACAGGGGGGGTAAAGAAGAATGTGGGTTTATGATAACGAGCGAAAGTTGCTGGAGCCAAAGTATCACATACCGCGTCCCAGAGAGGGAATCAAAACCAAGGGATGTAGAAAAGCGGATCAAGATAAGGACAGGGTAACGTAACTTTTTTGAGGGAAAACGAAAGGAAGTAGGTTGTAGGGGAAAGGGGGGGGGGACCAGGGATCTCGTTAGGGTGAGGGGCAGGGGGGTTCGTGGGTGAACATTGTCAAGTCGCCGGCCCTTTGAACGTGGTCACAGAAGAAAAGGGGGAATATCGATGCCAGGTCGAAGCCATGTTGGAAAGAAGGGAGGGGGAAAAGAACTTGTTTTCAATCGGGTCACGGGTCGGGATTTACGGGTCACCTGATCGAGGAACGAGGCCCGTGACCCGAAGGGTTAGCTAAAAATGAGAAATGAAAAACAGGGCTAATGTCTTTGAAAAGGGGAAAAACGATCGGGTTCAGGGAATGAGGAAGAGAGACAGAGTGGACCCAGGAGTTTAAATGAGAGAAACAATCTGATGAACTGTCGCGCCGACCAAAAAAACACAAAATTGAAGAGAAGGAGAGAGGGTGCTTAATCACGGAGATAATCGCACTCACAAAAAGGAGAAGGAAAAGAACTAAAACCCTACTTTCAAAGATAATCAACCATGTTTAAAGGATCCACCAAAGTTTTGCCTTAGGACTGGAAGAAAGAGCAAACGATTTACTACCATTATAAGAAACATATACCTCATCCTCAAGAGGGGCATAAACAAATGTTG
>Ga0179591_1300820_pt1 | contig 13530 bp, 14 predicted proteins | sample CZOMad2_1_08_16f_FD_182891 | JGI IMG/M metagenome (GOLD analysis project Ga0179591, IMG submission 182891) | Vadose zone soil fungal communities from Angelo Coast Range Reserve, California, USA - CZOMad2_1_08_16fungal (PacBio error correction) | ecosystem: Environmental > Terrestrial > Soil >...
GAAAAAAAAAGTAATCAAAAGCTTTTTGGTCAGGCGGCGTTGTCCCATGAAAACGGGAAGCGCGGTAATGAGAATTTCAGGAAGCGACTGAAAAAAGCCAAGAGGCAAGGAAAGGGTCGGATTGCGGCATGTAAATCTGGTCAGCTTCCTGTACAGCCTTGGAGCGACCGAAAATCATCAAGCTGAAGGGACCTATTCTGTGCGCAGACCGCCGAAAGGGGTCATGGGCGTGGTACCGGAGGAAGCAAATCGAGAGGTCTGTTTCTAGAAAAACGGTAGTCCAACTAAGGAGGTGTCGGAGCCTCGACAGGGGGGGCTCTGCGGGGGGAGGCTAACGGAAAATGTGGGAGGGCTTTGAAATGTCGGCAAGGTGAGAGAGGGGTGTGCAGTACATGACGATCTAAGGTAATTTGGTGCCAGGGTTGGAGCAACGAAAGAAGACGTTGGTTGGAAGCTCGAGTCGCAGCCCAACTCTTATTAATAAGCCTTTCCTGTGACGCAAAGGTCAAACGGGGAAAAATTCAAAGGGGAGATGAAGACACAAGAGGAAGGGGAAGGGCTACGAAACTATAGCCTAGTTTACGTATGCCGAAGAAGATCGTCTTCCCTCTGTCGGACCGAAAGCGGAGGCTAAGAACGCTAGGAGAGGACCACCATCGAAAAAGGAACTTCTTTATCAGTACACTCTAGCACTGGAAGCAGACGACCGGTTACAGTCTGAAACAAGTGGGGGGAGAGTGGAGTCTGAAAAAGCACAGGGACGAAAGTATCCCGAACACTCTTTTTCTTGGGTCCTATTTTGGATTCTGTGAGTCATAGGAAAGGATGGCCGGAAGGCCTTGATCGTAAATCCGGGCGCGCGCACTTCTTGACTTAAGGATGGGGGGAAAAACGTTCTTTTATGGCAAAACCGTGGAAGGGGAGCGGAAGTTCCGAAAGAAAAGGAACACTCTCTAAAGCGTGTCTGACGAAAAGGACACGAACCCTCAAGGAGGGGAGAGGGAACATATATACAAAAGTGTGGGGGGCGTTTTCAGTATTGAGAACATTTCCACGGAGGATGTTCCGTCCTAACGTCTACCACTGAAAAGGAAGACAGGGGGGGATTTTGAAGGGGGCTAGGAGGTGCCCTCTAAAGATGATTCCAACTGGATCTGGCGGCTTGAGTTCTGAAGACGGGGAAATAAGAAATAATGACTGAGAAAGGGGTAAAGACAGCGAGAGTAGAACGGGCACCTTTGGAAGGAGAACAAGGAGCAGAACTCTTACTTCTTAGAGATGAGTCTCTCTGGGGGGATCCGCGACGTGGCGTTGATCTGGTCTGTAATACCTGTCCCCCGTTAAAGCGAGGGCCAAGATCTGAGAGCAAAAATTTGCCTCATTTTTCCAGGTGTGGGGGAGGGTTAGAGCTCACCAAATCCCTCTTGTCCAAGCACGGGGTTTTCTTGTCAATAAGAATTCAGATGGGAAAGAAGGGGAGGAAGAAGGTGCGCCACATAAAGGCAAATTCTCATTAGTTCAGACAATCCGGGGCATGAATTCACGAGGGACTTGAAAGTTAACTTAGCCTAGGAGGAATGCGGGGGAGAATTTACTAGCACTAAATTTGCAATCCCCGACCATCTGAGAGGACCTCCACCCTTTCTGTATGCACCTAAATGGAGAAAAGACACGAGGGTCTGAGGTAAAAGTAGAGAAACGGGTAATGGTTTGATCTGGAACCCATTTCTCCCGTGTCATAGGGAAGAAGTTAAAAAACCAAGGTGGGTCAGAGGGGGTTTAACTTTTTATGATGTTTCCCTTAGGAGCAACAACATCTCATAGTTTCCCTATTTTAGGAAAAAACTTAGAAAACGAAGAATGGAAGGACTTACGCGTCGAAGAGATCCATACTGGGTTTTCAAAACTTCATGGAACAGAAAAGGTCCAGCTTTGGACTAAGGGTGTAGAGGACATTTTTGGAGGGGGGTTGGGGGAAGCAGGCCGACAAGAAGGCTTCTCTGGTTCCCCGGTTGTAAAGAGCGTCCAATGCTTACGACAAAAAGTCCTCAGACAAACTTGACGCTCAGAGTTGAAAAAAAAGGACGTCAAAAAAGGATAAGGTGAGAGCTCAGAAGCAAGGCGGTCACTATTTGCGTCTTCCACCAACCGAAGAGAGAACGTTTTGGAGGGGGGGGGGGGGGTGCGAAGGGGGAGTCTGGAACAAAACCAAAAAAAACCACCCGCCCGGGACAAAATCGACAAGTGTTTTATTTAAACCGGCCCCATCGCGGAGAACCAAGGTCATAAGGAAAAATAAACTGTCTATGTCGCTGTAGAAAGCATAAAAGAGAGAAAGTGCCTTATCCGTAGCAGTCGCAATCTCCGATCTAAACTTCGGTGTCTATCCGTAACATCAAGGATCGAGAAGGGGGATCACTAAGGAAGATAACTTGTTGCCAAAGACATACGAAAATCCTCATTTCGCCCATCGTTGACATTAAGAGTTGCATAACTTAGAGCTCTCGGGGTTCAGTCGGGTGGGGGGAGATATGCTTGGCTCGATATGGGTCTTGAAATGAGGAATTGTCCATATGCTATCGAATGAATCGCAGGGCACACGCCATCAAGAGACTATTCCGGAATTCCGCTTAGCGTTACAGGGAATGGGGCAAAGAATACCTACGCTTAAATCTTGGTACGGGAATTACCAGAGCGGGAGAAAAATTCAGGGGAATCCTTAGGCCTCATACTCTGAGGACCATGTGATTTAAAGAGAGCTAGCGAAACTGACCCGTGAGGTGGGGACAGTGCATATCCACGCAGGGTCCTTTTTGGTGGTGTCAGAAGGACATCAGCGCGTGGAGGAGGGCAAAAGGGACTCCAGGCCGCGAAAGGTTCCGTACGAAGTCGCTTTACTATAAAGGGACAATGGCGCTTCCTAGTAGAGGTCGCCGTTCATCGATTAAAAAAAGAGAAAAGGAACGGTTTGGTGGGAAAGGACCCGAGAGAGGAAATTGTGTATGAAGGAGTAACCCGCGGGTTTGGTGCTCTTACGCCTAAGCGCCCCGCACGCCAGAATCCAGTTGACGGACACTTCTTGGTAGGGGAGGGTCCTAAAGGAGGCTGCGAACCCAGAAAAAGTAAAGTAGCAAGGAAAAAAACAATTTCTCAGAGAACATCCGCCAACTTTAGCTTCTACAACGGAGAGCAACAAAGAGGCCCATTTCGGCCAAAATAAGGGTAGAATTGCGTAAGGGTACGGGGCGCACTTCGTGAGGATCAAAAAAAGGGGGGGGGTATGAAAAAGGGGATAAACTCGAAGTTGGACCCCGTAACCGACTCTATTCCAAAGTTTTTGTCCTACGGGATCCCTAGGGGCTGCTACGCGTTGCGGATGAAATACATTTCTTATTTACCTTTGGGGAAGGACTTCAAAGGGAAGGCATGATCTTTTGAGGGGGGGGCTACAGCCGATCAGGGGGAGAATTCGATCACGCATCCATCCCTGGAGAACGAAGAATTGTCGAATCAACAGGGATTTCTGGGGAGTGTGCCGTGTGGCCTTCTAAAGTACGAAGGAGGTTAAAGGGAATGTGGGAGGAACTACATTTGGATAAATACCGTAAGTGGAATTAAAGCGTTGGGGACTACTATCTTTGGCGACCTACTCGGTACCGGGAGCGAGGCGGTTGAAGGTAAGCGACTAGTGAGAACGGTATTCAGTGCATGAAGGGGCGAACCGCGGCACCCAAGGAGGATGTCCTACTATCTCCGCTGGGACAACACCTAAACAGACTGACCTTCTTTTCATATGCAATAGTACACACCACATCGAAAGGGGCGAGAAGCTAAGATGGACTTTTGGAATCACATGTCCTCATGGGTCTGCTGCATAAGAGAGGAAGAAGGGCCCTTCTCCCTCCCGGAGGGTGGGGTGACAGAAAGATGGAAGAAGAAAAAAGGCGGAAAATTATAAGGAAAGGAGCCGTAAACGCAGAAAGGCTCATCTTCCTCGGGGGCGTGACTAAGGATATTCAATTCGATAGAGCTATGGAAAGTGGGTCAGAAATCAAAACTTCATATCAGGAGAAAAAAAAGAGAATGCCAACGAAGAACAGAAATCCCCTCTAAGTCAACTCTGGCCACATGGGGAGACTGAGAAGGGTGGGCTTGGAAGGAAATGGATAGAAAAAAACTATTCGGACGAATAATATTTTGAGGGGCTTAAACTATTTTAGAGGATCCAAAAGCCGTGAGAAGGGGCGATTGGGTTGAGACGTACGAAGGGGAGCCACAAAAGGACAGCTGCGGAAAGGGTTTATGTCTTGGAGTGAGGATGACTGTCTGACGTTTGGCTCGATATTTGTTAGTGATTTCACTCAATACATGTCGACTTGGGGGTCTGGAAGAACGCAAGGGAAGAACCCCAAATTAAAAAAAAGCGTTTAGCGTACTTTGACGCTTTTTGGGTGAGAACTGCGTTCATCGATGAGTGATATCCTCTCTGAGGGGGGTGGAAGGACGAGCAAGGGAAGCAGGACGGTGGGGTCGGAACCAGTTTGTTGAGCAACTTTGGGGCGGGCATTGGCGAACTGCCCCACTTACCTTGTTGACATGAGGGGGATCAGGGGGGAGGGGAGAAACTTGAGGAACCACCAAAATCCGGAAAAAGGTGGTTCAGAATGGAGAGCCAGTCACTACCCAAGGTATTCAGCCTCTCTAATTTAGGGTGGAACAAAAGGAAACCATCTGGGGGGCTGTCAATCTACGGCTGTCACGGCTGACATTATGGAAAGATCTTAGCTTCGCCGAAGGGTGGAGCAATTTTTATCAAAGGAGGGATTCCAGAAAACGGGGGGAACCATACTAGAAGAAGAACACCAGCTGAAAAAACACCTTTTTTTATACCTTCTAGAGTGCATGCAAGCTATGTCAGAGGCGAAATCGTGGGGGTGCCGTATACCCAGTCCAATAAAGTCTCGTGACATTTGTAAACCTTCTCAGAGGGGTACAATCAGAAAAGTGACGAGGGGGGCTCTCTAACTCTGGAATGCCATTGGAAAAATGAGTACATAAAAGGGCGCCACGGAGTTTAACGGCTAAGGGAGTGCTGTTTACTCCAGCCTTCAGCTCAAAAAGTGATACGAAAGGTTGTAGAACCAGGTCCTGACGGGGGGGGCCCGGGGGGTCTACATCTTTCTTTCTCTTTTCCAGTCTGCTTGCCATGGAAAACAGATTCACCTTTCGGAGGCAAACGGGATGTGGAGAAAAAAGAGCAGTCTGTTTTGCGTTCGCTAGTGTTAACCAACCCCCCTGCGGAAAGGCCATCTTCAAGAAGTAATTTAAAAGAAAAGTCCTTCCCTTGGGATTTCTCAAAATACCAGAAACGCCCTCTCGCGCAATAAAGAGCGTCATGATCTCGCTGCGAAGAGAGTTGGCGAAGGAAGGGTGCCACCAGTAGCCTTCTCTTATGGGGGATCCCGTTAGATTCTTCTTTACTTCTTGCCAAGTTGTCCACGAAAACTAAGCCATGGGGAGTCGGGACAAGAATCTGATGTGAAAACAAGCCCCACTCAAAGAGACCTTTCTGTCATTTATACGAGGGGAGGCGACTTAACCGCCAAGAGTTCATTTGGGCTAAAAGCACAACAAACTTACGACCATTAGAGAATGGTGCGCCCTCCGTGGCATCTTCCACTATAAGTATCCGTGACAGTTTCAGAACGACCAAATTCGAGTGTTCCTTATTGGCGGTCATGAAACGAATGACGACTAGGAGAAAAACCGGGGGGGCCCTCGAAGGAAAGGACAAAATTCGCCTTCTCAAGGAACTATCAATTAGGGCTCGGGTCCTCTCTTCGGTAGAGATCTGATCGAGTCGGAAATCAAAGGGGGGAATACCAAACGAAAGGGGGTCTTTTCGAGAGGACTGGAGTGGCGGGAGAAAGGCTACTCGCCTAACCAACAACCAAGAAGACGATCACATCAACGGGTTTTTAAAAGGGAACGGGACGACAGGTTGGAGGGGAAGAATGAACGAAGGGCTTTCTTTTCAGGTGGATCTGAATTGAAACATAGCGGTCGATCTCATCTACCTCCCCTCGTGTGCAGGCCCAGGGGGCTTCTAGTGTAAAATGCTTCTGCATATCCAAGCAACTACTACAATCAGAGGCAAGCGGCGCCCTCCATCTCCAAGCAAAAGGGTGGTTCCAAACGACCGTGGGAAAGGGAAATGCTTTCATCAGAGAAAAAGGCTGCTGCAATTGGGAGCTGAAAGGCCGCTTGTCGGTACAAGGCAAACGGTAAGGAAGGGAGCTTAACTTCAACATCAAAGTGCGAGGGTTTGAACATGAGGCGGTGAAAACAGGGGGAAAACATTTTCCTTCGGTCAGAACTCTGCTCCTATGTCATAAATCCTGTGAGTACGGGTTGACTACATTAGGGGCCATAGCCTCCCCATCTCTCTGCGGGGAGCTTTAGTCGCGTTACCACGGTCCAACGTGAACCCTAGCAGGCCTCCATAGAGGTCACTCAGGGAAGGGGATGGGTTTTGGGTAGTCTCTCAACTTTCTACAAGGAAGAGAACCAGCCTTTCCTGAGGCGAAACACTTGGGGTCGTCGTACTGAATCCTTCTAAAAGGAACAGTCGAGATATCTTACCGCTCTTCAAGGAAAGGGGAACAACTCCGCCTCCAGGTTCACCCTGAGGGAAGGCATCTAGACAACAACAAAGAGGAAGATTATAAGCGAACCTCGGGGGAACTGTAGCGCGTTTTTCAAAAAAATGCCCGTGAAGCGCGGTAATGAGTCGCGACCGGTCGAGCTTCAGCTCGACTACAAAAGGGGACGCTGGGGGTCATCGAGCGGTCTGTGTCAGCTTCCAGACATCTTTGAGCGACGAACCAAAAACTAACATGAGCCCTATTAGTCGAGGAGACGCGGCAGGGGTTCACGTTGACGTGGTCCAAACTGAACACTCGACAGTTCTTCTTTTTCTAGCCATCCTGTGTCAAGAAGACGTCCAGGTGGCTTGATAGAAAGGATCTGGAAAGGACGCAAAGGCGACGAGGGTCACGCTGGGGGACGCTGTGGATGGGGTCGCCGGCAATTTAGGCTAGTGCATTTCCCCGGAATCGCAGTAGTTGTACGTAACGGTTCCATTTGGGAGACAGCCGAGGTCTTGCGCTAAAAAAAGCTGCGGCAGCCAAGGATCAAAATCTTATGAGGAACGACCTTCACATTTCTAGGTGGGTCACCAACCCTGCAAAACCAGGGGAAATGGGGAGAAGTGAGGTAGAAGAATTTATCGGGATAAGACTCATTTGAGAAAAGTGAGTCCACGACTCCTACCTGTGCCAAAAAGGGGGGATAGCGACACGCTATGTACCATTGCCTAGCAAATCTACATCTGGTAAAAATCGGAAATAGATAAGTTAGTGGAGGGTAAAAGTTGATTTAGATGATAGGGGTCGGGGATGATCTTAAGCGGCTTCACGCACGCATACCTAAATCGACACGACCACCTCTTTGTTGAGTTTTGTATTAAGGGGGAGGGGTAAGGGGTGTAGATCGGAGATTATCCTCGAAAAAGAGCCGGCCTTGATGGGAACCTTGCTCATTTCAAATCGTTACTTCGTCGAGGGACACGGTCGTTTTGCTGAATATGGCATCGCGCCGTTCATGTCCAAGGTAAGGGGAAAAACAAGTAACACTGACTTGAGGTTAGCCCGAACCTCTGCGGGAATATTCCAATTGAAGATTAACACAGATAATCAAAAAAATTTCATGGGAAGTGGGGTGGACAGTAAAACATTGAAGCGGAGGTTGACATCCTACCATCGAGTCTCCACGACAATCAGGGAGGGAAGTTGGGGGTTTGGCTTGGGGCGAGGAGGAAAAAAACCGCTAAGGATGGAGGAAGGGGATGCTTGCTGCAGTTCTTTGAACCAAAGCGCAATAAGAATAGCCGGGCCTAATAGAGGAAGCTTTAAAAAAGGCTAGGGGGGGGGGGGGGAAGGGGGTGGGTCTTACAAGCTATATCTCATCACTCTAACTTCGAAAGTCGCAGCTGTCGAGCGGCGTGTAGAGGGAGGGCCTGCAGAATGGCAAGGGCTATTTTGCATTTCCGAGAAAAGGGCCTCAGTGAAGCCCTGGAGGCGGGTTTGAAAAGCCGGGCGTCCGCCAAAGAGGGTTTTAAGGGCAAAGACTCAGGCAGCAGAAGGCATGTCAAGCAGACGGATCGGAGAGCTGTCGCCACTAAGGGCAAATAAGGGATCACAATTTCTTGGGGTAAAAGATGAATGCGGGATTAACCATCAGGTCCGCTTATCAGGGAACTTACCGCCGGAACCGTGACTGGAGCGAATTAATGAAACCCACCAATCACCCCCACCCCCACCCACAACACGCCCATCTTCTAGGAGAGACTTACACTCCTGTGCTTTCCCCCCGAGAATTTCTTAGGTAAAGACTCTTGCAGGGCTGAGTGGGGAGTGATCAAGGGCACCGATTGCGAGGATAGCTAGTGCATTCATCCAAAAAAGACGTGGCTAAACCAAGGTGGATCAGATTTTTTACTATTGCGTTTATAAGTCCTTTTTCCAAAAGGGGGAGCTGAACAACTCCTCATAGCTACATCATGAGGTTCCCAGCAAGAGAAGCAAGATCGGCGAAGGGGATAAGAATGTCCGCCTGACGGGAGATCTACCGCTCCATAGCAGGTGGAATTTTTTCAAAACGGGACTCATTTCCTAAATTGGTCTCCAGCTGGAAAGCTTCAGGAGTTCTACAGGCCAAAACGAGTTGGAAAGGGGGGGGTGGGGCGGGGAGTGGCATTAAAGGGGACACCCTATCAAAGTCTCGAAATTTTCCCAAATTTACCGTGGCATTCTGACAATCTTAACCCAAAAAAGTCAGAGCTCTTACAGTCACAGGTTCGGGAAGCGGATCGGCCGAAAGAGAATCCATTTGAATATGCTCCTTCAGTAGTTCACGATTGTAAACACGTCAGTCACAAAAAAGGTACTAACGGTGGCGGAATTTGTGGGAGGCCCTTTTCTTAACACACGCCCTTCTACCTCGACGCTTTAAGTTTCAAGAACAGCTCAGCAAAAGTCAGCAGAAAAAAAGACATCAAATCCCGAGGGCGTCCTGTCGTATTTCGGGGAGTGGTCGGTCCATCTTCCTATCTGGGTGGCACGGAATGATCTAAAGTCGGCTCTAAAGGGGGCGATAAGAAAAAAAAAAGAAAACAGCAGGAGAAGGTTAAAATATTAAGAAAATAGCTAAGACGCCTTCTGTCCAGTTTCCCTGCCATCCAGACCCTCTCAGGGGCGCCCATCTTTGGTGAATATGCCTGAAACTTAGGGGGGGGCGTGAGTGAATTATAGAGGCGTTGGAGGAATGAGGAATATGGAATGGGTTAAAATCTTCTAAACTTTCGCCTATCTAAACTATTAATCGCGAGGTCCGCCATCAAAAAGCGACTATCCTATAGAGTTATCTTTACGTAATGAAGGAGGCTCTCGGGGAGTCTGCAGAAGAAACAGGAGGAGGAAAGTACCCATGGGAAGGCCTTCTTCTTATATGAGCATACTCCATGCGGACGGTGAATGTCCAAAGAAGTCCAATAGACTCTCTGACCAAGAGGGAGGGAGGGGCGGGCATGAGGAATGCCACTCAGGTGGGGGAGGTTTTAGGGTTCATATATTCGGCCATCACGCGGGTTCCGCGGGCAAAAAACAGCTCCATGCAGGAATGAAGGGGTTCCAAGAGGACCTAAAAAAAGTTGGACTATAAATCGGAGGGGAAAGACTAGTACCATGGGGAAAGGTCATCTCTCTTACCACTCTTAATCCACTCCCGGTAATTGAAATTTATGACATATTTCCGATTCAGCGGGCATATTGGTCTTAAACCCGCAAACTTGAAGGGGGTCTCAAGCAGGAAAAACGCACTCTCCGTCCATTTCTTCTTACATCTGAGAGGCTCTTGGTCTGGGGGTCCCCGACGTCCACTGCTCCGGCGACACAAAAAAAGATTCGGCATATGGGGACAAAAACAGGCACGCAAGTCCAACTTCGTCGGGAAGCAAAGGATCACAGTTCGGAAAGAGGCCGAGCTTCGGTTAACGTCCACTTCGGAGTTGGAGATCTCAACAGACAAAGAGAGGAAGATAGAAACTTATAAGTGGTTAACCGCCGCTATTAGGAATGGTTGGGCCACGAACTGTGATAAAAAGGGGAGTGTCTGCGACGAAAGGGGAAGTATGCGACCTTTGGAGGAAGTCCCGTTTTTGAGACATTGGGCGTCGCCATTGTACCTTGCGAACGAGATTTGAATGGGTCGCCAGACGGGGAAGAAGCCTACGAAGTATGAACTGGGATTTCCTGGATGCGGGGGACGGGCTATTCTTCGTAAAAAAAAACCCCCTTCTTGGGAATAAATTCCATACACATTGTACGAGTACATTGGATTCCATAAAATAAGTAAGGGGTGAAGGGTTATAGGCTTTTAAGGTAAGCGAAATAAGGCCATTGAGGATGGGAGTGGACGGGGCTAAGAAGTTACGGAAACTGGCAGCCTTTCTTCCCAGAATTTACTGAATGCGCTGTGACACCGCCCAAGTATGTCAACAGAAGGGAAACCTGAATCATACGGACATGCATAAAAGGAAATCGTGCCTGTTCAGGGGGTTCGCTAATCTAAGCGTCATGGAGGGACTTTGGACATCACATGTCCGCAGCGTCAGAGGGAAGAAAGGTGCATTTCCCAAACAAGAAGACAGTGAGGGGAAGACGCCAACTCAGGATAAAAAGATCTCAGGAGGGTATCTGTGGAATCTCCTGGGAGAGAAGAGGAGGAAGCGTCCTCTTGATAGTTACTATCTATGGGGTAGCTATGAGGGGGGGTTTCAAAAATAGACTAGGAGAAGCTCGAACCGAACTCGAATTCCAACACGCCCCGCCTCTAATTAAGGCAACTCTTATGCCACTATTGCGACAATTTGTGGATGAGCAGGGCAACAGATAAGCTTCTGGGTCGGAAAGGAATAAGGGACCTGTCTGAAATGTTCTATCTCAAAGAAGACCGGGAACGGGCGATTGCGAGAGGTGGAAGCTTCAAAGAGGGAGATCCGAGAAATAGAAGCTCGAGAGGGCTTTATTGGAATTATTTCTCTTACCGGGGGCGGCGAGTGGGAGTGATTTCACTAAGGAGTTCGAAGGGGGGGGGAAAGGGCGGATGGAATACGCAAGGGAAGAGAAACAAAATTCAGCAAAAAAGTGCGGACTTACTTTGGACGGTGTGTGACTCATTGCTTCAATCTTTAACTGAACGGGATAAAGATTAAGGCCTGGAAGAAATCCGTGCACTGAACACTCAAAGTGTGACTTGGGGGGGGTTTCGGATCGCCGGGGCTCGACGGGATTGGAATACGCGAAAGGGGGGGAAAAAGTCGAGGAATTTGGATCGGGTCGGAAAATACTTCCCTCCCAAACCATCCGAAACTCTTTACATCTCGGCATCGCACAAAATGAAGGAAAACCCGAATAGGTCCAAAAAGGGAGCATAAGGGAAGAAAAGGAAGCAAGGGGTGGGGACAACCTTCACAAGGTATCCTCGAGGGCAGCTGACATTTTGAGGCTTCAGTCTGTCGCCGGCGTTGTTAAGCTAATTTGGCAATCTATTGAATGTAAGCGCAACAGAAACTAATAAACAGTGTCGAACAAGAGGATCCACTTGGTAGAAACCCTTTCTTCTTATGGCATTCCTATCTGCTAGCGATAGGAAATCGGGGCAGGGGGACTGATACTCGACCCTTCTGGAGGGAATCCCTCGACCGTCGGATTATCAAATTAGGGGAGGGGAAATCCAGCCTGGTCATGGAAGCGACTCTGGCTTTTGCCATTGGGCCCATTTCTAGAAATGACACAGGAGAAAGAAACTAGGAGGTTCATCAAGGGGTGACAGGGGGGGAACCTCATTCCTTCGCTCTTTTCATGAAAAGATTGTTCTTCACGGCAGGGGGGGTGGATGATCGTTCCATTCTGCTGGGATGTGCAAAGGGTTGTCCAAACTTCAAAAACCGTTCTTTGGCTTCAAACCATAGCGGGGACTTTTTTTTGGCTTCAGACCCCGAGGAGGAAAACTATTAAGAAGAGGAAGAGCCCATCCGACTTCTTTTACGTGGGGAAAAAGGTCGCAAGAACAATCCAACGAATTCGCGAAGAGCGCAGGGAGTTCCTATGAAAAGAGGAGGGGCAAGCAGACCACCCACCTCTCTCCCGCGTGTTAGACGTTCAACCCCGTAGATGAGGGCGCTATTCGAACTTTCAAAGCTTCGGGGGAAAAGACGCCAAGCTCAGAGCGAGGATTATGCAAGGTAACACCTCCGGGCTGTTACACACACGCCATCCCTGCTACCTGCCTTGTCAAGTTATAAAAAAGAGCGAGGAAGAGTTGACCGGTAGCCTACTGGACAAAAAAAGGTAAAAAACTCCCATTATATCTGGGTTTATGCCGCACTTAATTGTCATGTGCAAGAAGGGCTTAGACCATTTTTCCAGAGGGGGGTCTGAAGGGGGGTCTTCCACATATTAGGAATTTGGAACTAGAGGATTCTCCTATCTGAAGACTCACCGGCCATCGACTGCGCGTATAATTGCTCCCCTGCAGAATTAGGGGCACCTCGAAAAATCGATCTGCTCGGAAGGACAGGGGAAAATCAGAGGGAATACCAACTAACAACCAAGAAGGTCGTGTCGATACTGGGGGGTCTGAGTGCGGGAAAACGAAGGGGCATATCCTCATACCAGCGATCATGGATTCCGAAAAGTAGAGCTTCCAGAATAGTGGAGAACGCTACTAATCTAAAAAAAAAGAAGGCTGCGGGCGGAGATGGCGAGGTGGGACATATCGTGGAGAACGCTGGATACAGTTTTCGGAGGCGCATCGAAAAAGGGATTGCTGCATATCAGCACCTCTTCTACGTCGCCAATTGACTTGCAATTGTCTTAGGGGGGGGGTGAACGAAGGGCGAAAGAGGGGAGTGGCAATCATCAGAGGAGGTCATTAGCAGCTTGGGCTCAATTAAACTTTTTTCCTTCGGAGTTTCGACAACGAAAACCCGTGTCAGTACGGCGATCAGTTCTGGAACAAATCAGAAGAGTGACGATGAAAAATCACAGCGAAAAAAACGGACAACGGAGAGTTAGCTTGGCCTCGAAAGTCTCCCCTAGGGGCAACATAAGGAATCTCTTCAAAGAAAGGTGGTCTAGACATCAGATCGTACGCTTTATGAGGTCGCTGGTACCCCACAGTACAACGTGAACGCACTTCTAAGTGACACGCCGAACAAAAGGATGTCTCATGAAATGTAGTGGGTGGGAGTCGCTCAGAATGTCGAACGAGTAGCTGACCATCCTTTCCATGAAGAGTGAGACATCCGATAACTGCGGGTGTCACGTCGAGGCTGATCATCCTTCTCAAGAAGAGCTTCACGAAGAAGAAACTAATAAGCCAGTTCAAGAAAATCGTTTCTCTTCAAGC
>Ga0179591_1338821_pt1 | contig 13528 bp, 20 predicted proteins | sample CZOMad2_1_08_16f_FD_182891 | JGI IMG/M metagenome (GOLD analysis project Ga0179591, IMG submission 182891) | Vadose zone soil fungal communities from Angelo Coast Range Reserve, California, USA - CZOMad2_1_08_16fungal (PacBio error correction) | ecosystem: Environmental > Terrestrial > Soil >...
AAAATAGGCTAAAGGCAGGGGGATAGAGGAAGGAGACCTGAAAAGCTGGGAGGTTGGGCTGGACCAAGTTGAAACATCATGTAAAGTTGAACGATCGGACTATCAAAAACGGCGAAAAAGCGGGAAAAAAAGGATGGAAGGTGAAAAGACCAAACTAAGGATAGAGTAAGTTTTGGCTTCTGGATAACAAAAAGGGGGCGGTCGAGCAAATAGTGGAAGAGGCATGCTGGTTATCCGCTCACAAAAGCAAGGGAAATCTTACGCAAACTCCAAGCGGGGTGAAAAAAGACGAAGACTATCTGTCGGAGTTTTGGGGGGGGCCCATGCCTTACTGAAGTTATTTGGAAAACGGGAAAAAGGAACGTCAAGTCGCTTAGAAGACTGCGGCTACTCGTCGGGTACTAAGAAAAGGAATCGAACATACGCACTGGGGAAAAAAAAGGAGGGGGAGGCCAAGTATACCCCGCGGCCTAGGCCTTGAAGGGAATAGTCTCTAGGCTTTGGAGGGGTTGCAGAGTGGTGGTGTATACCCCAGCCACTGTCTCAAAAGGCAAATCAAATGGAATTCAAAGAAGGAAGCTCTGGGCAGGCGACCATCACAAAAAAGAAGGGGGGAGAAGATTCCGAGAAACGAACCGTAATGTACACCACAACACTTAGCCAAGGACCGAGAGGAAAAAATCTAGATCGGACTTTTAGGGGAAAGAAACCTGGCTTCGCCACTTGGGAGAGGAAAGGAAAGATCATTACCTGTGCGGTACATTGCGTTCAAACGACCCAATTGCTAAGAACAGCTTGCTCAGAAGATTGGGGGGGGAACGAACCAGGGAAAGAGTCGCGCGGCGATCACAAAGGCCGGGAAGGAAAAGCGCACCGGTGAACTGAAGTAACGAAATACTCACGCGTTCTAAAGAGGGGTCAGACAAAAAAAGCGCCACGAAAGACATTCGGGTCGGAGAAGGGGAGATGCTGCTTCGCAGAAAGAATGGAATCTCGAAGAGCACAAAAGAACCAGAGCGGGTTGCGCCGGAGAGACAGCGCTGCTCAAAAAACATCGAATTGTAGGAATCTACCCTACAATCCAGAGAAAATCAACCGCAATCCAGACACAATCAGGGGGGGGGGGGGTGGGAGAGTTCAGAGAAAAAAACCTAACCCCAAGAGGTTGGGTTCCGGGGGGAAGAACTATAAAGGACCACCTTCAAAACCCCCAAAAGGTACGGTTGAAGGCTAGTAGTAGGGGAATGGAATGGGGAATAGGAATTCGATGCCTTTAAGAAAGTTAAAATATGGAAAGAATTGGGAGGGGGGGACCTTAATGTCTAAGGAAGTTGGAGAAGCTTCATTGAATACGGGAAAAGAGGAACAAGGACCGTAGGTGGCGGTAACAGTTGGCGTAAAGGGGATTATGCAGGGGCTATCCGAAGAGTCGAGGCCGGCCGAGGAAGGATCTCCCCCACCAACTGATCAGATAATAGAGATTTGAAGCTCTTTCCGGCAAGAAAGGAAACAAATTGGGACCGTCTTGGGAGGGAATCTGAGGGAGGGTTTCGAGTGAGCACTTTTGTGCGGGGTTTAAACCGTTAAAAAAGGCCATCAAACACCATCCGGGGGCCACGCGGCGAGAGCGAAAGAGGGGAGGGGAAAAATCATAGATCAACGGGAGAGTCAAAAGGATGGGGGGGTGCAGCTGAAACCCTTATAACGTTGGGGCTAGCTTTTCAGGGAGGAGGGTCAGCACCACATAAAGGGGGGGTTGCAGAGTAACAAGGCTTATCCATAAGTTGTATCCAAAAGGTTTAGAGATAAAGGGGGTAACCCAACCATCAAAGCGAGAAAATTTAACATTTATCAGGAGCAGCATACTGCGATGGGTGGGAAGGGGGGGGGAAAAAGAGGAACAGGTCTTCCTGGGACAAAACCAAGATAGATTGCAAAAACGGCTCCAAAATCAGGGGCGCAATCAGTGAAGATTGGAGGGAAAACGATTCAGATAGACTCAACACACAGGGATGGAGATTAAAAGAGGTGACCTTCAGAAACAGGCCAACTCAAATCGGAAGTCTGATGCAGAGCTCAAAGGATATTGGATGGAACATACGACACGGGAACGCATGTTATTCCAAGAACAAACAAGCCGATACACTCGCAAACGTGGAGGTCGGAGGGCAAGTGGTAACAGGTTGAATTGGCGGGATTGGAGGGTTTGGTCGGGGGCGGAAATGAAGAGGCAGGACACTCTGGGCGGGACATTCGGCGTGGGGGGGTGACTCTGCATCAGGTGTATCGACTGAACTAGCCGCACCGTAACGGTTTCACAACTCCAGGATTCGGACCCGTGCAAAAGGCCTTCCTCTACCTCCTCTAAGAATACGTGTCTCTTGGGAAAAAGGGAACTCAAACCAACCGAGAACCAGAATAGAATGGCACGCGCGTGGCTCTAGGGTTTCAACCAGCTGCAATTGACAACCTCTTGCCGCTTTCCAGAATGAGGAACGCAAGTCGAGCTCCCTAGCTAAGGGGCGCCCAAGGTCTGGGCCTCTTCAGATCAAAGATGAACATATCGAGGGGCTCAGTGTTGGACAGGAGGGCGGAGGTTAATACTAGGCTGACTATAAGCCCTCACGAAAAGGTTTCAACGCCAGAATAGCTGGGAAACGGAAAAGAAAACGTTTACTAGGGCCCGAAATCCTCAATTTCAAAAGTCCAGCATCCTCGGGGTGCATAGGAAAGTGTAGACGAGGCACAGGTTACCTAGGTGCCTAAATAAATTGTTTATGGGAAGGTACTTTCATGGGCGGTTTGGCGTGTCGGGTACTGTCTATCGGTGTCCAAGGGAATCTTTTGGGGTTGAGTTTTTGGTGAGCTGAATAGTCCAGGAGGCCTTGGAGGGCATTGCGTGGGGAACGGAGGGAGGGGTCGCGGAATCCACATGTGGGAAAAGGGAAATTGTGATCAAGAAAAGTGGCTGGAGGCAAGGCATTGGCGTGGCTAAGGGACTGGTTGCGCTATGGACGGATAGTTACTCGGAAAAAAACAAAACAGCGAGAGAAGCGAGCAAAAAAGGGAAAGGGCGGAGGGGGGGTAAAGCCCAGCGCGGAGTGGGAGTTTCGGTTTTCCTGAACGCTTAGTCATGTGTGCGCGTTCCCGAAAGGCAGTGGGGGGAAAAAATGAAAAAAAAAAAGGAGCGGATGGTGTCGTCGTCCAAAATCGTAGCAAGAGAGGGCAAGGTTGTTGAAGACACAAACGCAGGAACCAGGGGCTGATCGGTAAGAGGGGTCTTCGGGGAAAAAAAATTGCAGATAGACGGCACAAGGGAAAAGAAAGTCTGCACAGGCTGAGGGGCTCGGGATTGGAACGGGGGGGGGGGGGGGGTTCGGGGTAACGGGCTGTATCAGGACGAATCTCAAGCGTCGTTCCCTTGTACGCTACAAAGATCGGGATGGGGCAGAATGCAAAAATTACCTGGCAGCTGGGGGGGAGAAAAGTTGACTTAATTGAAAAGCTTCAAACATAAAGAGAACTATTCACCATACGACAAATCCGGGGTAGGAAAAATGAAAAAAAAAAAAGATAAGTGGGGGGGGTACAACGGCTGTACGTTGAGAGGGGGGGTGAATCATCAACGAAGTCGCCGCAGTGGAATCCAGCACTCTCTGTTCGAGGAAATTCCATTGGGGGGGGGAAAACATAAGCTCGGCCAAACAAAAGCAGGGAGGGAAGTTAACCGCTGGGTGCTTGGTTCACTGTAAAAAGAGGAAAATCTGGAAGTGATGAGAGCCATCGCCCTTGGAGAGAAAGCTGCTTGCGGCGCAAAAGGAATCTCTCAAAACGGAAGGTTGGGTTTGCTGTTTCCAAAAGAAAAAGGAAGGTTTCGGCGGTGATGGAATCGGGCGAAAACAGAGTTGAACATTAGTCTAGTTGTTCAAGGCAAAAAGAGTTTTTTAGCGGATACTACTTCATCATCACAGAAAACGACAGTAAGAGAAGGAAGTGGGAGCCGAAAGACCAAGGGGAAGGGAATAGGATCGTCCTGTGCTGTGGGGAAAAGTAGGGCACATCGGGGACCGAGTGGGGGTACAGTATAGAGACCTCTGGCTTTCCTTCAAACCCCTTGGCGCGTTCCTTGGGGGGGGGGACCTCGGAAAATCGGGTGCGGCATCGATCGTAACGACAGCGGAGTCCACTGTTCCGAAGGATGACAAGGGCTGCTGACTTGGGGGCGGGAGGAGGGAAGTTAGTCGGGGTTCTTAAAAAAACGAAAAATCCCCAGGAAAAGGTCCGCGACGGTAAGGGTGGGAACGAATTCGGGGCCTCAGTGGCGAGTCCCAGTTGTTTTGTCACGGGGATGCTTTGAATCGCCATCAAGGGTGGAGGAAAAATGACGGAACTCACCCTCAAGCGGGTTAGGGCGGGGTACAACCAATTGTGACTCGCATCAAAAGGAGACCTCGCTCGATAATGGAGTCCGGTTGGACAATCGCAAGCCGGGAAAGTCGAAGGGTTGGGGGCTTCACCGCCAGGACGTCGTTTCAGAAAAAAAAGAATATTAATTGAAAAGCCTTAGAAGACGCCAAGAAGGAGGCGGGAAAAACGGGAAAAAAAAAAAGTCCCCCTTGTGAAAAAAAAGGATTTCAGGGCAGGGTTGAGTTTTACGTGCGAGCCTACGAATAGAGCGTCTGGAGCTTGTCACCTGAGAAAGCGAAAGGTGGAAAGTGGGACTAAATTTGAACCATCAATGCGGTCGGGTGGCATGAAGCGACGCGTTGCAGGGGGAGAGGACCTACACTTCTAGCGGGTGACGAGGGGACCGGCGTGAGCACTAGTAGAGGGGGGAGGAGGATCCGTGTGGCGCCCTTCGCGTCAGGTCTGGGCTAGAGAATCATCAGAGGCGTGTGACGGCTCTTTCACGATTTATTGCGGGGAGGGAGGTCCGACAAGTAACAACTGTCCTCTCTGGGACCGTAGGGCTCAGGCCTGATCGAAGCTTTGTCGAGAGAGAAGTCGCCGCCAGGCAACTCTACATCCCCTGCACAGAGGGAGGAAGTCGGGTCGGGGAGGGAAAATTGGGGGACAGCTAAAAGTCTATCTGGAAAGGGCCATGGGGGGAGGGCTGTGTACGAGCCGTTATGCGGCGTAGAGACCATGAGGTACGAAGGGAGAAAGCCGGGCTGGGCAGAGGAATATGTTCGAGGGGATTGACGGTGGAGTGCGCCTCTAAAGAAAACTTATCCATAGATGAATTGGACCTTCATTAAAGAAGGAACCCCTCGGCGTGAGCGAGGGGGGATAGTGGTTGTTTCATCTTGGCCTGGATGGTATCTTCAAACTGTTAGGCGCATGCTCAAATTTGCGCAGGAGAAGGCTCGCAGTCCAGACATCGGTCGGCGAGCCGGGATAGCGCACCGTCGTCCCCTTACTGAAGCGCGCGAACCGGCGGTTCCAAAGCCACGCGCTTTTTGACGGGGGGCTGAAAAAATAAACGAGGCAACGCGCGGGGGAAGCGGGGAAAAGCCACCACTTGTGACAGGAGACTAAGAAACGAAAGATAATAATAGGGACCCCCGCCAACGAACAGGGGGGCTCACCTCTCAGGGTTAGCGCTCAGAAAAAGACGGATTTATCTCTTCCGCGGAGGAGAGACTCGCACGGACGCAAGGGGGAAAGGAAGTCGGCGCACTGGGTCAAACACAAGGATCTAGAACGAAAGAACCCGGGGTCGATAGACAAGCGTGTCGCTTCAAACACTCAGGATGAAATAAACGGTGGCCAGGAAAAAAATCACGGGTGCACATTCGAGCAGACAAGGCAAGCGCTCCGAAAACATGTAACATAGAAAGGCAAATTCTTATGTAACCTAAGGCATCGCCGCCAATATGACCGGTGGGACGACGAGAAAGACTTAGCCCAGTGTCTCCGCATCACGAAAAAAGAAGAGAGCACAGAAAACGGCAACCAAAAACATAACGGATCAATCTTGCGAACTCGGGTTCGACGAAAGGAAGCCGATCCGGGGCCACAAGGGGACGCAGTGATCATGGCAAAAACACTCACATCCCTTCTTCGGAAAGGGGACAAGAGCGGCTAAAACAAAGAAAGAGAGGGGGAGACTCGATGCGATCATCGCCGCCGTGAGGGGGGGTTGGGCGGGACTTATCAAGTCGCGCCCCATGGGAGATCATCTCCGGCTTCCTTGCCGTGGAACCACGAGTCCTTATCTTGAGCAGGGAGTGTTGCAACCGATGATTGGTGAGGAAGGAGGTTTCCCGGTATCGGAAGGGGAATAAAAGGATGGGGACTAGAACAAGGGGAGGACCTCGGAAAAGAGGATCAATTAATAAAAAGAAAGCGAAATCAATTTCGACGTATCCGTTGTCGGGAGTCGAGTGTTCATGTCAAAGAGGAGAGCATGTAGGGAGGGGGGTGGATAGTTTTTAAGGAGCGGAACAACGGGGACGGAGATAAAAACGGGATCCCCAGGACTTTCGACGGGTCTCGGTTTTCTAAAGGTCCGAAGACCTGGCGAGACTGTGGAGAAGGACTTCTGTAGGGCCATGAGAAAATCAAATACACTTGCCTAGAGGAGAGCAAGGTGGGGGACGGATCTGTCATCCTAAAAAGCCTTTACGGAAGGTGCTGCTATGATCTGCGGAGGGGGACAAGACACAAGGTTGGACTTGTAACGTGCCCTTCGCCCAGGGCGCACCTATACAACGACAAGGGTCCAAAAATGGGGGGAAGGGGAGAAGCGGAGAAAATCAAGGTAAGAAGGAGATTAAGGTGCGTAAAGAAGACTTCATCGACATTAGGGAGGGGGAAACGAGACAGGCGGTTCTGCATTCAAGGGAAAGATGGAACCCCCGGAGAACGCGGGGCGGGGGAACCGTCACAGTCCTCCCCAGAAAGGAATACAACACACATAAGAGCGGGAGTCCACCGGTAGGGATAATGGCGTATGCAAACTACCAGCTCAATATAGAGAAGCGGAATCAACCCTCGAATGATGAGACATAGGCAATACAAAGCGAAATCCCTTAAAATCCGTATATCCCACGACGGGGAGGACCAATCAACCGACATAGGAGACATTACCCGAGCGTCTGAAACAGCCAGACGCCATAACCAGATGGAACGAACATTCGCCGAACAAGGAGAAAGAAAAGGGCAAGGGGAGTTAGATGCGGGAACGGACGTAAGTCTCTAGAAAAAAAGACAGACCTTCACGCCGGGGGGGTTGCAGCGCAGAGAACCTTGCTACCTGTTTACGTCAAAGGAACAAAATGCATCAGCCACGATCGAAGCGAAATGACTGGGAACAACGAAGGAAGGGAGTGGGATGAGCGAGCCCTGAGAGCACGGCCGCAGCCGCATTCCTGCTCACTATCATCCAGGCAGGAAAATCGCCAGCGCGAGGTCACCATAAGTCGGGGGGGGAGGGTGTCAAAAACACATGTCCGCTAAATCCACGAAAGGAAATGTTGAAAAGATCCACTGGGAAAAGGGCGCCGGGGGAAAGAATACTGGCATTATCAAAAGAGAGAGGAAAGGAACTTATAAAGTCAAAATGAAACTTAATGATGGCCAAGTCAATGTTCAAGCTGAGATCAGGAGACTGATCCGGTTATATTAAAAGAAGGAAATTATTCCGTTAGAAAGCCGAGCAAGGCTAAGAAAAAGGATGGCATGGGAGCCAGGCAGGCATATTACCGGAAGGATGAACAACCGGACCTTCAAAACTTAGATGATCAAGCAGAAAAGATTATAAGGGCGAAGGGGCACAGGACCATGGGGGTGGAAAAGGGGGACACGGGGGCCAAGGAGCGCAGGGTAAACGACACACGGATTCCGAAAGGGGGGGCAAAGAGCAAACGAACGACGCGGAAAACACACCATGCGAAGGCGCCAACGGCGTGCTGCGAGCAAAAAAAAAAAGAAAAAACGACCGAGGAAATAGGCGGGAAAAGTGTCGGGAAGTGGAAACTTAAGGGATCTCAAACGGGCGCTCACCATATAGCAACCACTTCCTACATATTACCACCATAAGGTAGTGTCAACTGGACGAAGAAATCCTTTCAATATGGGGGCCGGGGGGAAGGCATAGGATGGTACTTCGGTCATACGGCAGAGCTTTCTACCCAATTCCCCTTCCACCGGGGACCGGGTACTGACCTCAATCAGAGAAGGACGCCAGATTATAAAGGCTCTTCCCCGATTGAACTACAGGGTCTTGTATCAACATCGGGGGGGCCGATCATCACCAGCGCAAGACTTCACGGAGGGGACTGAGCGGTAGTCAGGGGGAACGAATGAAAAAGGAGAAAAGAGCGCTGAAAGACGGGGGGGGACCAGAATTGCAAACAGGACAGCGAGGGGAACGAGGGGGTTCATACGGTCTGCAAAATAAACAAGCGGGGGCTTTGGAAAAAAGGGGCTGGAAAAAATCAAAAGAACGGAAGGTCTTCAAAGGTTTGCGATCGAGACCACAAGGGAGGTGAAACTCTGGGACAGACATCTGGTTTAGAAAGCTCAGAGACGCTCAGCTTACCAGAACAAAGCCACCAAAGAGTGAGAAGAAGGAGGAGAGTTGCCGATTGCTGATGGATGGCAAAAGTGATAAAACGACAGGCTGCTGACAAAAGTGTCTGACTCGGTGACCCGCAGACAAAGGTGTTACACTAGTGGACCCTGGCATAAAGATCCCAAAACGCTGCAAAGGGATGGGGGGAGAGTGGACAGAGTCTCTTCAGGGGGGGGTGTGCATTAAACGAGTCACTTGCAGCCTCAAAACTGCCAATCAAAGGGGAACCTGCCAGCCAAACCGAGAGGTTGCGGAAAAGAACGCATGGAGCTCTCACACGAACAGTTTACCGGAACCAACACAATCAGCAAAGAGCAGGAAACTAGACAAAAAAAAAATATTCAATGCTCTTGGGGCGGAAAGCAACTGTCATAGCGAAAAGACGAATCGAACGTGCATCGAAAAATCAAGATCAAGGGGGTGGTCCGCGGGAAAGAGGGCCGCGTGATCGACGGAGGGCACGAAGCACGCTTGCCTCCCCAAAAAAGTCCAAGCGGCCTTAATCTGGAAAAAGGGTAAGGAAAGGTTCATCAATCGAAAGAGGGGGAGTGCACACCTAAAGAAGCTCAAAAAATTTTCTGAGCAGAGTATCAGATCGAGGCGCCAGGAAGATTTACTAAAAAAGGACATCAGAGCCAAAAACAGCCCTCCCAATTCATGAGGGACTGGGAGCTGTAACACTAGAGAGGAAACTACAGGAGGATAACCTAACAGAAACGCCAACAAATAAGGTGGATCTTTAGCCAGGCAAAGCCTTGGGGACCATTGAAGACCGATAGAAGTAACTGCCAACCGCGAAGACTGTATGAGGAACGTACACTTGGAAGGACATAGTTAAAGCGGGCGAGCACTGGGAAAGTGAAACAGGAACAGATCATGGAGGTTCCTGACTTCTGGAGAAGGAGGGAGCAGGGTGCACGGGAGAAGACAGACCGGCCTATAGGGGAGGGGGAGGCTTTTTGCTGCTTGGCCGAAGAGGGCCGAAGCAAAATAAATCTCATCCCCACCAAAGGAGAAAAGGATCGTCGTGGAGAAGAGAAAAAAAAAGAAGAAAAAAAAAAAAAAAAGAAAAAAAGACAAAAGAACGTAAGATGGGGAGCGTCTGGATCAGTCAATGTTTGTTCCATAGGGAAAGAAATGGAGCTTTTTGGAAATGGTAAACAATGAAATCGCGGCAAAATCTCCGTGGAACCGGGGAGTGAGCTATTTATTCAGGGGCAATGAAGAAAAACAACATGAATGAGATCGCGAACGTCAAATGGGGGAAAGGACGGGGGATTCGGTAACCCTTGAACGGGGATATTAAAAGATGCGGGGGGGAACCGAGGGGGGAAAAGAGATAACCAGGAGCCAATGGGCAGACAAAGTTGGAGAAGAAAATTGTGCCACGGGGTTAAACCCAAACTCCGCAGAGAAGGGAGCCTACATTTGGAAACCCGTACCGGCAGTACTTGTTTTAAAGAAGGGGCTGTAAATCTGTAACTATGGGGAGGAGGCCATACAAAGTATGGGGAAACAACAAACGGTGGAGGGGGACATCGAGGGGCGGAGGGAGGATTTGTGGCAGTTTCGCAACCAAGGAGGGAGGAAGGAAAGAGGATACTCAGGGGCTGACAACATTCCAACTCGACTTGGCAGATTAGAAGGCTAGGTGTAAAAGCTTGGGTTATAAAAGAGGGACAAATTGATTCCAAAGGTCAACCCCATGCCGAAACTACAAGCTGGATACTGGATCGGAAACTTTCAACAGGGTCGAGACGGAGTGGTAATGTGGGAAGAAAAAGAGAAGTTGCTCATTCTACGAGCAATGGGTACTCTTCAAAAAGAAAAGGATCTGGAGATCGCCCGGAAAAGGTCAAAATGGGGGAACAAGAAAACAAATTTGAGACCTTCAAGAGAGAGGTGATGCATTTAGCCATCGCCCAACCCGAAGGAAATCGGCCGTGGGTTCAGGGAGTGTTTAACTCAGCGGGCAGGGAAACAAAGAAGGGAAAAGTGCTCAAGTATACTCCTTTCTGCATAGGCTCCCAACTGAAACCCCAGGGGGGGGGGCCAGCTGCAGGGGGGAAAAAGAACAGAGGCGCGTTAGCTTCATTTGGGGGGGGACTAAGGGGGGGCGAAACTGAACTTAAAAAGGCTAGACCTGCTAAGAAAACAAAGCGTTCCCGCCAAGTCAGGGGGATAGAACGTGACTGGAAAGGGCCAAAAGTGCTCAAAAAATGCGCAATCACGAACTCAATACTGAAAGGGTCACTTTTAACTTCAAGGAACGCTCGGAAGGGGTAAAGAGGGGGGTATGTACCATGTCTGAAAAAGGGAGGCTGGGTTAATTGCGTTCGTGACGTTCTATCGTCTTCAAAGGGAAAAATAGGGGGATTGGGGGAAAATGAGATCCAGGAGAACGTGTGATTTTATTGCTGGGAAAGGGAGAGACGCAGGGAGAAAAGGTGGGGGAGAAGGGGGAGCAGCGGTGGATAAACAAGGCATTCGTGGGGATGGTTCTTTGGGGCGGGGAGGGGGATGCTGGATCGAAAAAACAGACGCGCAGAGAGAGCCTCTGCTACACCAAGTTCTGTCGGGCGGGGGGGGTTGTAGGAACAGCACTGGGATGAACGGCCAGTATGGGAAGGTTTTCCTGAACGGCGGGCCTTTGCGCTTAGGAAAAAGGCAGGGAGGGTTGTATCTCAAGGAAGCTCTGGGAGAAAAAGAAGGCGCATGGCGGAGCATCTTGGAGAACAAGAAGAAACTAACAATGAAGGTGGAGGCATCTCGATTCGAGGGCGAGACGGAAGCATGGAAAGAGCCACTTGCTTTGCTATTGGGCGGGGAACGGGGGGGGGGGGGGTGGGGGGAAAAAAAAATCTTGATCAGACCATGACAGAGTGGTCCCTGGTCTTCCCAAGAAGACCGAGGGGTAAAAGATTTGCCATTGCGAGGCAGGGGGATCAAAGGGGGGAAAAAAGGCTGCAACATCCAAGAGAAGTTAAGAAAAAAAAATTCTATCGAGTCCAGGGCTTGCGAAGTGGGGTTGGGGAAAAAAAGAGGGTGAGGGGGTGACGGATCCCTGAATAGGCAGAAGTTCTTTGAGGGAAAAAATCACTGCCGAGGTTCTGAACATTGTGGGGCCCAAAAAAAAAGTCACAGGGAGCCACTCATCGATCAACGGAGGGACCCAGCTTGGGAAGGGAATGCTCGGTCAGTGAGCGCTAGGATTTTATCGATGAAGCGAATGTCATGACGCTCAAGATTGTCTCGGGAAACGCGGCGTATGATCAAAAAGGAGGCCGTAGGTTGGGAGTGTTGGTCCCTAACTTGGGGAAACCTAACCATCGGTGGGTCGCCGGTGAAGCTAAGAGGGGGAAATCTAGGCCTGTGGGAAAGGTAGGGGCAGAAAAACCAGTTTCAAAAGATCTCGGGGCGGAAGGAATCGATCCCCTGACGGGAACAGAAATCGCAGACCATTTAATAAACCGATTTTATCGTCCTCGGCACGGGAAAAGTCTAAACCAACTTCGGGGGAAAAGGGCCGATGGTGAATGTTCTCAGGAAAAGGCGCCGTCGCCTGGCAGAGGTACTGTAACCAAAATGCAAAGGGCCGGGACTTTGATTCCCTCGACGGTTCTGGGGGCTGCACGCAGGTGAGCTATCTTTGAACCCGGGCCATCGAGGTCCGTTCCGGAGGCCATTTAAAAGGAGGAAAAAAAAGGAAGGCATACAACTGGGCGGATATCGTGGAACGGTCGCTATCACCGTGTCACATCCAATGAAGGGGGGAAAATGGATCTGGTACTTTTTCCGGTGGGGGGGGAGAGGAAGGATTCAGAGGGCGAGTACCTCCTGGGGTTTGTTGGTCCTCGGCGGGTCAGGCTGCAAAAAAAAATCAAGTGGTGCGAAAGAATCATTGGCTCGCCTCACAACAGAGGGCCAGTGTTCGCGGGCAAAGGAAACTGGTCCTGTTGACCTGGTCATCCATAAAAATCTCCTCGCCGGCTTGGGAAGTGATCATCGGGCAGGGAAAAGGGAGAAGTACATCGCCCAGAGAACTGGTTATGGAAAAGCCACAGGAGATGTATAGGACGGGGAACCCAAAGGGGGGGGGATGGAATGAAGAATTTTGCCGCGCATCACCTGACAGGGCTTCTAAAGAAGCCAAAATTGACGGGAACCAGGGTATTTATGAATTGCTGTTGAAATGAAAAAAAAGGAACTTCGCGTCATTCTGGACGGGCTGGAGGCTGAGAGGAAACACCGGCGAAGTGGGCCAGTGGGGAACTAAAGTGACAAGTCAATCGCGCTGCATATACGTTCCGCCAGGCCAAAAAAAAAAAGGGAGGGTGGCATAGACCTTCGGAGAATAGGCGTCGAAATAAGGAAAAATCGGGGGATATCAGGAGGCGTTGTGGAAAATGATCATAAAAAACAGAGGAAACATCTTCTCGCTGGTAGATGGAAAAAGGTCCGCTGGATTGGGCATGTACAAGTCAAGGAAGGGGACCAGTCTGACCAATCTCGAGGGAATCCATCTTCAGGCTCTCAAGGCCTGGAGGCGGTCCGGCATTTTGTTTTAGGAAAAAAGGAGGAAGCCTCGAAAAGAGAAAGCCCAGCCTTCCGAGTCCGCTGGGAAAGTACAGGCTGAAACGGCGAAGACCCTATGTCTCTGGCAGGGGGTGACGGCAGTGCTTTTTAGCTAAGACGAAAAAAAAAAAGAAAAGATGCGGCGTTAGTCGACAACACAGTGAGCAGGCTTCTAGATAATTGAGGCATCATTAGGGGTCATGGGGGTTCGGTTATCCTTTCGAGCCGAGAAAAATAAAGAAAGCTTCTAAGAAAAGCACTTCTGACCTGCAAAAAAATGAGGGGAGGGGCTGTACGCGCTGGCGATGGTTTCATCCTAGCAAGGTGACGCAATTTCGCTGGGCGGCCGAGGAAATCTCAAAGGGAGGTCTCGGC
>Ga0179591_1348589_pt1 | contig 13528 bp, 5 predicted proteins | sample CZOMad2_1_08_16f_FD_182891 | JGI IMG/M metagenome (GOLD analysis project Ga0179591, IMG submission 182891) | Vadose zone soil fungal communities from Angelo Coast Range Reserve, California, USA - CZOMad2_1_08_16fungal (PacBio error correction) | ecosystem: Environmental > Terrestrial > Soil >...
GCGGGCGTCAAAAATAGTTTGTGCGAGATACTCTAAGCCTTCTCCATCGAACTGGAAGAGATGAAAGACCGAAGGGGGGGCAAGCTACTGGGGAGGCTGGGGTAAGAGGGCTCATACATTTCTGAAGTCCGAGATAATCGTCGGGTGGACTGTCATGGAGCAGAACAGACCGGATCAATTAAAGAGAGACCTGTCGATGGCTAGGGTGCTTCGGGCGTGGCGATTATCGAGTCGTGAGCTTGTGATCATAGCGCGCGGAAGCGGGAATTAGTAGGCACTTAGCGGCAACAAAAGGAGAGCCTTCAAATAGTCGCTCGGAGGCAGAATCGGGGATTGAGTACCTGATTTGGGTCCTTGCAGAAAGGAGTAAGGGAGCACCTGCCTGGGAGCGTAAAGGGGACTGGATAGAGCATGAGAGGAAGAATTGAAAGGATCGCCGCGTCGGCGTAGGCCGCAATACACAAGGCATTGCCGTTGCCCTGCGCTTCGTGGATGCTCGGTGGGAGGAAGAAAGGAAAGTCGTCGCGTATTTACGGCCGGCAATGCCCGAGACACGGTCGATCAAAGCATTCCATAGGTGGGGTGTTGAATCGCGTCGGGGAAAAGCGGAGCGTTTTGTTGCCAGAGAGAAAGAGCGGCGGAGATGAAGAGATTAACACATTGCTGGCCTCTTCTCCGCGGGACCCTTTATGCGAAGAGGAGAATGCTGAAGCACCGCTTTGTGGGGTTGGGAACCCTATCAGGGACGCACTGATACTTGAAATGCAAGACTTGTTGAGCTAATGGAGACTTGAAACACAGCAAAGATCGGCCTTTGCGACGGAAGAACCAGTGTGCAGGTGACGCGCCGAAAAAAATGAAGGGCAACCAACCCAAATGGATGATCAACAACAACAACGGAGGAGGTAGAGACCTCCATTTTGGTGGTTGCCGCCAGGAATTTCATGTTTCTGGGGGGGGGCGAGCCCTGCAACCAAGGGATAGACGCAAAGGCCGGACTCATCTCTTGTGGAAAACCTACAAGTATAGCTCTAACTCACCAACGTCTTGGTAAAAGTATCCGTGCGGAACCTTGATCGGGTTCCCACTCAAGGGGCAAAGCGGGAACGCGCTCGCCATCAATCGCGGGAAAGAATCATAATGTGTTTAATAGAGTATCCTCCGCCGCGGCTATCTCGGACAACAAACGCTCCGCAGGAAGAGCGGGTCCTAGGGAAAAGTCCAAAATGGAACGCGGAGAAGAGACCTTTTTCGAGGGCGGTCCTGTCGTAAAAGAGACGACTTCCCGGAGCGGACGAACCGGAGCCATCGAACGCCTCTCGGAAGAAAACGCGGTCAAGGGTCCGGTTGGGGGGAGGGTGATACGCCGACGGTCCGTTCAATCTTTCATATAGAAAAACCCATGAACGTACGACAGTCCCCCTTTGTGGGGGTTGGGAAAGGAAAGTTATCAGTAAATACTGGCCAAGACCTTCCAACATCCCAGTAAAGACCGATCACGCTTCTGCGAACGGGGTCGAGCCATATGGGGAGCTCCTCTGGTCCAATGACTGGATACGCGTTAAGCGCTCTATGCGAAGCTCACGACCGAAATCGCCACTGGGAAATCAGAAACGACGCGCCAGAAAGGCTGCTAGCTTAATGGAGAGTCTTTTCTTGCTAACGAGGGGGAAGGACCGCAAAAAGCGGAAGGGGCCTTAAAATCCCTTGTGGGCTAATGTATGATGAGCTTCTTTACCACCGCCAGTAAACAAGACAGATAGATGACGCTTACGGAGCAGGGGTCATTTCCATCGAATCATGCGCGATGAAAAAGAGTCTGAGTAGTCGAAGCAGAACTCGTTTTGATCTGATAAAAACGATGTCCGTTTAGTTTGTGCCACTTGTCTTGTGCCCGATGTGCAAGGTCGGGTCTTCCACTCGCGGGGCGCGGGGGTCGAACACTTTGCCGTCAATGAAAGAGATGAACGCCTGGAGGACGTATACGTGAGCCTGGCTTACTGATCTCGGCCGGGGGGGAATTCGCCATCGGTGTCTCCCGCCGGAAGGGAAAACATGGTCTTCGTGGGGGGGAGGTACATCCAAGAAACGGAGGGGGGTCTTTAATATTCTGTATTGTCAGGAAATTGATTTATCTAGGTGTTGGGGGGTGGTTGAAGAGTGTCTGAGAACTTCACTAGGGGGGTCAGTTTATCAGTGACGGTGGGCCAAATTATTCGCGTGTCCTCACCACAGTAAGGTTCTTCCCGGTATTCCGGAACAAAAGGTCAATTCGTGTGGGGGGAGAAAATATTCATTTTTTTTAAGGCACAGCCGATGGCGTTGCCTGCACAAAAACATGGTCCAAAATCAGGGGGAAGTTGGCGGATGAAGAGATGATCCTCAGGGGGAGTGGGTTATGGCCATCCTGTCAGCAGAGCGGGCAGGGGTTCGGAACAAACGCCTTGAATTCAGAACAGGGGGGAGTGGCGCGCAGATAGAAGGGGGTTTCAGCGCTTTTCCGACAACAATGTTCTGCCGCGGTGAAATACAAAACAGGCCAAAAAAGGTAAGGATCGCCGGGGAATATCATATTATTGGGGTTCAGTACTGGCGTAGCTCCAGAAGATTGGGCCGGTATAACGGATCAAAGGTCTCTTTGTTGAATTGAAGAGGATGGGTTCAAACGGATTGAACAACTCAAGAATCGACAGGGATAAGTGTAGGTCTTGGAAAGTTTTTTTGGGAAAACAAGACCGGTTCGCATGGCGCAAACGCGGGCTAGGGAAGCATAGATTTTGGTCAGGAGCGCTTGTCCGTTATACATGTTTGAAGAATCAGGGGGGGTCGCCAGCACGGCTGCACCAGGCTTTTTTTCCCTCGCCGAAGGAGGCTCAACAGGGCGGGGGGCTGTTAGTGAGTGACAACTCCGAGGCGGAGAAAAGAGAGGAAAGAAGCGCGTCATCACGGGGGCATCCGCAGTATGTACGCCAGCGCCGGGGGGCGGCAGCGAGGGTGGGGTAATAATCAAATTCAGTGATCGAGCCTTTTCGATCGCGCAAACGAATGCTTTGTGCGGGGGGCTCGAAAGGGTGTGGGGGAGTAAGTGTCAATCAAATTGTGACGGGCAGCCAATCCGCGGAAAACAGTCTTGTACGTAAACCAAAGGGATGTCCTCGCCAGGCAATCCCTCGGCGCCATGAAAAGTTCGGGACGGGAAGGTATTCCGAACCCGGCAACGCCAAGGAAAACCGCCAGCCACTAGCGCGATCCTTGCAAGGGGTTCGGCCAGGATTCGCGTTGATGCAAGTTGGATGATATGTGTGAAGTCGCGATCGCGGGGTGTCGGAAAGGGCGCTCGTCTGCCAGCCTCTCTCATAAAACCGCCTAATAGACGGTGCATTGCATGCGAAGCCAATCGTTGATGGAGGATTGCCAGGGACGTACGCGAGATTTTCACATCCGAGTTTCTGCCAGCGTATACTTTGGCGCAGGTGGCAGGAACCGCACGAAAAGGCCTCGCGGCAAGCTGGACGAGTTGTTATCGGGAATATGTCCGGACATTACATGAAACGGAGACGGGCCACTTGAAAGCGCCTCGGCGCCAAGGATTTGGAAAAGAGAAAACGAGAAAAAACGGACAAGGTTGGGCCGTAAACGGTCTCGGACCTGCCGGCTCCGGGGGGAACTGCGCCAAGACCCCCAAATTTGCACGGGCCAGCATCCCGAAAATTCACCGCCCAGCTTGAAGCGCTCACCCCGCTGGCGTGTTATCGAGCATCGGAAAGAGATCCATCAAACCGAAACTAGTCTCTGTTTGGCGGCTGGTTTGCCTCCAGAGACTTCCCATGGGAAGGAAAACATGAAGATCCCGTGAAAGATGAATGAGACCTCGGCTGGGAAACGGCGAGTGCGATCCGGCAGTGGTTTTTTCCAAGCCGCTTTCGCCGCAGAAGGGGCTCGTTAGCCCGCAGGGAAAACGTCGACGCCGAAAAACATCCCAAGGATAAAGAAGAATCGAGTTGAGGGGAGGCAGGGCGTCTTGGCTGGGTGAACCCGGGCAACCGCAAGAGCATAGATGTCTTGTCAAAGGGGCAAGAAAAATCTTAAGGGAAAGCGGGTAGACGCTTGGAAAAGAAAGGAGACAGACGCACCCGTTACACTGTGGGTTGTCGACACCTACCTTTTCGCTGAGGGGGGTCGGGTGAAACAATGTTTGACAAGAGGAAAGTAACGGGCGGGAAGGGTACCAGAAGAGACGCTACTCCGACCCTTAGTCGGCGGCTGATTCCCTTGTTGATAGCGTTCGCGAGAGACGAGCCAATGGTACGGGCGGAAAAAAACCACTGCCTAATTGACGCAAATCACTGGGGAAGTTTTCCAGCCGATGGAGAGGCATTCCATCTTTCAAAAAACCGGAGGAGATCATGGGAAGGCAATACCTGGAATCGGGGGGGTGGCAACAAACGCTTTGGATCGCAGGACAGTTGCGGGGTTTGATGTATCTAAGATGCCTCGATAAAGTAGTTCCCGCGGTGTGAGCGCTGAAACGTTGGGCGTGAATGAGACTGTGGGCGAGGCTGGCAACCGGATTGTTGGGTTGTGGCTGGATGGCAAAGGCCACCTGAAATATCGACACGTTGACACAGCGTTCTCGTTTCAAACTTTGAAACAAAGCAACGCGTAGGCTCGGAAGGAACGGCGGATCCGTGGGAGGATCCGACAGGACAATGATAACAAGAAAGTCGCCGGCCAGCGTAGCGTGCGGAAGGCCAAAGGGTGCGCAAAAGTAAGCCGAAGGAAACCAAGAACTCAGGATGGGAAAAGTCGCTTACAAGAAAAGTACACTAGGCTAATTCAACGTCGAGGAGGAATATTTGGTATGAGATGCTGGATGAGAGCCGCAGGCAAAAACGACACGTCGGGTCGGACATAAATAATCCAAATGTCAACGCGATCTTTCCCGAACGGGAAGGCGCATCGAGGAGGTGGCTGGCGGAAAAAAGTGTCTGTGAGGGAAAAGAAAAACAAAGACATGTGGCCCAGCAATCGTGAAATAGGACCCGATTCCGCGGGCGCGCGCGAATCCGTGTTTTGTAGATTGGCAATTTTGAAGAGTAGCTTACACGTCAAAACGTGTGAGTGGCCTTAAGACGCAAAAAGAGAGATTCAACAAGCACAAAGTCAGGTTTTCCGCGCGGACCGAGGCTCGATAAACAGGAGAAATTTTTCGGTACAACCATTTGAGAGCGCTGCCCGCAAAAAGAGGACAGGATGCTCAAGCTGCTTTTCAACAGGATGACACGGGAAGGAGTTTTAAAAAAGAAGCTGTGCGGCGTGTGAAGCAAGCAAACCGCCGCCGCAAAGTTGATCCTCATTCCGAAAGCGCCGGTTACAGAAACAGATGGCGCCCGATTTCGAACAATTTCCCTGTCTAAAGCGTGCTCCATGGGGGAAAAAAGCGAGCGACCTCCGCTCTGCGGGGCAGACCAATGCGAATCAGAAGAGTGGTGACAACTTTCATCGTGCGGGAAGGAGATCGCTCCCCTGTCTAGGGGGGAATGAGGCGATGAAACCCCTCCTATAGGGGAAACCGAAAGAGAAAAATCGGCCCTTAGAACGGACTCCTATCGTTATTCTCGAAGGCCGCGCCGTTCCGGAGGTAAGGAATCAAAAAATTCCGTGGCCCGGTGGGGTCTTCAACAGAAGGTCGAACATTGGTGGCCGGAAAAGACTGAACAAGGCTGAAAGAACTACTCAAAACGACAAGCTGCATTTGGCAAGGAGTTGGTGGTGCACGAAACCCCACAAAGCGGGGTCTGATAGGGATGGTTACACACCCATCCCCAAGGGGGTGCGCCTATCAATGATCGCCAACGGGGAAAACTGATTTTGTGGGTTGTTTTGCAAAAAATCACTCCAAGTCGCGGCACACAGTTTGAAATTTTGGGGGATCGGCCAAGGGACGAATTTTCAATTGGTCCGGAATTTCTCGGCGAATAAATGCCACGACGGGGAAGACAAGGGCTACTTGAACCATTTAATTAAAACGCGCGCTTATCGTCTCAAACACCGAAACCACAAAAACCGAAATAAATCATGAAACCTGACCAAAACGACTAGTAAGGGAACCCCGAGTGGGCTGAGATTTCCGACCACCGACGACGGGGTTCGAGATCAGCTTTATCCCGATGGCGAGGAGAAGTCACCGTAATTAAGACAGCTGAGTCATCAGACGATATCGCCAGGTTCGTCAGCTCTTTTTACGGGAAGCAAGTGTGAAAGTCGCAAAAGGGAAGACAGAATCTGAAAGGCCACCAGGGAGTGGCCAATGTTTAACAAGGACAGGAGCTGTCTCGAGGAGGGGATTGGGGCTCGACTAAAAACGTCTCATCGGACACTGGATTAAATGAAAAAAAGATGAAGGCGTTACCGGGAGAGATCTGGGATTAGGTGTACGAAGAAGCGACATTCGCAGTTATTTGGAAGGGGCAGATAATCCGCAGGGTTTTCATGGCCGACAAACAACGGATCGGAAGAGCAGCCTGCCAGAGGGCGCGGTGCTGCCTGGGACGAGGTACGCGGTCGTGATTGTAAAAAGCAGCGACTTCACGCGGATGATCTAACGTAGCTACCGAGACCGGCAAATCTGGAGCTCGGGGCGAGCGGGGAAATCGGGGATTCAGGATTTGGAGGGGGACACGAAGTATGCCATATTCAAAAGAACGTAAGGGGACTGGGCGTGCATTGTTTCCTCTATGAACAGAGGATCTTCGCCGGAATCTCCCGCATACCCCAAAAGGGGGGAATGGAACTTGCAGAGAATGGAAACGGTCTCGGGCAAGAATCTCCATGGGTCGCTTTTATTTACCGGCCTTAAAAACCTTTCGAGAGAGAAGTCCATAGTTCCTGGGTCGCGGCGACCCGCGCTGTAAGGTCGGATGGGGTGCACGATATATAACTATAGGCAGATTACGACCCGAAAAAGTCCTGATGCGCGGAGAAGACGTGACCTTGAGATCGGCTGCTAAGACCAAGCACCGCTTTTCGCTTTGGAGAACCGATCCAGGTAAAGCAGCAAAGACGTTTGTGAGCTATCAGGAGGAACTTGTAAACACGCGGTCGTCCTTTGCGACGAAACATGGGTGTTGCAGTGAGACGCGACCAGACATGCAGAGACGGCACCACCCAAAGACGACAACCAACACAAGGATGATAAGGGGGGGTTTGTTGCCATTGGGGAAGCTGCATGTGGGGCGGCTGCGTCGAAACAGCCCAAAGGGAGGGGCAAGAAGACTACCTACGTGTGTCAGTTCCTCCGGAGCTCAACCAACATCTTGTGGGAAAGAAAGGGGTGATGCCTGGACCTTGATCACCCACTCATACTAAATAAGCGAAGCGGGCTGTGAGCAGGGAAGCCGCTCGCGCATAAAGAACGTAAAAGCTCATAAGGGGGGTTGTGAATCAAGGGACGCCGATACTTCGTCGGAAAAAAAGCTCCCAGAAGAGGCTCGGTTCCGCCAAGAGTCAAAAAGGAACCTCTTGACAAAGGAGATCGCCGGGTTCGGGAGTGCAGGCTGGAATAGGCGACTTCCTGGAGCTTCTCAAGTTCCAGCGTGAAAACGCCGCGCATGAAGTGAAACCGCGTAAATGCCTGGGTATTGCGGCTGGAACGAGGGAGGCCTTGTCCCAGCTTCATGAAACCCATGCACGCATACGATCCAATTTTACGTAGGGGGTTTCCCAGGCGGATCAGGAAATACTTTCCGTTAAAAATCCAGTATGAATCAGTTACACGCTCGCCTCCGAAGCCATATTTTGAAACTCACCCGGGTAACGAAGTGACTGAACATCCCGCGTGAGAGAAACTTGAATCAATTCTCAAAGAACCGGATCGCCACTGGGGGCTGGCCACCGAAAGACGCGCCAAGATCCATTCGTCTGGGGGTTAAGTGTACCTTTTCCTGGCTTCGCCTTCTTCAAATTAAAACCGCAAACTGCTATTGACCGGTTTACCCGGGCCACTTCCTAGAAGATGTCTGAGCTCAACCCGATCAATCGATGAAAGAACTTCGCGTAGACATCTCGATCCATTTCGCTGAGCGACTCTTAGAAAAGCGAGAACAATAGCCAGGTTTTGATCGATCAATCTTGCAGTAAACCTGTGCCACGACGGGGGGGGCCGTCGAATGGTGCAGGATCGGGTTCTCACTCTCGCCTTTTGCGCGGAAAACTTGGGTCACCAAAGGTAAAGGATGACCGAAAAGGCGATATCGTCAAAACGCCGAATGCTGGCTCGGTGAGTTCGCAGTCGAAAACGGGAATCTCCCGAGCGGTGCGAAACAGGGAGGGAGAGTTGTTTCGTAGAGAACTGGGCGGGGAGGGGAATAGTCGTTGTAGGTAACAGGGGGTCGGTTTGGGGTGGGGACTAAAGTGTCCTTGAGAACGATCAAAAAGAGAGGGTGGTTCCGGGAAGGTACTCGGGGCCAAAGTAGTTGAACTGTCCTCAACAAAAGTCGCATGAGGGGAAGACAGCTAATTCCGGAACAGCACTTGTCAATTCGTCTGGTGGTTCCGATGAAATTAGTGGGGAATCTTCAGCATCGAAGAATTTGGTGCCTGCAGCGCCAAAATCAGGTTCCAGAATCAGGAAATTGGGGGATATGCGCCCTTTGGGGATGGGCCGATGTTGATGTAGCAAGTCCCGAAGAAGATTCAGGGTTTCAAAATCCTTGCGCCAGGGAGAGTTTGTTGGAGGGGAGAAGAGAAGCCCTTGTTCAGCCGCTTTTCAGCCACCACAATTTTTAGGGAAGCAATCGGGCATACACCCGGCCGCCCAAGATCGCCGGGAAAGAGCAGATTTAGTTGAGAAGGGGAAAGAAGACTAACGATTGAGGGCTCGTATATCCTGGCGGTTTCTCTTGAGGGGGGGAAGGGAGAGAGGGGGGTTTCATCGAAGAACTCCACTCATCGAGGCTCCTTTAGGGACGGAGTGAAAGGAAAAAGACATTACCGGAGTTGTTCGCAAACTCGCTAGAGGTCGTCTCGATGGGGGGACAAGGGGAAGGTCGTTAGAGGGGTGTTTCCTAAGACGGGCGCCATCCGCTTCCGTTAAAATTTCCCTCGCCGGGAAAAGGGATCAACAGTTGGCGGGGAGGTGGTGCTTGATGAAAAGCCGCACATCTGAAAAACTTCCTCCCAAAGTCATCACGGATGAACCAGTGAGGGAAGCAAGGACCTCACGTGGGCGTCAGCAAAAAAATGGTTTAATATCGAAGTTCCGAATGTTATCGAGAAGGGGAGGTCTCGGAAACAGGAAATGCCTTTTGGGGGGGTGGAATCTCGAGGGGTGCGCGTAGGAAATAAGGGGGGGACGTGTCAGTCCAATACTCAAAAAAAAAACATGCCATATATTGGAAACACGATGGTCTGACCAGAGGACCCCGACGAAAAGAAATCTGTCCACAAGAAGGAAAGGCGTCACATGGTCGGGGTCAACCGGCAAACCCCTCCAACGGTTCCGTCTCTTGCGCACTTTGCGTAGGAGAAATATCGAGTGATTGCATTTGTTATTTTATGTGGAAGGACGCGATCCGGACTAGGTGACGGGTGTGCGCAATGCAATCAAGGGCATAAAAAAAGGAAGTTCTCGCGTTGCAGCCGGGGGAAAGAATCTTTATGTCCGATGAAGCGCCGACGCGAGATTGAAAACATAGCGGCTTTTCTGGGGGGTCCGGCTGAGGAAGAGTGGCGAGGGGCAGGACCGCACTACCCGACAGCGCGTAAAGCGAACTAGCTTGTAAATTGTATATGTCGGAGGAATTAAACGAGAGGGGGAAACTTCTGCCCTGGAGAGAGCGCCTCTTCCGTTGAATTCCGTTGGAAAAGCTAAAACCAGCTGAAGGGGGGGAGAAAACGGTCAGGAGTCGATACCCGAGGATCCGGTTGGACTTGGGCCCCCAAAGGACGTCTGCCACCCCTAAACCCATCAATGCACATGCCAAATTCTTGAAAAGCTCAAAAACCCGCGGGAAATGAAGGGGGGGTAGCTAGCATCTTTTCCATCCAAACCGAAGTAATCGCGGCTTGATGATGAGGGTTTAAAAAAAAGAGAATCGGAGTTGGAGAATGATCCTCTCCGGTGAAAGATGAAGCCAATCCAGAGGGAAACGTCATTATTTGCAAATATGCATGGGTTTTTCGGCAATTGAGGGAAGGTCAATTTCTCCTTTTCCGTTCCTGCACTCGGGGAAAGAGGAGCAACAGAGATGAGATAGTCAAGACTCCGACTCGGAGCGTAGCGTCGCGCTGGAGAGTACTCTTCACCGCCCTTTTATAAGAAAAAAAATATCTGTCGGAAAACCTTGTGGAAAAATCTGCGGGAAGCCTGGTCGAAGTTTACGAAGCCGAAATAAGTAAATGGCTGTCCCCACTGGGGGGGGGGTCGACCCGTCTTCGGGCGGAAAGAGATTGTTGGTGGGGGAAAAACAAGGTGGACAAACATATATGAATTAAAGGGCGGTGCAGGCTCCTGGAAAAGATAGTACGGCGCCCTCACTCGATGGCTAATCCCTTTTATTTTTGCGTCGAGAGCTGCGAGAAAGACCATTTACCGAAAGCGGGCACAAAACACTCTTCAGAAGGGGACTCAAATCACTGTGACTTTCCAATGGATTGGCGGGATAAATTTCACCGGATGCATGAGCAATAACCTGGGAGGGAGTGTGTAACCAGTGGAATCAACCGCGCATTGCGGTTTTGATTGAGAGAGGAAAGATGCAGAGAAGTAGTTTCCCGAAGAGTCAATCTTGGGTGGATGAGCCTGTCGGGCTTCGCCCGGAGGAGGTGTGGTTGGGGCTGACAAGTCCAGGGACCGGCAGGTATCACCTACCGGGAAAGAAAAACATTCCGGTCGTAGGTTTTTTCCCAAATCCGGGAAAGACGATGCGCGTAAGAAGGGAGCGATCGTTTCATGAGGCCTACATATTACAATGAAAGCTCGTTTAAGCCCAGTGTAATGTTTTTTTTTTATTCTGATAGGAGTGTATGTTATTTAAGGCCAAGCGGCGGCGGAACGTTCGGGTTTCCGACAATTGCGCTCCGGTAACAGCAACCATCCGGGAGGGAAAATCTCGGGGTCCGGGGGGCAAATCCAACACGAAAGCCTTCGCCCCTGCCTTAAAGGCGGGTTTTATATAGAGTTGCGGAGCAGAGCGCGGACACTTAAGAAAGTCCGATCTGCGAAGGAACACATAACTAAATGAATGACTGAGTAAGTTCTACTCGAACGGAACGCGCATCCGGAAAAGTGGCGGACCTTGGGGGCCCGTGAACAGGGTGGCCGCCCGTCCTGTGAAAGATGGCGGGACTTCCAGGGTCGCTGGACCATCCAGGGGTTTACGCATAGCGTGGAACGAGTAATTTATGACACGTCCTTGGGGTGGCCTTACGGCCGCAACCTTTCGAATTCATAATTCGGTGCGCGCGACGAGTAAAGGAGATAACATTCTAGTTTTCGGAAATTACAAAACATTTAGGGTCTCGCTGTCCCCCTTAGTACATCGTAATCACTGGGGGCATTGGATGAGCGCGAGGAGTTTTCGCCGAAAGAAAGGGGGCACTCAAGAAACACCGCACAAATTTTGGAAGGCCTCTCCGAGAGGGAAAAAGGCCTTGTTCCGGACAGCCGGGGCGCCCGATGTAGGGAAATCATGGCCATGGCTAACGAAAGTTAACCATTTCCAAATCGCTCCTCCGCCGGGTCGGACTTCGTAAGGAACCAGTCTGGGGCTGACAAGCTCAGACGGGAAATGAGCTCCCCTGTCGATTCTTTGGGGGGGTTAAATCCTTGGGGAGTGAACCCAGTATAAAATTTCAAAAGAAAATGTGGACCCAGGTTAAATGTACTCCTTCATCTTTAGTCTCTTGAAAAGCGCCGTTCCTTCAAGAAGGATCTTAAAGTTGGCAACACGATCCTTCCAAAGAATGCCGGTGTATAGAATGAAAATGGTCTGCAAAATTGTTGTTCCTGAAAGTTAACAAGGTCTATGCTGGATAAAAAAAACGAATACTCATAATTTGCGCAGGAGTACGAAAACCCCTTAGCGCGGGGGGGCGGAGGGTTACAGAAAATCGGACGACATCCCCAAGGAGACTAACAGCGCCAACGTGAACCGGAGTTTGGACAATTGGGTGTGGGTGCAGAAAAATCGAAGGGCGGGTCTGCGATTCAACTAATGTTCATCGAAAAACAAAGACGAATTGCAGATTCCGGTGCTTACGGCGAATAGACCAGCTTTGGTGGTGAGGACAAACTACTTTACTTTGGCAACTAGGAGTTTAACTGATACCACAACGCGCGCTGGATCTAATTTCCAAGAAGGAGACACCACCCCCAGGAATGCACCTGACAATACAACGACTAAACCCCTAAGTTTTCTTGAGGAGGTCCGAAAAACGAAGAACGCTGTTTAACGCTCCGAGTTCAATTGAAGTAGGAAGAAAGCTATCAACAGTATAATCCATGCTCGGCCGTCCCGAAACAGGTTAGGGGCAGGGAACTTTAAGCAAAGTTGACCAGCAAGGAGAGGGGGAAGCACAAGATCCTGCCAGGCCCAGGCCTCGGGCCAGGTTACAAGGACAAGAACTGGAAGAAAAAAGAGTTTATTGGGGGCTTAATCTAAGACTTCTCATCGCGCATGGATTCGAGGAAAAGCCTAAAGAAAGGGTACCGGGCACTATCTGGGGAGGGGAAGGGGTAAGAAGAAGCTCAAATTTCGCGCAAGGAGTTTAACCTGAAAGGGAATCTCAGTTTGGGGTCCTGGTCCGCGGCGCAGAAAAAGGAATCACTTAAGCGAAAAGGCGAGGTCGCTCGTGCAGGGTGGCCGTGGCGATTTAAGGGGGAGCTGTATCTCATAATCCTAAAGACCGTCACTTACGCGCCCGATTATCACATATGGCTCGCTCGAGAGAGAAGGGGGTAGTCTACGGGGGAGTTGGAAGGTCTTGCCGAAAGTTCCTATCCCGGGAAAAATACGTAAAGCTGTAATGCAGGGGGCAGCCTATGACGATTTGGAGTCCGTCGCGTCCAGCCGCAATACCCAAGTAAAGGGGCAGTGACCTCGGAAAAGCAACTGAGCGGCTGTGTCAAGAAATGGCTGGGACGAAGAAGCTCCAGATCTCTAGCCGAATGCCGTCGACACGGTCGAATTCTCTAGGGGGAGGGAGGGGTTCCTGGGACGACTCTGCTTACCCGCTTTATAAAGAGACGTTTGTTACCGAAGGCTATCTGCTGAGATTACCTATTAACCCATTGGTGCTCTGAGAGCGAAAGTCCATAAAGACAGAGAGCGCTGCTAAATGAATCCCGCTTGAGGTTGAGGGGAAAAAAGGAAAGGGACATCACGGTATACTTCCAGCCATAATGGTTAGAGAATATTGGAGTGTAACGGAAAAACAGAGGTATTCTGAAAAATGTGCGACTTCAGAGGGGGGGGGCGAACGCCTCAACAGAACAAAAAACCATTGTTATGTCAACCACAACAAATTT
>Ga0179591_1351025_pt1 | contig 13528 bp, 20 predicted proteins | sample CZOMad2_1_08_16f_FD_182891 | JGI IMG/M metagenome (GOLD analysis project Ga0179591, IMG submission 182891) | Vadose zone soil fungal communities from Angelo Coast Range Reserve, California, USA - CZOMad2_1_08_16fungal (PacBio error correction) | ecosystem: Environmental > Terrestrial > Soil >...
GAAGTAAATCCGTGACTCTGGTTTGGGTAAATACCAAGGTTGGGTCCCAGGACTATACTAACAAATTTGCGAGGGGGAGGAGCGAGAGAGGGTAAGAGCGGGTCAATGGAGCGAATGTGTGGTAGGTCAAGATGGGCCCCTTCCAGGCTAAAGGGAGACGGCCGACCACTCATGGTGTTGACAGCGTCGCACATCATACTTTTTGTCTTCAAGTTTGGCCCAAATGGATTGAAGGGTAAAGGGTTCCCTAGACCGTGATGAGGGGAACCAAAATGCAGTAACTATTGTCAAGAAGGTAGTGAAGGGGGGGGTTAGACGTTTGGTGTAGACTATGATACCTGTAGATGGAGAGGGGGGGAAGACGTCAAAATTCGAACGAGGTAACCAATGCCAACTCAGTTGTTAAGGAGTTAAGGTGTGGGGTCCTACGCTCTTAACCAACGAAACATGGCAAACAGAAACCTTCTTAGCAATGCAGCCTGCAACAAGAAACAATACGGTGTAGGAGAGATATGTGTGCGGATATGGATAGGGGCCGACTGGGGGGGGGGGCCCTAACAAATTGTTGGGGGACCTGAAATTCACAGCGTTGTAATTTCGGGACAAACCCCTAGGGGGGGGGGGAATAATGTGGGGGGAAACTGGAAAACGGGATAACAGGAACTAAATGGATAAACGGAACACGATCTCCTGCAGGAATATAATACTTATACCAATAAATTTGAGTGGCTTTTTCCGGCAATTTGAGGGGTCAAATAGGTCCCTGGTTCTTTGGGCATAGGTTGGGTGGACAGGGGTAAGAGGGTCGACAATGACCCAAACTTACCTGTCAGGGTCCCTCTATAAGCGTCGGGGTGCCACACACATTGGAAGAAAGATCTTACGAAACCGCTCGATGAGAGTACAAGACAGCCCCCGTGGGGGACCTTGGCCTGGGGTAGGGGTTTGGTGAGGGTCACTAGGGAAGCAAGGCCTGTATCCTTACTATTGTATCAAGCAAGGCGGAACAAGCCAATAATTCCGGAGGGGAAGACAACCACAGAAAGTATTCCGACTTTGTCTTCTGGAAAAAATAAAAGCCCCACTCTCCTTCGAGGGGAAGGCCGAGGATTTTCAGAAGGGGGAGTGAGATATACCCGAGCTGGGAAAAGCACAGGGGGGGAAGGGGCAAGCGGGGTTACATAGAGACTGATTGGGGTAGCTAGTGGGACAACAGGGCAGAGGGGAGGTTATGAAAAAATTGGATGGATGGGGCTTTAACTCAATCGAAGGTGGACTTGGGGTGTTGGAACAAAGTGGGTCGCTCAAATTTGGGGCGGATGCTCATATATATGGGGGCATTCACGTGCCGAACCCAAGCCCTTGGGGAGTATTGATTCGCCCGGAAATTCGAAAGGTTAATGGGGACTTGCGGGATGATGTTTCCATAAGGGTGAAAAGTACTCCAATAAGACACGGGCCGGAGGGAGGTGACCGAAGACACGTGGGTGGGGGCCTTGCCTCGCAAGGCTATAATTAGTCCGGGGGACGCGTGGCAAGTGATCATGGAATCAAGTAAAGAGTTCCGACTAGTAGATTTCATCCAGAAATGGAAGTCAACACACGAGGGTGTCTTGATGGGAGAGAGAGGATTCAAATTCAGATATTCCAGTAGGAACAGGAGGGAGGGGCATAAAGAGGGCTGGATGAAACTTAGAGAAGTGAAAGGATCAGTTTCGGGGCCCGTGGAAGGTGAAAATAAATGTAAGAAGAGAGGGAGTGGCTTGTAGGTATCCAACTTACATTTCTTGACGTCAGGGCCTGAAGGGCTACTGGAAGACCCAAGGAGACATAATCATAAAGCGGAGGGAGACCGGTGGGGTGGGAGGAACGTGCCCGGTGAACATGGCCTTTATCCTCAACTAGCAGGGAAGGGGAAGAGGTCGTCATTTCCTCAGAGGAGAGGAAGGTGGGTACGGATATTGAAGGGAGGGGGGGTGACTTGGGGGGGGAACGGGCTTCAAAAGGGGAGCGGAGGGGGGGGGGGGGGCTGGTGTGTTTGTGGATGGGGTGGTGGGGTCGCGTTGATCGTGTCCCGTCGACAACAACAACGTGGGGGAAAGGGGGGGGGATTTGGCTATTTAGCTCAGATAGAAGGAGGGTCAGAGTTATGTGGGAATCGTTTCCAAAGTAGCAAATCGTAAGCGCATATCAATGGAGAGGTAATGAGCGTACCTTAGGGGTGGACAAGGCGCAGGTTATGGATTATCGATGAGTGTTCCAAAACACTGGAGATGTAAACCTCGCAGCGGAAAGATCTCTGTAGTCCTTGGGGGGTCCATAGCTGCAAAGGGAGGTGAGAAGGGGTGGGGGAAGGGCATGTAATGATTCTTCAAGTTTTGGCTGTTCGTAATGTAAATCCACGAATATGCTCACTTCTTCAGATAAAGGGATCAAGAGTGAAGCAACAATTGTTTGTAAATAAAATGGAGGATTTGAAGAACTCGAAGCGAAAAAGGACCGGTGGACTTGACGACATTGATAGATATGTTCGAAGAATAGCCTTGAAATGAGAATAGTTTAACTTGATCATCTGTCAATGAGATAGAAGCGTCACGAGTGGGAATTTCTTGGCGGGGGACAGGGTAAGACCGGAGAGGCCCTTTGCAGCCCCGGAATCAACGGCTGAGGCGGACTTGGGCTGTGAGAGACCGGGAAAAGTGCAAATACAAGAGGAGGAAAAGGAACGGTGTCGTGAATGCCTTTCCCTAGAAGGGGAAACTGCAACGGGTTGAGGAAGGAACGGGGGTAAGGGAAGGGGAATATTATTATAAAAGGTTACACGTTTGAGCCAATATTGGAGCCATAAACGAACCTGGGATTTCGTAGTAATCCAGAAAAACAACAAACATACAGTGTCATAAAAGAGCCTAGCCAGCGTAAAGAAGATAAGAAAGAACACGACGACCTCTAGGCGAAATCGTTCCCTCGGGGTCTCACTGCTTGTAAGGTGCATGAGAGTGCAAGGAAGGGTGGGAGGAGAGGTAAAAGGGGTGATAACTCATGCAAAGGGAAGATGGGGCTCTTGTTTGTTGCTATGGGGAAGACAGAGAAGGTGGTGTGGGGGGGGCCGGAAAGAGGGCGAAGCAGGTTACTGAGGAGCCAGGTGCTCTTGAGAAACTAGACTTAGCACTCTGAAAAACGGCCCTGACCCCCCACAAGACCTGGGGGGGGGGAAGGGGTGGGTACAGGGGCATGAGGGACAAAGTATCTGGCTGATGTTGTGGGACTCATTGACTTCTCTATGCCAGGCGTGGGCTGTTCAGGGGTATGGGGAGAAGGCGGTGAGTGACCATAATAATTGATGAGGCTACAGGGTTTGGGCTGCAAGGCAATTGAGTGTGCGCTTCCGTATTAACATGAAATGGGGTAGCGAGTGGAGGTGTTAGAGTAAAAATGTTTAGGTTACATGGATAGGGGGAAATTAAGGCAAAGACGTGGGAACCGGGGGGTTGAGAAATTAAAGGGGGTGGGGCTGGTGAACAAGGACAGGGGACAGTGAAAAAGGGAGGGCAAGACATTTTGCTCACTTCCTGTACTATAATCACAAATCTCAGATGAAAGAAACAATTATTGTTGGCCAGCAAACGGGCGCGAAGGGAAAAAGAGTGAAGTGAAGTAACGTAATTTGCATCAGAATGAGTGAAAATTGTCCAACAACGAAGGAAACTGGCTGTTATGGAGGGGGATGGTACAAGTCTTAAATAAACAAGCGGTACAGCACGCCATCAGAAGTGTTATCATAGAGGCTGAACACAATATTAAATATGCTACGAGTACTGAAGTTTGGATATTGGAAAGTACACGTTCGGGGGGCATCGAAAAGGGTAAAGATTCAGTGGGCAATGAGAAGAGGGGGGGAACAGAGGGGGGGCAAGGGAGGAGTCATAATCCTAACTGGGCAAGCCGTTATGTACCACCCAGGGCTGAGAGGACATAAGGCTGGGTACAGAATCGAACTGGAAAACTTACTCAATTTGTTGAGAGGATAAGTGCGGGAAAAAAGAGGGGGCGGTAACCTGAACCATAAGCGAAAAAACTGGATAGGAAAATATAGATATCTGGAGCGTGACTAGTTGGGGAAAAGGGGTGTCCACAGGAGGAAAAAGAATTTGAACGATGCAAGCTGAAGAGAGGAAGGGAATAAGAGAGGAACAAGAATTTTGTGGGGGGCAGGTCCAGTAAGTCTTAAAGGATTATGACGAACTCGGGGGCGAGGAAGCCTCGAGGGGGGTAATTTTGGCAACCAGTATGGAAGGGGACAATGCTGAGATGCAAAGGATTTTTGTCTGACCTCAGCAAAAGGGGGCTTTTCATCTCTGCAAGGGTGGTGAAGTGGGGTGGGGTTGCGTGATATACCTGATGAGCATGATTGTGCTGACGTAGGAGTGGTGCGGCAGGTCGTACCATGACTACTCCTTTTAAGCTGCCGTGAGGGGCCTGCTTTGGAGTGCCAAGGGGAGATTACAACCTAACACATGTCCAGGAGGAGGAAGAAAAGGACGGATCAACAATTCAAAGGAACGGCAGTTGGTCTGGGGGGCAAACATACTTTGGTAGGGAGATCTTTGTGCTATGGGAAAGGACAGTGAACAAACTTGAGAAAATTGTTGGCATGGGCCATGGGCTGGGGGGAGTAACATGCGAAGGGGATTGATAACAGTTCACTTTAATTGCTTGAAGAACGGAGGTCCTGCACGTAAAAAAGACACATGTCGCAACTCTCAAACTAGAGAGAGGAAAAATGGAATGAAAAAAACATGGTGGTGCACTGGCAATTTGCGCTGGGCAAAGAGTCTTATGGCACAGGGACGAGTTAGGTTTGTAAAGAGAGGGAATGAACCACCAAAAGGGCGGGGACGAGCGAACGCGCCAAGCGTTGGGAGCCAACCAGGGCAAAGGCGATGATGCGCAAGGTAAACAGAAGGAACCCGTGGCCATGTAAGGTGCGGGGGAGGTTGGGGTAAAGAAGTCAATACTGGGGAAGATAGGGGGACTTTAGCCTTTACTGTTCTCAAACATTCGCGGACAGAATAACAGCCTGAAAGAAGAAAGCCGGCAACAACAAAAAAATTATCAGGGGGACGACTCAAGCATTCCAAACAGGCTCCCCGCTCCCCGGCTACTGAATTAGGGGATTGATCACATTTTTAGAATCCAGAAAAAAGGGGGAGGGGGGGGAAAACTAAGTTGACAGTGTCTCAGTCTGCAGGGAATCATCGAATGGGTAGCGAGGAGTGTTGATGGTAGCTAGGAGGGGCACGGCGAGGGAAGTGTGTGAACCGGGGAGGAGTTGTAAGTCACAGCACAAAAGAATTACTGTGTTTTAAGGGATATTCCTGGAGAATGGTAAAGGAGTTTGAGAGACTGGGAAGGACAGGAACGGATGATGAACGACAGTGTCAACTTGTATAAGGGGACATTAACGCACACCTGTGCAGGTGACCAAAGGACTAAGTTAAAAATGTTAAGATAAAGAGCAAAGGCAGCCGTTGGGGGGGAAACATGTCACAACATTTCGCAAAGGGGGGGCCTTTCAAAATCTCTAGGGGGGGGGCATTAGGAAGGCGGTGAGTATCATAATCGTACTAAATTTCTCATTGACTCCTCAAAATTGAAGAGATGATAGCATGGAAGGGAAGGGACACGTCCTGGCATAGTGGAGGCGGGAAAATTCGATGGGGAAGGCGACCACAGGGCGGTTGCTCACGGATGGATGAAAAAAAACTGAAAGTGGGAGAGTGGGCTGGACGGTGGCAAAGTAGGGTACAAAGCCGGCACGAAAATCGGAGTCATTCACTAGACATCTGGGCACAGATACAAAGGGTTCACCATTTGGGGGAGCCATTGATGAAGCTAATAGGGGGAAGGACCCCCAGGGAACTAAGAAGGAGCAAGGGTGGTTTAATTTTCCAGGACCCATGATTTAACTCAACTGGTAGTACATCAGAAAGGGAAAAACAAGACCGGATAGGATGATGAGAGGGGGGACCAGTATACTTCTCCGTTTGACGGGGGGACTCTTCAGATTGGTGGGAGAGGGAAACACGCTTGGATGGATGACACTTTAGAAGGAGTAGACCTACAATACGACTAAAAACAGGCTAAGATACCTGAATTTGAAGTGGGACATCGGGTCATAATTAATTGTGGAGTGACCCGGAATGGACGCAAAATCTTAAGCGCATATAGAAAAAGAGCGGAGATAAATTATTAGAGTCGTTGATTTCAAAGCGACGGGGGAGGAAGGAAATAAAAGGATGGGACTTTCCATTGCCCGGGCAGGATTAGGAAAACAGTAGACTGCTTTGTGGTGTCCAAAGTAAAACAAGAATGGGAGGCATAAATGGAAGGTTGGGAGTACAGAGTCAAAAAGTGAATGAGACCGATTGATTAGTGCGTACGGGATGGTGGGGATATGAACTGGGGAAGACTGCATCCAATTCTAACTTATCAGGCCACACATAGTGATGCAGACACTCATTGGGGAGGACCGTATCTGATTGACGATCTAGAAGCAGAAGAATGAGGAAGGGTGGAAGAGGCAGGGACTTAATATATTAGTGTAGGAGGAGCCGGGAAAAGGGAAAATGTAGTGACTTTACATATGCACAGGTGAATCAGAAACGGAAAAATGAAAGATGTTAGTGCTATTGCCATTAAAGCACCTGATGCGTTCACGGGACCCGTAGCAGAGTAAGGCAACGGCGGCCTGTGCTCGGGCGGTATCGGGAAAACATGAGAGAACCAGCGTCAGGTGAACAGGTGTTTGTCGTTAATGGGTAAAGGGGGAGGGAAAAGGTCATCAGGGTCGGTGGAGGTAATTCCCATATTATGAGGGCAAAAGTGGAACCCGGTCAAATTGCAAATACCAGTGTACATTGTTGACTTGGGAGAGACCAGAACAAGCAAGGTGAAGATAACACGGGGAATGAAAAAGATGGGAAGACAGGAGCTCAGCACACTACTGGAGACTAAGGCACTCGTTCCCGAGGGTAAATCTTACAATTCAATCTGAGGGGAAAATGGAGTTAGGGGGTCAATGGTGATGACATCTCATCCTAGGGAGGAGAAGCGGTTGGGTTGCTGAAAGAAAGGGGGGGGGGGGGGGGGGGGGGGGGGGGGGGGGGGGGGGGGGGGCAAGAATTTTTCGGTGGGGTTTGAGGGCGGGATAGAGCAGGTTAGAGGAGTTATGTCGCAGACGGCTGGCGCACTCGTGAAGCGACAGGCCCTCTTGAGGCAGCTGGGACGACCAGCCCAGAAAAACCTACCCCGGAAGGGACAGGAGGGGGGTGGAGACTAATGGACCTCCTATAGAGGTCAAGGGCAGGTGTTGTCTTGACGCAGCGAGAGGGCTGCAGTTGGCGGGAATGGTTGGAGCGTCCCTTGGACCGATAAAAGGAGGGGGGGGGGTGCCGGAACGACAAGGGTGGAAAAAGGAATTCCAGGCACAATTTTGCAAAGGTGGGGTCTTGTATTCAGTGGGAGAAAGTGGAGAGCGATGGGGGGGGGGGGGGAGAGTGAGAGGAGGAGGAACTGTGATACGGGACCATCCTTCTTGGAGAAGAAAGGTGGAAACTATTGTGGGGGGAACAGAAAATTACCATTGGGGGGCATGGGCACCTTACATGCCAGTCCGGGTGAAAGGGCACTCAAAGGGGTCAGGTTCAGCATCTCATCACAAGGCTATGAACAAGGGGGTGGGGGCAGAGCGGCCTCGTGGTCCGGGGACCAGGGGATTGAGTTAGGGTCAAAGGGGGCAATCAGACAGTTAGGGGATAGAACTGGGGGGAAGGACAAAGAAGACCTTACGGACTGTGGGGAGGGAGTACTTGTTCGAGGGGAAGCGTGGCATAAAACGAACCTCTCCTTTGTCATAGTATGAGAAACCCACGTAGGAAAAGAAAGATGCTTGAAGAGGCTGGCGGGGGGGTGAAGGGGAGAGGAAGGGGGGCAAGCATCACTATGATAAAGGACTAGGGGAAAAATATTCAAAAAAAAGTGTTGATAAGAGGCCAAATTGGGGATAGCTACGGTAAGAAGGAAGAAAAAGTGAAAGGTAAATAGAAGGGAAGAGATGACTCTTCGAGAGGTCTCTTTATCGCATTTGTGGGGGGAGACTGAAAATCTTTGGTGACCACATCTGAGGGACACAAAGAGTTCAAAGGAACAAATGGCAGGGCTCAAACAACAACGGGGGGGGGGAGAAGGGGGAGAGTGATTGGGGGAATGCCAGAGTTTTGGGCAGGATGTATATCCTTGTCTCCGAAGGGATTTCAAGAGCTACTCGAGTAGAAGTACAAATAGCTTGCCGGTGAAGGGGGGGTAAGGGAACGTTTTCAAGGCAGGGAAGGAAGGGAGGAGACGAGGATCAAAAGTTAGCGTTCGCACACAGAGGTTCTTGAGGTTTTGGGGGAATCAGTTGACAAAAGGGCTTGGCCCTCGCGGATCTTTCGACCATATCAAACGACAGGAACGGATTGTCAACATCTGGGGGGTGTATCCTTTTTTGGGGTTACGAGAACTATTAAAATGGAGTCTATGGTGGAAAGGTATGTGGGTCCCGGAGTATAAGAGTACCAGATGCACTACTCCGAGGGGTAAGAGATTGGGGACTTCTTTGTATGTGCCTCTTTCTCTTCACAAACAAACACATGTATGATGGGGACCTTCCGGGAATGAAACTGAAGGACTCCAGGGTTTCGGACCTAGTGGAGGGGGATAGAGAAGGGGGGATGGGGAGAGGAAGCTTTGGCTGATACCAACTGGGGGGGTGGGAAGCCGGAGTGATTCCCATGATGAATAGGTGCCAAAACCCTATCGTGGTGTTACAGCAGCTTATTGGGGAGAAAAGGGGAGGATGTCACCGTAAACGAACTCGAGCAACGAAAAACCTACACCAACGCTCCCGAAGGAGATGAAGACAAAGACACAACTTTTGAGTGGTGCAGGAGTGGCGAGGGCTCGTTATGGGGAACAAATTACTTTGAGAGGTTGGGGGAAAAGCGACAAGAACACGCCTGAACAGCAACTGCAGTGATCGATCAATACTGGTGCCAAAACCACAGGAAGAAGAGACTTTCTGATAATTGATGATGACAAAGGCCATACAAAGAAAGGGGGCCATGGCCAGGGAGTTAGTGTTGGTCCGTGGGCGGGCTTAAAAATACAGATGGCCTGTCCGGAGGGGGAGAAATAGAAGGTCAGCTCAGAACTAAAAAGGAAGGACGCACTGGTCCTTAACCAAAACTCTTCGAGAGTTCTCAGCGAGCCAACAATAAAAAACAGAATCCTTAAAATAGGGAGGGGGCAAGGGGAAGATCCAGTAACACCAAGGAAAGACAGAAAAGGGCGGGGGGAGAGAAATGTATCTCTCGTGGGGTAGTCTAATTGGAACTGTAGCTAGGAGAGGTGAATAGGAGTGGGGGTTAGCCAGGGGGGGCTGAGTGGTGGGCAGACGTGAATTGTGTATTTGTGCAAGTGAGGAAAGGAGGGTAAAGTGGAGAGGGGCATGGATGGAGAGAACGGCGACCCTGAGGAAAGGGGGAGTGGGGGTTCGTTCAAAGGGAGGGACGTCAAACATTCCTACAAGGGTCACCTTTACTAGGGATGAGGGGAAAGAAGGGGTGCTATTTACAGCCAGAAAAGGCAGAGTGCGAGGGAAAACAGAACTTGCGCAAGCAGTCTAATGTTCCATCGCAAGAAGGACGGATGAGTCGGGGGCGTTGGCTGAGTTCCGTCAGGGAGGAAGATGATAAAGGTTACCGCTAAATACAAATTTCGCATCAATGTCGCTCCCCACACGTGTCTAAATGGATGAGGAAAAGGCAAGTGAAAGGGATATTCCAGGAGAGTCCAAAGGCGGATTGCAGGAACCGCTTGTGGAACTTATAATCATCTGGAGGGGGATAAAATGCAGTACTTTTCAAAACCAGGTTCAGTAAGAAATGAAAAGAAAAGCACGAGAGGTAATGATCACATTAAAGATGATCACCTTTAACGGTATGACCGTCCATCCCATGTTTAAAGGAGGAAGGGATACACCCATGGAGGAAAAGATCTTGCCTTCGGGGAGTGGTTTAATCATTGCCGGGCCAGATCAGCACCTCAAAAAGAGGGAAGAAGCCCGGTAACGGATACGTTATATAGGGAACGAGGGGTACTGGGCCCGATGGGTGTAGCGGGATGGGGATTGACAAGCGTCAATCAAGAAGGAGAAAGTGGGGGAAGGTAAGCGGGAAAGTCAGTTAGGCTCTACCAACGGATGATGAGTGAAGGGAGGGAAGTAATGTGTCGCTTCCGAGGCGGGTCTAGGGGGGGGGGGTGGGGTGGGGAGGGCAATCATCGAGAGAAGGCAAGAGGGAGAGTATAGGAATTGTCAATATTACCTTGACGGGGGTGGCGGTCGGTTAAGTAGAAAGGGAAAGGGCGTAGTTCTGGGGAGGGAATGGCATAGGAAAGGTCGCCGACTGACAAGTAGGATGTTAGGGGGTACTTGTGAAACCACAGACGAAAATCTGTTCTGTTACGTCGTAAATCGTGAGGGGTTGGCGGGGGAAGAAAAGGCCATAAAATGAGAGCAAGATTGATTTTAGGGTTGAGGTGCAACTTTTTTTACAGGTAAGGGGGGGGGTAAAGAACATCACGAGGAAATGGATCTAAAAAAAACGAAATGAACACGAAGAGGGTGGGATGGAAGTTTTAAGCTCCTTCTCAAGAAAATGCCACGGGGGGGTTGACGACATTAAATGACTGAGGGGTGATATAGTTGAAGGGGGATTGGGTTGAATTGTCATTGCAATGGCATACAAGCGGAAGGATCAGGTTTTGGGAGTGCTAGGGAAAGGGTCATACCAGGAGAGCACAGTAAATGGATCACGGAGAGAAAAAGGGCGGCCCTTTTAGTCTTGTTGTTATGAGTACAATGATGGTAAATGCGACTACATATGGAAACGAACTGCAACAGGTGGTCGGGACGGTCCAAGAGGAGGGTGGGGAACTGAAAGGGTTGCCGTGTAAGGGCACATATTAAAACAAGCCTTGAGGATGGTATCGAATGAACGGACAAAATAGTTGAAACCGGTGTAGTGGCGTAATAACGCATAAAAGGGGGGGAAAAAGGCAAGGGAGGATGTCCACCCAGGCAGCCAACAACGACTTCGCCAGACAAGGAACTTACCGTGGCAAAGCGACACTGCTGTCACTGTGCGGACCTCAAGGGGTGTTAAGGGATCTTAAAAGGGGGTGAAATAACTCGCCTGCAATAGAGGAAAGAGGGTCTTGGAGAGGAGGTGCTGGGAAAGAATGAGAATAGTTTGGGGGTGGTTTTACGGAAGTGCTGGAAAGCAGGGGTAAAGGAGTGATGTCCTCATTAGCGCTGAAGCATCGGACGAGGCAGACATAGTTGAACCAGGGAAGACCACTCAACTTACCCCAAAATAAAAGCAACGATCATGGACAGCGGGGGTGCTGGTGAGAGGGACCTTGGGACTCAGCTTCCTCAAAGACTAGAGTAATGGAGGGGATGGAGGGTGAAGAACAAACTGGGAAAGGCTCAGGTGCCTGCAGGGGTAGGACAGTTTGGGCCTTGGCCATCCCCAAAAAAAAAAAAAAAAAAAAAAAAAAAAAAAAAAGAAAAAAAAAAAAAAAAAAAAAGATTTGAGTCCAATAACAGTAGTCCATCCCAGAGAAGTCGGGGGAGCAACAAATGGCCAGGAACAGGGAAGGGGTGGAACGGGGGGTCGTGGGAGGTGTGGGGTGAGGGTTGGTTGGCTATGATCAGGTCGTTTCTGTGAAGGGAAACATCCGTGGGAACATCAGGGGAGATTGGGGGGGGGGAAATGAAAGGTGAAGGGGGGCCGGACACAGGGGGGGTGAAAGGGGTACGGCAACTCCCAGTGGCGGGCTGCCAAGAGCAAAGATGCTTCAAAGGATTGTGGGGAAGAAAAAGGAGGCGAATGAGCAGGAGGGGGAGTCATGTTCTCATCCAGTGGGTGTGGTTTTAAGAGAACGGAGGGACACATACAAGAAGAATGGAGAGGGCAGGGTAACATGAGTTGGCTTAAGAGGGACTGATGGCCAGGAAAAGATGACAAGACGTCTATAAGAGGAGTCTGCACAAGGGCTACAACATGCAAGACTTGAACGAGGTGATGAGAACAGACACGGTCGGGGAGGGAGAGGGGAAGCTGAGAGGGTCAGAGGATAAATGTCGATACTGCGGGGGAGATGTCCCCACAAATTGTCGGAGGACCTCGTTAGATGGCAAGGAATGGAACACGGGAAGGCGACAAGCAATAGAATGTAGGCATACTCGACTCATGGGAAGAGGAAAGGTGTGGAGATTACAGCCTTAACCCACTCCTTGAAGGCCCGTTCGCTGCGCAGAGACAACAAGGAATGAGGGGGGATGCACCGTGCCGCACTCTTTGGTGTTCTAGTTGGGGAGGGCCCCAGGTTTACTATCAGAAATAAGGAGGATGCAATAGCACAGAGGGCGGGTGGCAGGATATTAAATCGCGAAGCGGGGTCAGTCACGTTATTCCGGGCAGGAGAGGGGAGGAACTGCCAAAGGGTGCTGTCTCAACCTCACTTGTGCGCGAATTCGTTTTGGCCCCGGAGGTAGAGAGTGGACCCTCTTGAGACCAGACCGGGGGAACAAGATCAAATGCCAGGAACGATTGAAAACATCTTGCAGGGGGGGGGGTAATGGGGGTTGGGGCGAAGGCAAGGATGGCTCTTTTGAGGAAAGTGTTTCCGCCCGGAAATAAGAAAGAGGTACAGACCGCCTATAAATGGTTACAGCTGGATTAGGGGGGAAGGACGGTTAGGAGGGCCTCGTAAAAAAACACAGGGATGAAACCTTACGGTACTACAATTTCAAGGCAAGCCAAAGACCAAGGTTCGGAAAAGGAGGTGGGGTAGATATTGTGCGGATAGCGCAGGTACGTGACGAAAGGGATGATAAGAACTGGACAGTTACTGTGCTTCACCAAAAGCGGGGTAGGGCTTGGCAACCTATGGGGGTCGAACGTTATTGATTTAAAAGGGGGGTCACTGAGAAATTAACGAAAGGGGGATAACAGCACACTCGGATCACACAGCATGAAGCTGAAGCACAACTTTTGCAAGGGGAGTTGAATCTTTGCAAATGAGGGAGCAATTCTGTAAGAAAGGGGGGTAAGGAGATGACGCAACACAGGTTGGGAAACTCAGGATCGAGTAAATAGGGAACTTCCCGCAAGCCCATATATAAAGGGGGGCTTTCAGACAAACTAAACCTACCAAGGAATGGGCCGTGCCGGGGGGGGTTTGGAGTGTGGTCGGCGGGGCATCAGATGTGCAGGTACCGGGGGGACTATGACAGCGCACGTCAGCGGCCAGCTAAACCGGGACAGGAGGGCCAGCAATGGGAAATCTCTTCCGTCATTGTCAGCAGGGAAAACAAGATATCCCTCAACCAGAGAAACCGGAGTGAGAAGATAACAGG
>Ga0179591_1188514_pt1 | contig 13527 bp, 13 predicted proteins | sample CZOMad2_1_08_16f_FD_182891 | JGI IMG/M metagenome (GOLD analysis project Ga0179591, IMG submission 182891) | Vadose zone soil fungal communities from Angelo Coast Range Reserve, California, USA - CZOMad2_1_08_16fungal (PacBio error correction) | ecosystem: Environmental > Terrestrial > Soil >...
AAGGAACGCTTGGTGAGACTTGGGGCAACCTGGAAGAAGGGGAGGGGAGAGCTGTGCCTCTAGAGCCTAGGACGATATGGGACAAATTACGCAAAATGACGAGAAGTACCTTATATACACCCGAGGTCCATCGTTCCTAGTATCTAAGGGGGTGAGGGTAGGCAAACAGCATTACTTCACATAGAAAGCAGAACCAAGAAAAAAGGGGGGCCAAGTTTCTCGATGGATGTCAGCGGGAAAAGCAAACGGGGACCTCGAATGTTTAAGGAAAACAGGCTGAAGGGAAAAGGCGCTGGAAGTAGGTTTACGGAGAAACAAACGACAAACATGGCGTTAACTCTTAAGAAGGTGAAAGAAAGGGGGACTTTGAGGATCGGAAAAATCGCGGACTAGTAAGCAGGGTACTTCAATTGGGGAGGGGTAACAAGCTGTTTAACTTTCCTCGAGCTGAGGGGGGGGGAGGGGGAGAGGCGCCGTGGAAGTTAACTGTAGCAACGAGCAAAGGTGGGAAATGGGTTCTTCCCTCCGGACTTAGCCCATTTGAATCACGAGGGGGGAGTCACAAAGAGGAGCGGGTTCTAAAAGGGGGGGCTTCAATACCTCAGAAAATCTTGAGAGCCTGTACGCTTGAGAAAAAGGGAGGTGGGAGCTGGCGGGTGCAAAAAACAGAAAACTAGGTGGAGAGGAAGACATGGGAATTCCACCAAAGGGAAAATGAGCGTCACAATTGAAAAGAAGTATCAACTCCGTCGCATGCAAAGGAGAAAAAAATCTTTTGTGTCCCGCCCAAAAAGAAGGGGGGGATTCGCAGAACGAAAAACGAGGAAATTCACGGAAAAAACTGCATCGCGCTGAAGCCTGCGAAAGAGGTGAGCGACTGGATCAAAAGGAGGAAAAAAGAGATCGTTCGGCTCAGAAGTGTGTGAAGAAATTCGTTGTTCGAGGAGTAACGCCTCTAAGACTGAAAGGGCCGTCGTGAAAAGGAAAACCGTCGAATCAGAAAGGAAAGAAAAATAGGGGGAGGATTTTCCAAGAAGGCCGGTAACGGATCACTTTCGCATGAGCTATTGAATGGAGAGGAACACTGGTCTAAGAATGAGGACTAGATAAACGGAGTGGAAAAGCCCAGAACGTGCACAGGAATCATAGGTCGCGTAGAGAGGAAGGTCGTGAGACTGAGAAAGTAAAAATCATCTTCGCTGGAAAGTGGGGGAGAAATCCCGCCGGCTTCGGGGAATCCACTCGTTCTCCCATCGTCAATTTTTAGGATCGCGCAGGATCGAAAGCTTGAAAAAACGCGAGTGGTGGAGAGTGAAGAAGTACTCCAGAGTTTGCAGAATCAGAAACCATGGAGTGAACACCCGGGGGACCGACAGGTCACCAACAAACAAGAGTTAAATGGACGTTCCGCTGAAGCATATACTAGGGGAGAAAGATAAGATGGGCAACTCCTCGCGAAGGAGGCCCTACCGCACACTAAAAACCTGTGAAATCTTCCCTATGATAGGCTCGTGAACATACAACGAAAAGGAGAAAAGGGAAGGGGTCACCTCGTCCTAGTGAAAAGTATATTTTTTTGAAAGTGATATTGGAGTGTTGGGACAACGAGGTGGCCCATTATCGGCTCCCTAAGTTGAGTCTGGTGGCGACATCGAAACGGGAAACGTCAGTTTGGATTGTTTGGGGTACGTGATTGTCAGTGCCAAGGCGGGAACATGCAGGGTTGGAGGAGGAAAAAGGGGGGAGACGTCCAGAAAAAGTGTTGACAGCTTCTAATCCTGCTGCTGAACAGAACCTGGCACGCCGTTTGGGTTCGGAAAAGGAGGAAGAGGTACACCACATCCCCTACTGCTAAGAGGATAAGGGGGACAACGGTACAACAGGGGGCTCGGGCGACGAATCTCACGGTGCAGAAGGGTCGGACGTTTCGAAACCATCCGGTTATCATGCAATGAATCATAATGACCAGTCCATTACTCAAGCAACTTTGACTAAGTTGCCACCGTCCGATAGAGGGGAGAAAGCCCGGCAAGGTGGTACGAGTCGAGTTTCAAACGGGGCAGAAAACAGTATCGAGCGTCACGTAGACTTTAAAAAAAAGAAAATGGGCTTCAAAAAGTACAGGGGTCCTACGATCTGACAAAGTGCCAAGGGAAAGGTTGTCACAATATGGAATCCTTAAATCGAGCGCTATTCAGTTTCAGTCTAAGGGAAGAGTCGCGGAGCAAGCGACTCCCTGCTTTGCGGGGGAGCGACGGGGCATGGGGACGGCAGAAATGGAGGGAAGAGTTGGCTAAGCTTAGAGGTCAGCAATCGCCATGGGCTTTCGAAGTCATCTGGTCAAGAGAGCCTTCGAAAGAGTGTCTTGGTTGCGGGAACAACACAAGCAGTCGACTGATCACCGAAGAGAAAAGAACTGAGCAGGCCACGCGGGCAGTCTGACGAACTGGGAAACACGCTTACTTCCATCAAGGGGAGCAGTGTCACTCAGAAAGGAGTCACATGATTTGTTATTTGGAGTCACGAAAGTCTTGACCAAGAACAAGAAAAAAAAGAGGAGGAACTTATCGCTCCAGTCCAAAAGATGGGTGGACACGGCTACTGCATCTAACAGAGAAAGGGAGGACTAGGTGCTACAGACGCTGTCGGTCATCAGAACTGAAAGAATAAGGCTCAAGCCGCGCGTCTACGCAGTCCCGCTAAGGGTGGAGGGGGGATTAAGAGTTAAATTTGTGGAGTCCAAGTGAGGAACAACACTAAAGTACTTCCAACGACCATTAAAAAGACGTCAGAAGGCGAGCCTGCCGGCGGTCGAGAAAGAAATCTAACCTCGCTCGGGGGTGAAGGAGAAGGGGAGGACGCGGATTCACTCGAAAGGGGGCAATGGGGTTTCTTTTGCTCAGTTCACGGAAAACAATCGCTCAAGTCGGAGATGACCGAGGAAAAGGGTTCAAGTTGAAAATGAGGTTTCTCGCGCGCGTCGCAAGTTGAATAGGGAAAGAAGAAATCGAGGCACAGCCCTCTCACGCCAGAAAAAGAGAGGAAAGGGGCAAGTTAAAAAGAGCATTATATACAACAAAAAAACTGGGGAGTAGATTAAAAAGAAATGATAGGGGGCTCTTGCGAGACGAGGTGAGGAGGACTCGAGAAACTCCGCTATTTCCAATACCGCCTTCGCCTAGAAGACCAATCACGCGTGAACTTAAAGAGGGGAGAAATCGGTTTCCGAAGATAAAGTGCTGGGACCCAACAGGGAAGCAGCGGTGACGAGCTACTCCCTATCACATCGATTTCACACAAGGCGAAGATAGAAAAAGGAAAGGAGGGGGGAAAAGTCTGAGAGTTCAAGCAAACAGGCGACTCACCAAGGTGGGATAAGAACGGATTCTTTTCATGAGAGGTTAGAAGTGGGGGGGGTGCTCAACTGGATGTAAATCTTCAGGGGTGGAACAACAATCCACCTCGACGAGTCTCGATGCAAAAGGGAGGAGGGAATTCCGCAAGGGTCTGATGACTAAGAGTCGGGTATCTTCAAAGATGCTCCAGGATGATCAACCGTGGCAACAGTGTGGAAACGTGAGCGACGACGTGCAAGAGAGTGTGTGGTGTAATGTTCAAGGGCAATTGAAGTCAAAAGACTGGGAGGATCTCCAGAATCACACGGTGCGTCCAGGTGGCTGAAAAATACCGTAGCACTGCTGCTGCCGGACGAACGGTTACCGGCTTTCTGCAGTCCGACTCTTGCTGGAGAAAAAGACAAGAGTTTGAACGCTGCGACTCCATGGGGGGGGGGGAAAAAGAGGTGAACGAAGAGCGCAAAGAATAAATTACACTAAGAGAAAGGCTGGAGAGGAAAGACTATTTTGGTGCAACGCACTGATCAAATCATGAGGCTCTGCTGCGAAAACGAGAAAAGGAAAAGGGGGGGGGATGGGGGAAAAAGAAAGGAATCGATCCTTCTAAAACAGAGTAGGCCTCTTGATACTACTAAGTCGAAAAAAAAGAAGAAGCCTCGTAGGCCCATTTTGGAGGGGAGAAATGGGTCCAAGGAGGGAGACGATCAGGAGGGCAAAAGAGGCAGGAAACATCGAACAGAAGCCCAGACCCAGGCGTGCTGCTTGAGAAGAGAGCCGGTTTACAGAGGAAACGGCAAGCCTTCTCTAAGGAGGCTCGAAATCGGTTAGTTCCGATAAAGAGGTGCAGACCGGAACGCAAGAAAGGCAGGCATCTCTCACGAAGGGCATCACCGTGCTCCGGATCAAGCGTCCCTAAGAATCGGATAGAGGGGGTAACATAAACCGCGAGATGGGAGGTACAAAAAAAAATAGTCTCACTTCATGTGGACGAATTAATCGCAATCTACGCGAAAAAAAGGGGGGTGGCGACTTCTTCATGACTCCCGCAGGTTTTGCAGAACAGGAGTTGGAACGTGTGACCGCCTGACGGCACTTTCAAACCAAAAATAACCGTCGTTTGCAATAGTAGAATGGGAAGGGGAGGAAAAAACGCGAATGCGGAACAATCAGAAAGGAAAAAGAACAGCACCGAAAGTAACGGAAAAAAAAAACCTAACCTTTCACTTACTACGGGGGTCAAAGAGCTGCCAACAACAGGGGAAAAGAGAAGAATTTGGATCACCTCCGTCACGTGAAAGGGGGCGTGCCGTATAGTGGGGAGGGAGATTGGACGAATGATCGAGGGAAGAATAGAGGGGAAAGGTCGCGGTCGACGAAACGCTTGGGTGGTGAAAACCTGATGTTCAGGTGGGTAAAAACATGCGGATCTGCAAACAGGGGAGGGGAGGATGAAAAAGAAACTCTCGTTTGAAAACCCGAGCGGAAAGGGGAGAACCTGAGAAGAAAAAAGAAAGCGTAACAGAGGGGAGGGGTCTTCACCACCTGACAAGCGAGATTTGCGAGATAGGGAAATTTACCCGGCATCTCTCAGGAGGAAGGGAGCATCGGGCTGTTCGACGAAACCAACAACCTACCCCGGAATCTATTCAATAAAGAAAATTCAGTCGCCATCCTTAAGAGCGAGGCAGAACAAAAAGGCCAACGAGAAATTATCAATCATGGACCGCGGGTCGTGCCTGAGGGTAGGGGGGAGTTTGCAGGCTACTCTGCGAATCGTCGACTTCCATCAGGAAGAAAAAATGGGTAACGGTTTCTTCAAAAAAAAAGAAATGAAGTTGAAGCTAGGAAGTGAGCCTTGCCTTGTGATTGTTGAAGGGGCCAAGAGGCCACCCTACTTGGCCGGAGGAAAAGGGGGGACGCTATGCCAAGTGGCTGCATCAGCGGAGTTGCGGAGGGGCATCGACTCCCCTATTTTACTGGGCGGGCAATAGGCCTTGTGGGAAAAAAGAGTGCTGGAAGGGCACTTTCGGCCGAGTTCAGAAGAGAAAACATCTCTTGTGGCCTAAGATGGAGAAGAGGGAAAGGGAGGTGCGTCACCACGCAAGAGTAAAATGAGAAAGGGAAGAGGAAAAGCTCACGGCAAAGCAATCAACAGGGAGCATTTCTTGGAAAGGGAGACAAAAGGAGGAAAAAAATCTAGCTGTGCATATAAGTGGAAAGAAGGGAAAAACCAAAGGAGTGACCATAAACACAGAAAAAAGGAGGCCCTGCAAAGTAGGGTCAAGCTGGGTCGCGGAAAAGGATAGCGGCTATAGAAGCGAATCTCCTAGTTCTACGCAGACGCGTAGGAAGAGCAATTCAGGGAGACGTCTGACTCGCCCTCTTCGAAAAATTGTGGGGGGGGACGTGTGGATGGAAAAAGGAAGGACAGGTAGCGACTCCACTCGTACACTAGCCTTTCAACCATGGTTAAGGAGAGGAGCCGCCTTCGGGGTTGGAACAGGAAAATCCTAAAGAGAGGCATCGCTCGGGTAAGAAGGGGGGAAGGCGCGGAGGAAACTGATTGCTGTCAAAATTGTGGGGCTTGTTCCATCACCTTAAAAATCAGACTCGGAAACGATCGCTACTTTCAAGGCCCACGGGGAGAGAAGGCAAGAGCGCGCACGGCGGAAATTTTAAGAGGGGGGGGAGGGGAGAGGAAAGCCATATGAGAGAATAGCAACTTTGCGGGGACAAAGATCCCCTTGATCAGGCAACAACAACAGGGTTAGTGTAGGAAAGGGGATGTTTCGCAATTGTGAAAATCCCTAAAGGAGAGAAAGTGAGAGGGAGGTGCCTCGAGCCACTGAATAGAGAGGGTAAGACCGACTCTATAATTACCTGGTCAAAACAAGGAATTGGATATCGTTTCCGGGGGGGGAGATGGAGGGCTAGAAAACCAACGGACCACACTAAACGTCCGCGAACCAGTCCAAGAAAGAGAGAAGGAACCCCGAGGGTAAACTCGGAGGCTTGGCACTGAAGAAAAACGCAGGGAGGGCTCTCACTTTTTAGGAAAGTCTGGTCCAGGCGCGTGGAGGTTAGTTGTTTAAAACGGTGCGAGACAACGGGTTAAAAGAGAGATGAAAAAGACAACTCGGATCTGAAAACAGAAAGGAGCTGGGAGAGGATAGAATCGTTATTCCTCAGTTTCTGGAGACGGGAGTAAGGTAAAGTAATAGGACGAGGAGAGGGCCGAACGTCTCAGGGGCCCCTTTGGGGGGGAGAGAGATACGTTCGCAGCACGTTGGATGGGAGGGGAAGAAATACGTGACAGAATGGAAGAAGTGATTTTAGATACAACAACTCATATGGAATTCAAGCGGGCGCCATTGTTATCAAAAGAAAGATCCAAGGGAGGAAGTTTCGCTCCGGACTGTGATCGCAATCTTTATCATGAAAGCTCTTGTCTGGGTGCCGAACAGAAGAGGGGGGAAACGCGGCATCATGACCAAAAAGAAAAATATTTTTTGCGAAGCTCGAACGCCTCAGGTAACGAAACTAAGGCCATCTGCGTAACAAGGCGAATAGGGGGGACAACACTCAAAAAGCTGGAGTAGCTGCTAGCGAAGAGGAGGACCGATGCCAAAAAAAACTAAGAGATCAATTATAGCCTGGAATAAAACTAAGTCAGGCAGCAATGCAAAAAAATTGCTCAGGAAGGTTTTGCCTAAATCCATTTTTGAAAAGCAAGAGGGGAAGACGAATAGGAGGAACTCAAACCCTCTAAACGTCCACCTCAACCTCCCTTGGATCGGCTTGAACGATCGCCGGGGCCAAAGAACAGGTCCTCCTTAAGAGGATGGCGCTGCCTTGTAAAGGAGAGGACCACGTCGGTGACAGCCGCCCAAAAAGCGGGAACGCAGCATCTTCTCTGCAGGGCCTTGCCGATAAAAGTGCAAAAGGGAATTAGAGAAGCTTGAAGGGATGTGGGTAAAGAAAAAGAAGGCTATCAAGATACAACGGCGGTCTCACGGTCAGGTAAACAAAAATCAGCTCAGATAGACGAGTACATCTATGGAACTGACGTCTGACCCAGACGGTGGGAAGAAGAAAAATTATGTGGACCCAGGTGCCACCTTACATGCAAAAAGGGAGACACAACGACCAAAAGAGTGGGCACGCTGACAAAAAAAAACCCCGCCGAACTGCGGGAACAAGCAGAAGAGTGTCCCAATAAAAAAGATCACGGCACAAACACCTCTCCCCGCTGTATCGAAAGGGTCCTCTCAACCCAAAACAAAGGAGGGAAGGAATTTATCACCTAGCCGAGTGAGGTTGGGGGCAGGGGGGGGGGTGAAGTGAATAGGGGGGGGAAAAAAAGACGAGGAGGGGACATGAGCGAGGCGAACTTCGGGTTCAGAGGAGAGAACTGAAAGAAAATTTGTTGGTGACCGTAGTTAGGGGGGGGGGGGGTCACCCGGTTCACATTATTGTGGGGGAAGGGAAAACAGGGGTCGGGGGAGTAAAAGGCAATAACTGTTTTAGAGGTCAGATCCTGACGGGCTGATAAGAGAACCTGACGCTGGAAAGAAGTGGAGAAAGGACATAGCCGGCGGGGTATCACCAAAAAAGGACACGAGGCATTCGCGGCAGAACGAAGGGAACCGGCAGAGTAGAATGGCTTCAAAAACCAGTAGCGAGGGGCTGGGATCTTAAAACGCGGTTTACGAATGGCAATGAAAGGAAAAAAAAGACAGGACAAACTGGAAACCGGTCCAACCCTCTCGGTCTCAAGAAAAAATTCTTGGGGGGTGGGGGGGGTGTTGGCACTTCTGTCGATTAGAGTGGAACTGACTGCTCGAACTCTTTCGCAGTCTACTGAAAACATGGATTTTAGGCAAAAAAGAGGGGGAAGGAAGAAGAACGAAGGCGTTGAGATCACAATATCTCCTAGTCTCTGAGAAAGAAAACGCGATGCAGTTGCTGCTCGGGTAGAGGGAGCGATGGAAGCGACTCCCCTGAGGTAGCGTGGGCAAATGATCAGTAAGTGGGAACACATGGCTACGAGTAGTGGCTAGGAGCCGATGTTCGACGCTCAAAGAGAGGAAAGTGAGCACGCGTTCAACTCGGGGGGGGGGGGAGGAACCTAAGGTAGGTGTATCACCGCAGACTTGGAACTCTTCCCGAGCTCAAAAAAGGCAAGAAAGAGCAGTCAGCGACCAACTTGAGACCCTCTGAAAAAAAGGACAGACAAAACGGAACTCTAACTCATATAATGAAAAAAGACGGGATGTCCCTATGATGGACCGCATAAAACGATCCAGGAGAGAGAAGGAGAAGCCAGGAAGGGGCCAGGAAGACGAGGACGATCTACCATCGCCGAGACCTGGGTTATACTAGAAAGAGTCATCTCCATACAATTTAACGGAATCACATATAGGGAACGCGACAACGAGGCCCGTGTATGGGGGGGGAGGGGGAATGGAGCCGTTTGGAGCACTCAGAAGTCCACGAGAAGGAAAGCCTCCGTAAAGTCAGAGCACCCAAAACTGTCTTTTTCTGGCGCAGAGGTCAGAAAAAATACCGCGCTCGGGGTGAAAGCGGGGGTGGAGGGGGGAGGAGGGGGATTCGACGTTTGGAAGGTCAAAATTTGGTCTGGTTCCATCAAATAAACAATCGCAGAAAAAAACGATGCCGCGGGGCAAGCGTGTTGGGAGGAAGTAAATCTCGGGGCGGCATACTTTTCATAAGAGGGGAGGGAGAGGAGGCATACAGCATCTAACCCCGAAGGGATCGCCGGTAGGGGGAACAGGACGCGAACCCGACAACAAAGGGGGAGGAGGGAAAAAGATATCTCTTGCAACCTAAACTAAAGGGCGTGAGGCTGTGCTCGAGCCAGAGAAGATGAAAAAAGTATGAAAGCCACGCGAGAAGGCATGAATAGAAACACGTTCAAGGGCAGGAGCGGTAACTAGGGTAAGAGAAGAGGGGGATGCTGAGCCAGAAACTTAAAAGCAAGGAGGAATCCGCGCACAAAGAGAGCAAACCCACTATAGGAGAGAGTTCATCTTTAGAAGAAATCAGGCATGGATGCTCGCTTTATGACACAGGAGAGGGTAAAAAGGAAAACGAGTGGTTGAAACTAAAAACAAAACTTGCTTTAAAGAAAGTTGGAAAGAAAAGAGGAAACTTTAAAGAGGCGGAAGTTCAGAGAGTGATAATTCCTGAAAGGGGCGACTACGACGCGTCTGAGTAACGCCTCTTACTCGTGATGTGTAGCTCTCAAGAGAAAAGAAAAGGGTTACTGGAGCAAACCTTTGAATTCAGCTAAAATTGAAGGTTGGTTCTGTCCCGAAATAGCGGCACCATGGACGAACGAGGAGGAAGTCACAAACTCTATTGGGAATTCAGCCAGGTCGCAGAAAATGATAAATGTCTGGAGGGGAAAAACTAACTCTTGAGACAGTGGAAAGAAGGACGAAATCTTGACTGGAAAAAGGGAAGAGGGAAGCTATCATCCCAAACGTTGAACATTTATTCACAAAATATAGTCACCATATACTAAAAATAGGCCAAAAAGCACTCCGTAAATCGGAGTTACAAACTTCAGATATTTTTCAAAAAAGACGGAAAGAAAGGGGGAGCTCTCGAGTAAAAGACGAACCTTCAAAGCAACTACATACTGAGGCGTAATCTCAATAGGAGCTCAGGGGGGAAATCAGGTCTTAACCGAGAAAAGGAAGAATAGGCGGGCCCTTCGTTTGTTGCCGAAATAAGGGGAAAAAATTAGGAAGGGAGAGGAAAAAAGATTCGCGCCGTAACGAAGACCGCGACCTAAGGGCCCCTACCAGACGGATCATTGAAAAGGAGAGGAGGGGGGGAACGGACGTAAACGCCGGGAGCCTAGGAGGGTCGTCCTGCCCGGTTTTGCCTCACAAACGATAAAACCTGAGGGGTGAATACCTCCAGTCAAGCAGCTCGCAAGCGCGGTGCCGGAGGACGAGGAAGGGACAAGAAGAAAATGGGGACCTGAAGTTTATTTTGTGGAAGAACTCGGATGGTCAGATCAAGGCTGCTCAATCTTCAGGTTGTCAAAAAATAAGTATCGCGAGTACAGAAGGGGAAAATGCTTATGTCATGCGCAAGGGGGCAGATAACCAAAGAAGGAAAGACCACCTTAAAGGCAGGGTCAAACCAAAATACCCCGGCTGTTGACCTTGTAGAGATGACGGGGGGAGAAACCCCGCTAAAATATGGAAAACCTCCTCGATCACCAAATACAACTATACAAGGCCAAAGACAAAAGGGAAAGAGAGAGTGTCAAAATGAACAAGGAGGAAAAAGGAAGAATTTTTTTGATACAAATCGTCCGAGTGAACAGGTGGCCTGGGTGTGGGGGAAGGGAAAAAGTGAGTTGAGCGAGGAGGCAAAAGATCGAGGAGAACGCTTGAGGCGGGTCAGCGGCTCGCGAAAAAAAGAGGGGGGGTGGGGGTGAATTGAAAACCCGGGGTTCAATTAAAGGGGTGAGTGCTCGTCGTCGTCATGAATCAAGAGCACTAGAGGTGTACGCGTCAGGAACATGGCGCTGATACAGAAGACGCTGAGCACGAGTTGGAGGAGAAATACATATCCGGCGGAGTACCCATCCCCTTCAGGAGAAAAATCAGCGTGAAGATTCTATACGTGTTGGACGGGATCTTCTAACGCTTGGAAGGCCGGTCGCAGCGGGGGGAGAGGAAAAAACCTTTAAACAAGAATCAAAGCAAGGACGTTCTCCATCAATGATGCGCGGCACGTTTACTGCCTGAAAACCCGCTGGTGCTCAGCAGATCAAGAGGGAGGGAAAGGAAGGTTCGAGGTCGCGTTTGAAGAAAAGGAAGGCGCTAGGCGACGAGATCGGACATGTGGTGGGGGGGGGGGGGAAAAATGGTGGGGAAAAAAAAATAACAGGAGTTCGACGAAACGAGGAGGCTGGAAAAGGGAAGAATGAGTGAAGGCAAGACGACTTTAGACTGGCCAGAGATGCATGTGCGGAATAGCTGGTGGAAACATGCAAATCGCAACCAAAAGTCTTTGAGAGGGAAAAAGATAGGACCGTTTGTTAGAGTAAAAGAGTTTCTAGTTTCGGCCGGTTTCGCGCTGGGAGAAAAAAACTCTCTTGGGGCCTCAAGGTCGGGACAATCGTGTCGGGGTTGGCGCAGAAGAGGAGGACTGATAACCGAAGAAGGAGTCAAGTCTCTCACTTAAGCCGGTTTAAGTCTGCGAAAAAGGGGGCTCAAAGAAAAAGCTCGAGCTGTGCCTAACGAAAGGGCGGGAATGGGGCTGCCCGATCGGAAAGAAGAAGAAAGAAAAAGCTGACTGCAAGTAGTCGAAAAGTAAAGAATCTTGTCCACTCGAGCGGACATCATAACATAGACGCGCCGAGTAGGAGTCATACGCGTCGGGATAAAACCGTGCCGGAAGAGCAGCGCTGCGAAAAGAAGTCGACGAGTCGGAGGGATTGAAAACTTAAGATGTGTAGCCAGTTGGTCGGCGCAAGAGGAAAAAAGACATGAAAAAAAGCCAACACGGCGCGTAAATCCTTCAAAAAAAAAAAAAGGGACGCACACGTGACCAAGCCGAGGAGGGGTGATTATCAATGAGGCTCAGAGCCAGAGGCTCGTGTTTGAAAGTCAGGGTTGAGTCTTGTAGAGGTTGGGAACTAGGCGGAAAGGGGGAGATTGGTCATGGTCCAAACCAAAAGAAAAGAAGACAAATCGAAAGATTCCGCGACGGACAAGGGAAAGAAAGAAGGGGAAGTTAGACGCGAGAGGGAGGAAAAGCGAGGGTGTCAAGTATGCTCGAAAGTCTCAACAACTAGCCGCCTAGGCAATTTTCACAAAAAGAAAATTAGAGAGAAAACCACACAACTTAGGAGGGATAAAGAAGGCGAAGGTGGGGAAACTTGCACTAAATGCGAGCGGGGAGGAAGAGAGGAGTGTGGCAATAAGATCAGTTGCAAAATTATCCGCCTCTAGCAACGGTATAAAGGGGAAAGGCACTTTAACTTCTCACGTCGGGTAGGCAGGAGTAGCGATTGTGTTAGGTGAGGGGGGGAAAAACCCAATTGAAACAGCATCAGACCAGATCACAACCAGCTAAGGGATTCCACTCCCGAGAGTACTGGAGAAAAGAGGATAAAAACACGCCGGCGTCTCGCCAGGTTGGGGAAAGAGAGGGTTAAACGCTGGAAGGAGTGGGGGTGAAAAGAGGAGTCTACAGACAACTGGAGTTAAAATCATTCAAAGTTTCCAAGACAGAGAGGGAGAATGCTCTCGTCGAAAGCGAGGCGAGTGCAATGGTGACCGGCAAAGGGGCTCGGGAGAAAGATAGTATTTTAGAGGAGCGTCATGTTGATAGCGCGTAAAGTGTAAACGCGAGGAAAAGGGATTCGGGAAGATGCGTCAGCAGCGTTGTGATGGTTGTTCTGGGGCACCTCGGGCACCAGGGACGTCCAGTGGGGGGGGGGGGGGAGCAAGCCACTAAGCTGAAAAAAGACACTGGGGGGAACCCAGCCAATTGTTCAAAAACCTGCTCCCTGGGGGATGATTGAAGGCAAAAGCTGCCGACGAGTTATGTGATCTCAAGTCTTGCTGGTGCGGACAACCCCGACACGAGTTAAAAAAGAGACATTGAGCCAGAGAAAGGATGGCACGCAAGAAAATCTAAGGGGAGTAGCATCTAAGTCGCCAAATTCTGCGTAACCACGGAATATTGTGGGCAAGACAATAGAAAATGAACGCTTCGCGCGAGAACATTAGAGAAGTGGGCGAACTGCATCGCGCCGCGAAGAGGGAAGAGGACTCATTGTATTCAGTCGTCGTAAAGGAAGGACATCCTCGTGCAACGAGATTTTTTGCCATAAATCCATGGGGGAGGGCAAAGAGACGCTCAAGAGAAAACAGAAAGGGAAACGCAGGAAGAACCTCACAAAGGGAAAAGAAAAAGACTGTATAGTAGACGAGCGAACGTGGCCCGGACTGCACTTGGCAGCCTAGCAGAAGCCTGCCTTTAGGGGTATGAGGTAAGAACGTCATCTCAAAAGATTCGGACGGCCAAGAAGAGGAAGAGGACGGTGGGCAAACGCCGAATAATGCCCGCAGCTTGACATATGGAAGTGGGATTTTTGGTTGACAATAAAACCGCGGCC
>Ga0179591_1132220_pt1 | contig 13526 bp, 17 predicted proteins | sample CZOMad2_1_08_16f_FD_182891 | JGI IMG/M metagenome (GOLD analysis project Ga0179591, IMG submission 182891) | Vadose zone soil fungal communities from Angelo Coast Range Reserve, California, USA - CZOMad2_1_08_16fungal (PacBio error correction) | ecosystem: Environmental > Terrestrial > Soil >...
GCCGTCACCTTCGTGGCCTCAATTGGGAGAAAAGGGTGCAAGCCGCGATCGTCACAGATTGGGGAAGGGTGAAGAAGATGATCATTCCTCAAAAAGGAAGGTGTAGATGGGAGGCCGGGTGATAGTAGGACATACACATAAAAAAGAGAGGGACTCGATTGGGGGGGGGGGGGGGTAGTATAGTCTTCCACAGCAGGGGAGAGATATGGCGATGGCTTGAGGGGCTCGGACGCAAATCTACTATGACGATGCAGGGGAGATATGCCCATGTGGTGGCATGAGCATGCCGGGGATGGTTGAGGAAAGGCGCATGCTGAGCACGTGGGATGCTGACACCGTGGAAGAGGGAGAGGGGGGGGAGGGGGCAAGGGGGCGGGTTTGAACAGTTGGGGGTTTGTGACCTAATGATAAAGCAAAATTGCGTGCCCTGACAATGTAGGGAACTTTGCTGATTACGTAAGGGATCGGAGCTTTAAATTTCACCCCCAGATTTAGAAGAAGGAAGGGGGGGGGAGAGAGCAAGATCATGAAACAGGGGATAATGGAAGGGGAAAAAGGGAAATAGAAGAATCACGCCACTTCGAATGGCAAAGTAAGAACATCAAAAGTGGTTATAAGGAGAAAAAGATAAAAATTAGGATCATAAGAGGAATAACAGAACTATTAAACGGAAGTCGGGGAAAGAGGACGTCCCCTGTTGGGGGTTGGGGAGGGGAGGGGACATCGCAGGCGCACTGAAAAGCACCCTTCCTGCTGGATGAACGGGTCATGCAGGAAAGAAAAGGGTTACAAATTAATTGACGATGCCGGTGCATCAAAAAAGAAAAAGGGGGAAGGGAACAAAAGCCTCCGGCAAAAACCGAAGGGGATTTAGGGACAACGAGAATCCGGATGAGCCCAATGGCCACTAAGAGGGGAACAAGTACTTATGGTTTGAAACTCAAAATGAAAGAAGGAAATAGGTTCTCGCCCAAGTGGGAAGGTGGTCCAATTCGGAAACGGGGTCCTTGCAGGGAATCGTACTGTTTCGGGAAATGGGGGCTGAGTCAATATCTACGAGTTGAGCAAGGAAAGGTATTGGGCTAAATACGATACGTCTTTCAGGAAGGGAAAATGTGTCATCTGAGAGAAACATCTCTTTATGGGCCGTTGGGGGGGAGATGCCAAATGAAGGCAGGGAAGGGAAACGCATGGGGCACACAAGGTATCCTCCTCCATCGGGGGAAAGAAGACAGGTAACCAATGCCGAAAAAAGGAGGTTTCGCAGGAGAAAGGAGGGGATTCTCGGACCTCCGCATCCAAAGCAAGGTCTCACGGGGGAAGAGGGTAGAGTTCGCAACGCATAAGATGGGGAATTGATCTAATTATATCAGCAACGAAAAAGGGGGGACGGGGAAAGAGGGGTGCGTAAGGGTGGAATAACGCCGAGAGAGGAGGCACAAACCGGAACAGGAAAAAATACAGCATCTTTCGTTCTATTTATGAAGGTCCTCTTGTAACCCTAATCAAAAAAGGAAAGAGATGGGTGAGGGGGGAAAGAAAAGAATATTGATGGGACCCCCTCGCGGGATAAAAGTACTCATAACGGCTGTCGCAAGGATGTCGAAAGTCATAAACAAGACCTCGGATACCGCCAGGAAAGGAAGAACACTGTAGATCTGCTGATCTTTCAGGGTACTGGGAGTAAAAGGTATGGAAATTGCATGTTTCATCGATATCAATGACCCGGAAAACAAGGAGGGGGGGGGGAATTCTGTTAAAAGTTACCAAGTGACTACTTTCACTAGGACTTAGGGCGAATGAGGGAAGAAATAGGGGGAAGGGAGATTTGTGGCGGTCTTGGTGGCACACGTTTCCTGTAAAAAAGAAGAAACAATAAATTGTTTCTCCAAGTTAAGGATTTTGAAGAATCACCGGGAAATAAACAGGGATGGGCCTGAGAAGAAGGGCGGACGCACAGTGCAACAGCTGAAAAATGGTTGTGGGGAAAAGAGGGGGGAGAGCTTATAAAAGGGCCCGTGTACGCTATATGTTAAAAAAAGGGCCTGGGGACCGGGAAAGGAGGATCGGTGAGACTTGCAGGGACGATCACCCTTTTCGTCCCTATTTTGATCAGGGGGCCGAAGAGGGAGAACAGGAAGAAAGTCTCTTAGGAAATGGGCTTGAGGAATATGTCAATATTGAGGTCGAAGTACGTCCCTCGGCCATACTATATCGGGGGAAGAAACCCGTACCAAGGACCTGAATAATGAAGGAAGGAAGAAAGAAATCAGGGAAAGTGTCCGATCAGAAATTTTCAGAAAAAAAAAGAAAATGGGAACCAGTCACTTGGGGGTGGGGGGGTGCAAGGAATAGTTCTATAGACGAGGGCAGATTTCTTCCAGCCAGAGAGAGGAGAAGTAAGGCGAGTCAGGCAGAGTCGACGAAAAATTCAGGAAAAAAAATGAGGTGCTGGAGGGGGGAGGGGAAAAGTGTAAATCAGCAAAAAAAGACCACGGCAGACGCATCGCGGATCAGAGAAGTGGGGGGGACAATTTGGAAAAGCCAGGGTTTTGGATCCCCTGTAAAGATTTCGAATGGGAAATACAGAGGACAGGTACAAATTTCTACCTGGTTAAGGGGGAAATAAGAACGCAGTTCTTCGCCCTTTGCTAAAGGGGACTTAGATTTTGTAAAACTGCTAAATCGGAAGAAGGCAGGATGCGAAGAGGAGGGAGATCTAGACCACCAACGAGGAGGAGAAAGAAAAAGAGGATCCTTATAGAAGCCGGCGATGCATTCTTTGGGAAGTTTTCAAAGCAGGAAAAAAGGGATGAGAAGAACCGCGAGACCATCGTTCGAGAAACTGGGTAAAAAAAGAAGGGGGGGGAGTGGGGAAATGCCCCTTAGGGTGGATGTGCATAATGGCCTCCAATGCAGTAGTACCGGGGTAGAAAAGCGGGGAAAAGGGTCACAACCACTTGAGCTTGATACGCTAGGCGGTCAGTTAGGGAAAGGGGAAGGCCCAAGGGTCAATTTCTTCTTATTTCGACCGAGGGAAAGCAAAAGTCCTTCAGGTCAATTTTTAACGGCGACTCTGCCCTCTGGATCGCTTAAATTAGGCTGACGGAAGGAAAAAAAGAAAAGCTCAAGGGATCGGGAACATATGCACTTGAAAATAAAATTGAGGGGGAAAAATGGGGAGGTTTACATTTACCTGAAATCAGTAACGGATTTTGGCACGGGAATGATCTCATTCTGCGTAAGGGGTCTTGGTCGGTCACTCAAGAAGACCTAGATCCGGAAAAAGGGAAAATATTACCAGTGTACCAGGTAAAGCAAGAGGCCGCCCACCAGGGTAGGGGGAGTCGGCTCTACAACTAGAAATGCAAAATGAAGGAATCTCAAATGGGTTGATTATCATAGGGGGATTGACAGAAAAAACACCGGACCTGTGTCCCAGGCCGTGATAGATCGCGGCCAGGGGAACGGGAAGCGAGGAAAGGAACGGGGCAACAAAGTTTTTCTTCGCTGGTTCCCAGGGGGAATCAGACATCCTTAGATGGGACCGGAGCTAAGTTTTGGGACGGGTTAGTTTAATAAACGCATCGGGCAAAAAGTGAGGGGGGGAATATTTTTCACGGCAAAGGGGGGAAAAAAAAAAACGCCAGCCCACACCATTAAGGACCTGTTCACCAGCATTCGAATGAACCGTTCCATAGGCGTGGGGGAAGAATTTCCCGCATGACTACCGTTTGATTGGAAGGGAATTGGTCGACGAAAAGAAAAGTGCCAGAACATGCTCCCGAAACAACCGATCAGGCCGAGTAGACCGTGGAGAAAGTCAAAGATGGTAAAAAACCTTTCGCAGCGTGCGAGTCAAGGGGATGGGAGAAAGTGTACTACACCCTCTTCGGGGGGGTGGGGTGAAAATGATCCGCGGGCTCGAAACTATCCGAGGTTTGGGGGGGATGAGAATCGCACCTACTCACCTCGGGGGAAGGGCGGTCTTTTGATGGTGTTCCTTTGTGCCTGCGCCAAGCAGCCAGACATTTCTTCACCAGGACGCCCAAATTATTGAAACGACAGGAATGAGGGAAGGGGGAACTGAAAAAGGAGGGGAGAAAATAACCAAGCCTTAATGGCGGGTGAAACAGCGACATGGCAAGAGAGCGACCTGAGGTTTGTGATTGCGGAGTGGCGAGAGACACATATTCTCACAACGCGAAAACGGTAAGGGGGGGAGATTCAAGTTGGGGCATGGAATAATGTCAACGCCTCTTTAGGTATGAGACGGTGCCCAAAACCAAAAAAGGCGGGCGAAATCCAGCCGTCCTTGTGGGCGACAAGATACATCAAAAAGGAGGTATCGACCTCGACAACAAATCGCCGGTCCACCTGAACAACGAGCGGGATGTCAGCAAACCGCAAAAGTGCAGGTCCAATCTAGTAGAATATTCCGCCGTGAAAATTAACAACTGAAACAGAAAGCCAATTAATGCAATGACGAAGGGCAAAGGCAAGCTTGGTTCGAGTAAAAAAAACATGGCATTGCTTTGGCAGCGGGTGACGTAACGCCTAAGCCACAGGATCCCCCAACCGTCTGGGCACAGTGTGAGGAGAAGGAGTATCGTTCCGACGCTGAAAGAAGCCAGGGGGGTTAGCATTCAAAAGGGTGTGCTTTCGCCGAAGGTCAGGGGGGAGGCACCGTAGTAAGTAAAGGTGTCAGGGGGGGAAACCTCTGTTAGCCGAAAATAAACCCGGGCCCCCGAAGGAAAGGCGGGGGCTCCGATTTAGGGTCCTAGTGTACATCTTCCACTCCAGAAAATCCAAACCTGCCGAGAAGCAACATATGCATGTGGAGTTGATAGTGAAGTCGAGAGGAAGGTCATCAATTAGTTTTATCTGGGGAGATTAGCCGGAAAAAAGTGAGTGTATTCACTTTTGCCCCATCTACGAAGAAAATGGGAGAGAAACTTTTGGTCCAATGTTCACTACTGCTCCCAGCAATCAAACTGGAAAAACATCCAGGCGGACCGAAGGTCAAGTCAGGAAATCTGTGGTGAAAAGAAATGCATCCAGAACAAAACCGGACGATGCTAAGGGAAGGTAAATGTAAAGGGACACCGAGGTTCGGAAAGGAACTGTCAAAACAAAACTTGTCAAACTCACAACCAAGTGACCTGAACGGCAAGAGTCCCAAGGAAAGGGGTCAACATCCAAAGTTCACAGCATCGGGATTTTTAGAGAATAGAGATCATAAACTTCATGCTCATGCCCACCCATATGGGGGACATATCCAGGCGGCATCTGTACAGAGTTTCGGGAATCGGACCGCAATTCACATCGCTTCATATACTAAGAGGTTGTCTAGGGGTGACGTGATACGCTAAAAAAGAGAATTATATGGGAGGTGAAGACTCGATCAAAGTCAGTAACCGAAGGGAGGCAGAACCTTCAAGAATTCCAAACATCTTTTGAGGGAAATCGCGGGCAAGGCGAACATTGAGGACAAGTAATTATGAGGAGAAGGGATGGAACCCGATATCTCGGGACACAAAAAAAAGGAGAAGGAAAAAAGGGGAAGAGCGGGTCACCGTCAGCAGGACGCCTCCTCAATGTCGACGTGGCAGGAACGATCGTCAAAAGAGGTTGAATTTATCAGGGGATGGATAAAGACAGCACGCCGATGGGGAGGAAAAGGAAGGGTCTAGAGCATACACAGAACAAAGATCGAAGGGGTGAAAAAAATAACATTCCATCATCCGAAATGATTCGGTAAAGATGCGTGAGGGGTAAGAGACAGAACCGCAGACTATGCCGGCAGGGATCTCCCCATGGGTGGGGAGAGAGAAAGTGGAGAGACGTACATCGAAAAACCGATTCTGACTGCAGTGGGAGGCTGAAAGGAGCAAACGTGAAGCAGCAAGGAGTAAATTGGAAACGGTGGGGGGTGAAGAATGACAGCAAAAAAAAGGGCATTACAGTACTGAATTAAAGAGTTTGAATGCATTAACTTTTCCAAGGGTCACCACCGTATTGAGATAGACGGGGGAAAGAGGGACGATAGAAGATCAGGCAGGGAGAATGAAAATGAGAAACATCCGTCCATTCTTAAAAAAGGGAACAAGGAAGAAAAAACACGGTGTGAATAAGGGGGGCTTAAAAATCACGATAAAAAGGAAGTGTTGAGGAATCATAGGAAGACAGAAAAAACATGACATTTCTTTTGAACTAGAGGCGTAAAGGGTTTGGTAGGCGTTTCAATTGACAAAAAACCAAGAGCGCCACCGCCCCCTGAACCAAAACAGAGAGAGGAAAAAAGGGGTCGGACGAAGACCCGCTGTTACTTGACACAGGAATTTTACGATACTTGAATTCAGCCTCGGGCATGAAAAAAGCAAAAGAAGCAGGAGAAAAAAAAACGGAATGCATTGTCGCTAGGCACAGTAAATCCGGATGAGAAAAAGGGGCAAAAGCGCTGGAATCTAGTTGGCGTAAGTCAAAGATGAAAAGCCAGAAATGGGATCTCCCAGCTTATGTGCAAAGGACATTTTCATGGCAATTCAGGGAATGTCAAGGTAATTGGGGGGAAGCGTAATAAAAATGTTCGGACAGGTAGAAAGGAGGTCTGACATCGGGAGAGGCTGTTCATGGGGAAAGGGGCGGTCTTAAGAAATGCACTTGTTTCAGTGGAGGGCCACTGGCCTCTGGAGGTAGACCGAAGGTTTTGCAAACGGAGCCTCAAAAGCGCGGGTGACATCCAAGCCACAACTACGAGAAGGACCGTTTCCGCTGTGTGCGAAAATAGGTTTAGAAAAGGGAGACCATCCAAGCGGGGCGCGGCCAGACAATCCTTCGCGTTCGACACACTCGAGAGGGTGGATGTCCGAATCTAAGGGGGAGAATACTTGACATTTTCAGGCACATCATTTGGGGGAGTCCGGGGGCCGGCTCGACGTGCAAGGCACAACGGAAAGGAAAATACCGCACAATTTCGTATCGAGTGAGCAAGGTGCCGCTGGAACCGGACGCCTCAACGCATAGTTTTCGAGCCCGCGGATATTTGGTGGAAAATACGGGGGAGGCAATTGGGACTGAAGAAAGTCGGGTGAGCACAAAGAAGAAAAAAAGGGGTTGCTGCTGTTAAACCAGCCCCTAAATGAGAAACCGGCCATGCCAGGGGATAACTGTTCAGACTCGGCTTCGGGGGCTGCAGGGAGCATTTTCGGAAATGGGGCGTTTGCAAAAGCTATGCAAGGACCAGGGGAAAAAGTCAAAAGGGTAGAGTGAATGATTATCCCACTAGAAAGAATTCACGAGGGGGGATGAAGGGGACGGAAGGAAATGGCGTTGGGGGAACCTGAGCAGGGGGTGTCTTGGGAACGTGGGCCGTTTAAAAGGATAAATAAATGGCGCCGATGCTTAGTGGGGGGCAAAAAACAGCACTAAACTGAGCTTGGTGCCGGGGAGAAAGTTCAGGAAGGGGGAACGAAAAGACACATCGAGTTTTTTCACATAATTGGAGGCATCAGTGTCCTGTAACAGAGATAGAGGGGACAGACTGTACCAGAGAGGTATAGTCATGGACTTAAGGGGGGATGCGAGAAAATTGGATCGCACGGGGTGAGCGGTTTGCCGATCGATCAAACCGGGGAGCAACGGCTTCCTGGTACAAAGCGTAATTTACGTCGGAAGACGCACCGCGGCCTCGGTATCGTTGAAAGGACAAGACAAAAGACCAGGGAAAAAATTAGATCGCGGTCTGGACAAAATTAAAGTGAGGTCCGATCTAATTGGAGGAAAAACACGCAAAACTAGGTGGAAAAGAGGGATGCAAGTTGCATATGGCTGCAGCTTGAGAGCTAGGGGGGGGCTAGGAGATGATCAGGCAGGAACGGGGCGTCCGAAGGCTAGTCGAAAAAAGGCCGGTAAGAAAGATGTGACGGCAGAAGAGGGGAGGCCTCGTCAAAAATCCGTCCACGCATCGGGTCGGATCGTCGGAAGGGTTGAGGTTGAAAAAGCCGGTGCTTTGGATCCCAAGGGAATAAGCTTTGCGGAATTAGTTACATCAAAGAGGAGGAATTTCCATGGGAAAGGGGTTGGACGTTGAGAGAAAAGATTTGCTAAAGTGGGATAGCAGTAGATCAAGGGTGGTCAGTAGTCTTTGTGTAAAACAAAAAAATCATTTGGGGGAAGAGGAAACTGCAGATGAGGTGCTCATCACAACAAAACGGTCGGAAGATAACCTCCGTAGAAACAATTATTGGGGGCAGTTTGGAAAAAAGAATAAGGAAAAAGGGAGGAACTGGCTAAGACCCAAAGGCGAGACCATATTTCGATCAACACGGTAAAAAGGGGGGAAGAGGGTCCCAGGTTTTGTGATAAGAGCACAAGAGGAAGGACAAGGAGCAACCACCGTCTGGGGAAAAAGTCAACCCGCAAACGATTCGTATAAGGGCTTTTTGGGAAAAACCCCAAAAAGGAATGAAAAAGCAGGGAGGAAAGGCCTTAAAAAAAAAAAGACTCGCCGTCGATCGACCTGCCTAAAGGACGACGATCAGAAATAGGAAAAAAGCCAAAACCCGGGCGAATCACGCTGAAGACATCTTCACTTGAACGACAAAGGGCACCAACAGGGCTGGTTTCGTACATTTTAGATAAATACAAAAAGAAAAAAAGGAGGTACCGCATCGAATTGCGCGAAGGTGGGACCTTGGTCAGGGTGAAAAGAGCAGAGGAAAGGGAGGTCCGAACCGTAAATATGACCATTGGAAAATTGACGGCCTTACAATGAGGACGAGGAGAACCAAGTGGATCGATAGACCACGAGAAATCTCGAGCTCAATGGGGGATTAGTAAGGGCAAGTCAAAAAACCGGGAGCTCAAGCCCTACAAAGGACTATAAAACGATATCGCATGAACCTGTAGGCGACAAGATGCACAAGGACGCGGGGTCCCGTTTGGATTAAGGTCAGAAGTATCCCGTCAACTCTCAAGATGGGGAGGGGGGGGTTGAGGACCTAGAGGGCTCCCCTTTGATTGGGATCATGGGAACGGAAAAAGAAACCAAACCGCCACCCAATAACAGACACTTTTCCCATCATTCGAAATAGCCGGAATGGAAGAAGGGGATAGTTGGGTATAATTACTCGCAGAACAAAGGTGTGGCCGGTCCCTGGATATCATGCAAAGGAATTGCACATGGAAAAAGAAAGAAACAGACGCCAGACCGATCAACCTACCGGGGAGTAAACCGTGAGGATGAACGGGAATAGACCGAGGAATTTAAAACTAAGAACAGCATCGGAACCGGACGTTATTGATCCCTTGGACGACACAAATAGACAGGGGGCAGGAACGCGCTAAAGTCTGGGCAGTTTTTGAGGCGACTGACAGAGGCAAATGAGAAAATCGGTAAGCAGTGGGGGGGTCCTTGTGAAGGGGTGGCCGAAGGTAAAAAAATTTGTCACCAGGAACAGCACAATGAGGTGTCCGAAGTAAATGGGAATGGAAGGCTCCATCACCAAAGTATGCGTGGTGCGAACCGCGACAGAGGGACAAACCTGCAATGATTGCGCTGTCAAGTATATATATATTAGAAACAAAGGAGGGACGGTCCTTTTGAGAGGGCAGGGGGAACGGGAGCTGTCACGCCGCACGGAAAAAGAAGGGGGAAAAAACCCTGCAAAAAAAAATCCAGCCGGAATTGGAATAGAAAGGCAAGAGAGGTTCTTATAGACCGACAAACAAAGGAAAGGGAAACAAAACGATGCGATGTCAGAAGCTGCTTGTGCGGTGTCCGAAAGGGAAGGGGGACACCGTCAAAATTAAAAGAAACAGTTGCCCTGAAAGGCAATGTCAGAATGGGGGAAAAGGGGGCATTTAGATCACCATAGGGGGAATGGGCTGGGAAATTTGGACGTAGCGCAGACTCGCAAGGAGAACCAGCGGAGGTCAAACAAGGGGTCTCCGGATTATCGGTGCCGAAGGATTACGAAGGGGGTTACAGTAGAGTTGAGTCATGACCCGAGGATGATTCAACACAGAGAAAGGAAGGAAAAAAATCAATTTAAAAACGCGTGGAATCAAGCAGAACCCGGCAGCCCGCAGCATCTTTTGCACCAGGCAAGGGGGAATGAGGTAAAGCTTGTCACTACAGAAAAAAAACAAAAAAACGGAAACGCTAGTAAGGAAAAGCTAATCGTTTCAGCTCCTCGATGATTCCTAAAGTAGTTTTTAGACTTGGGAGAGGGGGTAACGCAAAAGTGGGCGTTAACTTGTTTCAAATGAGAGAATAAGGGGGAAAGGAGTCGGAGGGGTTGTCTTCACTGACCTCTACAAGCCATCCCTGCCGAGACGAAGCCCCCCGGTCCTCTATGAGCATAGGGGGGAATTGAAAAGCTCGAATGCCGGCACCTGTGAAGAGAAGGAAGGGAAAATTGTGGCACCGCCCATGGGTAAGGATCATTCCGGTCAAAAAAACAAAGGTAACAACATCAACCCCTTTGCAAGGCCCGCAAAATCATCTGAAAAAAATGGCCATCAAAGGCATCACATCGTCTTTTTAGCTACGATGAAGAACCGTCATTAGAAAGGCCAAACAAAAGTAAATGCCGGAAGAGTCACTCGTCGCTGAATACCAGACAGAAGAACTACTTAAGATACTCTATTCGGGAGGCCGGGGGGGAAGGGGGAGCAAAAAATGGGCCTTAGAAGATCAAAGGGTTAGGTAGGGGACGACTCAGGGGAAGGCAAGTACAAAGCATTGGTTGGTGCAATGCGTCAGAAAAGGAAAGGCACATCGTATTTACTCGACGCGGACGGGAAAAGGTCAAACCTCATGAAACAACGGAAAGGGATCGTAATTAGGCAAATCGACGAAAAAAAACAAATGAGGAGAGGGAAAGAAGGAAAAGTAAGCCGTCGCAGATACTTCAGGGGGGGGAATCAGGGCGATTGCTCGCGATCGTCAAGTTGGGTTGAATGAGGAAAGGGGAGGGAGTATCAGAAATAAGCAGAGGGGGAAGGCCAGTGATCTCTTCTCACTACAGAAAAACTAGAGCAGGGAGGGGGGGGGCAAAATTATCAGGGATTAACAGGACAGCCGATAGATTATAAATGGAGGAGAGAATGAGGACGGGGGCCTCGAATAAAAAAGGCCGGTCAGATATTCCCAATATTGGCAGAGAGGGAATGCGGGGATTCTTCATCGAAAAGCCTAAAGAGCCGGGGGGAGAATTACAAAGGGGACAGATGGACGCATGGCGGAAGGGAAAGAGGGGGCTGCGTTTGACAGTTGGGGTGTGGAAGGATGAATCCAAAACAGGAGAACTGAAAATGTTAGAAGTAACGTTAGGGGACCGTGCCGGCGGATGCGGGGAAACGTTTGAACAATGGCACAAAAAGGGTAGGAAGACAGCAGGGAGGAAGTATTAAACATGCCTGGGAGGATGAGAGGGGAAGTGAAAATTGAAGAGGAAGACTCCGGGAAAGGGCGAGAATTGCAATAACATTCCAACAGGGGGGAGAAGGAGGCAAAAAATAAAAAAAGAGGGAGAATAAATAAACGATTAAACGATGAAGGAGGAGGGGTAGAAAGCGGCGTCCCTGTTTGGTTTCGGGTTGGGGGGGGGGGGGGGGGGAAGCTGTAGGAAAGACCATTCTCCAAGAAGGCGCCACAACCTGAGGGGATGACCTTGTCTGAGGCAAGCGGAAACGGGTTGAATTACACCGGGAAGTTACAGTCGGTGAGCACAGGGGAGAAAGAAAAAAAGAATAAGTAAAATGCATTTAATCTAGAAACTCTAGGAAAATTGGGAAGGCGGCCAAAGGTGCAAAAACTCTTGTGTATCAGTCATGGAGAGAAAGAAGTCAAACATCATTTCCATATGGGGAAGAGACCAAAGGGCCAGTTGACAAGTGAGGAAAAAGGGGAATTCACAATCGTTTTCAGGGTATGTGTTAGGGCCATATTTTCGGACCAGGAACATTCGTAGGAAAAGGATAGTCTGTTCAGGTGAAGGGGAGGATGTGAGGTCTGAGAAAAATCTTTAGGGCAGTGGATAGGCCAAATGCGCATGAGAAAAAGGTGTTTTGCACCGGAAACCAAAAAAAAAAAAAGACTAAAGCCCTGAACAGCAAAGGCCCCACCTGCGCACAATAGGACAGGTTCCGAAGGAAAAGGATACTCAAGGTCCGCAATCACCAAAGCAGTCGCGGAAGGTGAAGAGCGGCAATACGCTGGTGATTGAGCCGAATGAAGGGGGGGGGGGGAAGGAAGAATTAATTGAGGGCACCGAGGGTCTAAAGGGGTGGAAGACTGTGTCAGGCTTGCGAGACGTAACAACCGTTAACAATTACTCAAAGAAGGCAAGTTTCCTGGGGGAAGGAAGCGGATCCGCGAAAAAAACAAGATAGTTGAGGAAAAAAAAATATGTAGGGAACACCCCCGCTAGGTGTAGGAAGGAATCAAAAAGGACTTGGCCAGAAAAGGGGCGGGAATTTCTGGACTTAACAATCCTATAAAAGAAAAATGGGAACATCACTGGTAGAAGAGTCAAAAAAAAAACTGGAGGCGGTAGAATGTTATTGCAATTACTGGGGGGGGCTAGATATCATTCCCATGCAAATAAAAAGGGGCGTAAAGGCGGAAAACTATGCCTACGGTCACGCAGAAAATGGACGAAGGATGAAGGTCGGGGGACCTAGAAGGGGGGGGGGGGAAGGGGTGAACCGGTGACCGTAAAATGATCCATCAAGAAATGGGGGAAGGGGGACGGTAATGGAAAAAAAAAAAACTAAACGTGAAATTACCTGCTAATATAATATTCAGGAAAAGTCACAGCTGAAAAGGTGACCGGGACCCTTCTACGGTACTAAAAGATCGATCCCGGCCTGGGGTTACCATGGTCAGGGAGGAGAGTTAGAAGGGACCGAGGCTAATCACCAATCGGGAGAGGCAGGGGTTGGAGGGTGTTCCGATCGATAAAATAAAAGGGGTGCATCGAGGGCGTACAAGGGGGAGGAGTAATAGAAGGAACTGTTTCGGGAAAAGAGAAGGACAGATTGGGGAGCTGACTCCCGACCAGGTACAGAAAAAAAAGAGAGGATGCTCAAAAGAAGTTCAGGTGAAAAAGAGCTACATGGAACAGAAAAATCAGGCAAAAGTTGTTAGGTGCAATTGATAGTTAGGAAAGCTGCAGAGGGCTAAAGAGCAGATCGCTTTCCTTAAGTCAGGCGGGTATCCAGAAATAGGACGACAGAAAAAAAGAAAGGAATATTTGCGGCCTCAGGGACGAAAAGGGGCCGGTTCTGGGACAAAAAGAAAAAACAAAATCTTCAGAAGGGGTACCTTTTGTAAAAGAAGGGGATGGTGAAAAGAGAATGGCGAGATTATGTGAACATCAAAATACTTAGGAAAAAGGAGAGGTGAACAAAGGGTAGGGCGAGGTTCTACGGGTTCGTAGCCAGTTCGGAAATCGGTTCAGAATTGGGGGGGGGTAAAACTGCCAACTGTTGCATCGCCGAGTCTCATAAGGCGGGAG
>Ga0179591_1379458_pt1 | contig 13526 bp, 15 predicted proteins | sample CZOMad2_1_08_16f_FD_182891 | JGI IMG/M metagenome (GOLD analysis project Ga0179591, IMG submission 182891) | Vadose zone soil fungal communities from Angelo Coast Range Reserve, California, USA - CZOMad2_1_08_16fungal (PacBio error correction) | ecosystem: Environmental > Terrestrial > Soil >...
CAGGCGCACGACCTAATATAGGGGCCCGCGGGTGGTCCTACACAGTGGACGTCGAAGAGGAGGCAAAAAAATCATCGGAAGTAATCTGTCTAATGGCGAAAAGCTTGGCGGGAGTGCGAAGATACGGATACTTATGGCCGGGGGACTACCGGGCGGCAGAGAGAGTTGAATACGCTGAAAAACGAACGAACTCTCTGTAAGAGGTCCAACGAGTAAAAAAGGCGAGGTTAAGGAAGTACTGGGCACTGCAAGGGTTCTCGAGGTGGAGGAGAATTTGGTCGGGAACCGTTTGGCCGAAAAAGAAGGTGAGATGAGACCGAAAAAAAACTCGGGAATAAATATGTGCGGAAAAAGACGCAGGACTTGCCAAGCTCAATGTGAGCGGTCGGCGCCTCTCTTCGTGGTTTCGCCCGGGAGGAAGAAGACTTAAACACTATCCAAGTGAAAAAAAGGGGAAAAGGTAACCCAGCTAGGTGCACCGAAAAAATGGACATAAGAGGGAAAATCTTCAAAGCTCTTTAGGGAAGCCGGGTTGACTCGCTCCAGAATGGGGAGAAGAAAAGATCACATCTTCGAGAACACTAAACACCGAGGCAATGAGGGGAGAGAAACAAGTATAGACTGCAGACGAAGGGCCGTATGCCAGGAAACAGGTCGACCAAGGAGATCAAAGCTCACAGAAGTGAGGTAAGCGAGAGGGGAGAACATGAAAGGAGAAGATGGAGGGGGGGTAAATAAATACAGAAACCGAATACTTCAAGGAAGAGATGAGCTGTTCCCATCAATTTGATGACACTCGATTATCAAGCGGGCTCAAAAAAATGCTTCGACAAAACGGGGCAGCGAGGACGGAAATTAACTCCCTGACAAAATTCAACTTTAAGAGCTTCATTGAACTCATTGGGCGCCTCGGTGGAGAAACGGGTGGGACAAAGAGTAAGAGGGAGTCGATATAGAAAAAAGAGGCAAAGGTCCTTACCGGTCCAGGCAGGCCAGGTGGCGACGGAGGTCGCTGATCACTAACACCCCGAAGAAAGAAGAGGCAATGCGACCGCAGAAAAAAGGAAAAAACTCACCCTGAAAGAAAGGTACCAGCTCGTGTTCAAGGGGAGCCCCCCAGGGGGGGGGCTTCATCAGCGCATCGCGGAATAGACGCGCGTGTATCGTCGAGGCATCCGGTTCGGAGAGCTCACCAAAGCAGCTCCTGGAAATACTTAAAGGAGCATTTGGATGAGACGGGAGGGGGGGGGGGTATGCATCGAAGTGTGCAGAAACAGTGAAGCTTCCGCCAAAACCCCCAAAAGATTTGTGATAGTGGGTCGGAAAGATAAGACTGGGGAGATGCGAGAGAAGGATGGCCGAAAAGGTAGGTGATGCCATCGCTCAGGGCACTAACAGCGTATTCGAGTCTGAGTTAGGGAGGCCGCCTGTGAAACGATCATTCTATATCATAACTTGAACACAAGAGGGGGGGAGAAAAAGGAGTCAGACAAGGCTTACTGACATAATGGCACGCCCTAGGATTCACGGCTCACGGCAAAAAGATCATATCCCTCTTTCCATTCAAATCTAAGTAAGGCTGTGGGGGGGAAACCGTAAACAGGAAGGAGGAAAACAAGTGGTGAGTCTTATTAATGAAGAAAAAAACAAGTTATCAGAGAACAAATAACACATAGAGGGGACAAGAAGAGATAAATTGACTGTCTTCTACGCACCATCACCACGCAATAGGGACTAAAACAGGTAGACGATTTTACTGGGTAAACACAAAAAAAAAGAAGGCCATGCTTAGCCTTAATCTCCGGAAGTCCTAGAGAAAATGTTGGGAAAAGTCATCCACCAAGCATGAGACGCGGTTTCGCGCGGACTGTTAAATGTATTCTCTAATTCTACTAAAAAGCGACAGGCGAGGGGAAGACCCGTGAGGAAAAAGCATTGTCGGTGGTTAAAACTTGAGAAAAAGAGGGGGGTCCGAAAACAAAGAGAAGAATGATACCTGCATCGGGGGGGCGGCGAGGGCCGCGCCGGCACTCCTCAATAATTCACTCGAGGATTCTCTCCAAAACTTTGCGGGAAAAGCCAACGACAAAGAAAAAGGGGAAGGGAGGTGATGCATGCACAGCGCGCTGGCGGCGAGGATGAATTAACTCTTACCTTCATCTCTGAGGGAAAAGAAAAAAGGCGAGTGGATGCCGAAAACCTTGAAATCAGAAAGGATGGAGGGAGAGAGCCGCGTCACACACTCGTGTGCCAAAAAAAAAAAAAGAAGGAACGAGTGCCCCAGACCAGAAACGAATGTCAGGAAAGGAAAAAGCTATGAAGGGACGTAGCGACAAGTTTCTTCCCCGAAGAAACGACTGTCAGCAATCTACCCTGAAAGGGGAAAGAAGACATGGCGCCTCGAAATAGGGGAATCTAAAATCAAATTGGAAATGGGATACGCCAAAGTAAGCGATCACTGTGAACTCGCGACGAAGGCGGAGGGGACGGAGGGGAGTTCTTCACTGGAAACTCGAATTATGAAGGAACATAGAGGTCCGGATGGATCATGGGGTACGGTCCAAGACCGTAATTACCAACTTTACCTCAAGGGGGGGGAAGCTCTACGCAAAGGGAATCAGCGGGTCAAAAACGACTTGATGTAAAGGGAAAGGGAAATTAATCCGGCGGCGCTGGGATATTGCACGCCCGCAACCGAGTCCTATCTCAGCGAGGGGGGAAAAACGGGAAAGGGGAATGACTATCGGTCAGGGGAAGTGGCGGGAAAGAGAAGGAATTGTCACCGGAGCCGGCCATCAACAGGAATTGTTGCGAAGGAACACCTAATGTTGGGCTCAGGAAAGGTCAACAGAGAGCGGAACAGGGCACCTATTTAAAATCGAGGCCATCCATAACACCGGACCAACACGCAAAACCGAACGACCCAACACTGACATCCCTTTGAGGAAGGGGGGTGCCCATAGACGGAAGGGCGTGATACTGAGGGCCGAGGAAAGGAGGTGTCGCAAGGGATCAGTCAGCACCAAGAATGAAAGCCGCCCACCCCTTTCAGGCCACCAGAAGAGATCTTCAACCCCTTCGATTTAGGCAACCAAAGACCCATCTGCAAACCAATCAACACATACTACCCCTCCAAAAGACGGCAAGGGTTGGGAGAAGGAGGAGGCTTCGACGCCGCCGTTCGAGCAACATGGCGAAGACAAAGGCAAGCGCGAGGGGAAGGTACAGAGGCAAGCGAGAGTCCGACGAAGAGGGCATTTTTGCACTAAAAACGTCAAGGAGTTAGACTTGGGAGAAGCAGCAAGCAGCCCAAGGCACAGGGATATTGTCGAATTGGTGAGAGGCCAGAAGGCCGAAGAGAGGAACCATCTTCCTAACGCAACAGGGAAGAAAGGACGGGACGAAGTGTGAGCGGGAACAATGCGAACAAAATCTACCGGCAAGGCAAAGTACAGACCACTGCAACCTCGGTCATATGGCAGGGGTTGATGCAAGAGGATGCGTGGCCTGGCACCGAGGAAAGGCGCTTCAGACGTTAACATCAACAAACAAAACACTCAAAAGAGGCTATACTCGACGTCACAAAGGGGGGCAAAAAAACTGGTATCCAATGACGCTGTGCAAGCTTCGAACCGGAAAATGGCTCGAATCAACGATTGTAAGCGGCAGGGTCAGTTTCGCATCGTCTATCTAAAAGTGAACATCAGGAGCGAAGTTCTAAAGGGGCGCTGTCACTCAGGCCGTTAGGAGGGGGCCGGCATCTTCAAATGAATCCTCTTCAAATCAGAAGACGGAATAAATTCCGGACCCGCACAAGTATAGTCAAGCGTGAGATCACTCTTCTCAAAAAAAAGACAAGACAAAAAATTCGAACTCGCCGGAAGAGGCCCGGTCTACTGCGGACCCGATATCTATAGCAAAATTCTCGTAAAAGAAGTGTGGCGATCCTCCACCCTCATAGAACCAGGGAAAAGATGCCAGACAACACGCTCTTCACCAAAGAAAAGAGCTGGCGAATCTGATAACATATCTCACACTAAGATAGGAAAAGAGAATGAGGTGGGATATCTGGCCTCACTGGTCTCTCATGGAGAGGGGGGGGAAGGAAGGGGGGGTACTACTTTTTCTTTCTATCAGCATTTTAACAGGCCCTGCTTCTCGAAACGGAGAAAAAAGAATGCGCAGCTATGAGTTCCTAGGGAGGTCCGGCCCTCTATGGGATGGCATGATCGGCGGAGGCGGGTGAAAACATTTCTGTCAGCTCAATCAACAAAAGAATGAACGGCTTGCCAAGAGGGCGGAGCAAAGAGAGTATAAAAGACCGGGGGGAGCGGAATTGAGGTTAAGAGAAAAAAACAAGGCTGCTCCGGACTCCAGGATCGTGGTGGGACGCCCTGCGCGGAGGTCGCCGTAACCGACCTACAAATTAACCCTCGGTTACTGGGGTCTTACCCGGGTCGCAAGGCACAGCGACCAGTAAAACTCATTGGCCCGGGCACCCGGAAAAAGCGGCACTTCTAGCATTCCTTGAAGGGGGTTGACATACCAGGAGAGCAACGGAGGCGAGACGAAAGACGAGACTGCTCCGGACCGCTGCCTGCTTCACTTTCTCTTGCCTGCGCCCGGCGAGATCTGTCACAGCCATCGCCACTCCTGCGTCTCAGAGAATGGACAAACAATCGCTCTTCGGGAACTGGTTCTCCTACATCTCAGAGATCAAAAAATGGAAATACTTTCACCACAATGGCGAAGCCGGCGATCCGAATCTCGAGTCGGACGAGGTACTTCCAGGGTATTCAAGCAAGCTTCTTAAGATAACTGGCAACCGAGAATCCCGAGGAAAAATTGCTCGACATTCATACTCAAAGCCGAGGGGCGAAAGTTAAATATCCTATCTATGGGAAAAAAATATCAGACGGGGCTTTCGGTCGAAAAAAAAGGAACAAAACCCTTGGGTCTTCTTCGTTCCGAAAATAAGTAAAAGATGGTCCTCCAGGTGGGGCTGGCAGATCTGGCCCGTTGGGAAGCCCAACGCACGAGGAACAGTCGAGTGAGACTGGATTCAAGCCTGAGAAGGAAGGTGGAACAGAATGCTCATCCTATAGGGAGGGTGTTGGGGGAACCGTTGGAAAGAAGACGGGGACGTCCATCAACCGGAAGTATCGTTAAAATTTCCCCCTCAAAAAACGTGGCAGGACTTACCCCCAAGAGGGGGGGGTAGGACCCTTCGGGGGAGCCTGTGCGCACAGCGGAAGACAAGCGCGGGCTGAAAAAGAACCAGGTCAAACGGGCAACATTCCATCGCGCCCAGGGAAGATCCGTCCATAGTTGGGATCGCTCTTGGTAGCCCGGGGACGTACAAGAAAGGAACATAAATGTCAGACACGGATCAAGGAGCGAGAAACGGAAAAAGTCATAAGTTTTCGATCAAGGAGTAGGAACTCACTATCAGATGGGGCAGGGGACAGACACTAATCGCTTGATATTCAGTCGCAAACCGGTAAAGGGGAGGGGAACTAAAACCACACTGATAGACGAAAAGCCAGGGATGCTTCAGTTTGATGGAAGTCGATAAGCGAAATGGAACCTGACATAAGAATCGAGAAAGGTCTTGCATGCGAAAGTCCAGAAACTTTCGAAAATGTAACACCAGGCGAAAAAATTAAAAAAAGTGTCGTCAGCCGCTCGAAAAAGAGGTTCACGAGATCGAAGAGGAACAAAAAAAAACCATCGAAAGAGATGAAAGGCGGCGGAAGCCGTCTACAAGAGACGCCTTGAACGTCAGGAAAAAGGGACCGACCGAGAAAAAGCAAGACCCTGCCAAAGACAACCGTCGTTTCATGGCTTCGCCCCAGTTTTTGGCGCTGAGAACGCATCCGGAAGGAAGGGGGATCGGACAAGTTATTCCTTATCCGGGGGGGAAGAGAGCCATCGATCGCAGGAAAGCTTCCCTAAGTCATTTAGGGAGGTAACTGTATGGCCCTCGTGGCGCAGGGTCAGGAGTATGGGGCGGGGGAGGAGGGGGGGAAGAAGAGAGGAGACCTGAATGAAGAGTGGAGGGGAGGGAGGTGCGAGAGTGAAGGGGAGGGGAGTGATGAGGCTTGAGTGGGGGAAGCGAAAGGAGGGAGATGGCGTGGCAAGGGGAGGAAATGGAGGGGCAAGCAAGAGGAGGAAGGGGAGGGGGGAGAGGGGGTGAGCGCGGTGGAGGTGGGTCAGAAGGAGAAGTGGGGTGTTGTAAGGGCGGGGAGAGGGGAGAGGGGGGGGGAGGGGGTGAGGCGAGAGACGGTGGCGGGTAGTAGGGGGGGAGATGGGGGGGGGAAAGGTCGGGGTCGGGTACGGAAAAAATGGAGGAGAAAAGAGTGTTTGCGCGGGGAGAAGGTGAAAGACAGAGGGGAAGCGAGGGCTATTGAGTTAATAGCGGAAGTGTTGGAGGGGGGGGTGTGCTATAAAGGGAGATAGGCCAAGAGAAAAGAAGACTACGCGATGGGCGCTGACTTAAGAATCACTTGAAAGATCAGCAAATACGGCAGGAAGGATAACTAATGCCATTAATCATCGTTATTGAAAACGTTCTTTGTTGTATCACCCGAATCGGAAGTCGCTCTGCGTGGCTAACGAAAGATTGAGCTCTCAGAAAAACACGAGGAGGCGAGGGTCCGTCTAGCCCTCAATCACCGAGCCATAAAAAAACCAAAAAAAAGAAACCGTATCGAAAGGGGATCCACACAGCCAAGAACGGGCCCGACGGGGCACCCGGAGCCTAATAATGCCTTGGCAAGCGGGAGCAATATGGGCAGTCCGAAGGACTGGAACATCTTACGACGAGGGGGAAAAAGATGGGGAGTTTCGGCAGTTAGTCAAGTAGAGAGAAAAACGAGCAGGCGACTACCGGGAAAGGGGAGGGGGGGTCAAAATCCCGACGGATAAGGGAAAAGGAAAAGTGTATTATCAGGCGGATGAAAGCCGAAAGAAAAAGAGATCATTATTACGCCTAACGGCGGAAGCCATGAACGACGGAGACGCGGGACGGGGTCGTGGGTCAGCTGCGGAGATGACGCTGGGAGAGGAAGGAATCGATTTCCAAAAGGCGCTGGAGGAAGGGGACGACTGGAACTCGGAGTCGACCGAGGTGGCGTGGATTAGAGCAAGGAGGCAGGGGCAACCAACGGGGGAAGGAAAAAACATGGCAGGGAGATTCCTGAGGATCTTAAGTTGCCGACCAAAAGGGGATTGAAAAAAAACGCGACGACTGCAGACCAGAAGATGCCTTGGGGGAAAGAATCGCCGTCCATTAGATTCAAATGGACAAGCAAGCTCAACAGGCTGAGGTAGAATTGGGGAGTTATGGGAATATCAAAACCCTACCGTCGTACCGGGGCAATATCGAATGCAGTAAGCGGCAGTTGTACTGGGAACAAACCTCCATTACTGTCCGAGGAGGAGCTAGAAGAGCGAAGAGTCCAAGGCTTTCGTTGCGCTTGATCCGTAGGGCCGGTTAGAGGGAAGCAACCCGGGAGAGAAAGAAGATCGAGCCGAGTTGAACGGAAAAATTCAGGAGTACTAGGGGGAACTATGAGGGATGACCCGGGAACGAGGGCCGTGGGCTGTCGAAGATGTAGTCGACAAACTACGTGTGGGGAAGGAACAGACATGGGGAAGGATTTTGGGGCCTGAGAGGGGGGTAATCAACCCCCCATTGAAAAGCGTGGTGTGATGACGCTAACTCAGATTGTTCCCAAAGTTACCGAACGCACTGATGAGAGGACTTTGTCGTAAAACGTAAGGGAAGTAGTCCATGCATGAATAGGGAGGTTGACACAGACAGGAAGAGTTGAGTCATTCCTAAATTCAAACGTGAAAGGCAGAGGAAAAAAAAAAAGCCGCACCCGGGATTCAACGTATAGGGAAAGACGACTGCACGCAGACCAAAAGATGTGACGACAAAAAAACAGGCAGAGGGCTTCAAGGCAGCCGATTCTGATTCGACCCCTAAAAAAGAAGCTCGGGCTATACCGGGGAGAACTCAAGATTCGGAGGGGCTTATAAGTCCTTGAGAATCCGAATTGGCGGAAGTAAAAACTTCAAAGGGCAGGGGGTTATGCATCATCTCTCGGGAGAGACGCCTTAATCGCCTCCTGTAATGGTTACAGAGAGGCCCTCTCATGAGTTCCAGGCCGAAGGAAGGACAACCTATACGCCCTTAAGGTTGGGGGGGGGGAACGGGGGAAAGGCTTTGAAAGGAAGGGGGCTCGCTATAAACTTCACGACAGACACACTTCGGCTGGGGTGGGAGATGAAGACAAGACTGCGGGGAGGAATTCTTGGCGTCCGTTTAAGCCCCAATTGCGCCATCAACCAAACGAAAAAGAATTTCTATGACGAACGAAAAATTGCCAAAGAACCTATGTCCCGCTGGTTCTTGCGACCCAAGGAAGGGTCTCGAACAACCTATTGGGAGAAACCCTAAAGAGCTTGCAGATAGCGAAAGGGCAAAAAGCTACGCCATTGAGTAATAATTTGAGGTGAGAACTGTAAGGCAGTAAGTATCTCTGAACCTCAGATGCCGCACGCCTAAAGAACGATTACCAAAGACTGGGGGAAAGAAAAGACCGATTAGGTATATGATTTTGCTGATGATGAGACCAATCCTGTAGAAGAATCGATGAAGCAATATTTGTAAAAACTTCAGAACTCTAGAGGGAGGAATCCAGAAAAAGGGGTATGGTCGGAGCTCCGTGTGATAGGAAGCCGGGGAAACACTCGCAGCAGCAGACCCATACTACAAAAAAGGGTAACATAGAAGAACATTTGGGTGGACCTCAGAAACCGTCAGGAGAGACAGAAAAAAAAGAGGGGATAAAATAGAGAGGGTTGGATAGCTTCGCAGTCCATTAGTTAGGCTCTTTTGTCATAGTTAACGGGGTAGGGGTCACTGGGCTCGTTCACGAAAAAAAAAGGAGACCGTTCTCTCCTCACGGGGGGGCTGAGCTCATCTAGACTCGGGGGCTATGTGTGTGGGGTGTTGGGGGGGGGGGGGTGGGTGGGGTGGGGTTGGGGGGGGGGGGGGGGGGGGGGGGGGGGGGGGGTGGTTGTGTGGGGTTTTTTGTGGGGGGGTTTTGGTTGGGGGGGGGGGGGTTGGGGTGGTTGGTTTGGTTGGGGGGGGTTCTCTATTTCTGGTATCTTCTGGAGAAGGAGGAGGTGGATTCAGAAAAGCGTCCCTACCATCATCAAAGCCGGCCTTATGAAAGGTGCAGGTCGCTGGTTAAGATGAGGAAATTTATGAAGAAGAGCCTTCCGCGGACTCTCTGCCTGGGAAAAAAGGATCTTTCTCAAGGGATTCCTGCGGGGCTCCATCCTCGACACGCGTCGTCAACCAAAGGACTTTTGGATAAAGGGAGAATAGGCAAAAAAAAAAAAAACAAAGATCTTGACGATGGGGGGGGGGCCCGTTTCGGTGAGGAGCTGTTCCGGTGTTGTGGGTGATGAGAAAGACCGTGAAAACAGCTCAAAGTTCTCGCTTCAAGCCAGGAAGAAACGCGGCACTTGATCACCCTGACCGAGGGCGCGGCACGGGGGCGGGCCCTGGGCGCAAGAGAAGTACAAGACAGCATAAACAAATCAAGAAAAAGGCCGTCAATTGTCAGAGGCGTTCGGAAACTAAGGTTCATAAGCAGGGGAGAAAAACGTACCAAGGCGAGCCTCGAAAGGGAGTGCTGAAAGTGGCAGAAAAAAAGAAAAAGGGATATCACTGCTCAAGGCGGGAAAAACTTCTTGCCGACAACACTCACCACCGATAACGGCGGGCCTGAAATTCTCAGTTAGAAAGCATTGGGGAACGCGGGCTTCAAAGAAAATCGCTGCAAATCAGACGAAAGGGAAGTCCGATGTAGGTAACATCTTTTAGGGCGGAGTAGGACTCAGTAGGAGCTTTTTCCGGGGGGTGCGAAAATGTGCTGGCAGATCTGCCCGGTGCTACGAGACGCACACTACGTTCAAAAACAGCTATAGGCATGGACATGAAAGGGGGAGTCGCACCAGAGAGGACAAGGGTCGCTCGAAGTCAGTGGAGGGGCCGGTTTGCTTGACGGTGAGGCCAGTATTTATAAAGCATTGGTGGGGGTGCAGAAAAAGAGTAATCCACGTTGGAGGGACGGTCGAGACCGGAGGTTCGTGCCTGGAAAACAACGGTCGAGCACGGCCGGCCTCAATTCCTAAACCAGGTGGCACATCGCGCAGCGGAAATACGATGCAATCCTTGCAAAAGAGGGGATCGGCCTCTTGGTGGTTTGGCTGAACTCGGCGAATAGAGAAAAATATCAAAACGAAAAACAAACGTGAGGCCGAGGTCGAGGTCAGTAGAGCACGTCCGGGGAGTTGGGGGTGAAGGAAGGGAGGGGGGGGGAAACGAGAGGGCCCAGCCTCGACTGGTAGTCACGAATAATGTCGCAAAAGGTATCGGGGTAGAAAAGGAAAGACAGACGATAAAAGAAGACCGTCGGCGGGTAGCTGCTGAAACCTACAAAAGTAGGATTCATGGCGGGCAAAGGAGAGTCATCCGGCATCGAGGGTAGCTTCCATCGCTGCGGGTCATAAACTTGTAGAAAGGGATCATATGAAAAAGAAGAAACGGGGGAACGGGGCACCAACTCATGTGTCGAAGGCTTTCCGAGAACACGGGGGGGAAAAAAAGAGACTGCGGACTAGTCATAACTTGAAGGGAGGAGTCCGTATCATCTAAAGGAGGGATAAGAAAAGACCACAGGAAAAAGAGGAATCGTATCCTACCTGCCTAGCTAAAGACAAAGGCACTCCCTGCCCGGTGCCGAGCCAGGGAGAAGAAAAAGTGGTTATGGAGCGGAGTGCAACCGGAATCTAAAGGTCAGTTTAGAGAAAAATACAATTAATTCCTTGTGGAAACCACTACAAGGAGGGGAGGTTTCGCTTTTGTGGCCCTCAGGAGCTTTGTCGTAGGAAAGGGAATGAGAGGCAGGCGGGTACAGAAGGTGAGGGGCAATGTTGCAAACTGGCCCGATATTCGAGCCTAACGGGGGGACAGCCGCGCGAAACCGCGGCAGCTGGCTAAGTCGACTGCCCTATATTTAAAGAAGACAAGGAGATGAAGATCAAGAGGAGGAAGCCGCATCTTTCCAGGGTCCAGGTCAAAGGAAAAAAAGAGGATAAGGGGGAGGGAGCCCAGCCGGTGGTGATGGCGTATTCGATGGGGGAAAACGACCTACAAGTTATACTATCTCACAAAGGGGAGGAAAAGAGAGGGAGAAATTCTGGAAAGGTAGAGAAAGCGCCTCCTCCATAAACGCAGAGGGTAAAAAAAGTATCGGGGATATGAAAAACACACAGCCCGGAACGGGACCTATGGAATCGAAAATCTTTAACTGCCTTGTCGTAAGAGGGAAGTAAGGGGAGGGCATTCGGAAGGAAAAGCCAAAAAACTAGTCGGGACGCGGCTTGGAGGAAGGGGGTCTCGATATCTCCTAACACGCAGGAGCGAGGGCAACAACACAGCGAAAGGTGGGTCAAAAAGGACATGATCTGTATGGAGGAGGAGGGAGATAATTCGGTAACTAGAAAGGGGGGTCTCCTCAAACCGCTAATGGCTGAGATCTCCATAAAACTGGGGGGAAGGAAAAAATGAACACGTCGACGGATCATGGTAGGGGGAAAGATTTCTAGTAGAGGGAAAGGGAGAGATCGATCTTCAGAGTGGGAAGCCAGAAGCGCCTGGGAGAAGCCGGCCGATCGGAATCTGAAAACGATTGTTTCTTGGATATAGTAAGTGTGTTGCACACCGAGGCTACGTTACCGTGACAATTACGACAAAAGGAAGAATGAGGAAGGCGATGATTTGGTCGACAAAGTTTCTGACTCGACAGGCAGTAGACTCGCATGGGGGGGACGAAAATAGACGCAATCCCATTTAAAGTCATCTCAACTGATGGCAGAGCTAAGAAAGAAACAATGGGGCCAAGCGTCCTTGGAAACTTTGCGCAATATTTCAAAAAGCAACAAGAAGGCGAATGATGGCGAATTGAGAGATGCCCATCAGGAGAGCGTGGGCGAAAACCAAGACCGACTGAGACCGGGACCTCGGAATTGATCTAAAGAATAACAAGAAGACTAAAGCGGGGGAGGAGATTGATCCGGAGGAACCCTGAGAGAGAGGGAAAACAACCCATTCGAGTCAAGAACGCGTTAAACAGTTGACGGACGGGGATTCGTCCCGGGTTCGTGGTAATTCTTGAGTGGGAAAGGGGGGGCCTGTAAACGAGACTGTTCTGAAGCTGTGCGAACAGTGCGAAACCAAAAAGGTCAAGACTAACTGGCGGGGGGAGGAGACGAGCACCCCTATTTACAAATTGTATACGGAAATACCTCAAGTTTGGGTCCGGGAAAACCGTGAAAAAAACAACACTGCGCCACCCCCGAAGATGAGCGACTTTTCCCATCAAAAAAGGAAAAAGTCAGTATCATTAAGGGGAAAGTCGACATGGGGAAGAAGGAGGTTGCTCATTTGGTCCTCATCTAAGGTCCATATCTAAAACTATGTGGGTAGCAACCTGCGAGCAGAAACGGATGAAAAAGGCCCGCACTGTGAGACAACGACGCATCGACTGGACCGACTCGATTTGTCAGAGGGGGGAAGGTTCTGGACGAAGACCGCGGGAAGAGACAACAAAAGGAGAGCGGGTCATCGGAGAATAGGGACTGGCGGACAATAGCCTGGGACGACGAGGGGGAATTGGTGAAAAGAGGAGAGTTTTTTCATAGCGCGTCGTAGGACATAACCTTTAACTGGTCAGATAGTTGGACGAGGAGCCAAAGGCGACTCAAGGGAGGAACTGAAGGGGAAAGGCAATTGAGCAATGATATCCCGTGCCTTGAGGTGTGTCGGGGGTAGCGGGGAGAAAGGGGAACGCCAGGGCAAAAAATGGGACTGGGGTGATAATTTCAGCGATAAGTCGTAGCCTTCTTCAGTCAGGCCCCTCTATAATGGGGAAAGGAGCCCGAAAAAACGACGAATAAGGCAGAATCATCACGGAACGCAAACGTGAAAAATGCGGATATGTTCCTCTCTTCGACCCGATGGTCCTCAAGTAAAACCGAAGTTTGAATTGGGGGACCGGTCAGAATCCTCTCGAGCCTAGGAAGGCCAGCAAATTGAGCCAGATCAAGAGGGGTGTGCTCCTGAGCAATCGGGACAGAGGAAAAAACATCATTTGGGAGAAAGCTAATTCAACCCAGGAAGGGGAGGGATCCGATAAATCAAAAAAAAAGACTCCAAAGAACATTCGGCGTCATGAGAAAGGGTCTGATTACGAGCTCGAGAAAGGAAGTCGGACAAGCATAGTCATCAGGGGACGCTAGGGGGGGGAGGTCTTCACCTAATACGATAAAGAGATCTCCATCGATTTCTTAGATCAGCGCGGGGAACAACCAAGAATGGGAAAGGGAGCAAACCTCTGGGGAAGGAAGCAGGACCATTGGTCAGGAACTAGAGAGGAAAAAAC